>FLOH01000159.1_pt1 | contig 189466 bp, 178 predicted proteins | sample 756751 | NCBI WGS metagenome assembly FLOH01 (sample SAMEA4026879, study PRJEB14308) | marine metagenome | biome: coastal water; material: water | depth 74 m | reverse complement strand
ATCAAGCGATTCGCCAAATCAGGTTTTTCCTCCTCGGTGGGGGAAACGTAGCGTTAGAGGGCGAGGCCGAGGTGCTTCAGGCGATGAAAAATGCGGTGGGGTTGGTTCCTGGGGCTTAAAGAGGCTTGTGCGTGGAAGAATAGAACAATGCTTCGATGGTTAACTGCTGGTGAATCTCACGGTCCTGAACTGATTGCGCTGCTGGAAGGCTTTCCCGCCGGCGTTCCCGTGTTGCTGGAAAATATCCAACAGGACTTGGCCAGACGCCGCCTCGGATATGGGCGGGGTGCCCGGATGAAGTTTGAGGCCGATGAAGTGGCCCTTTCCGCCGGTATCCGCCATGGTGTGTCCCAGGGGGGACCCATCGCGCTGCGGGTGGCCAACACGGAATGGCCTAAGTGGGAAATAGTTATGAGCCCTCACCCCGTGGAGCCTGGGGACTTAGAGGGTGGTCGTGCCGGTGCGTTGACCAGGCCCCGACCAGGCCACGCAGATTTGGCAGGAATGCAAAAGTACGGATTTGACGATGCGGGACCAGTTCTCGAGCGTGCCAGCGCGCGAGAGACGGCCGCTCGGGTCGCTCTCGGAGCCGTTGCACGGACACTGCTCTCAGAGCTCGGTATCGATGTTGTCGCGCACACGGTTGCCGTGGGAACTGTGCAGGTTCCTGAAGGCGCGGAACTGCCCTCCTCCGCGGACGTTGACCGGTTGGATGAAGATCCCCTGCGATGTGCAGATCCAGGAACTGCCAGCGCCATGGTCGCAGAGGTAGATGCAGCCCACAAAGAAGGCGACACTCTCGGTGGCATTGTGGAAGTCGTGGTTCGAGGTCTTCCCCCAGGCTTGGGGTCCTATGTCCACTGGGACCGGCGTCTCGATTCTCGTCTCGCCGGTGCTCTCATGGGAATCCAGGCTATTAAGGGCGTTGAGGTCGGGGACGGGTTCGAAACGACGAGGCGCCGGGGCTCTCTCGCACACGACGAAATTGTGGGTGGACCAGACGGCATTGAGCGCACGACCGACCGAGCTGGCGGTATTGAGGGGGGAATGACCACCGGGGGAATTCTTCGCGTCCGGGCCGGAATGAAGCCCATCGCCACGGTGCCGCGTGCGTTACGCACAATCGACACGACATCCGGGGAGGAAGCGATTGCCCATCACCAACGCTCCGATGTGTGCGCAGTTCCCGCAGCTGGCGTTGTCGCCGAGGCAATGGTGATGTTGGTTCTGGCCGAGGCGCTGTTGGAGAAATTTGGTGGAGATTCCCTCGTCGAGGTGCGCCGTAACCGTGACAGCTTCCTCGCTTCCATTCCCGAAAACATTCAACCCTCTTCAGGGAGCACGGCTTAGGCGTGGCACCCAAGCTTGTGTTGGTGGGCGCTCCGGCGTCGGGTAAATCAAAATTGGCCAAGCGCTTGGGCGGACTTATTGGCTTGTCAGTGGTCGACACCGACAAAATTGTCACCCGCGACCACGGCCCGATTCCAGAGATTTTCGAAAACGTTGGTGAGGCTGGATTTCGGTCCCTGGAACGCTCCGCTGTTGTGGAAGCGCTCGCGAGTGAAGGAATCGTGTCACTCGGCGGAGGCGCTGTGATTGATCCCGACACCAGGGCAGACCTCAGAGGTATTCCGGTTGCTCTGATTACCATCTCTCAGGCGGCCGTTGCGTCCAGACTCACTCCTGGCAAAAGACCTTTGCTGCCTGAAGGCGTCGCCAGTTGGGCGGCACTCGTGGCCGAGCGCGAGCCGTGGTACCAGGAAGTGTCGGACCGCTCCTTCGACACCAGCAGCACCCCGTTGGATACGGTTGCGAGAGATATCGCCCAATGGTTGAAGGAGGTTTCGCCGTGAGCGAGAACACAACGATTACCGTCACCAACTCTCAGCAGGGTGACTACCCCGTCATCATTGGGTCCCGCGCCATCGATCAACTGCAGTCCCTGCTCCCAGGGGACGCAAAAAAGGTGTTGATCGCGCACGCGCCACCCTTGGCCGCCATTGCCGAGTCCCTGAAGGAGCTCTTGGCACCGGAGCGGCAGGTGTATCTCGCCGAATTGCCCGATGCGGAAGGCGCAAAGCGCAGTGAAGTGGTGTCATTCTGCTGGGGAGTGCTGGGTCAAACAGACTTCAACAGGACCGATGCAATCGTGTCGCTCGGCGGCGGGGCCACCACGGATGTTGCGGGGTTTGTTGCAGCAACGTGGCTCCGGGGAGTTCCCCTGATTCATATCCCCACCACCGTCTTAGCGATGGTGGATGCCTCCATTGGAGGAAAGACCGGGATTAACACTGCCGAAGGAAAAAATCTCGTGGGCTCCTTTTACGCGCCCCGGGCCGTGATTGTCGACCCCGACGTGTTGGGCAGTGTGTCGGAGAATGAAGTGCGAACCGGTCTCGCAGAGGTTGTCAAATGTGGTTTCATCAAAGACCCCGCCATCCTCGACCTTCTCGAAGAGCATCCCGAAGCCGCTGTGGACACCACCTCCGAGGTTTTCCTGAACCTGGTGACCCGGGCTATCCAGGTGAAGGCCGACGTTGTGGGCAAGGATTTCTTGGAGGCTGGAGTGCGAGAAATCCTGAACTACGGCCACACCCTTGGCCACGCCATTGAGCACGCGGAGCGGTATCAGTGGCGCCACGGCGCTGCTATTTCGATCGGAATGGTGTTCGCTGCAGAACTGTCCCGAATCGTCGCGAACCTGGATGATGACGCCGTGGATCGACACCGGAGAATTCTGGGCCAGCTGGGGCTTCCTCTGAGCTATCCCGCTGATCGTTGGAAAACGCTTTTGGCCTCGATGCAAAGAGACAAAAAGGCTCGCGGGGGAGTGGTGCGGTTCGTTGTCTTAGATGGCACGGGCAAACCGCGTGTTTTGGCCATCCCCGATGAATCTGTGCTTTTTGCCGCGTACCAAGAGCTCGCCGCGCACACCGGATAGGCTGGTGCAATGGCGCGCGTTCTGGTGGCTCATGGCCCCAATCTTTCACGACTAGGTTCCCGGGAGCCTGAAGTCTATGGAACCGCGACCCTTGCGGATATCGAATCGGCTCTCTCGGAGCGTGCCGGCTCCAAGATGGAGCTGTCATTCGCGCAGACCGATGACGAAGCCACCCTCGTGGGTTTGATGCACACCGCCCTCGACACGGGGACCCACGTGATTCTGAATCCGGCCGCGTTCACCCACTATTCCTATGCTCTGCGTGATGCGTGTGCCATGGTGACGCAGGCGGGGCTTGTCCTCATCGAGGTTCATCTCTCTAACCCGCATGCCCGGGAAGAGTTCCGCCATCACTCCGTCATTAGCGGTGTCGCCACCGGTGTTATTGCTGGTTTTGGCCCGGACTCATACTTGCTCGCACTTGATCACCTCACGACCCTGGTAGGAGAGAAATAACGTGGCAACAACGAACGACATCAAAAACGGCAGCGTATTGAACCTGGATGGACAGCTCTGGGCTGTTGTTGAGTTTCAGCACGTCAAACCCGGCAAAGGGGGCGCCTTTGTTCGAACGAAGATGAAGAACGTCCGCTCGAGTAAAGTTGTTGATAAGACTTTCAACGCGGGCACCAAGGTCGATTTCGCCGTGGTAGACCGCAGGGACTACACCTTCTTGTATGAAGATGGCGCCGACTATGTGTTCATGGATCAGGCCGATTTTGATCAGGTTACTGTCCCCGGTGCGGTGGTAGGTGACGCCGCCAACTTCATGCTCGGCAACCAACCCGTCACCATTGCTATGCACGAGGGTGAAGCCCTCTACATTGAGCTTCCCGCCTCTGTCGTGCTCGAAATCACCTACTCCGAGCCGGGGCTCCAAGGCGACCGGTCCACCGGCGGCACAAAGCCGGCAACACTGGAAACCGGATTCGAGATTCAGGTCCCCCTGTTTGTGGAACAGGGAACCAAGTGCAAGGTCGACACGAGAACCGGGGAATACCTGGGTCGCGTGAGTGACGAGTGAGCGCCAGACGTAAAGCGCGCAAACGCGCCCTCGACGTGCTCTTTGGAGCCGACGTCAAGGAAATTACTCTCGCTCAAGCCCTCGAAGAGGCAGAGGTGATAGCTGCTCGGGAGCCGGAGCGCGCCAGCAGTTGGAATTATGCCCGGGAACTGGTGACAGGCGTGATCGATCACCGCTTGGATATCGACGACCTGCTGGCCCAGACCAGCACCTCCTGGCCGTTAAGTCGAATGCCGGCAGTCGACCGCGCGGTGCTAAAGCTTGCCGTCTGGGAGATCCTTCACAACCCGGATGTTCCCCCCGGAGTGTCGATCTCAGAGGCGGTCGAGTTAGTGTCAGAGCTGAGCACAGAAGCGTCCGGGCCTTTCGTTCATGGAATCCTGGCCGCCATCGCCGAAGGTCGGAGCGGCGACAGCCTCCAGACGTAGTCGTGCCCTAGAGTTGAACCACAACCTGCTTTAAGTGACGTCCTGTGAGGCGCGGAAGGAGGGCCAGATGAGTGCGCGACAGGTACTCTCCTCGCCAGATATTGAGCGGACCCTTCGCCGTATCGGGCACGAGATTGTCGAGGCCACCCCTGAAGTGAGTTCGTTGGTTCTCTTGGGGATTCCCACTCGTGGCGCCCTGCTTAGTCAGCGCCTGGCGGAGGTGATCGCCGACATTACGGGCGAGATGATTGCCGCGGGAACGCTCGACGTCACGCTGTATCGAGACGACCTTGCGGGTGCGGGGCATCGCGCCCCCTCTCCGACCGAGATTCCCGAGGCGGGAATTGACGACCGGGTCGTGGTCTTGGTGGATGACGTGTTGTTTTCTGGCAGGACTATTCGTGCGGCGCTCGACGGGCTTACCGCCCTCGGTAGACCGCGGGCGGTGAAGCTTGCTGTGTTGGTCGATCGAGGCCATCGGGAGCTCCCGATTCGGGCAGATCATGTGGGGAAAAACCTTCCCTCGTCTCTCACTGAACGAGTCAGTGTCCGATTGGTGGAGGTCGACGGGGTTGATGAAGTGGTGGTGGAAGCGTGAAGCATCTGCTCTCCGCCCAGGATCTCACTCGAGAAAGCGCCATCGGGCTTCTCGATACCGCTCTCGAGTTTTCTGCTGTTGCCGAGCGATCGGTGCCAAAGCTTCCGACTTTGCGCGGCGTGACGATGGTGAACCTATTTTTCGAAGATTCCACTCGAACCAGGCTTTCCTTCGAGGCGGCAGCGAAAAGACTCTCCGCCGATGTGATGACTTTCCAGGCTCACGGTTCCAGCGTCTCGAAGGGGGAAAGCCTGAAAGACACCGCCCAGACCGTGGAGGCGATGGGAGCCGACATCATCGTGGTTCGCCACGGGAGGGAGGGTGCGGCTCGAGAACTCGCCCACTCTGGCTGGGTAAACACGCCGGTTATTAATGCCGGCGATGGCGTGGGGGAGCATCCCACCCAAGCGCTTCTTGACGCCGCGACCCTGCGAAACCATCTGATGCCTGAATCGCGGGGGTCTGGTCTGGACGGCCTGAGCGTAAGCATCGTGGGAGACATCATGCATTCCCGCGTCGCGAGATCCAACGTTTTCCTGCTGAACACGCTCGGCGCTTCGGTCACCGTGGTGGGACCAGACACTTTCATGCCGCCCGAGGCTGCCGGATGGCCCTGCGAAAACCTGAGGGACCTCGATGAAGCCATCGCCGGCAATCCCGATGCCATCATGATGCTCAGGGTTCAGAAAGAGCGCATCGATCCAGAACAGCTGGGGGGGATGGATCACTACAGTGCGCGGTATGGGTTAACCCAGGCGCGGGCGGATGCGCTCCCGCAACACACCATCGTGATGCACCCTGGGCCGATGAACCGCGAGGTCGAGATAGCCTCGGTGGTGGCGGATTCATCCCGGTCAGTCATCCTTGACCAGGTGAAAAATGGTGTATCAGTGCGTATGGCAGCGCTGTATGAAGTGTGGGGAGATCACTCGTGAGGGACGTCATCGTCACTGGAGCATCCCTTCTCGGAGCACCACAGACGTCTTTTGCCGTGTCGCGGGGGGTATTTATCCCCACCGAAGACGCTTCTGCGGACGCGCTCACGATAGACGCTGAGGGCCACATTGCCCTTCCTGGGCTGGTTGATTTGCATACCCACCTCCGACAGCCGGGGATGGAAGAAGCTGAAACGGTTCTCACCGGCTCACAGGCGGCGGCTCTGGGTGGCTTCACCGCAGTTCACGCCATGGCCAACACCACCCCCACCACCGATTCGCCCGAACGCCTCAATCAGGTGTGGCAGTGGGGGAGAGAGGCCCGCTACGTCGATGTCCGCCCGATTGGCGCTGTGACAGAGGGGTTGGCGGGACGTCGTCCCACCGACATTGTGGCAATGGCGCAGTCGCCCGCGGCCCCGAGGGTGTTCTCTGATGACGGCCAGTGCGTGGAAAATCCGGAGCTCATGAGAGAAGCGCTTCGGTTGGCCGCCAGCGTTGATGCTGTGATTGCTCAGCACTCTCAGGACCCCCGGTTAACTGTGGGTTCCCAAATGAATGCCGGTGTTCTTTCGGAAAAGCTGGGGCTCGGCGGCTGGCCGGGTGTCGCCGAGGAATCCATCATCGCCCGCGATGTCCTATTGGCTGAATCTGTCAGCGGGCACCTGCACGTTTGCCACCTCTCTACGGCTGGTTCGGTAGAGGTTGTTGCGTGGGCAAAAAAGCGTGGAATCTCCGTGACTGCAGAAGTAACACCACATCACCTCTTGCTCACCGAGGACCTTATCGCGGATTCGAACCCACTCTTTAAGGTGAATCCACCTTTGCGAACCAGAGAGGACACCCTGGCGTTGCGGGCAGCGGTAGCCTCCGGGGTCATCGACATCATCGCCACGGATCATGCTCCTCATCCCGCGGGTGCTAAGTCGGGGGATTTTGTCTCAGCCGCGTTTGGCATGCTGGGGTTAGAGACGGCTCTGGGCGTAGTACTGAAAACACTGGTCCACCCTGGCCTAATTTCCTACGAACAGGTTGCCCGCATCATGTCTAGCACCCCCGCGCGGATCGGTCGACTGGCCGGATACGATTTACCCTTCCAGCCAGGAAGTCCGGCACATTTCACTCTGGTGGACCCCAGCGCGGCCACACCTGAGCCTTCGGGAAGCCTGAGTTCCAATAACCCCTTCGCAGGCTGGGAACTTCCGGGTAGGGTTTCGCACACCTTTTACGGGGGACATCAGACGGTCGCAGACGGACGCCTCGTCGCCGGTGACCAGCTGCATCAAGAGAAAGCGCCAGCGTGAATCAAGAACAATCTGCTCTCATTATGCTCGGCCTGATGGCGCTCGCTCTCGCGGGCGCCTGGTGGGGCTGGCGTCGACGGAGAAACGAATACGTCGCTTGGGCCCAACACTTCACCTTCTGGGATGAAGCAACAGAGACTCCGCTAGATTTTGAATGTTGGTATGTCGGCACATCCGAGGCGGGCTTGCCCTTGCAGCGGGTGGCGGTGGGGCCACTGAGTTACCGGGCAAAAGCAACTCTGGGTCTGCACGCTACCGGCCTGGTTTTCCAAGCACGCGGGTCGCAAGCGTTGGTGTTTCCTGCGGAGGGTCTGAGCGCGGGACGCGCAACGTGGACCATAGATCGGACTGTCGAGCCCGACGGTTTGCTCGTGGTTCAGTGGAGTCTTGGCCCCCAGCTGGTGGAAAGCTATTTCCGGCTTGTCGATAACGATCTTGGCCAGGTCATCACCGCAATCAACACAATGTCACAGGAGAAGCAAGTATGAAATCGGCGGCAGTGCTCGTATTGGAAGACGGATCGCGTTTCGAAGGGCATTCTTTTGGCGCCGTGGGGCAACGCCTCGGCGAAGTGGTCTTCGCCACCGGAATGACGGGATATCAGGAGACGCTGACCGACCCCAGCTATGCCGGGCAAATCGTTGTGATGACCGCTCCTCACATCGGCAATACCGGTATGAACGATGATGACGCTGAATCTCGCCAGATTTGGGTCGAAGGGTTCGTCGTTCGTGACCTATCACCTAGGCCGTCAAATTTCCGATCCACCAGATCCCTCGAAGATGATCTGATCCACGACGGTGTCGTAGGAATATCGGGCGTCGACACTCGGGCCATCACGCTGGTCCTGCGTGAAGCAGGCGTGATGCGCGGTGGAGTATTCAGCGGGGAAGCGCTCGACGCGAGTGCCGAAGACCAACTGGAGACCGTGCGGGCAACTCCGGGAATGGAGGGCCAAAGCCTGTCAGATCGAGTGAGCGTCGAGGCCACCAGGGTGGTCTCCGCCATCGGTGAGGCCCTGGGTGTTTTGGCTGTCATCGATCTGGGGATCAAAGAATCAACCGTCCACGAGTTGGCAGCCAGGGGCTTTGAGGTTCATATCTTGCCTGCCCGAAGCTCGTGGGTAGAGGTTTGCGCGCTCTCCCCGGTGGCACTGTTCTACTCCAACGGACCGGGCGACCCTGCGGCCTCCGAAACACAAGTCGAGGTGTTGCAAGAAGCGCTGCGAGCCAAGTTGCCGTTTTTCGGGATCTGCTTTGGCAACCAATTGCTGGGTCGCGCACTGGGCTTTGGCACCTACAAACTTAAGTACGGACATCGCGGTATCAATCAGCCGGTATTGGATAAGAGCTCTGGCAGGGTGGAAATTACCTCTCAAAACCACGGGTTTGCTGTCTCAGCCCCGCTGGATGGTGTTCTTGAATCACCAGCGGGCTTTGGCAGGGTTGAAGTGTCCCATTACAGCTTGAACGACGACGTGGTCGAAGGCTTGCGCGCCCTCGATACCCCCGCATTTTCCGTTCAGTATCATCCTGAGGCGGCCGCGGGGCCGCGGGACGCGAACCACCTTTTTGACCGTTTCCGAGACATGGTGGTCGCTTCTGTGTCACCAACTGGGGGAGTGGCCTAAGCATGCCTAAACGGATCGACATCACCAGCGTGCTGGTCATTGGCTCGGGCCCGATCGTGATCGGTCAAGCGGCCGAGTTCGATTACTCGGGGACGCAAGCTTGCCGCGTATTACGCGAAGAGGGAGTCCGCGTCATTTTGGTCAATTCGAACCCCGCGACCATCATGACCGATCCCGGGTTTGCTGACCAGACGTATATCGAGCCGATCACCACGGCGGTGTTGGAAGCGATTATTGCCAAAGAGAAACCCGACGCGATTCTGCCCACCCTCGGCGGACAGACCGCTCTGAACGCTGCGATGGCTCTGCACCAGGAGGGAATCCTGGAGAAATACGACATCGAACTGATCGGCGCTTCTTTCGAGGCCATCCAACGCGGGGAAGACCGTCAAATATTCAAAGATTTGGTCCTCGAATCCGGTGCCGAGGTCGCCAGGAGCCACATTGCGCGCACTATCGAAGAGGCGCGGGATTTCGCCAAGGATCTCGGCTACCCGCTGGTGATTCGGCCGTCATACACGATGGGCGGGTTGGGCTCGGGTTTCGCTCACAATGAGGCCGAACTGGAGCGGATGGTCGGCGACGGGCTGCACAACTCACCCACGACGGAAGTCCTCCTGGAGGAGTCAATCTTGGGGTGGAAAGAGTACGAACTGGAAATGATGCGCGATGGCGCTGATAACACCGTCGTGGTCTGTTCCATTGAAAATGTCGACCCAGTCGGCGTTCACACCGGTGACTCCATCACTGTCGCTCCCGCCTTGACCTTGACCGATAGGGAATACCAGCGGATGCGCGACATTGGCATCGCCATTATTCGCGCGGTGGGTGTCGATACGGGTGGATGCAACATTCAGTTCGCGGTCGATCCCTCTGATGGGCGCATCATCGTGATCGAAATGAATCCGCGGGTCTCCCGCAGCTCCGCCTTGGCTTCGAAAGCCACGGGATTTCCGATTGCCAAAATCGCCGCAAAACTGGCGTTGGGTTACCGGCTCGACGAAATCCCCAACGACATCACGGGGGTGACGCCGGCTTCGTTTGAGCCCACTCTCGACTATGTCGTGGTGAAAGTCCCGCGGTTTGCGTTCGAGAAGTTCCCGCTCGCAGATCGGGGTCTGACCACCACGATGAAGTCGGTGGGCGAGGCGATGGCACTGGGTCGCAACTTCACGCAGGCGCTGAACAAGGCCCTGCGGTCACTAGAGCAACGGGGGAGCTCTTTCCACTGGGAGCAACAGCCCGCAAGCGCCGCGGAACTCGTCAAGTCAGCCATGATGCCCACCGACGGTCGCATTGTGACCGTTCAGCAGGCGCTTCGCCAGGGTGCGAGCGTGGAAGAGCTCCACACTGCCACGGGGATTGACCCCTGGTTCCTCGATCAGATCCAGCTCATCAACACCGTTGCCGCCGAGGTCGCCGAGGCCTCTGACCTCTCGAAAGAGATCGTTGCCTATGCCAAACAATACGGGCTCTCCGATATCCAGATTGGATCCCTGAGAGGCGTGACTGAAGCTGAGATTAGGCAGTTGCGACATGACTGGGACCTTCGCCCGGTGTTCAAAACGGTTGACACCTGTGCCGGGGAATTTCCTGCCCTCACTCCCTATCACTACTCAAGCTATGACCAGGTTTCAGAGGTGGTGCCTTCTGGCCGCAAGAAGGTCGTGATTTTAGGCTCCGGGCCCAACCGCATTGGGCAAGGAATTGAGTTCGACTATTCCTGTGTTCACGCGGCGTTCGCGCTCCGGGATGCAGGTTTTGAGACCATCATGATCAATTGCAACCCGGAAACGGTGTCCACCGATTACGACACCAGCGACCGCCTCTATTTTGAGCCGCTTACGCTGGAGGACGTTCTGGAAATTGTTCACCAAGAGAGCGCCGCCGGTGAATTGTTAGGGGTCATCGTTCAATTGGGTGGTCAGACTGCCCTGGGTTTGGCGGAGGGCCTCGAAGCCGCGGGCGTGCCCATCCTCGGCACGACCCCCAGCGCCATCGACCTCGCGGAAGAGCGTGGCTCGTTTGCTCGAATCCTGGACGAGGCAGGATTGGTTGCGCCACGCAATGGAACGGCGATCGACTACGCCGGAGCTTTAGTTATTGCCGAGGACATTGGATTCCCGGTTCTGGTTCGGCCCAGCTATGTGTTGGGGGGACGAGGCATGGAAATTGTTTATGACCAGGCGTCGTTGGAGGATTACTTCCATCGGATTGGGGACTTTGCCATTGTGGGGCCCCAGGCGCCTCTGTTGGTGGATCGTTTCCTCGATGATGCGGTGGAAATTGACGTGGATGCTCTCTTTGACGGTGACACCCTCTACATCGGTGGGGTTATGGAGCACATCGAAGAAGCCGGGATTCATTCGGGCGATTCCTCCTGCACGCTACCGCCAGTGACCTTGGGCCGCGATGTTGTTGCTGCGGTCTGTGACGGCGTCGAAAAACTCGCCCGAGGAATTGGTGTGCGGGGGCTGATTAACGTTCAATTCGCGGTCGCTGCCGGCGTGCTGTACGTCTTAGAGGCCAATCCTCGGGCCAGTCGCACGGTTCCCTTCGTTTCCAAGGCTCTGGGAATTCAGTTGGCCCGAGCTGCGGCATTGGTGATGACGGGTTCCACGGTGAAGCAGCTGGTGGCAGAGGGAGTGTTGCCCGAACGCGATGGCCGATCTGTTCCCGCGTCCTCGCCAGTGTCCGTGAAAGAGGCCGTGCTGCCCTTCAAACGGTTTAGGACTCCGGCGGGGGACATCGTGGACTCGATTTTGGGTCCTGAAATGCGCTCCACCGGCGAAGTGATGGGGATTGCGCCTTCCTTCCCAGAAGCATTCTCCAAGAGCCAGGATGCGGCCTACGGCGGGCTACCGAAGTCGGGCACCGTCTTCGTCTCAGTGGCAGACCGGGACAAGCGCTCGGTCATTTTGCCCATATTGCGCCTGTCGCAGATGGGCTTTGACCTTATTGCCACTGAGGGAACGGCGGAAACACTGGGGCGTTATGGAATAGCCACCACCGTCATTCGCAAACACACCGAGACGGATTCCGACACGGAGGGCCCGAGCATTGTCGACCTCATCCATGCGGGCGCTATCGACATGGTGATCAATACACCTCGGGGTCGAAGCGCCCGGGCAGATGGCTACGAGATCCGGACCGCTACGGTCGCGGCCGATAAGGCGTTGTTCACGACGATTGCCCAACTCGGAGCGGCCGTTGCCTCCCTGGAGTTCAGTTCAGTGGTTCCCTCGGTGAAGAGCCTGCAGGACTATGCGAAAGACCGTGAGTCGTGATTTTTGGCGACGCTCTGCACCAGCTCACACTCGAGGGCCCGGCCCTCTGTGTGGGGGTGGACCCGCATCCGAATACTCTGGAACGCTGGGGATACCCGGATTCCCCTGCGGGGCTCGATGGCTTCCTCGATGTGCTCCTCGAGCAGTTGATAGAGGCTGAAGCTCTGATGGTGAAGCCCCAAGTGGCTCTGTTTGAGCGACATGGCGTCCGGGGTATGACCTCGCTTGCAACACTTCTGGGCCGTCTTAGACAGGCTGCGATTCCCAGTATTGGCGACGGTAAGAGGGGCGACATTGGCAGCACTATGAAAGGCTACGCTTCCGCTTGGCTCAGTCAGGGAGCAGATTTCGAAGTCGATGCCCTCACGGTGAACCCCTATCTCGGGGTGAGGGCCCTCACCCCAGCCTTGGAGCTTGCCGCCGCGCAGAAGAAGGGGGTATTTGTGCTCTCGGCGACGAGCAATCCGGAAGCGTCCAGTCTGCAGTCGGCAGTGACCGCGTCGGGACGTAGTGTCGCGGCCGAGGTTATCGCCGGCGTTGCCGATTTTGTCACTGCTCACCCAGAAGCCCTCCACTCACACGGCGTGGTGGTTGGAGCAACCCTCGACCAGGGCGCCCTCGCACTTGGCCTGGATCAGAACGCCACAATGCCCATTTTGGCGCCGGGCTTTGGGGCCCAGGGAACACCTCTTTCCCGCGCTCGCACCCTCTTTCCTCGCCAGCAATCCGTCATCGCTGTGGCGGCCCGCTCGCTTCTGAGCACCGGACCAGAGGGATTCGCCCTCAGCATCCAGGACGCCCTGCAGGAGTTGGCAGCGTGAGCTTCGATCCCCACACCTCTTCGGCTCTTGGTGTTGAGCGCCGGCGAGCGAGAGCGGAGCTGAAGGCCTCCATCGCCCACGGCCGGGTACATATCCTCGAGCTCTTCGATTCCGCCGAGGGCACCACAGACCCGGTAGTGGGTGGGTTGCGCGTGGCGTGGTTCCTTGGATCAATCCCCGGCATGGGGGCGACCAAAGTAGCCCGGGTGCTGGAGCGAACCGGAGTATTGCCCACGGCGACACTCGGTGGTTTGCGTGTTCGACAGCGGGCAGCTCTGCGGCGGGAGGTCGTCGCGCTGTTTCGGCACTATTACTCCCATTTGCGCGGCCAGCTTGTCATTATTGTCGGCCCCAGCGGGGTGGGCAAGGGAAGCATTGCGCGGTGGATACTCGAGAATCATGACAATTTTGCTTTGAGCGTCTCAGCGACCACGCGTGCTCCTCGAGCGGGTGAACACAGTGGTGACCACTACTTTTTCGTTAGCGAAGACGAGTTTGATGCAATGGTTCGGGATGACGAACTACTCGAATGGGCCGTAGTCCACAAGCGGTTCCGATATGGCACGCCGCAGTTTGCGCTCGAGCGACAGCTCGATGAAGGTATCAACGTGATCTTAGAAATTGACATCCAGGGCGCGAGAGCTGCGCGGCGCAAGATTCGCCACTCGCTCACGGTGTTCGTGGAACCCCCGAGCTTCGATGAGTTAGAGCGCCGGCTCGTGGCCAGAGGAACAGAAGACACCCCCGAAAGGCTGCGACGCCTGCGCACCGCGCGGGCTGAATTGAAGACGTCAGGGCGCTGGGACGCGCTGATTACCAATCATGACGTCGCGGAGGCGGGGCAAAGCATCGTAGACTTAGTTCATGCCTCGATCGAGGCCAGAGCTTTCAAGGAGTAATACATGTCCAACCGCGATGGAATCATCAAGCCGCCCATTGACGAACTGTTGACGACGGTTGACTCGAAGTACCAGCTGGTTATTTTTGCTTCCAAGCGTGCGCGTCAGATCAACGATTACTACTCCGACCTCGGCGATGGCAGTATCTACGACCACGTGGGACCTCTCGTTCCCTCCACCGTTGAAGAGAAGTCGCTCAGCATCGCCCTGAGGGAAATCAACGAGGGCAAACTCGTTCTGCAGCGCAACCCAGAATAAGGTCCATGGCGCCGACTGCCTCCTCTACGCCCCGGATCGTCGTTGGCGTCACGGGGGGAATTGCCGCGTATAAGGCGGTAAGTCTGGTTCGCGCGTTGGTCAAACGTGGCGCCACGGTGACCGTTATCCCGACGGAATCCGCTCTGCGGTTTGTGGGCCGACCTACGTGGGAGGCGGTTTCTCGCAACCCCGTGGCGACCGAACTGTTCGACGATGTGGCCACTGTCCGCCATGTGTCCCTGGGGCAACAGGCAGATCTGATTATCATTGCCCCGGCTACGGCGCACTCGATCGCGTCATTGGCTTCAGGGCTTGCCGGAGACTTGTTGGGGACCACCGTTTTGGCTTCTCAGGCCCCCATACTGCTCGCTCCGGCGATGCACACCGAGATGTGGGAACACGCGAGCGTTCAGGCCAATATTGACACCCTCATCTCGAGGGGGGTCCATGTTCTGGGGCCAGCTTCCGGTGAGCTGACCGGGGGAGACATTGGCGCCGGTCGCATGGTTGAGCCCGAGGATATCGCCGAAGCAGCGTGGGCTTTGTTCGTGCCGCAAACCCTGTTGGGAAAGACCGTTCTGATTTCCGCGGGAGGAACCAGAGAGCCCCTGGATCCGGTGCGATTCTTGGGTAACCGTTCCACCGGCGAGATGGGTGTTGAGTTGGCGAGAGCTGCTCAGGTGCGTGGGGCTGAAGTTGTCTTGGTCGCCGCACACCTGGAGGTGTCTGCGCCCTCGGGTGTGGAAGTTGTTACCGCCGCCACAGCGGAAGTCATGCGTCAAAAGATGGTGGATAACGCCCCGCGTGCGGACGTGATTATCCTGGCTGCCGCGGTTGCAGACTGGGTGGCAGATGCTCCCTCTGCGCAGAAGATCAGCAAAAAGCAGGTGGGCGCTACCTTTTCTCCCACATTTGTTCAAGCCCCCGACATCGCAGCGCAACTGGGAGCAATGAAACGCTCCGATCAGCTTGTGGTGGGGTTCGCGGCGGAAACTTCCGATGATTCCGGGGAACGTGAGGTGGCGGCGAGGGCAAAGCTTGATGCTAAAAACCTCGATGCGGTTGTCGTGAACCAGGTCGGCGAGCAGGTAGGCTTTGGGAACGTTGTAACGACTTTGACACTGTTTACCAGCGCGAGCCCGCAGTCATGGTCGGTCACAGGAAAGAAATATTCTGTAGCGGGGCAGTTGTTAGATGCTCTGCTCGACCGATAGGTAGGGCTCATGAAGTTTTTCAGTTCCGAATCGGTGACTGAAGGTCACCCGGACAAAATGTGCGATCAGATCAGTGATGCACTTTTGGATGCTTTTCTGGCAGGAGACAAGGGGTCGCGTTGCGCGATCGAGTCGTTAAGCGCCGGGAACATGATTCATGTTGCTGGTGAAGTCACCTCTGCAACCGATGTTGATGTGGAAAAAGTCGTGCGCGATCTTGTTCGCAGCATCGGCTACACCGACCAGTCTTTCGGCATCGACGCTGATGGTTTTGATTGGCACCTTTCCTTGGGTAAACAGTCCCCGGATATCGCTGCGGGTGTCGACCAGGCGTTGGAGTCCCGCGATGGATCCTCCCTCGACCCCTACGACTCGCTGGGTGCTGGCGACCAGGGAATCATGTTTGGCTACGCCACCAACGAGACCGAGTCCTTCATGCCGATTCCCTTGTGGCTCTCCCACAGGCTGGCGCAGCAATTAGCCGCCGCTCGTAAAACGGGGTTGGTGGATTACCTGCGCCCGGATGGGAAGACCCAGGTCACTATTGGGTATGACAATGGGGTGCCGGTCGAGGTGAACACCATCATTATTTCCACCCAGCACCACCCCGGGATTTCTCTCGAACAAATCACCAACGATGTCAAAGAGCACGTCATCGCCCCCATGTTGGAGCTCGTGGACCTTGATAGCTCTTCGACCCGGTACCTCATTAACCCCAGTGGCGACTTCGTTACCGGGGGACCCGACGGTGACGCCGGCCTGACTGGGCGAAAAATTATCGTCGACACTTACGGCGGCGCTGCCCGACACGGCGGAGGCGCCTTTAGCGGAAAAGACCCGACAAAGGTGGACCGGTCCGCGGCCTACGCACTGCGCTGGGTGGCGAAAAACGCTGTTGCGGCTGGTCTCGCAGACAAAATTGAACTTCAGGTGTCCTATGCCATTGGCACCGCCCACCCCGTCAGTATCTTCGTGGAGACGTTTGGGACCGAAAAAGTCGCCCTCGACGTGATCGAAAAGGCCGTGTTGGCAACGTTCGATCTCCGTCCTCGAGCGATTATCGAGGAACTTGATTTGCTGAACACCCCGTTCCTGCCGACTGCGGCCTACGGGCACTTCGGTCGCATGGATGTTGACTTTCCCTGGGAGCGTCTAAACAAAGTGAAGGATTTGCGCCAAGCTAGTGGATTGTGAGCCCAACCCGTCGAATTGCGCGAGTGATCCTCGAAACGAGGTTGCCCCAGCTCGACCGGCTCTTTGACTACGAGGTTCCGCCCACCCTCGAAGTTTCCCTCGGAATGAGGGTGAAAGTTCCCCTTCGCCAGCGAAAGACTCTTGCGACGGGGTTTGTGGTGGCGTTGTTGAGCGACACAGAGCACCAGGGCAGCCTGGCGAGTGTCAGTGACGTGGTCGGTCCGGTTTCGTTGATGCCTTCTGAGTTGTGGGAATTGGCCGAGGGAATCGCCTCACGCCAGGCGGGCAGCGCGGCCGACGTGCTGCGGTTAGCGATCCCGCCTCGTTACGTTCGCGCGGAGAAAAAGTGGAGAGAGTCGCGCGAGGTTTCCGTTTCGGTCGCAGCGCTCCCGTCCCGGCCCGAGGGCGGCGGGGGTTATCCCGAACAGGCGTGGGAGAGGATGCTGGAGCCCGATGCCAGAAGTGCGCTGTATCTCGACCATGGTGTTTCTGAACTGACCAGTGGCGAATCTGTGCCACGGGGCGCAGTAACGGTGGCAGAGATAGCTCACACCGCTCTCTCGCAGGAAAAGTCACTCGTCGTGGTGGTCCCCACCTGGCGACATGTCGCGTTTTACGAAGCCGCTTTGCGCGAAGTTATTCCAGAAGAGTCACTGGCTCTGCTTCATACCGATATGGCACCTGCGGAGCGCTATGTGGAATATTTGCGGTGCTTAGAGGAGCGCCCGATGGTGGTGCTTGGCACGCGCCACGCTGTGTATGCGCCCGCACACCAGCTCGCGGGCATCGTGGTGGTAGATGATACGGACGAAAGTCACTCCGAACCACTGGCTCCCTATCCCCACACCAGAGACGTTGCGCTGTTGCGCCACAAAAACACGAGATGTGCTGTGGTGTTTGCCAGCGTTGTTCACGGGCTTAGCGTTACCAGGTGGAGCGAACAGGGGTATGTCACCCCGGTTACTCCCACTGAAACGTTTAGGGCGCGCGTCATTCCCACCGAACTGGCGGCGGGATCAGCCGCCCACCAAGCCCCGGCTCGCCTGCCTTCGCAGGCTTTCCGGGCGGCTAAAGAGGCGCTCGCCGAGGGTCCGGTTCTGATTCAGGTGTTCCGCGCCGGTTTCTCCACGGGGTTGGCGTGCGCAGAGTGTGGCGAGCGCGGTGTCTGCGGGGCCTGCCATGGCCCCCTCCGGTTGATGGCGCAGGGGGTTCCACCCCATTGTTCCTGGTGTGGCGTTCCTGACACGGCGTGGAGGTGTGAAGCCTGTCAGGGGAAGAACCTCGTTCCCCGAGGGCAGGGAATTGGCCGCACCGTCAGCGATATTGGTAAAGCTTTCCCCACGGTTCCCGTTATTCGGTCTGACGGCGAGAATCGGGTCTTGCGGGTATCATCGCAACCCGCATTGGTGATCGCCACCAGGGGGGCGGAGCCGCTTGCAGAGGGGGGATATGCGGCGGCGGTTTTACTGGATGGGGCTGCCATGCTGTCGCGGGAGTCCCTTGGCGCCCTGGAAGACTCCCTCCACGCCTGGGAGGGGGCCATTTCTCTTCTCCGGCCCACAGCGACTGCCTACCTCGCTGACGTGACGGGTTTACCCGCGCTGGCGGTGACATCCGGGCGATATGAGCAACTGCTGCGTCATGAACTCATGGAACGCCAGAACCTGAAGTTGCCACCGGCGATTCGCATCGCCAGTATTTCTGGTCCGGCGTCGTTGGTGTCGAAAGCCCGCGAAGCCTTGGAAGCTACCGGGGCGATTAGTGATGTGTTGGGACCCGTCGAAACCGGTCCTGGTGTGGTGAGGATCATCATTCGTTTCAGCTACGCCCAGGGCTCTAGGGTGACGGGGGAACTGCGGGCGTTGCGCAACAAACTTGCGGTGGGATCCGCCAAGGGCAGGCCTGAGCGGTTGCACATCGTCGTGGATGACGCTGACCGCCTGGATTCCCTGCTGAATGACTAGGCCGCCTCCAGGCTCAGTAAGCTGGTGGCGATGAGAGTGCTTTTTGCCGGCAGCCCCGAAGTTGCCCTGCCGAGCCTTCAGGCCCTGCTCTCCTCCGCCGTGGACGTGGTTGGTGTTCTGAGTCAGCCCGCAAAGCCGGTGGGTCGCGCAAAGACCCTCACCGACACGGCCGTTTCTGCCTTTGCGAAAGCCCGGGGACTTCCGGTGGCGAACCCGCAGGATTCCCGGGGGATTCTTCGTGCCGTGGCGGAGTGGTCTCCCGATGTCGCGATCGTCGTCGCCTATGGGCGGCTGTTGCCACTGCCCGTCCGCGAATCAGTTCCCGGTGGGTGGTGGAATGTTCACTTTTCGTTGCTGCCTCAGTGGCGGGGAGCAGCCCCCGTTCCCCACGCCATCCTGGCGGGGGATACCGTTACCGGGGTCAGCCTGTTCAAAATTGATGCAGGGCTTGACACCGGTGAGGTTGCTTTTTCGAGGGAGTACCCCCTACCCCCGGACGCCACCGCCACCGAGGTTTTGTCAACGCTGGCCCGCCGAGCGGTGGAGCCGCTAATGGCACTGGTGTCCGGACTGGAATCGGGTTCTCTCGAGACGACTCCGCAGAGGGGGGAGCCCTCCTTCGCGCCTAAACCGGAGCGATCCTTCGGTCTCTTGGATTGGGCGCATCCAGCAGGCACGCTGTATCAGCGGTTTCTTGCAGCGACTGTGGAACCGGGCGCTTACACGCTGAGGAGGGACAATGGCCAACGGGTGAACATCCGCGCGCTTACCCTGGCGCCCCATCACCGCACCCTCTCACCAGGACAAATCGAAGCAACAGAGGGGGAGGTCATGGTGGGAACGACTTCGCACCCGATGCGGCTTCTCACACTCCAGCCAGCGGGGAAGTCGGCCATGGCGGCCATCGACTGGTTCCGAGGTCTTCCCTCAGGAGTCATCCTTGGCGAGTAACCGGGTGAGCGCTCGCGGCGTCGCCTACGAGGTTCTCCTCGAAGTCGAGTCGGAGGATGCCTATGCCAATCTCCTCCTGCCCCACGCGCTCGCCGCAAGCGGGCTGAGCGACCGCGATAAGGCACTTGCCACTGAGTTGGTGTACGGCTCCGCGAGGCGCGAAGGCGAGCTCGATGCGGTAATTACCCAGGCATCAGGCCGATCACTTGCGCAATTGCAGCAAGAGGTTCTGGTGGTGTTGCGGCTGGGGGTCTACCAACTCCTGTATCTGCGGGTGCCCGATCACGCTGCCGTGGACGAAGCAGTATCTCTGGCCAAGAATCGGGGACTTCAGCGAGCTTCGGGGCTGGTCAACGCCATCTTGCGAAACGTCACCAGGGAGCCCCTGGAGCACTGGCAAGAACTGATTGAGGATGACGCGGCCCTGGTGGCCTCCCATCCTCTCTGGATTGCCGAGGCGTTTTATTCCGCCCTGCAACAAAGCCAGGGTCACGGCGACCTCGCCGCAGCACTCGAAGCCCACAACGAGTCGCCCAAGGTCACCCTCGTCCATTTGCCGGGTTTCTCCACACCCAGCGGTGACACGACAAAATTTTCTCCGCTGGGCGAAGTGCTTCCCGGCGGAAATCCGACCGCTGCGGCGGGTGTCTCCGAAGGGCTGGTGAGGGTCCAGGATGAAGGATCTCAACTGGCGGCACTGTTGCTCGCGCGCGTCCAACCTCTGCGCCCCGGTGAACGGATTCTGGACATGTGTTCAGGACCAGGGGGAAAAACGGCGGTTCTCGGAGCCGAGGCTCTCGAAGCAGGGGCACAGGTAGTGGCGTGGGAAAAAGCCCCCCACCGCGCTCGCCTCGTCGAGAAGTCTGTGGCGGCCATCGCGAAACGAAATTCCCGCACGGTGAGCGTGGTCACGGGTGATGCGCTGCGCATGCCAGGCGAGAGCGGTTCGTTTTCCCGTGTTTTGGTGGATGCTCCCTGTTCTGGTCTCGGCGCACTGCGGCGGCGACCGGAGGCTCGCTGGCGCAAGAGCCTGGGAGATATCGCCTCCTTAGTGGAGCTTCAAAAGGCTCTGCTTTCTCGAGCTCTCGAGTTGGTGGAACCCGGTGGCGTAGTCGCCTACGTGACTTGCTCACCGGTGGTGGAAGAAACCGTGGAGGTGGTGGAAGCAGTCTGCTCACAGCGCGGGGATTGTGAACTCCTCGATACCTCGGAGGTCTTGAACCAGGTGACCCACACCCTTGTCGATGGGGCTAGGCGGGGGACCGCTGTGCAACTGTGGACCTACCGGCACGGTTGTGATGACATGTTCATTCAACTCATACGCACTCGGGCATCGGTAGTCTGAGCGCGTGCACTTACGAATCCACCCCAGCATTCTGTCGGCAGATTTCGTCAACCTAGAAAGTGAAGTAGCACGGATTTCCAGCGCTGAGGCTGTTCACGTGGATGTCATGGACAACCACTTCGTGCCCTCTTTGACCTTCGGGCCCCAGATGGTGAAGCGCCTGGTGGAGGTGTCGCCAATCCCGCTCGACGTGCACTTGATGGTCGAAAACGCGGATGACAACGCCGTTGTCTATGCGGACCTGGGCGCCCAGTCCGTAACCTTCCACATTGAGGCGGCTACATCGCCCCAGAGCATCATCGATGGCCTTCACGACCGGGGGGCCAAGGCATGCATGGCTTTCAAGCCCGGGACGCCACTTTCGCCCTATCGTGAACTTTTCCACACCCTAGACATGATTCTGATCATGACGGTGGAACCAGGCGCTGGTGGCCAAGCCTTTCTCGGCGGCATGATGCCGAAGTTGGACGAACTTACTCACTATCTGCAGACGCAAGGCTTGTCGCCCCTCGTTCAAGTGGATGGGGGCATTACCGTGGAGACTCTGCCGCAAGCGCTTCGCCACGGCGCGAACACGTTTGTGGCCGGGTCAAGTGTTTTTGGACACGGCATCCCTGAGGACAACATCACTGCACTGCGGCTCGCCGCGAAACAACGAGAAGCATGACCACATCACAACCAGAAATCGAACCCCGTATGGGACCAGCCCCCACCGAGCTGGTGTGGAGCGATGTCTATGAGGGGACCGGGGAAGCAGCCGCACCCGGCGCCCTGGTAGAGGTTCACTACCTGGGTGTGGATTATGACAGCGGGGAAGAGTTTGATTCTTCATGGAGTCGCGGTCAGAGCATCGAGTTTCCGCTCTCTTCTCTCATCCGTGGCTGGCAAGAGGGGATCCCCGGCATGAAGGTCGGCGGGCGTCGCGAACTGGTGTGTCCTCCCGAGTGGGCCTATGGCCCTGCTGGTGGGGGACATCGACTTTCCGGTCAAACGCTGGTGTTTGCGATTGACTTGCTCGCCACGAAGAATTCCTAACCGGTATCCTGGGGGAGTGAAAACCTTCGACGAACTTTTTCAACAGCTCGCGGCTCAACGAGACTCCCGGCCTGTAGGGTCGCGGACCGTGGAGTTACTCGACGCGGGAGTTCACGACATTGGCAAGAAGATCGTCGAAGAGGCGTCGGAAGTATGGATGGCGGCTGAGCATGAAAGCCCCGAAGAACTCGCTGACGAAATTTCCCAACTGATCTACCACCTGCAGGTGCTGATGGTGGCCAAGAATCTGACCCCCGAGGATGTGTATCGCACACTATGACGAGTAAGCCTTTGCGCGTTGCGGTCCCCAACAAAGGAACGCTGTCGGAGACAGCGGTAGAAATGTTGGTGGAGGCAGGATATGTGGGGCGTCGGGATGCCCGCGCGCTGACCGTCCCGGATGTGAAAAACGGGGTGGAGTTCTTTTATCTGCGGCCCAAAGACATCGCCACCTATGTCGGGTCGGGTGCTTTGGATGTGGGGATTACCGGTCGTGACCTGTTACTTGACTCTGACACGGCAGCCACCGAAATTGAGGCTCTTGGATTCGGCGCGTCCACCTTTCGTTTCGCCGCTCCAGCGGCTGTGGACTCGCTCGAGAAACTGGAAGGTAAGCGTATTGCCACGTCCTACCCGGTTTTGGTGCGGTCGTTTCTTGCCTCTCACGGCGTGACCCCCATCATCGTGACCCTCGATGGCGCGGTGGAGTCTGCGGTGAAACTCGGTGTGGCAGATGCGGTCGCAGATGTTGTTTCCACCGGCGCCACCCTGCACGCTCAAGGCCTGGAGGTCTTCGGACCCGTCATTTTAGAATCAGAGGCGATCCTGATCGCCAGCGACGACAACAGCGTTGGGATTGACATGCTTCGGAGGCGACTGCGGGGGGTGTGGGTGGCCAAGCAGTACGTGTTGATGGACTACGACCTGCCCCTGTCACTTTTGGAAGCAGCCTCCGCCATTACACCGGGGCTTGAATCGCCCACGGTGTCGCCCCTGCGGGACCCTGACTGGGTCGCCGTGCGGGCGATGGTGTCCAGGTCAGACGTCAACGCGGTGATGGATGAGCTTTATGCCCTGGGTGCGCGAGCCATTTTGGTGTCGGCTATCCATGCAGCCCGGATCTAATGACCCTGTCCATCAGGGTCATTCCCTGTCTCGACGTCGACCGCGGTCGGGTTGTGAAGGGTGTGAACTTTGAGAACCTTCAGGATGCGGGAGATCCGGTAGAACTTGCGGCGCTCTATAGCGAACAGGGCGCGGATGAGCTGACTTTTCTTGATGTCAGCGCCACGTTGGAATCTCGCGACACCACGTTCGAGCTTGTCCGGCATACTGCAGAAAATGTTTTCATACCTCTCACCGTGGGTGGCGGTGTGCGGTCGGTGGGCGATGTCGGCCGATTGCTGGAATCGGGTGCGGACAAGATTAGTGTCAATAGCGCCGCCCTCGCCCGACCAGAACTACTGGATGAAATCGCTGGACACTTTGGTTCGCAGGTGTGCGTGATCTCTGTGGATGCAAAGCGCGATACGTCATACCCTTCGGGTTTTGTGGTGACGACCCACGGGGGGCAAAAAAGCGCAGCCAGGGATGCTCTCGCCTGGGCAGTGGAGGCTTGTGAGCGAGGGGCAGGGGAGCTCCTGCTGAACTCCATCGATGCGGATGGCACCAAAAAGGGTTTCGATGTGGAGATGTTGCAGGCGTTTCGACCCCTGGTATCTGTTCCACTGGTTGCCTCGGGAGGTGCTGGGTCGGCAGAGGATGGCGTTGCCGCTTATCGTGCCGGTGCTGATGCCGTGCTGGCTGCCTCCATTTTCCACCACGATAAAGTGGGTATTTCGAAGGTGAAGGCTCACCTCCAGCGTGCGGGAGCGGTGGTTCGATGACACAGGACTGGGTGGTGCCCACCACAGAGAATGTGTTGAATCGAGCGGTGTTCAACGACCAAGGCCTGATCCCCGTGATTGCCCAGGAGGAAAGCTCCAAAGAGGTATTGATGCTGGCGTGGATGAATCGCGACGCTCTCGAATCAACGCTGCGCGAAGGACGGGTGACGTATTTCTCGCGCTCTCGCTCGGAGCTCTGGCGCAAAGGTGACACAAGCGGAAACGTGCAACACGCCACCAGGATTCGTCTCGACTGTGATGGCGATGCGCTACTGATCGATGTCCACCAAAAAGGCCCTGCCTGCCACACCGGTGCGGCGACGTGTTTTGACCGGGGAGCTGATGGTGGCTGACACCACACTGGAAGATTTCTTTGCGCAGGCCAGCACTCGAAGCGTGACCCCGGTACTGCGCCGCTTATTTGTCGACAGTGAGACCCCCATGGGTTTGTATCGGAAGCTCGGCAACACCCTGGGTTCTTTCTTGCTCGAATCTGCAGACCAAGCGGGCAAGTGGTCCAGGTACTCCTTCCTGGGCGTTTCCGTCCACGGCATTCTCAGTGAGGCAGAGGGGGTAGCGCGCTGGCGTGACTGCGGCATGGGTGAGGAAGAGGCGTTTGGCGGCGAAGCCCCCACCGAGCCCCTGGAAGCGTTGAGAGCCCTAAATGCCCACTGGCTCAGCGACCCCGTACCGGGGATGCCACCGTTCCCCGGTGGCCTGGTAGGCCACATCGGCTGGGACATGGTGCGCCATCTGGAGAAACTCCCTGATGGCCCACCATCCACCCACGATGTGCCACCGATGTTCCTCTCGCTGGTAAAAGATTTTGTTGCTATCGACCACCACACCTCTGAAGTGGTGTTGGTGGCGCTCGTTCATCGCCAGGACGGTGCGAGAGAAGCCGACTTTTCTGAGGCCCTCGCGCGTCTTGATGCCTTGCACCACACCCTCGCTCAGCCCACACCTTCGACTCTTCACCGCCGCCACGAACCTTCGGATCTCGCTCCAGCACCGAGTATCGAAAAGTCGGTCTTTTTGGACATGGTGGAACGCGCCAAAGGCCACATTCGCGATGGCGACGTGTTCCAGGTCGTTGTGTCCCAAGCATTTCACCAGGAGGTCACAGCGAGCGCTCTGGAGGTCTACCGGGTGTTGCGGCAGCTTAATCCCAGCCCATACATGTATCTACTCGAGTGCGAAACGAGCTCCGGTGTTCCCTACCAGGTGGTGGGATCCTCCCCGGAGGCTCTGGTGACGATTACGGGGGACCGTGTTGTTTCCCACCCCATCGCTGGATCCAGGCCGCGGGGGGCAACCCCGGGGGAAGACAGTGCCCATGCAGAGTCGTTGTTGGGGGACCAGAAAGAAAAATCCGAGCATCTCATGCTGGTCGATCTGGCTCGAAACGACCTCTCGAAGGTGTCCCAAGCAGGCTCGGTGGATGTCACTGAGTTCATGCATGTCGAGCGTTTTAGCCACATCATGCACCTCGTGTCTACCGTCGAGGGCCTTCTTTCCCCCGACGTCACCAGCGTCGAGGTGTTCGAAGCCACTTTCCCGGCCGGCACCCTCTCTGGTGCACCAAAACCCCGGGCTTTAGAGATCATCGACGACCTAGAGCCGGTGCAGCGCGGCGTCTATGGGGGAGTGGTCGGGTATTTCGGCCACAGCGGAGATGCTGACTTAGCGATCACGATTCGAACCCTCTTCATGAGCGAAGGCCACGCCATCGTCCAGGCAGGCGCAGGCATCGTTGCCGAGTCGCACCCCGAGAGCGAATACGCGGAAACCATTCATAAGGCGAGCGCGCCCATCAGGGCGATTCGGGTGGCAAATGCGTTGAGTTCAGGCACGGCGTGAAAGCCGCACATCATCTGCTCTCCCTGGGGGGCCTGGGGGTTGCTCTCATAGCGTTCACCCTGACCTGGTGGGAAGGGTTCCTCACCACCGGAACTTCTTTTGCGCTCTCCGGTAGCCAAGGAGAACCCTTCGCGTGGAGCCTCACCCTCGCAGCCGGTGCCAGCTACACCGCAGCACTGCTGCTCCGGCGCGTAACGAAGAGGGTGGCCCTGGGGCTACAAACTCTCCTGGCCGGTGGGGCAGCGGGAGTGCTCCTCGCCGTCACCTCTTTTCCCGCCGCAGCTGTGCAAGAGGTCCTAGCAACGGCCACTGGGATTTCGGGGCCAGCGGCGCTGGAGGGGCTTGACACCATTTTGGCGACGGGTTCCGAAGGGTTGGCTATCGCAGCCCTTTTCGCCGGAGCCCTGGGCGCAGTGCTAGGCCAATTCGGCGGCAGGGACGCCCCTCGCGGGGACCGGTTCTCACCACGCCACTCCGGCTCGGATGATTCTCTGGGAGCTTGGGATTCCCTGAGTGATGGGCGAGACCCGACCGCGTAGACTGGAGTCACGAATTCCCGAGGAGCATCATGAATACCACCACTGAACCAGGCCACGGCCATTCCCCCGCAGCTTGGACAGCCGTGATCGTGATGATCGTCACACTTTCTGTGGGAACCGTTGCCTTTTTCTTTGCCCTGTGGTGGCTTGTTATTGCAAGTTTCGTTGCCACAGTGGTGGGTTGGGGCCTGGGATTCGCTCTTTCCGCCATGGGGTGGGGAGCAAACGGGCCGAAGTATCAGCCCAAGGGTCATTAGGTGCTGACCGGCCTCTTTGAGGGCGCCCGCGAGGACGCTGCGCGCCGAGAGCAAACACTGCCGCTGCATGACCTCGAAAAGCGCGCTAGAGCGGCACGCCCTGTCCGAGACGGCCTTCGCGCCCTCGCACCCAGGGACACCATCCACGTCATTGCGGAAATCAAACGCAGGAGCCCCTCGAAGGGTGAATTAGCGCCGATTTCTGACCCGGTGTCGCTGGCTCTCGACTATGAAGCGGGGGGCGCGAGCGTGATCAGCGTGTTAACGGAGGGCCGGGCTTTTGATGGCTCCTTGGCGGACCTCGCTGCTGTGTCAGAGGCAGTGCAGATCCCGGTTCTTCGCAAAGATTTTCTCGAAACCGAGTATCAAATCATTGAAGCCAGGGCCCACGGCGCAGACCTGGTCTTGCTGATTATGGCTGGCCTCTCAGATGAGCGGGCGTTGCGGTTGATCGGGGTGGCCCAAGACTGGGGCATGCAAGCGCTTGTGGAGGCCCACACCCCCGGGGAAGTCGATCGGGCTATTGGCATCGGCGCCGATATCGTCGGTGTGAATGCGAGGGACCTCGTGACCTTTGAGCTTGACCCCACTCTCTTTGGTGCGATGGTTCCCCGCTTCCCAGAGGGTGTTCTCCGGGTTGCGGAATCAGCGGTATCAGTTTCACAGGATGTCAAGCGCTACCGTGAACAGGGGGCGCACGCCGTGCTGGTGGGCGAAGCACTGGTGACCGGAGCGAACCCACGGCAACGCGTAGAGGAGTTTGTGGCGGCATGAACGATAAGTTGTCCCTGGCCGAAGGCCCCTACTACGGTGAATTCGGCGGGAGATTCGTCCCCGAGTCTCTGATCCACGCCCTCGATGAACTCGAGAGTGCGTATAAGGCAGCCAAGCGAGACCCTGCTTTCCAGGAGGAACTCGCGCATTTGCACACAACCTACTCAGGCCGTCCTTCGATCATCACTGAGGCGCACCGTTTCGCAGAGCACTGTGGCGGGGCGCGTGTGTTCCTCAAGCGCGAAGACCTTAACCACACCGGTAGCCACAAAATCAACAACGTCCTGGGTCAAGCCCTCTTGGCAAAGCGACTGGGGAAGACCCGACTAATCGCCGAAACAGGAGCGGGGCAGCACGGTGTCGCTACTGCGACGGCCGCAGCGCTGATGGGGATGAGCTGCGTGGTCTACATGGGGGAAGTTGACACTGAACGCCAAGCCCTCAATGTGGCACGGATGCGACTGCTCGGTGCTGAAGTTGTGGCGGTCACGACCGGCTCCAGGACTCTCAAAGATGCCATCAACGATGCGATGCGGGACTGGGTGTCCAGCGTTGAAACCACCCACTACCTCTTGGGCACGGTGGCCGGGCCCCATCCGTTCCCTCTGATGGTTCGTGACTTCCATTCCATCATCGGCTTTGAAGCGCGCGCCCAGATGCTCGAATTGACCGGGGCGCTGCCCACCGCTGTGACGGCGTGTGTCGGGGGCGGCTCAAACGCGATGGGAATCTTCCACGCCTTTTTGGACGACCAGGACGTCCAGCTCGTGGGCTACGAAGCCGGTGGCGACGGCGCCGAAACCGCGCATCATGCCGCCACCATCACCAAAGGCAAGCCCGGCATGTTGCACGGAGCGCGGTCTTTGGTGCTGCAGGACGAAGACGGTCAGACGATCGAGTCCCACTCCATCTCAGCCGGTTTGGATTACCCAGGAGTTGGACCGGAACACGCATGGCTCGCCGGACTGGGGCGCGCTAGCTATGTGCCGATCACCGACGATCAGGCAATGCAGGCGCTTCGCTTGCTATCCCAAACTGAAGGAATAATTCCTGCCATTGAGACCGCACACGCGCTCGCTGGGACGCAACTGCTCGGCCAGCAACTCGGCGAGGGAGCCACCATTCTGGTGTCTCTTAGTGGCCGCGGTGACAAAGACATGGAAACTGCCGGGCGCTACTTCCAGCTTCTCGAACCCGGTGCCGCGTCATGACACTGAGCGTTCAGGAAACCATCGCTCAGCGCAAAGCTCAGGGCCATGGCACTCTCGTGGCCTACCTTCCCGTGGGGTATCCCGATCTTGCCACCAGTGTTGAGGCAAGCATCGCGGTCCTCAACTCCGGGGCCGACATCCTCGAATTGGGCGTTCCCTACAGCGATCCGGTCATGGATGGAACCGTGATCGCCCGGGCAACCCAGACGGCTTTGGAACGCGGCTTCAAACTTCGCCACGTGTTTCCCGCGGTGGCCGAGATAGTGAAGGCCACCGGGAAGCCGGTACTGGTTATGACCTACTGGAACCCTGTTGTGCAATACGGGGTGGAAAAATTTGCCACCGACCTCAAGGCCGCGGGTGGCGCTGGGCTCATTACCCCCGACCTGATTCCCGACGAAGCCTCAGACTGGCTGGAGATCTCTGAGCGTCTGGAACTAGAACGGGTGTTCCTGGCCGCTCCCTCGTCTTCGGATTCCCGACTGCATGTTGCAGGAGAACTATCCAAGGGCTTCGTCTATGCCGTCTCCACCATGGGCATTACGGGAACCCGGATTGATGTGGATTCCGCTGCTAGGGGTTTAGTCGAGCGGATTTATGCGCAGGGCGCTGAAGCCACCTGTGTTGGTTTGGGGATTTCCACGGCAGAGCATGTCAGAGATGTCGTGGGGTTTGCCGATGGAGCGATCGTTGGGTCCGCACTTGTTCGAGCGCTCAGCGAGGGAGGAGTGGGCGCCGTGGGAGAACTGGCGCAATCGCTCGCTTCCGGCACCAAACGCAACTAGTACCCTGGTGGGTAACGAGAGGTAACAATGGATTTCAACGGTATCCCCAGCCCCGATGCAGCGTGGCGGTCATTCAACATCGGCCAATGGCTTCGCGATCTTGGCTTGGACTGGTTCGGCCTGAACCTCCAACTTAACGCTTACGCTTTGTTTATCCTCGCGGGGATCGGGCTTGCTCTCTGGATCAGCAACACCAGGCTGGTGAATCGCGGTGCCGAGCCCTGGGTGGTTCTAGATATCGCACTGTGGGCTGTGCCTTTGGGAATCCTCGGAGGAAGGCTTTACCACGTCATCACCCATCCCGCGGATTACTTTTATGAGGGCGCCAACCTCCTGCGAGTGTTCTATGTCTGGGAGGGGGGGCTCGCGATTTTTGGAGCCATCTCCCTCGGTGCGGTAGGAGCATTCATCGGAGCCAAGCAGGCCGGCCTACGCTTCAGCGCGTATGTGGATGCCCTCGCTCCAGGTTTGCTGGTCGCACAGGCCATGGGGCGATTGGGAAACTACTTCAACCAGGAGCTTTTTGGTGCCCCCACGGCTCTGCCCTGGGGGTTGCAGATTGACCGACCCAACGCAGCTATCCCCATTGGGCTCCCTGAAGACACGCTCTTTCACCCCACGTTTGCCTACGAGATGCTCTGGAACCTCCTCGGTGCCGCAGTGATCGTATGGCTAGGACGGAAGTTCACGCTTCAGTGGGGCCGCCAAATGGGTCTGTATCTTGTGTGGTACGGAACAGGGCGTGCTTTTCTGGAAACGCTTCGTCTTGACCCTGCAGAGCTCCTGCTCGGTGTGCGAGTCAACATCTGGGGCGCTCTCGCAGCGATTGTTCTGGGCTTGATCATTGTGATGGTGCAAGGACGTCGCCATCCAGGGACCGAGCCAGGCCCCTACCGGCCTGGCAGAGAATGGTCAGCCGAGCCTGCGATAGACTCTGAGGACGATTATTACGTTGTCCCTGAAGACCAGGACGACAACGACCACGAGAGCGAAGCCACGGTCACAAACCGCAAGGAATCTGCCTCCTAGTATTCTCAGGGCCAGCGACGTCCCACCCCTAGTAACTGATTTTTAGGATGGTGATATGACTTCAGCTGTGCCCTTTGAGCGTTGGAACTCCGCTCCCAAACCCTCTGGTTTGTATAACGCCGCCCACGACCGTGACGCGTGTGGGCTGGCGATGGTGGCGACCCTTCGCGGCACACCTGGGCACGACATTGTCGAAAAAGCCCTGGAAGCATTGCGCAACCTGGAACACCGCGGCGCGGTGGGCTCGGATGAAGGAACCGGCGACGGCGCCGGCATCGTCACCCAAATTCCTGACACCTTTTTCCGCGGTGTGGTGGACTTCGAGTTGCCCGCAAAGGGCCGCTTCGCTGTGGGAACAGCGTTCCTCCCGCTAGATCCTGCCCTGCGAGAAAGCGAGAAGCTCGGGATTGAAGCGATCGTGGCTCAGGAGGGTCTAGTCACGCTGGGCTGGCGTGACGTCCCTGTCCATCCAGAAATCCTTGGTGACCTCGCCAGAGAGGCCATGCCATATTTTGAGCAGGTGTTTCTTGCCGGCCCTGAAGGGCACACGCTTTCGGGAATCGAGCTCGATCGAGTTACCTTTCGCGTGAGGAAAAGGTGTGAGCGAGAGCTTGGGTCCTACTTCCCCTCACTTTCGTGTCGCACCATGGTTTACAAGGGAATGGTCACCACCCTGCAGCTGGGGCCTTTCTACGAGGACCTCAGTCAACCGGAGTTTCATTCCACTTTGGCTCTCGTGCATTCCCGCTTCTCCACCAACACTTTTCCCTCGTGGCCGCTGGCGCAACCGTTTCGGATGATCGCGCACAACGGTGAAATCAATACGATTCGCGCCAACCGCAACTGGATGAGCGCACGGCAAAACCAGCTGGAATCGTCCCTGCTGGGTGATCTCCAGCCCCTGTTACCCATCGTCTCCGAAGGGGGTTCCGACTCTGCCTCGTTTGACGAGGTTGTCGAACTCTTGACGCTGTCGGGGCGTTCTCTTCCGCACGCCATCATGATGATGGTCCCTGAGGCTTGGGAGAACCAAGCCGATATTGACCCCACGGTTCGGGACTTTTATGAATACCACTCGATGATGATGGAGCCTTGGGATGGGCCTGCAGCGCTAGTCTTCACCGACGGTTCGCTGGTTGGGGCGACTCTGGATCGCAACGGTTTGCGTCCCGGTCGCTATGTGATTACCTCCGACGGGCTCATTATCCTGGCCAGTGAAATTGGCGTGTTGGACGTTGATCCCTCGACCGTTGTGCGCAAAGGCCGCCTGCGACCAGGGGCCATGCTCTTGGCCGACACGGTCGAGGGCCGCCTCATCGAAGACGATGAGCTGAAGCTTCAGCTCGCCCACGAAAAGCCCTGGGGTGAATGGGTTCGAGACAACCGCATTGAGTTTGCGAAATTGCCTGAGCGTGAGCACATTGTGCACACTCCCAGCTCGATTCGCCGCCGTCAGAGAACCTTTGGCTATACCGAGGAAGAGGTGCGGATCCTTCTAGCGCCGATGGGGCAAAACGCCGCTGAGCCACTGGGAGCAATGGGGTCGGATACTCCCATTGCGGCCATCTCTGATCGACCCAGACTGATTTTTGACTACTTCACCCAGCAGTTCGCTCAGGTGACAAACCCGCCTCTGGATTCGATTCGGGAAGAAATCGTGACGTCGATGGCCAGCGGCTTGGGCCCCGAGCGGAACCTCCTCGCGGCTACGCCGGGCCATGCGACGCAAGTGTCGCTCGATTTTCCCGTCATCGACAACGATGAGTTAGCCAAAATTGAGCACTTGCGACTGCCCGATGGCGACCGTGCGTCTTTCACCCTCAGCGGCCTCTACCGCGTGGATGAGGGCGCCCAAGGTCTCAAGCAACGCTTGGACGAACTGTGTGCGGAAGCCGATAGCGCGATTGATCGCGGGGCCCAATTCCTCGTGCTGAGTGACCGTGATTCCCACCAAGACTTAGCGCCGATTCCGTCGCTGTTGATGTTGTCTGCCGTTCATCATCACCTGATTCGCGGACATAAGCGCATGCAGGTCGGTCTTGTGGTCGAGTCTGGGGATGTCCGAGAAGTCCACCATGTTGCTTTGCTGATCGGTTTTGGGGCTTCAGCCGTCAACCCTTATCTGGCGATGGAAACCGTCGAACTCCTGGCAAGAACGGGAGTTATTGAATTGGTCGCGCCAGAAGTCGCGGTGCGAAATGTGATCAAGGCTCTGGGGAAAGGGGTGTTGAAAATCATGAGCAAGATGGGTATCTCGACGGTGGCTTCATACGCCGGGGCACAAGCCTTCGAAGCCATTGGTCTCAGCCCCGAGCTGATCGACGCATATTTCAGCGGAACCACCACGGTCATCGGTGGTGTGGGGCTCGAGATCATCGCCTCAGAGAACGAATCCAGACACAGACTGGCCTATCCGATTGCATCGGGGACCAACCCCCACGAGGTACTGCCGGTCGGTGGAGAATACCAATGGCGCCGCGAAGGCCCACCACACCTGTTTAACCCTGAAACCGTCTTCGCCCTCCAGCACGCCACCCGTTCTAAGAGCTTTGACCTGTTCCGGACTTACACCAAGAGCGTCGATGACCAAGCGGAGCGGTTGATGACGTTGCGGGGGCTTTTTGCACTGAAGACCGAGGGCCGGGAGCCCATCCCGCTGGGTGAGGTCGAGTCGGTTGCTGCCATCATTTCGCGGTTCACCACCGGGGCAATGAGCATGGGTGCGATTTCGCCCGAAATGCACGAAACCTTAGCCGTTGCGATGAACGAAATGGGAGCGCGCTCCAATACGGGAGAAGGTGGCGAGTCACCGGAACGCCTCCGGGATCCGAAACGTCGCAGCAAGATCAAACAGGTCGCCTCGGGACGCTTCGGTGTGACCAGCTACTACCTGACGATTGCAGAGGACCTGCAGATCAAGATGGCGCAGGGCGCCAAACCGGGCGAAGGCGGCCAGCTGCCGGCCAATAAGGTGTATCCCTGGATTGCCACACTGCGTCATGGCACCCCCGGCGTGGGACTGATTTCACCCCCACCCCACCACGATATTTACTCGATTGAAGACCTGAAACAGTTGATTTTTGACCTCAAACGTGCCAATCCCGTGGCCAGGGTTCATGTGAAGCTGGTGAGCCAATCGGGCATTGGGGCAGTCGCTACGGGAGTGGCGAAGGCCAAAGCCGATGTGGTGTTGATTTCTGGCCACGATGGTGGCACCGGAGCGAGCCCCCTGAATTCACTCAAACACGCTGGCACCCCCTGGGAAATCGGTCTGGCGGAGGCCCAACAGACTCTCGTGGCCAACAACCTGAGGGGTCGAGTGACCCTCCAGGTGGATGGGCAGATGAAGACGGGCCGCGATGTCATCATTGCTGCCTTGTTGGGAGCGGAAGAGTATGGTTTCGCAACGGCCCCGATGGTGGTCAGCGGCTGCATTTTGATGCGCGTGTGCCACCTGGACACCTGTCCGGTAGGCGTGGCCACTCAGAACCCAGAATTGCGCAAGCGCTTTAGTGGAACACCAGAATTTGTGAAGACCTTCTTCGAGTTCCTTGCCGAGGAAGTGCGGGAATACCTGTCCCAACTGGGTTTCCGGTCCTTGGAAGAAGCTATCGGCCAGGTCGGGCTCTTGGATGTTGACCGCGCGATCCACCATTGGAAAGCTGACGGGTTGGATTTCACTCCCATCCTCTCGGACCGCCACCTCGCGTCAGGTGCTGCGTTGGCGAAGGCGGAAGGTCAAGACCACGAGTTGGAGAAACACTTCGACCAGCAGCTCCTCGAGCTATCGCAACCCGCGCTCACCTCGGGGACGCCGGTCACGATTAAGCTCCCGATTCGTAACACCGAACGCGCTGTTGGCACCCTCCTCGGACACCACGTGACAGTGCTACACGGTGAAAATGGGCTCCCTGCCGACACCATTGGGGTTGAGCTAGAGGGAGCCGCCGGTCAATCTCTGGGAGCATTCTTGCCCGGCGGTATCTCGCTGCGCCTGACCGGGGATGCCAACGACTACGTCGGCAAAGGGCTTTCCGGTGGCTCAATCGTGTTGCGCCCTCAGGCGGGCTCGATTTTTGCGCCCGAGCGCAACGTGATTGCTGGGAACGTCATTGGATATGGTGCGACCTCTGGCACCATGTTCCTCTCCGGTGTCGTGGGGGAGCGTTTTCTGGTCAGGAACTCTGGCGCAACCGCTGTCGTTGAGGGGGTGGGGGACCACGCCCTGGAATATATGACCGGCGGCCTAGCCCTGATTCTGGGGGAAACAGGCCGCAACTTGGGTGCCGGAATGTCCGGCGGGAGTGCATATATTCGACACCTGCGCACGGAGCGTTTGAATAAGGAAGCGATGGTCGCGGGAGAGCTCGAAGTGAGCGGGCTCGGCAGCGCAGACGCCGAGATTGTGCTGGACCTGCTGGAGAAGCATTGGGAGCTGACAGGTTCGCCCTTGGCGCGAGTGTTGCTCGATGACCCAGAGGCAACCCTGGCGTCCATCCAGAAAGTAACCCCCCGGGACTTTCAAGCGGTTCTTCGCACCCGTGCTCAAGCCACCGAGGAAGGCCTCGACCTTGACGGGGATGTCGTGTGGAGCCGGATATTGGAGGTGACTGGTGGCTGATCCCCGTGGTTTCATGAAATACACCGAGCGTGAGCTTCCCCCTCGCCGTCCGGTCGAAGTCCGCATTGGGGACTGGCGCGAAGTGTATGGGGCGGGTGACCCGGCGGCCCTGACTCGCCAGGCCAGTAGATGCATGGACTGTGGTGTGCCGTTCTGCCATGGGGGGTGCCCGCTGGGGAACCTGATCCCAGAGTGGAATGACCTCGTTCGTCGGGGCGATGGAAAAGCGGCCATCGAACGGCTCCATGAGACGAATAACTTCCCCGAATTCACGGGCCGGCTGTGTCCGGCGCCCTGCGAATCTTCGTGTGTGTTGAGCATCAACCAACCCGCGGTAACCATCAAAAACATCGAAGTGTCGATCATCGACCAAGCCTGGGCAAATGGGTGGGTTCAGCCCGTCCCGCCGGACCGTCTCAGCGGGAAGACGGTCGCCATCGTGGGAAGCGGACCAGCAGGTCTGGCCGCCGCTCAACAGCTCACCAGGGTCGGGCACACTGTCGCGGTCTTTGAACGCGACGACCGAATTGGTGGTCTGCTTCGCTATGGAATCCCCGACTTCAAGATGGAAAAGCACCACGTGGACCAACGGCTCGCCCAAATGCAGGCTGAGGGGACGCGGTTCCGCGCTGGCGTGGAGATCGGGCGCGACATCACGTGGGAAGACCTGTTTGAGCGATACGACGCTGTCGTGGTGGCCACCGGCGCGAACGTGCCGCGGGAACTAGATATTCCTGGGCGCGATTTGTTGGGTGTGCATCACGCCATGGACTACCTGACGCCGGCCAACCACGTGCAAGCTGGCGACTCGGTGACCGCGCCGCTGACAGCGGAAGGCAAGCACGTCGTCATTCTTGGAGGTGGTGATACCGGAGCTGATTGTTTAGGCACCTCCCACCGCCAGTTAGCGCTCTCCACCACCATGCTGGCGATTGGGAAGAAACCCTCCACCGAGCGCACCGAAGATGCTCCCTGGCCACTGGACCCGGTGTTGTTCGAGGTTCAGAGCGCTCACGAAGAGGGAGGCAGCCGCGAATTCCTTGCCTCTACCGTCGAATTTTTGGGCAACGATGCGGGTGAAGTTCGCGCTGTTGTTGTCGCTGAGACCGAATATCGTGATGGCGGCCGGTATCCCAAACCCGGCACCGAACAGGAAATTCCTGCGGACCTGGTGTTGTTGGCCTTGGGCTACCGGGGTGCTGAGCACCAAACCCTTACCGACCAGCTGGGGCTGGGTGTGGATAGCCGGGGAAACCTCGACCGTACCAAGGACTATGCCACCGAGAAACCCGGGGTTTTCGTCGCGGGTGACGCTGGGCGGGGAGCTTCCCTCATCGTATGGGCCATCGCCGAGGGTCGCGCCGTCGCGTCGCAGGTGGATGAGTTTTTGGAAGGCGATACGCTATTACCCGCACCCGTGAGCGCTTTCGACCGTCCGCTTCACGCCTAGACACAAGGAATCCATGAGACGCGCCAAAATCGTTGCAACGCTCGGCCCCGCAACAGCGAGCTATGACAACATCAGATCACTCCTGGATGCTGGTGCGGATGTACTTCGCATGAACCTTTCCCACGGATCCCACGCCGTTCACGAAGAGATCTATGCCAACGTTCGTCGGGCCGCGGAAGATGCCAACAAGCCCGTCGGCGTCCTCGTCGACCTGCAGGGGCCAAAAATCCGGTTGGAAAAATTTGCTGACGGTCCGCACGAGCTCAGTGATGGCGACACCTTCACCATCACCACTCGGGACGTCGAGGGCACCAAAGAGCTGGTTGGAACGACCTATAAGGGCTTGCCAGGGGACGTCGAAGCCGGCGACACCTTGCTGATTGATGACGGCAAGATCCGCTTGGAAGCGCTTAGCGTGGGGGCCGAGGACGTTGTCACGAAGGTGATTGTGGGGGGGATGGTCTCCAACAACAAGGGTATTAACCTTCCCGGCGTCGCAGTGTCCGCCCCTGCGCTCTCCGAAAAAGACGAGGATGACCTGCGGTGGGGCTTGGCCCTGGGCTGTGACTTCATTGCTTTGAGCTTTGTGCGTAACGCTTCCGATGCCATCCGGGTCCGCGAGATTATGCGGGAAGAGGGTCGCGCCTGCCCGATTATCGCCAAAATTGAGAAGCCTCAAGCTGTCGAAGCTCTCGAAGAGATTATTGACGCCTTCGATGCGATCATGGTTGCGCGGGGTGACCTGGGTGTTGAACTACCGCCGGAAACGGTGCCGATTGTCCAGAAGAAAGCGATTGAGCTGTGCCGCAGGATGGCCAAGCCGGTGATCGTTGCAACACAGATGCTCGAATCGATGATTGATTCCCCCGTGCCAACCCGAGCTGAAACTTCTGATGTAGCAAATGCTGTGCTTGACGGGGCCGACGCGGTGATGTTAAGCGGTGAAACTAGTGTGGGACAATTTCCCTCCATCACAGTGGCCACCATGGCGCGGATCCTCGAGTCCTCCGAAACTCACGGTCTCGACCGCATCCCACCCCTGGGCTCGAAGCCCCGGACTCAGGGCGGCGCGATCACCCTTGCTGCCGCTGAGGTCGCCGAATTTGTGGAGGCGAAGTTCCTGTGCGTCTTTACCGAGTCGGGTGACTCTGCCAGAAGAATGTCGAGGCTTCGCTCACGCATCCCGATGCTCGCCTTCAGCCCCTCCGAAGAAATACGTCGCAAGCTCTCGCTGGTGTGGGGGATTGACTCCTTTGCAGTGGCCCGGGTTACCCACACCGACGCAATGTATCCCCAGGTGGATCAGACCCTGTTAGAAAACAAGCTCGCCGCTGTGGGCGACAAAATTGTGGTCATCTCCGGTTCCCCTCCGGGAACTCCCGGATCCACCAACGATTTGCGCGTGCACGTCGTGGGAGATGCCGAACAGGGCGCCGCTCCTGCATGGCAAGAACCTGCTTAGACAATTGGTGCCGGATGTGGGATTTGAACCCACACGCCCTTTCGGACAAAGCATTTTGAGTGCTCCGCGTCTGCCATTCCGCCAATCCGGCCAGTCGCACCAAGGTGCGCTACTAGACCATACCCTAGGCTTGCAGGGTGAGTGAAAACGAGAGCCCAGGCCCCCCCAAACGGCGTGTTGTGGTGGCCGAAGACGAGTCGTTGATTCGTATCGACATTGTCGAAACACTGCAGGACAACGGATTCGAGGTGGTTGCCGAAGCCGCAGACGGTGAAAAAGCTGTCGCGCTGGTGGAAGAGTTGAAACCAGACCTGGTGGTGATGGACGTGAAAATGCCGCTCCTCGATGGGATTTCTGCTGCGGAGATTATCAATCGTAAGAAATTGGCGCCCGTCGTCCTCCTGACTGCCTTTTCCCAGCGAGAACTTGTGGAGCGCGCGGCCGAAGCCGGGGCGCTCGCCTACGTGGTTAAACCCTTCGGGCCTAACGATCTCATCCCGGCGATCGAAGTCGCTCTTTCGCGCTACCAGCAGATTGAAGCTCTCGAGGAAGAAGTGAGCGACCTGGCCGAAAGGCTCGAGACGAGAAAAATCCTGGACCGCGCCAAAGGCATTCTTAACAACACGATGGGTTTGCCCGAACCGGAAGCCTTCCGCTGGATTCAGAAAGCTTCGATGGACCGCCGGCTAACAATGCGCGAGGTGGCGGAGACGGTGATCGGGCAACTGGCGGATAAATCCGACAACCCTGACATTTAGACCCGCTGATCCTTCAGGAAGTTCGTCATTCGGACCGTCGAAAGCCGGCTGCCAGCTTCGTCGCGGACGGTGATTTGGTGAGTGGCGAGGCTTCGACCGAGCGAAAGTGCTTCGCAGGTCGCGGTGACGAGGCCCTCAGTGGCGGCCTTGGAGTGGGTCGCATTGATTTCGATTCCCACCGCAATCCGACCAGGTCCTGCGTGAATGGCGGAGGACATCGAACCGAGAGATTCGGCTAAGACCACGTGGGCGCCGCCGTGGAGGAGGCCGATCACTTGGCGATTGCCCTCCACCGGCATCGTCGCTACGGACCGCTCTGCTCCGAGTTCCAGAAACTCAATGCCCATCTTCTTGGCTAGTTGGCCCCCACCGGTCTCGATAAGTCGGGCCACCAGCTCGGGGTCCATATTCGGAGGGAAGAGAGACATCGAGGCTCCTAGGCGTTTCGGCCAGCCCGATAGGCTGAGCCTGTGAGCGACAAGCCTACCTTGATGGTTATCGACGGGCACTCCCTTGCTTTCCGGGCTTTTTACGCGCTCCCCTTGGATAGTTTCGTGACTCCTGCCGGCCAGCACACCAACGCCATTCACGGGTTCATTTCGATGCTGTTGGGGCTCCTGAAAAAAGAGAACCCCACCCACCTTGCGGTTGCTTTCGATCTCTCCAGGTTTTCCTTCCGGACACGGATTTATCCTGAATACAAGGGCACTCGGGGAGAAACCCCCGCCGAGTTCATCGGACAGGTGCCGCTCTTGGAAGAAGCGCTCCACGCCATGGGTGTTGTCACGTTGACGAAGGAAGACTACGAAGCAGACGACATCCTCGCAACCCTTGCCACAACCGGCGCGAAAGAAGGATTCGAGGTGCTTGTGGTCTCGGGGGATCGAGACACTTTCCAGCTGGTCAACGATCAGGTTACGGTCCTGTATCCCAGTGCTCGCGGTGTGGCCGAGCTCAAGCGATACACCCCCGCCGCCGTAGTGGAGCGCTACGGCGTGAAGCCCCACCAATACCCTGAAATTGCCGCCCTGGTCGGTGAAACCAGTGACAATCTCATCGGGATCGACAAGGTGGGCGAGAAGACCGCGGTGAAATGGATCACCCAGTACGGGTCTTTGGACGCCGTTTTAGCGGCGGCCGAGGACATTCCCGGTGTCGTCGGAAACAACCTTCGGGAGCAAAGAGAGCGAGCGGTTTTGAACCGGCAGCTCAACCACCTCCTGACCGATGTTGATTTGGGGGTCCAGCTCTCTGATTTGGTCCGCGGCGAGATCGACGCGTCCGCGGTGACCGAGGTCTTCACCAAGCTCGCGTTTAGAACCCTTAAAGACCGGGTTTTGACGCTGGCGGGCGCCGATAACATCCCCGAGGCTCCAGCGCATTCGCCGGCAACGGTGTCTCTACCCTTAGATCAGACCACCGTGGACGAGGAGCTCACCAAGTGGCTGTCCTCCCGTGAGGGGGAAGCCATCGGTGTCACCGTCCGCCACAGCGGGGGAGTCGTTTCCGAGATTGGACTGGCCCACGGCGATTCCGCCCTTCGGGTTCCCTGGATTCGGGGTGGCCAAGATCATCTCCCTCTCGCCCACGCTCTGACCCGTCATGACCACCGGTGGGTCTATTTTCACGCCAAACCACAACTGGGCGCTCTTGCGGATGTTGGGGTGGCAGCAGTCTCCCCTTCGGGGGACGGGCATCTGGCGGCCTGGCTGCAGAAACCCGCCGGCAAAACCAGGGGCTTTGCAGAACTGGTGCAAGAATTCGTGGGAGTCGAACTCCCCACCCCTCGAGCCGACCAACTGCTACCGGAAGACAATGCCGCCGGTGTGGGAGGGGAGGCGTGGTGTGCACTGGGGTTGTGGACGCAACTAGAGGCGTCCCTTGATGCCGGGTCTCGAGGGATTCTGGAATCGATGGAATTGCCGCTGGTTTCCGTGCTCGCAGGAATGGAGCGGCGGGGGATCGGCAGCGACAAAGCGGAATTGGAGGAGTTGGATAAATCTCTCGCTACAGATGTGTCCGCCCATGAAGCCGCAGCTTTCGCCGCACTAGGACACGTTGTGAACCTGGGGTCACCTAAACAACTGCAAACCGTGTTGTTTGACGAGTTGAACATGCCCAAAACCCGCGCTACAAAGACCGGATACACCACCGACGCTCAAGCCCTCGGCGAGTTGCAGCTCACCAATCCCCACCCTTTCCTTGACTCGTTACTGCGACACCGGGACGCAACCAAGCTGCGGCAAATTGTCGAGGGCCTGAAGAGCTCCGTCGCTGCTGATGGTCGGCTACACACTACTTTCGACCAAACGGGCACCAGCACCGGCCGGCTGTCCTCTTCCGATCCCAATTTGCAGAACATCCCGATCCGTACAGAGATGGGCCACAAGATTCGGGCGACCTTTGTCGCCAAGCCGCCGGCGGAAGGCCTGCTGACGGCAGATTATTCGCAGATCGAAATGCGCATCATGGCCCACCTCTCCGGCGATGAGGGCCTGATTGAGGCCTTCCACGCGGGTGAGGACCTCCACCGCTTCGTGGGGGCTCGCATTTTCGCAGTGAAGCCAGACGCGGTGAGCGCAGAGATGCGGACCAAGGTGAAGGCGATGAGTTACGGATTGGCCTATGGGCTCTCCGCCTTTGGCCTTGCCAAACAGCTTTCGATTCCGACGGGAGAAGCCAAAGAGCTCATGACGGAGTACTTCCGCCGATTTGGGAAAGTACGCGACTACTTGCGCAGCGTCGTGGAACAGGCACAAAAGGATGGTTACACCGAAACGATTTTCGGCCGCCGCCGTCCGTTTCCCGAGCTAGCTTCCCCGAACCGTATGGTGAGGGAAGGGGCAGAGCGGGCAGCATTGAATGCACCTATTCAGGGAACAGCAGCCGACATTATCAAGCGGGCAATGATCGGCATTGAGTTGAGGATTGCCTCCCAGGGCTTAGGTTCGACCATGGTTCTGCAGGTCCACGACGAGCTAGTTTTTGACGTTCTCGCGGGCGAGCGCGAAGCCCTCGAGCTCATTGTGGTTGAGGAAATGGGTGGTGCCGCGACGTTAGCGGTGCCGCTGGACGTTCAGGTGGGTTGGGGTTCGCAATGGGACGAAGCCGCTCACTAGAGTTTGTGTTACTGCTTCCGCCAGGGTTAGACTGACTACTTGCCCTCAGGGGCTTTTTGTCCTGTCCACGTGCCGCCAGACACCCGTGTGGTGGCCCTAGTAGAAACGCCCAACCACTATCTCTCAGACATCTGCAACAACTTCTGGCCCCCAGCAAATCGCTATCAACGACATCGGCAGTGCCGAAGACTTCTTGGCCGAGGTTGAGAAAACACTCAAGTTCTTCAACGATGGAGACCTCATTGAAGGTACCGTCGTCAAGATCGACCGCGACGAGGTTCTCCTCGACGTGGGATACAAAACCGAGGGTGTTATCCCCTCTCGCGAACTCTCTATCAAGCACGACATTGACCCTTCAGAGGTCGTGTCTGTGGGAGACGCTATCGAAGCCCTCGTTCTTCAGAAAGAAGACAAAGAAGGCCGGCTGATTCTTTCCAAGAAGCGTGCCCAGTACGAGCGCGCCTGGGGCGATGTGGAAAAGATCAAGGAAACCGATGGTGTCGTCACCGGTACCGTGATCGAGGTTGTGAAGGGTGGTCTGATTGTCGATATCGGACTCCGCGGCTTCCTCCCCGCGTCGCTCATCGAATTGCGTCGCGTTCGTGACCTGACCCCGTACCTGGGTCAGGAAGTGGAAGCGAAAATTCTCGAGCTCGACAAGAATCGCAACAACGTGGTGCTGTCCCGTCGCGCCCTCCTGGAGGAAAGCCAGAGCCAGAACCGCTCAAGCTTCCTCGAGGGCCTTGTCAAGGGACAAGTACGCAAGGGTGTTGTCTCCTCGATCGTTAACTTCGGTGCCTTCGTGGACCTGGGTGGCGTAGATGGTCTCGTCCACGTTTCGGAACTGAGCTGGAAGCACATCGAGCATGCCAGCGAGGTTGTCGAAGTGGGCCAGGAAGTGACCGTGGAAGTTCTCGAAGTCGATATGGAACGCGAGCGCGTTTCGCCTTCCCTGAAGGCGACCCAGGAAGACCCCTGGCAGGTATTCGCGAGGACTCACGCCATTGGTCAGATCGCTCCGGGTGCTGTCACAAAGCTTGTTCCTTTCGGCGCGTTTGTTCGTGTCGCCGATGGCATCGAAGGCTTGGTCCATATCTCCGAGCTTTCGGACAAGCACATCGAACTGGCCGAGCAAGTTGTTTCCACCGGAGACCAGGTGTTTGTCAAGATCATCGACATCGACCTCGAACGCCGACGGATCTCGCTGTCTATTAAGCAGGCCAATGAGGGTGTTGACCCCGAAGGCAAAGAATTCGACCCAGCACTCTATGGAATGCCGACCGAATACGACGCCAAGGGCAACTACGCATACCCCGAAGGGTTCAATATCGACACGGGCGAATGGTCCGAGGGCTTTGATGACCAACGCAAGGTATGGGAAGGCCAATACGCCGATGCCCAGGCTCGCTGGGAGTCGCACAAGATTCAGGTTGCACACATGGCGGCCATGGTTATCGTCCCCGTGGAAGCCACGGATGATGATGCCGATGCCGGTTCTGTGTCGCAGGCACCAGAGGAACAAGCGGGCACACTCGCTGACGACGAAGCTTTGGCCGCTTTGCGGGACAAGCTCGTCGGTTCCGCAGAATAGAACCTTTCGTGTGGCCCCGTCCTTTGGGCGGGGCCACACGAGGTTAAGCCTCGTTAGAGTTGAGGTATGGGCGTGATTGCACTCACCGGAGGAGTAGCAGCCGGGAAGTCGACGGTTTCGGCAATCCTCCGCGAACAGGGAGCCATCGTCTTAGATGCTGACGTGTTCGCCAGGAAGGCGGTGGCTCCAGGTTCAGCCGGTCTCCACGCTATTGCTGAAGCGTTTGGAACCGGAGTCATCCTGCCATCCGGGGAACTCGACCGCACCGCTCTGGGCGCTCTCGTCTTTCGCGACGACAACGCCAGAGCCACCCTTAATTCGATTGTTCACCCCGAAGTTAGGCGCCTATCTGGACGGGCTATTACCCAAGCCAGTGCGGAGCACCCTGACACGGTGTTGGTTTATGACGTCCCTCTGCTGGCCGAAGCGAGAGACCCTGGAGAGTTTGATTTGATCGTCGTTGTCGATGCCCCTGCAGCAGTCCGCACGGCGCGTCTGCGTGAAGAGCGCGGGTTGACTCAGGTGCAGGCCGAAGCCATCGTTGCCGCTCAGGCGACCGATGAAGAACGCCTTGCTCTGGCAAATGTTGTGCTCGACTCTTCCCAGTCCCTCGAGCAGACCCAGCACGCTGCTGCAGAGCTCTACCAGGCTTTGCGCAGCGCCTGGCCCGCTCGATTGTCCAGCGTTCCTCCGCGGTTCCCCAGCGTGGCGCTCTAGGCTCTTCCCGATGGATGCCACCCGCGCTTTTCGACCCTTCGAGGTGGTGAGCGACTACACCCCCAGTGGCGACCAACCCCGAGCCCTCGACCAGCTGGAAACCCGGCTTCTGGCGGGTGAATCTGATGTGGTCCTGTTGGGCGCCACAGGCACAGGCAAATCTGCCACCACCGCGTGGTTGATCGAACGTCTTCAGCGACCCGCGTTGGTACTCGCCCACAATAAGACTCTGGCAGCGCAGCTGGCCACCGAGCTGCGGGATATGTTGCCCCACAACGCGGTTGAATATTTCGTTTCCTATTACGACTATTACCAGCCTGAAGCGTATGTCCCTCAAACGGACACCTTTATCGAAAAGGATTCTTCGGTGAATGCTGAGGTGGAGAGGCTGCGCCACTCCACGACGAATTCCCTGCTGAGCAGGCGGGATGTGGTGGTGGTGTCCACGGTGTCTTGTATCTACGGGTTGGGTGCGCCGGAAGACTACTTCGAAGCCATGGTGTCTTTGCAGGTGGGGCAAAAGATTTCGCGTGAGGCTCTCATTAAGGCCTTTGTCCAGATGCAGTACGAACGTAACGACATCGCGTTTGAACGAGGCACCTTTCGGGTGCGGGGGGACACGATTGAGATCATCCCGGTCTATGAAGAGCTCGCTTTGCGCATCGAAATGTTTGGTGACGAAATTGATTCACTCAGTTCCTTGCATCCCTTGACCGGTGAGACACTCTCGATGGAGGAAACCATGAGTGTTTTCCCGGCCACCCACTACGCGGCATCGCCTGAAACAATGAAGCGCGCAGTGCTGGCGATCCGGGAAGAGCTCGAGGTTCGGAGCGGGGAGCTCGAGAAGGCAGGAAAGCTGCTGGAAGCCCAGCGCATCCGGATGCGGACCACCTATGACCTAGAGATGATGGAGCAGCTGGGGTTCTGCTCCGGGATCGAGAACTATTCACGCCATATCGATGGCCGCCAACCGGGTGAAGCACCGAACTGTCTGTTGGACTACTTCCCCGAAGACTTCCTGACCGTGATCGACGAATCCCACGTGACCGTCCCGCAAATCGGTGGAATGTATGAAGGGGATGCGTCCAGAAAGCGGACCCTGGTGGAACACGGTTTCCGACTGCCCAGCGCGATGGATAACCGCCCGCTTAGGTGGGATGAGTTCCTCGCCCGCACCGGGCAAACCCTGTATCTTTCAGCGACACCAGGGAAATACGAGCTAGGGGTGGCCGATGGTGTGGTCGAGCAAATTATTCGACCTACGGGCTTGATCGACCCCCACATCGTGGTGAAGCCCGTTGAGGGTCAAATTGATGATCTTTTGGAACAGATTCGTCAGCGCGTCGAGAAGAATGAACGCGTTCTCGTCACCACGCTAACCAAAAAGATGTCAGAGGACCTAACGGATTATCTCGATGACGCGGGGGTGAAAGTTCGCTACCTGCACTCTGATGTCGACACCCTTCGGCGGATCGAGTTGCTCACCGAACTGAGAGCCGGTGTGTTCGACGTATTGGTCGGCATCAACCTGCTGCGTGAGGGGCTCGACTTGCCCGAAGTGTCCCTGGTGGCCATTCTTGATGCGGACAAGGAAGGGTTCCTCCGGTCGGCTACCTCTTTGATTCAGACCATTGGTCGGGCAGCGAGAAACGTATCCGGCGAGGTGCATATGTATGCCTCCCGGATAACCCGCTCCATGGAGCAAGCCATTTCGGAAACGGAACGACGCCGCGAGATGCAGGTGGCCTACAACACCGAACACAACATTGATCCCACGCCCCTGCGGAAAAAGATCGCGGATATCACCTCGGTACTGGCTAGAGAAAAGGCAGACTCGGAAGACCTTCTGGCTGGTGTCACTAATAGCGCTGGCGAAGGCTATTCACGATCGAGGGGTTTGCAGGACGGACCTGAAGCTTTGCAATCTCTCATCTCCACGCTCACAGACCAGATGATGCAGGCATCGGGTGAACTCAAGTTTGAGCTGGCCGGAAAACTGCGCGACGAAGTGCGCGAGTTGAAAAAAGAGTTGCGGGAGATGATCTCTGCCAGCGCGTGAGCCCGAGCTCGCCCAGGGTCCGCTGTCTAGACTGTGCTGGTGCCTATCGAAACGCCGAAGACGGATTCCATCCTCCACGTTAAAGGCGCGAGGGTTCACAATCTTAAGAATGTGGACGTCACCATTCCCAGGGATTCCCTCGTGGTATTCACCGGGCTTTCGGGGTCTGGAAAGTCTTCACTAGCGTTCGACACCATTTTTGCCGAGGGCCAGCGTCGCTATGTCGAATCTCTCTCCGCGTATGCCCGACAGTTCCTCGGTCAAGTGGATCGACCCGACGTTGACGTGATCGAGGGTTTGAGCCCAGCGGTCTCCATCGATCAAAAGTCCACGAATCGTAATCCCCGATCCACGGTGGGGACCATTACCGAAATCTATGACTACCTTCGCCTACTGTGGGCGCGCACGGGGGTTCCGCACTGCGTCGAATGCGGAGCACCCATTGCCAGGCAGAGTGTGCAGAGCATCGCAGATACCATCATGAAGAAGGAAGCGGGGTGGCGCTTTCAAATTTTGGCCCCGATCGTCTCTGGCCGAAAAGGGGAGTTTGTTGACCTCTTACGCAGTCTGAACTCCCAGGGTTACGCCAGGGCGCGTATCGACGGACAAACTGTCACGCTCTCCGAAGCCCCCGCTCTGGCGAAGACCAAGAAACACGACATCGATGTCGTGGTCGACCGGTTAGTCATGGACGAGGAGATCCTCGGCCGCCTCACCGACTCGCTGGAAACAGCATTGAAACTGGCAGATGGGACTGTCATCCTCCACAGCGTCGACGACGACAGCCAGGAGAGCTTCAGCGAAAAACTCAGTTGCCCTAACGGCCACGCGGTGTCGTTGACCGAAGTGGAACCGAGAACGTTCTCTTTCAATTCACCCTTTGGTGCGTGTCCTGGCTGTTCGGGTTTGGGGTACACCATGGCGGTGGACCCCAATATGGTGATTGGTGACGCCGAATTGAGCATCGCCCAGGGGGCCATCAGGCCATGGACTCAAGCAGGTAAAGGCCTGTACGGATATTTCAAGAACCTGCTGAACAGCTTGGCCGAAGAGCTCGATTTCGACATGGACACCCCTTGGAACCAGCTTCCCGAAAGTATCCAAGAGTGTGTTCTGCACGGCAACAACTTCGAACTTGTCGTTCGATACCGCAACCGCTTTGGGCGGGACGTCAAGTATTCCAGCGGTTTCGAGGGTGTCATTCCCTACATCGAGCGGAAGTTCCACGAGACGGATTCCGAGTGGTCAAAACAGCGTTTTGCCGACTATTTACGAGAAATCCAGTGCCGGGAATGCTCGGGCAAGCGTTTGCGGCCCGACATTCTCGCCGTTACCGTCAACGATGCATCGATTTCTGATGTGGCGGATATGAGCCTGCAGGACGCATTCACCTTCATGTCCGGGCTTTCTCTCTCGGAGCGCGATTCCGCTATCGCAGAACCTATTCTTCGAGAAATCCGCGCGCGTTTGGAGTTTTTGCTCGAGGTGGGCCTGAGCTACCTCAGTATGGCTCGAGCGGCGGGCTCGCTCTCCGGTGGCGAAGCCCAGCGCATCCGTTTGGCAACCCAGATTGGGTCCGGGTTGACCGGTGTGTTGTATGTCCTGGACGAGCCAAGTATCGGACTCCACCAGCGGGATAACCGGCGCTTGATTGACACGTTGGTCAAGCTCAGAGACCTCGGAAACACGTTGATTGTGGTGGAGCACGACGAGGAAACCATCCACATGGCGGATTGGATTGTCGATATTGGCCCAGGAGCTGGCGAATACGGTGGCGAAGTCGTGCACTCAGGGTCCCTGGCCTCGCTACTGAAGGAAAAGAGGTCCATCACCGCCGGATACCTGGCAAAAACGTCTTCCGTGGTTGAGGCGCGTCCCCGCCGGGCGGTGGACCATGACCGCGTCATTCGTATCGAGGGCGCCAAAGCCAATAACCTTCAAGACGTTTCTGTCGACATCCCTCTGGGGGTAATTGTCGCAATCACCGGGGTCAGCGGATCGGGCAAGTCCTCGCTGGTGAACGATATTTTGTACCGCTCTCTGGCGAACACCCTCAATGGCGCGAGGCACGTCCCAGGCCTCCACACCCGAATCAAAGGCGTGGAGCAGCTGGACAAGATTGTTCACGTCGACCAGGCCCCCATCGGACGCACACCCCGAAGTAATCCCGCCACCTACACCGGAGTGTTTGACAAAATCCGGGCCCTTTTTACGGAAACTGCCGAAGCAAAAATGCGGGGTTACCAACCCGGTCGGTTTAGTTTCAACGTCAAAGGTGGCCGATGCGAGAACTGCTCTGGCGATGGGACCATCACCATCGAAATGAACTTTCTTCCCGATGTCTATGTCGATTGCGAAGTGTGCCACGGGGCGCGCTACAACAGAGAGACTTTGCAGGTCCACTACAAGGGCAAAACCATCGCGGATGTGCTGCACATGCCTATAGAGGAAGCAACCGCGTTTTTCGAACCTATTTCCACTATCCACCGGTTTCTGAAAACCCTGGTCGATGTCGGATTGGGATATGTGCGCCTGGGGCAAGCTGCCACCACGCTCTCGGGTGGCGAAGCGCAGCGTGTGAAGCTCGCGACGGAGCTGCAGAAGCGCTCCACAGGCAGAACTATCTACGTGTTGGATGAACCCACCACGGGCCTTCACTTCCACGACGTGAAGAAGCTGCTCGATGTCCTGCAAAGCTTGGGGGACAAGGGGAACACGGTTGTCATAATCGAACATAATCTGGATGTCATCGGGGCCTCAGATTGGGTCATCGATCTCGGGCCCGAAGGAGGGGCAGGCGGAGGCACGATTGTCGCCACGGGAACCCCCGAGACCATTGCCGCACACAAGGCCTCCTACACCGGTTCGTTCCTCGCCGAGGTTCTTCCTTAGGTCATGGCCAAGCGGCACGACTGGCAACCAGACACCGCTGCCATCCCCACCACACCGGGGGTGTATCGGTTTATGGATGAGGCCGGTCGGGTTCTATATGTCGGTAAGGCCAAAAACCTTCGCTCTCGTCTCACGAACTATTTTCAAAAACCCGCGTCGCTGCACGAACGAACCAGACGCATGGTGGGCCTGGCCCGTGGTGTGGATTGGACACTCGTTCCTTCCGAGCGCCAAGCGCTTCACCTGGAATACCTGTGGATCAAGCAGTATCAACCCGAATTCAATGTTCGATTCCGCGATGACAAGTCCTATCCCTACCTGGTGGTGACACTGGAGGAAGATATTCCGCGCGTTTTCTTGGCCCGGAAACGTGGAATCAAAGGAGCCCGCTATTTCGGTCCTTTCCCGACCGCGTACGCCCTGCGGGAGACGCTCTCCACGGTTTTGAAGGCGTTCCCGGTTCGATCCTGTTCGCAGAGCACCTATCAGAGGGCCGAACAACAGGGGCGACCGTGCCTACTGGGTGATATCGGAAAATGCGCAGCCCCGTGTGTGGGACGAGTCAGCCCCGCCGAACACAAGGCTCTGGCGTTATCGCTGGCGTCGTTTATGGCAGGTAGAGACGGCGAAGTCACGACCGTTTTGCACCAGAGCATGGAACTCGCTGCCCGCGACCTCGAGTTTGAACGCGCCGCGAGGCTCCGCGACCGCCTGGAGGCCATTAACACGATTCTCCAAGGCAACACGATGGTGCTGTCCGAAGATATCGATGTCGACATCTTCGGACTCGCGTCAGATTCTCTGGTTGCCGCCGCCCACCTTTTCCGGGTGCGGGGTGGTCGCATCCGCAGCGCGAAAGGATTCATCGTGGAGGTCCCCTCCGAAGAGGACGACGAGGGACTCAGCGAGCTAATTCTGCGGGATGGGTTCGAAGGCGAGGCCCCGGCTCGTACAGTCATCGTCCCCACGCTGCCTGCCAACGCTGCCGCATGGCAGGAGCAGCTGGGGCAGCTGCGCCGCGATGCCGGAGAGAGTGGCTCTGTGAAGCTCAAAAAGGCCTCGCGAGGCGAACTCGCCATACTCCAAGCAACCGTGACACTGAACGCCTCTCACACCCTCCAGGGCTATCTCTCCAAGCGCACCAGTGACCCCAATACCCGGTCGAGGGCGCTCTCGGAGATTCAAACCACGATGGGGCTCGCTGAGGCTCCGCTGCGCATGGAGTGTTTCGATGTGTCCCACCTCGGTGGAGAAAACCAAGTCGCATCCATGGTGGTGTTTGAAGATGGCTTACCCCGAAAGGACTACTACCGTCGCTTCGCCATCCGCGACGCCCGAGATGACACGGATGCGATTCATGAAGTAATTTCGCGCAGGGTGGCCCGGATGGTTGCCAGTGATGACGGTTCCGAGTCTGCTCGCGGTTTTCGCTATCCGCCGGGACTCATCGTCGTGGACGGGGGACTACCGCAGGTAAATGCCGCAAAACGCGCCCTCAGCGAGGCGGGTATTGACATTCCTGTCTGCGGACTCGCCAAGAAGCTTGAAGAAGTGTGGCGGCCGGGGGAGTCCTACCCCCTTATTTTCCCCCGGAACAGCGAGGCACTTTTTTTGCTGCAACGCATCCGTGATGAATCCCACCGGGTGGCCATTAGTTACCAACGCTCCACCAGGAAGCGATCGTTGACCTCTGAACTGCGGGATATTCCGGGTGTGGGGGAAGAAATGGCGAAAGCCATTCTCCGCCATTTTGGTTCGGTGTCCAAGGTGAGGTCGGCCAGCATTCAAGCGATTGGGGAGGTCCCCAAGGTCGGACCGAAGCTGGCGGAGAAGATCCATTCTTTTCTCGCTCCCCCCAGCTGACCACAGCGTAGAATGGGGTAGCACCGGAAAGGGCCCATGCCTCACACCCCACCCACCAATCGCGTTCTGATCGTGACAGGCATGTCGGGTGCCGGGCGCTCTACGGCAGCCAATGCGCTGGAGGACCTGGGCTGGTACGTGGTGGATAACCTGCCTCCCCAGATGCTGCCCCCCCTGGTGCAACTTGCGCGGGAACCCGACTCTTCGATGCCTCTGCTTGCTGCTGTCGTTGATGTCCGCGGCGGCGCACTATTTACCGACGCGACCGACGTGGTGTCACGCCTCGCGCAAGACCCCGACATTCAGGTCGTCTTCCTCGACTCGACCGATGACATTCTGGTCCGACGCTTCGAACAGGTGAGGCGCCCCCACCCGCTCCAAGAGGAGGGGACGCTTCTGGATGGCATCATCAGGGAGCGCGGTGTGATGCACGCGATTCGGGAGAACAGCGATCTGCTGATCGATACGTCCGAGATGAACATTCACCAGCTCACCGTGGCCATCAAGAGCGCCTACGGCGAACCGGGTGAGGCAAAGACAAGGCTCACGGTGATGAGCTTTGGCTTCAAATATGGTGTTCCCAGTGACGTGGACATGATTGCCGATATGCGTTTTCTTCCCAATCCTTATTGGGAAGAAGGGCTGCGGCGCTCTTCCGGCACGGACGACCCTGTGAGGGACTACGTCACCACCAACCCCGCTGCAGAGGAGTTCCTGGAGCACTATCTGAAGGCGCTCGATACGGTGCTGGCGGGGTACGTGAGCGAGAATAAAACCTATGCAACGCTTGCGATAGGGTGTACCGGTGGTAAGCATCGCTCGGTAGCGATGGCAGAAGAAATCGTGGCCCGCTTGGGCTCCCGACAAGACATCCAAGTTTCGGTCAAGCACCGGGACTTAGGTCGCGAATAGGTTCCCTTTATGCACTCTCTGACCGTTGCGGTTAAGGACGAGCTGGTTTCCGCGACGTCCTTGACCACGAGCCAGAGGGTCGCCGAGCTTGCCACCATCCTCCGTTTCGCCGGCGGTCTCCACGTCATAGGGGGTAACCTCGCCGTGGAGGTTGAACTCGACCACATGGAGGCGGCGAAACGCGTGCGTCGCGACATCAGAGACGTGTTTGGCATGGCCACTGACGCCGCTGTCATGCAGCCTTCGGGAAACCGGACCCACCCCCTCTACGTAGTTCGCGTGCGCCAGGGCGGCGAGACCCTCGCCCGTCAAACAGGTCTCCTTGATTCCCGAAAGCGCCCTGTGCGCGGTCTTCCCAACAAGCTGACCACCTCACCGGTTGGAGATTTGCCGGCGATTTGGCGGGGTGCTTTTCTCGCCACAGGGTCGATCAGCGAACCCGGTCGGTCCGCGGCCATTGAGATTGTTGCTCCCACGGGGGAGGCCGCCATGGCCATGGTCGGCATCGGTGCACGCATCGGTGTTGCCGCCAAAGCTCGCGAGGTCCGCATGGCCCACCGCGTCATGGTGCGAGATGGCGACGCCATTTCCGACCTCCTGGTGCGAATGGGTGCCCCCGGAGCTGTGGGTGAATGGGAAAAACTGCGCGAACGACGCGAAGTCAGAGCGACTGCCAATCGGCTGGTGAACTTTGACGATGCCAACCTACGACGGTCCGCGCAGGCGGCCGTCGCCGCGTGCGCGCGGGTCGAGCGTGCGATGGAGCTCCTGGGAACAGGCATTCCCGACCATCTCCTGTATGCGGGAAATCTGCGGCTTGCGCACCGCGATGCGAGTTTGGATGAACTGGGCCACCATGCTGACCCCCCGCTGACCAAAGACGCCGTGGCGGGCCGCATTCGAAGGCTGCTAGCTATGGCAGACAAGAAGGCCGAAGACATGGGAGTACCGAACACCCTCGATAGCGTTCCCGACGAGATCGACTAGTCCCAGGCTCCACTCACTTGGAGCTTTTACACTGCACACAACAACAGGAGGTCCACCGATGACATATTCACTACCTGAACTCAGCTACGACTACCAGGCCCTTGAGCCCCACATCTCAGCTCGCATCATGGAATTGCACCACTCGAAGCACCATCAGGCCTATGTCGATGGAGCCAACAACGCCCTCAAGGGGCTGGCCGAAGCCCGCGAGACCGGCGTATTCGCCAACGTTAACCGCCTCGAGAAAGATCTCGCATTCCACCTTGGTGGTCACGTCAACCACAGCATTTTCTGGACCAACCTGCACCCCGATGGTGGGGGATCACCCGAGGGTGAAGTTGCCGCAGCCATTGGCGAGTTCTTTGGTTCCTTTGACGCCTTCCAAGCCCACTTCACTGCGGCTTCCATGGGTATCCAAGGATCCGGCTGGGGCGTCTTGTCTTGGGACCCTGTGGGAGCGCAGCTCATCATCCAGCAATTGTTTGACCAGCAGGGCAACACCGCGCAGGGCACGATCCCCCTCCTTCAACTCGATATGTGGGAGCACGCCTTCTATCTCGACTACGTGAACGTCAAAGCCGACTATGTGAAGGCTTTTTGGAACATTGTGAACTGGGAAAACGTAGGCCAACGCTTCGAAGCCGCCCGCGCCTCGGCTGCTGCATCACTGCTAATCTCTTAGTTAGGGCGCATCTTTCAGCGCTATCGCTCGGGCACTTTACTATTTCAGGAACTAGAGGGGACATCTGTGGTTACGGTTGCAATTAACGGTTTTGGTCGGATCGGACGGAGCTTTTTCCGTGCGGTGCAGGCAAGCTCTCACGAGGTGAAAATCGTTGCGGTGAATGACCTGACCGACCCCACCGCGTTGGCCCACCTCTTGAAATACGACTCCGTGGGTGGACGCCTGAATGCCACCGTGGAAGCCGCAGACGCAGCAATTGTCGTCGACGGCGTCAGCATTCCTGTGTATGCCGAGCGTGACCCGGGGGCACTTCCTTGGGGAAAGCTTGGCGTTGACATCGTGATTGAGTCCACTGGGTTTTTCACGGATGCAGCCAAAGCTCAAGCTCACCTAGATGCAGGCGCAAAAAAGGTCATCATTTCCGCACCCGCTTCGGGCGAAGACATCACTGTCGTGATGGGCGTGAACCATGACCAATACGACCCGGATAACCACCACATCGTGTCAAACGCCTCGTGCACGACCAATTGTCTTGCCCCGATGGCAAAAGTTTTCCATGACACCTTCGGGATCGAAAAAGGTTTGATGACCACGGTCCACGCGTATACGGCAGACCAGAACCTGCAGGACGGTCCCCACAGCGACCTGCGTCGGGCTCGCGCGGCTGGTGTGAACATCGTTCCGACTTCTACGGGAGCAGCAAAGGCCATCGGGCTTGTGATGCCCGAGTTGAAAGGCAAACTCGACGGCTTCGCCCTTCGTGTTCCCGTTCCCACCGGTTCGATCACCGATTTGACGGTCGAAACCACCCGAGAGGTGACATTGGAAGAGGTGCAGGAAGCTTTCAAAAAGGCGTCCGACACCGGTCCGTTCAAGGGCATCATGCGCTACACCGAGGAGCCGATCGTGTCCAGTGACATTGTGGGCGATCCTTACTCGTCCATCGTGGATGCCGGTTTAATTCGCGTGCTGGGTAACCAGGTCAAAATGAGTTCCTGGTACGACAATGAGTGGGGTTACTCCAACCGCCTCGTTGATCTTGCTGCCTACATGGGCGCTTCGCTCTAACAAGTGCTGCGCACCCTCACCGAGGACTCTGACTTCGACGGTCAGGTCGTTTTCTTGCGCGTCGACGCCAATGTTCCCCTTGATGCGGGAGTCATTACCGATGACGGTCGGATCAAAGCTTTCCTCCCGACGTTGGAATGGTTACTCAACAAAGGCGCGGCTGTCGTCGTGGCGAGCCATCTGGGACGCCCTAGCGGTCCAGAAAACACCGGTCTGAGTCTGGCTCCGGTCGCTGAGCGCTTGGCCGAGCTGCTGGACACTCCGGTAGCGCTTATTCCTGGCGTCAGCGGACAGCTGGTGTGGTCGAGCGTTGACACGTTACTCCCTGGTCAGGTCTGCATGGTCGAAAATCTTCGTTTTGACCCGAGGGAAACCTCCCTTGACGCGGCAGAGCGACTTGAGTTGGCGATGGAATGGGCCGACCACGTGGACGCGACCGTCATTGATGGGTTCGGAGTCGTTCACCGCAAGCAATCGAGCGTGTACGAACTGCCGAGCCTCACCACCAGCTACGCCGGTTTCCTTGTGGCGAAGGAGGTGGAGGTCCTCACGACTCTCACCAGTGCGCCAGAACGGCCCTACACGGTCGTTCTGGGCGGTTCTAAGGTGTCCGACAAGCTAGGCGTCATTGAGGCGCTTCTGCCTTCTGTCGACCACATTGTGATCGGCGGGGGAATGGTGTTCACCATCCTGAAGGCACAGGGTTACGCGGTGGGCGCGAGTCTCTTGGAAGATGACATGGTGGAAACCTCGAAGCGCTTCCTCGCTCAGGCGTCGGAGCACAACGTGACCATTCATCTCCCGACGGACGTCGTGATGGCTGAAGGCTTTTCCCCAACAGCCTCCCATGAGGTTTTGGATGTGGCAGGTTTGGAATCTGGCGCTGCCGGTTCTGGGGCAATGGGACTCGACATTGGTCCACAGACCGCACAAGCTTTCGCAGATGTCGTGTCCGGCTCGAAAACAGTGTTTTGGAACGGCCCCATGGGGGTCTTCGAGTACGAGGCATTTTCTGGCGGCACGAGGGTCTTAGCTTCCGCTCTCACGAAAGTCGATGGCTTGTCTGTTGTGGGCGGGGGAGACTCTGCCGCCGCAGTGCGTTCGTTGGGCTTTGACGATGCTGCCTTCGGACACATCTCCACCGGAGGCGGAGCGAGTCTCGAGTTTTTGGAAGGGTCCGTATTACCGGGATTGGAGATATTGGGATGGGTGCGATGAGACGGCCGTTGATAGCGGGTAACTGGAAAATGAACTTGGACCACCTCCAGTCCATTGCTTTTGTGCAGAAACTGGGTTGGGCTCTCAAGGACGCGAAGTATGTCGCCAACGACGTTGACGTCGCACTGTTCCCACCCATTGCCGACCTGCGTTCGGTCCAAACCCTCATCAACGCGGATTCGCTGCCCTTTACCTTCGGTGCCCAGGACCTCTCGATGTTCGATGATGGCGCCCACACCGGAGACATTTCCGGGGTGTTCCTCAAGGCCTTGGAATGCAGCTATGTGATTGTGGGTCACTCCGAGCGCCGGGCGGACCACAGCGAGAACGACGCCATCGTGGCCGCTAAAGCTCAAGCGGCCATCCGAAACTCCGTGGTTCCCATCATCTGTGTGGGAGAGACAGCGGAAGACCTCGAGACCCACGGGGCCGCAAAGATACCTGTGGACCAGCTTCGGGCCGTCTTAGAAGTGCTCGATGCACAGGACAACTACGTCGTCGCCTACGAACCTGTCTGGGCTATCGGGTCTGGCCAGGCGGCCACACCTGACCAGGCCAATGACGTCGCAGCTGCGCTCCGTGCCACGATCGCAGCGGTCCATGGTTCCGAACGAGCCGAGGCAACCAGAATTCTCTACGGAGGTTCAGTCAAAGCAGCGAATATCGCTTCGTTCATGAAACGCCCCGATGTTGATGGGGCGCTCGTGGGAGGGGCCAGCCTGGATGTCGCTGAATTCAGCTCCATCATTCAGTTCCCCAAACACGTCACGCTAGACTCGTAATTTCGCCCAAGCGTTTATGATGGGTGTTTACCCAGGAGGTATCAGTGGAAATTCTGCGCGTGGTGTTGCAAGTGGTGCTTGGCTTGACCAGCATCGTGTTGACGCTGATGATCCTGCTGCACCGTGGACGCGGGGGCGGTCTCTCCGACATGTTTGGCGGGGGCGTAACCTCGAACCTGGGCTCTTCGGGTGTTGCCGAACGAAATCTTAACCGCATCACCGTGATCGTGGCCCTCATTTGGGTCTCGAGCATCGTGACTCTCGGTCTCTTTACCCGGTTCGACGTTTAGGAGTAACAGGTGGCATCAGGCGGAAGTGCAATCAGGGGAACCCGTGTCGGTTCTGGCCCTATGGGGGAGCAGGACCGCGGAATCCAGGCGGCCCGCATCACCGTGTCGTATTGGGACGCCATGGGAAACGAAACCGTGCGCCACTTTTCAGCAGAAGTCGCCCCGGAAGACATTCCCGAACTGATCGATTCCCCCACCACCGGGCTTCCCGCCGGTCGCGATAAGGCAAATCCTCCCGTTCTTGCTTCCAACGAGCCCTACAAGACCCACTTGGCGTATGTGAAAGAACGCAGGACAGAAAAAGAAGCGAAGCAAATTCTTGATGACGCGCTTGAAAACCTGCGCGTCAAAAAGGGTCGTCGCTAACCCTTCATGGCCTCCCACAGCTGAGGGAGCTGTTGGCTCGTCGCTGTGATGCTCAGCACCGCTAAACCGGCGTCTGCGAGCACCTGAGCATCTCCGTGGGCTTGCGCCAAGAGCAGGGTGCCAAGGTCGAAGTCTCTTCCCGGGATACTCAGAGAAGAATCCGGGGTTTGAATCACCTGGAGAAAGACACCCTCGCCCGGTCCACCTTTGTGGAGCTGGCCGGTGGAATGGAGGAACCGAGGACCAAAGCCCACAGTGATAGGTCGACCTGTGGCGCTTTCCACGCTTCGTCGGGCGTCGTTCCAGGGCTCAATGAGTCCGTGGTCACCGAATACGCAGAACGCCCCGTAGGAGCGCTCCTGGAGGAGAGAGCGCCACCACGACATCAGACCGTGAACCGTCGCAACCTCCGGGGGAATGCCACCAGGTGACCACAGCGACACACCCTCCAGCACCGTTTCCACTCGCAGGCCCTGTGTGGAGGATTCTAGGAGTTCTTTCGCCGCAGCTTTGGCGCTCTCGACGTTGGGCTGATCGAAGGGGTTGACGCCCAACATCTGGCAGGCAAGAGCGGTTGCCACCTCCCAGATCAGAAAATGTTCTCCGAGCGTTGCCTCCAGGGTCACCTCTGAAAGGTTCTGGCCATCGCCCACCGTGATGGCATCGCTAATGTCCGACAGACTTGAGTCCACCACCGGCAAGAGGCCCTGGCCTTCTTTGCCGGTGGACTCGGCCACTAATTGCTCGATCCAGTCGCCCAACCCGGGCAATCCGTTATGCGGCTTAAGGAGAAGCTTGTTGTGTTCGGGGTAGCCGGCTGCGAGTGCAGCGCCAAGGACGACGCCGGGGTTGTCGGAACGATCGAGGCGGCAAGCTTCCCAGGCATCAGTAGCATCAGCGAGAATTCTCCGCACATCAATGCCGGCCAGGCACGCCGGAACAAGACCAAAAGGGCTGAGGGCGGAGAATCGACCGCCAATGCTCGCATCCCCGGTAAAGACCCGATACCCGGCACTCACCGCCTCCTGGTGCAGAGGGGAGTCCGGGTCGGTGACAATCACTATGCGTTCTGCGGGGTCGAGCCCTTGGGATGTTAAAGCGGATTCGAAGAGGCGACGCTGTGAGTCTGTTTCCAATGTGCCACCGGACTTGGAGGACACCACCACCACGGTGTGGGAGAGATCCCCGCCCACCACAGGGGAGAGTTGATCGGGATGGGTCGAATCGACGATCTGCAGGTCCACACCCGCCTGTTTGGCCATGACCTCTGGGGCAAGCGATGACCCCCCCATTCCGCACAGGATGACCGAGCTGACGCCTTGTTGGGCAAGCTCCGCCCGGAATGTCTCTAATTCCTCAACCAGAGGAAGCCATCGCGACGGGTTGTCCACCCAACCCAAACGGTGGGTGGCCTCGGCCTCAGCGGCCTTGCCCCACAGGCGCGCGTCTTTTTCAAAGAGGCGGGAGGCAAAGTGATCGGTGACCGCACCCTCAATCCATCGTTGTGCTACTGCATCGAGCTGAGAACTGAGGCCAATCTTCATTGCTAGGAGCCCTGCATGGCCTTGGTCACGGTGTCGAGTAGCTCGTGCCAGGAAGCGATGAATTTCGCTACCCCGTCGCGCTCGAGTTCATCGGTCACTCCGTCCATCGAAATTCCGAGCTCAGCCAGAGCAGCCATCGTTGCCCGCGCGCCATCGAAATACCCGTGAACACGATCACCATTCACTCCACCATCGCGGGCCGTGGCCAGCAGTGTTTTTTCCGGCATCGTGTTGACGGTGTGGGCCGCCGCGAGCTCGGTCACATACAGCGCCTCTGGCAAGGTGGGGTCCTTCACCCCGGTGGAGGCCCAGAGTGGCCTCTGGGGGTTCATTCCCGCGGCAACAAGGCGCAGAGCCTCAGGGCTTCCGTGGAGATGCTCGAAGAGTTCGTAGGCCAGCCTGGCGTTGGCGATGGCAGCCTGGGATTTAAGGCTCAGAGCCTCGGGGGTGCCGATTCCCTCCAGCTGAGGGTCGATGGCGGCGTCAACGCGGGAGACGAAGAACGAGGCAACCGAGTGGATGGTGGAAATGTCGTGGCCGTTATCTACCGCCGCGGCAATGCCTTTGAGGTAGGCATCAATGACCGCCCGGTATCGGTCTAGACTGAAAATAAGGGTCACATTTACCGAAATTCCCTGCCCCAACACCTGGGTAATTGCAGGAATCCCTGCCAGGGTTGCGGGAATCTTGACCATCAGGTTGGGTCGATCAACCTTCTGCGACAATTCGATGGCTTGAGCCACGGTGGCATCGGTGTCGTGAGCAAGAGTGGGCGAGACTTCCAACGACACGCGTCCATCGATGCCGCCAGTGGTGTCATACGTCGCGCGCAACACATCACAAGCACCTTGAACATCGGCCACCATAATCGCAAAGGCTGCTTCTTCGGCCGACAGACCGTCTAAGGCCATGGTCTGAATGTCTTCGCGGTAAGAATCACTTCCCGAAAGCGACCCGGCAAAAATTGTGGGGTTGCTGGTGACACCGACCACCGTGTGGTTGTCCATCAAGCCCTGAAGGGAGCCAGAGGTCAACCGGTCTTTGGAGAGGTCATCGAGCCAAATACTGACGCCGATGTCCGCTAGCTGTTGGGTGGAGGTAGTCATGATGATGCCTTTCGGATCGAATCGAGGCTGGACTTCGCTGCCTCGACCACTGCTTCGGTCGTCAGACCAAATTTGCGAAACAGGGTGGCAGCGTCCGCTGAGGCCCCGAAGTGCTCGAGTGACACTGCGCGTCCGTGATCACCGAGGAAGCGATACCAACTCTGCGCAATACCGGCTTCTACACTGACACGGGCTTTCACACTCGGCGGCAACACGGATTCGCGATAGGCGCCATCCTGCTGGTCAAACCATTCCACGCACGGCATCGACACGACGCGCGTTGGGTGCCCGGCTGCTTCGAGGGTCGAGCGCGCCTCAAGGGCCAGGGACACTTCTGAGCCCGTGGCGATCAGAATAACCTCCGGACTGCTCGAAGCATCCTGCAGGACATACCCGCCGCGGGCGGTAAATCTCGGGTGCGCGAGAGTCTCTGCGGTAGCTTCGCCAACACCCCTGGCAGGCGTGGGTAGACCCTGACGAGTGAGCGCGAGCCCCGCGGGCCCATCGCGCTTTTCCAGAATGGTTTTCCACGCCCAGGCTGTCTCGTTGGCATCGCCAGGGCGCACAACGTCGAGGCCTGGGATCGCGCGCAGACTTGCGAGCTGCTCGACGGGCTGGTGAGTGGGACCGTCCTCACCGACTCCGATGGAGTCGTGAGTCCACACATAGAGCGCCGGCACCTTCATGAGTGCTGCCAGGCGAACGGCGGGCCTCATGTATTCGCTAAAAATGAGGAACGTGCCAGCAAAAGCACGGGTGGGACCGTGGAGAACGATGCCGTTGACGATGGCTCCCATTGCATGCTCGCGGATGCCAAAGTGCAGTACCCGCCCATAGGGGTCGGCGCTCCATTCAGAGGTGGAGTGGTGGGTCGGGGCGAAAGACTTCGCCCCTTTAATAGTGGTGAGGTTTGAGCCCGCCAGGTCGGCGGAGCCTCCCCACAGTTCGGGTAAGACGGCAGCGAGAGCGTTGAGGACGGTTCCTGACGCCTGCCTGGTGGCAATCGATGATCCAGACTCGAAAACGGGCAGCTGCTGCTCGAGATCTGGCATCTCGCCAGCGAGAAGTCGCTCCAACAGCGCTTTGCGCTCGGGGTTCGCCGCGGCCCACGTGTCGAAGCGAACATCCCAGAGTTTTCGGGCGAGGGCTGAGCGCTCCCGAAGGGCTCGGGTGTGCTCCAGAACTTCTGCTGGCACAACGAACGACTCGTCCTCGCGGAGGCCGAGTGTCTTCTTGAGCCCGGCGACCTCATCCGCACCGAGCGCAGACCCGTGAATTCCCCCCGTGTTCTGTTTGGTGGGAGAGGGCCAACCAATAATGGTTTTGAGCGTTATCAGAGACGGCTTACCGGTTTCCTTTTTGGATAGTTCAATGGCTTCCATCAGGGCATCCGTGTCTTCGGAGTAGTTCTCTCCTGAGCCAAAGTCCACGGTATGAACGTCCCAGCCATACGCCTCGTAGCGGGCGGAGACATCCTCGGAAAACGCGATGTCCACATCGTCTTCAATCGAAATCTGGTTGGCGTCATAAAAGACAATGAGGTTGCCGAGTTCCTGATGTCCCGCCAGAGATGCTGCCTCAGCGGACACGCCCTCCTGCAGATCTCCATCGCCGGCGATGACATAGGTGAAGTGGTCGAAGGGAGATTCACCCTGCGGGGCATCGGGGTCGAATAGACCACGTTCGAATCGCTGCGCATACGCGAAACCAGTCGCTGAAGCGACGCCCTGACCCAGAGGTCCCGTCGTAATCTCTACGTGGTCTGTGTGGCCATATTCCGGGTGGCCCGGTGTCAAAGAATCCCAGGTGCGCAGCGCTTTAAGGTCTTCGAGTTCGAGTCCTAACCCGCCAAGGAACAGCTGAACGTACTGGGTCAAGGAGGAGTGACCCACGGACAAAATGAATCGGTCGCGCCCCAGCCATGTCGGATCCGCGGGGTCTAACGACATCACCTTCTGATAGAGCAGATAGGCCAGAGGGGCAAGACTGATGGCTGTCCCCGGGTGACCGTTGCCGACTTTCTCAACGGCATCAGCCGAGAGGGCCTTCGCGATATCGACAGCTCTTTTGTCGTGGTCGTTGAAGACTGAACCCATAGTGATGAAGAACCTTTTCCTAAGCCGGTGTCTTGGACGCGCACGTCCGAGTTGCAGGTAGCAGCATCCGCATTCTACCGAGAGGGCGCCAGCTGGAGCTCGACAACACTCTCAGCTCCCACTACTTCCCCTCTTCTAGACTGCTGGGTGGCTGTAAAGGAACCCATGTCGCCCACTTCCACACTCTCATCCCCTCGCGCGGGGACTCTTCGCGGCTATATCGCGCTCACTAAACCGAGGGTGATCGAGCTTCTCCTCGTCACAACCGTGCCGGTAATGGTGTTGGCCGAGGGTGGGTTACCGAACTTCTGGCTGGTGCTGGCCACTGTCGCAGGGGGTACCCTCAGCGCTGGAAGCGCCAATGCTTACAACATGGTGATTGACCGCGACATCGACACCGTGATGGGAAGAACCCAGGCTCGCCCACTGGTGACCGGGGACATTTCGCCCCGCGCAGCATTAGTTTTCGCCAGCGTTCTCGCCGCTTCCTCGATCGGGCTTCTATGGTGGTTGACCTCACCTTTGGCGGCGGTGCTCTCAGCGGCAGCCATCGCCTTTTATGTTTTCATCTACACGATGTGGTTGAAGCGTCGGAGCGAACAGAACATTATTTGGGGCGGTATTGCGGGGTGCTTTCCGGTTTTGATTGGCTGGGCAGCCGTCACGGGAAGCTTGAGTGTTGAGGCGTGGATTTTATTCCTGGTGGTATTCCTCTGGACCCCGCCGCACTACTGGCCACTGTCTATGAAATACAGGGATGACTATGCCAACGCCCAGGTTCCTATGTTGGCCGTGGTGCGGGAAGCCCCTGTTGTCGGTCTCCAGGTCATTCTCTACGCCTGGGCCACCGTGGTTTCCTCGCTACTGCTCATTCCCCTCGCTCCGATGGGAATTCTTTACTCCGCTGTTGCCCTCAGCACAGGAGGCTGGTTCATTCTCGAATCCCACCGCCTGTATGCGCGGGCCCTTGCCGGTGTGGAAACCCAGCCCATGCGGGTGTTTGGAGCGAGTATTACGTACTTGACGTTGCTGTTTGTCTCGGTCGGGATTGATCCGCTTCTTCCCTGGTGACACCGCGCTGCGACAACAGGGACGTAGTGACCAGTGCTAGCAGCACTGCTGCGAGCACCATGTGGATACCTACCGCGAGCTCCGGGAGGCCATTGTTGGCCTGGTAGAGACCGATCCCCACCTGCACAAGAGCTACACCTAACGCGCCGGTGATGGCCCGTTGGTAGCGGGCAGGTGCCACCCCGGGGAGGCGGGACACCGCGGCAAGGGTGACCAGCAGACCCAGGACGACATAGGAGGGCCAGGCATGAAAGTGTTGAAGAAGCCAGGAATCAAGACCGTTTCTGGCGCTACCGCCGTCACCAGAATGCGGTCCTGAACCGGTGGTGATGACACCGACCGCCAGCGAAACACCGAGAGTACTCACGAGTCCAAGCCCCAGTACCCGAACCGGCGAGCGGACCGCCCAACTCCCGACCTTGCGGCCTGTCCTTACCCGATAGAGCGATACGGCAGCGAGTGCGACCAAAACGAGCGATAACACATAGTGCAGACCGACAATCCAGGGGTTAAGGTTCGTGAGAACCGTAATGCCCCCAATCACGGCCTGACCTGGGATTCCCAGCCCCAACACGATGGAGAGCCTAAACAACTCGGGACGCTCTTTCCGCAGCCGCAACACCAGGACAAACAGGACAACGGCGATGATGGCCAAGATAAAAGTCAGCAGCCGGTTTCCAAACTCAATGATTCCGTGAAAGCCCATCTCTGGGGTGGTAACAAAAGAGTCTTCGGTGCACCGCGGCCAGGTCGGGCAACCCAACCCCGAACCGGTCAGCCGCACCGCACCGCCGGTGCCGATAATGAGTATTTGGCTGACCAGTGATGCCCAAGCGAAAACCTTCACGCGCACATCAACGGTTCCGGGGAGCATGTTCCACAGTGTTTTCAAAAAAAATATCCTCTGACAAAAGGGCCCGAACGCTCTAGACTGGGGTAATCCACGCTCCAGAGGTCCTTCACACGGCTTATTCAGCTCGTTTCTGAGAGTCTAGAAGGCAAGTGCTGGAGAATCCTGGAAGTTTTTCCCGTAACCCCCGCACCAGAAAGAGCGACCATGTCTGATGTACTCCTCGACCGTCCCGACCTTGAGGGTCTTGGGCAATACGAATTTGGTTGGCACGACAAAGACAATGCGGGTGCGATCGCTAAGCGCGGGCTCTCCGAGCAAGTGGTGCGCGAAATTTCTGCGCTCAAGAATGAACCGGAATGGATGCTGAAGCTTCGCCTGAAGGCACTCGCCCTTTTCTACAAGAAGCCCATGCCACAATTTGGCGCCGATCTCTCCGGCATTCACTTCGACAACATCAAGTATTTTGTCCGCTCCACTGAGCGTCAGGCCCAAACGTGGGAAGACCTCCCCGAGGACATCCGCAACACCTATGAACGCCTGGGAATCCCCGAAGCAGAACGTTCGCGCCTAGTCGCTGGCGTGGCCGCCCAGTACGAATCCGAAGTGGTGTACCACCAGATTCGAGAGGATCTGGAGGAGCAGGGCGTTTTGTTCCTCGACACGGACACTGCACTGCGGGAGCACCCCGAGTTCTTCACCGAGTACTTTGGCACCGTAATCCCGGCAGGGGACAACAAGTTCTCCGCTTTGAACGCGGCCGTGTGGTCAGGGGGCTCGTTCGTCTACGTCCCACCGGGAGTCCACGTAGAAATACCCCTGCAGGCGTATTTTAGAATTAACACGGAAAACATGGGTCAATTTGAGCGAACCCTGATTATCGCTGACGAGGGCAGTTACGTTCACTACATCGAGGGTTGCACCGCTCCGATCTATTCCAGCGACTCGCTGCATTCGGCTGTCGTGGAAATCATCGTCAAGAAGAACGCCCGTGTTCGATACACCACCATTCAGAACTGGTCCACCAACGTCTACAACCTGGTCACCAAGCGTGCCATCGCGCACGAAGGTGCCACCATGGAGTGGATCGATGGAAACCTGGGTTCCAAAGTCACGATGAAGTACCCCTCCGTCTTCCTGGTAGGCGAGCGAGCGAAAGGCGAAACCCTCTCGGTTGCTTTCGCCGGCCCCGGTCAGCACCAAGACGCCGGAGCAAAAATGGTTCACATGGCCCCCTATACGACCTCTTCGATCGTGTCCAAGTCCATCGCCCGTGGCGGGGGACGAGCCGGATACCGCGGTGAGGTGCGGATGGATGAAAATGCCCACCACTCCGCCAACACCGTCCGGTGCGATGCCCTTCTAGTGGATACCATTTCGCGAAGCGACACCTATCCGGCCATCGACATTCGCGTAGACGATGTTCAGCTTGGGCACGAAGCGACCGTGTCCAGGGTCAGCGAAGAACAGCTTTTCTACCTTCAGAGCAGGGGCATGCCCGAAGATGAAGCCATGGCGATGATTGTCCGCGGCTTCATCGAGCCGATTGCCAGAGAGCTTCCGATGGAATACGCCCTTGAGCTCAACAAGCTGATTGAAATGAACATGGAAGGGTCTGTCGGCTAAATGAGCACACCCTCTCCCGTCACCACCACGGCGGACGCGGATACGGTCGCGCCAAGCGTGATTCCTGTCCAAAGTCGGTCCGAATTCTTCAGCTCCGATCAGGTCGCGCTTTTCCCTGCCGTCACCGGTAGAGAGGCACAGTGGAAACTGAGTCCGGTGGAGAAGCTTCGTCCCTTAATTGACGGGGCCTTGGACGGCCGTCGCTATCCCGTTGAATCCACCCAATCCACCGGCTTCAGCGTGGAGTGGTATTCCACGACGCTGGTGAAACGTGGTGTCGCAGGGCTTCCCGAAGACCGTTTGACTGCCAATGCGTGGGAGCAGAACCAAGAAGTTTTGCTGGTCACTATCGAGGGTGAGCATCCGGAGCCCCTGCGGATCGTGCGGGACAATCTTGGGGATGAGGCCAAGTCTGGTCACACCATCGTGACCGTCAAGCCGGGGGCTAAGGCCACCCTGGTAATGGTATCCAAAGGGCCGGCGACTCTTGCAGAAACGGTTGAGTTTGATGTGGGTGAAGGCTCGAGCCTCCAAGCAGTCTTTGTGGGCCAGTGGGACAGGGGCACAATCCAGTATGCGAGCCATTTCGCCCAGATCGCTAAGGACGCGTCCTTCACCCATATCGTCGTCGATGTAGGTGGTGATGTTGTGATCCTCAATCCCAGCGTCCATTTGGTCGGAGAGCGCTCCGAAGCGCACCTTTTTGGCGGCTACTTTGCCGATGCCACGCAACACCAAGAACACCGTGTGTATGTCAATCATGTGGGGGCGCAGACCGTGTCTCGCGTCAATTACAAGGGCGCGCTCCACGGCAAGGGCGCACGAACCGTCTGGGTGGGCGATGTCTTGATCGGACCTGATGCGGTCGGCACCGATTCGTATGAACAAAATCGTAACCTCGTCCTGAGTGAAGGGACCAGAGCGGACTCCATCCCCAACCTTGAAATTAAGACCGGTGATATCAAGGGAGCTGGCCACGCAAGCGCGACCGGTCGCTTCGATGACGAACAACTTTTCTATCTTCAGTCACGGGGGATTGAGGAGCTCGAAGCCCGGCGTCTCGTCGTTCTGGGCTTCCTTATTGAAATCATCCAGAAGATTGACGACACGGAACTTGCCGGAGAGCTCACCATCGTGATGCAGGAGAAGCTAACGCAAACGGAGAAGGCATCATGAGTGCGGTGAAGGTATGCGCAGTGAATGACGTCAGCGTCTCCACCGCAGTAAAGGTGACCATCGATGGGGTGCCGATCGCGTTGGTGAAGGACTCTGCAGGAGACCTCCATGCCATCGGCGACACCTGCAGCCATGGCGAGATTTCTCTCGCTGAGGGTTTTGTGGAAGACAACACCCTGGAATGCTGGGCCCACGGTTCAAAGTTCAACCTTGACACCGGCAAACCCCTCAATTTTCCGGCATTCGAGCCGGTGCCTGTTTATCGCGTCACCGTCACCGACGGCGACGTGTATATCGATCCCACCCCCCAGAGCCCAGAAAGCGCAGCATCATGAGCACATTGGACATTAAAGACCTTCACGTTTCCATCGAAACCGAGGGCGGAGCAATTGAGATCTTGAAAGGCGTAACACTGAGCCTTGACCAGGACTCAACCCACGCGATCATGGGACCCAACGGGTCAGGAAAGTCCACCCTTGCCTACACGATTGCCGGCCACCCCCGATACTCGGTCACAAAAGGCAGCATCACACTTGATGGCGTGGACGTCTTGGCCATGGCACCGGACGAACGCGCCCGTGCCGGGCTTTTCTTGGCGATGCAGTACCCCGTCGAGATTCCAGGCGTCACCGTCACAAACTTCCTCCGCACCGCGAAGACCGCCATCGATGGTCGTGCCCCTGCCCTTCGTGAATGGGTTAAGCAACTCAAGGGAGCGATGGACGACCTCAGCATGGAGCCAGGTTTTGCCCAGCGCAACGTGAATGAAGGATTCTCTGGTGGCGAGAAGAAGCGCCACGAAATTATGCAACTCGAGCTGTTGAAGCCAAAGTTTGCCGTGTTGGACGAAACCGACTCCGGTTTGGACGTCGATGCTTTGAAAATCGTAGGCAAGGGCGTCAACCGGGCGAAAGCCAACACCGGGTTGGGCGTTTTGTTGATCACCCACTACACCCGCATTTTGAAATACATCAAGCCCGACTTTGTCCACGTCATGGTCGATGGTCAGATTGCTGAATCCGGAGGTCCTGAGCTCGCAGTGAAGCTCGAGGACGAAGGGTATGACCGCTACGTGCCGAATACGAAGATGGCGGCGGGCTAGCCATGGCCACCGTTGCGCTGACTGCGGAGAAGTTCGACCAGGTCGAAGAGGGCTTGAAGGACGTCATTGACCCTGAACTAGGGGTCAACATCGTTGACTTGGGTCTGATTTATGACCTCTCCTGGGACGACGAGGAAGACGCCCTTATCGTCAGCATGACTCTCACTTCTGCTGGTTGCCCGCTGACCGATGTCATCGAAGAAGAGATCACCAACAATCTCGATGGAATTGTGGAGCGTTTTCGCATCAATTGGGTGTGGATGCCACCCTGGGGTCAAGAACGCATTACTGCCGATGGCCGTGACATGATGAGAGCTCTCGGATTCTCGATCTAACAACACAGGCAATCTTTTTGCCTGACCTGGTGGTTTGGCATGCTTGAGGTTAAAGACCTTCAAATACGTATTGGCGCGCGCGTGCTCCTCGACGGCGTGTCCTTTCGTGTTGACACTGGTGACAAAGTGGGCTTGGTAGGCCGCAACGGAGCGGGAAAGACAACGCTGACCAAGGTGATCGCAGGGGACTTCGCTGCGACCGAAGGGTACGCGAAGGTCACGGGTGAAGTCGGTTACCTGCCCCAGGACCCGCGGGCCGCTAACCCCCACGAGTCCGCGAGGACGAGGATCTTGGACGCCAGGGGCTTAGGCCACCTCATCGAGGGGATGTCGAAAGCCACGACCGATATGGCAAGTGGTGACGAAGCAGTCTCTGCCGCTGCGATGAAAAAGTATGGACGCCTCAACGATCAGTTCTTGGCAGCCGGCGGTTATCAGGCCGAAGCAGAGGCTGCCACGATTGCTTCGCACTTGAACTTGCCCCACACCACGCTGGATCAGGAGCTTGGCACGCTTTCTGGTGGACAACGGCGACGCATCGAACTCGCCCGTATTTTGTTCCAGAACGCCCCGTTGATGGTGCTGGACGAACCCACCAACCACCTGGATGCAGATTCTGTGGTCTGGTTGCGCAACTTCCTTCAAGGCTATCCCGGCGGAGTTATCGTGATTTCCCACGATGTCGGCCTGGTGGAGGAAACCGTTAACCGCGTTTTCTATTTGGATGCCATGCGTTCCACCATCGACATCTACAACATGTCCTGGAAGCACTACCTCCGCCAGCGGGAAGCTGACGAAGAGCGCCGTCGTAAGGAACGCAGCATCACCGAGAAGAAGGCAACCGCCCTGCAGCTCCAGGCCGCAAAGTTTGGCGCCAAGGCCAGTAAAGCCGCCTCCGCCCACCAAATGGTGGCCCGGGCGGAACGTATGCTCGCGGGCCTCGATGACGTCCGCGGCACGGAACGTGTCGCCAAACTGCGATTCCCCGACCCGGCGGCCTGCGGGAAAACACCGCTGTTTGGGCACAATCTTTCCAAGAGCTACGGGTCGCTCGAAATCTTCACCGCTGTTGACTTGGCGATCGACCGAGGGTCAAAAGTCGTCATCGTTGGTCTCAACGGAGCGGGTAAAACAACGCTGTTGCGGATCCTCGCCGGCGTTGATGCACCAGACACGGGAGTGATCGAAGCTGGTCACGGTTTGCGCATCGGCTACTACGCCCAGGAACACGAAACTTTGGACGTGGACCGGACGGTTTTGGAAAACATGCTCGCCTCTTCCCCTGACATCGGCGAGCGCGAAGCCCGCTCGGTGCTGGGTTCGTTTCTCTTTACCGGGGATGACGTGTTGAAGCCTGCCGGTGTTCTCTCCGGCGGCGAGAAAACCAGACTTTCGCTCGCGACCCTCGTGGTGTCGAAGGCAAACGTGTTGCTGCTTGATGAGCCCACCAACAACCTCGACCCTGCCAGCCGCGAAGAGATCCTCGACGCCCTGGCGCACTACTCGGGTTCTGTGGTGTTAGTCAGCCACGATGACGGAGCCGTTCTCGCTCTGAACCCCGAACGGGTGCTCATCATGCCCGATGGGGTGGAAGACCACTGGAGCGACGAATACGCCGACCTGGTCTCTCTCGCCTAAGCCGGGGACTGCTCCAGCAAAGAATCCTCTTCTTCGGCGTCAGAGGGGTGTGGGGCAGAGGGGGCTTCAATACCCCGAGAGACGCGCCACTCCTGTCGGAACATCCAGCCAAAGCCCACGAAGGCCATGACGGCGAAGAGATACCACTGGAAGGTGTAACTCAAGTGGGGACCTTCATCCAGAACGGGGCGAAGGGTGCGCAGCGGAAGAGAGGCTGGCGCGGGTTCTTCGGTGTCCGCGATGAGATAGAACTCCTGGGTGAGCGCCGTCGTGGTTTGGGCAACGACGTCAACCACGTTGATGGTGGCGACCTGACCCTCTGGCGCGCCGCGACCCCGAAGCTGTGGCTCCCACATTTTGACCCGTGCTACTAGGGTGACGTCTCCTTGGGGGACTTCCGGTATCGCATCGGGGAAGTCGGATGCTTCACCAGTGGGCACCCAGCCCCTGGAGACCAAGACAGCTTTTTCTCCCGAGACGAAAGGAACAAGAACTTCAAACCCGACCAGACCGGCACGGGGTCTTGTTCGCACGAGGAGCTGGTCTTCCCTTTCGTATCGACCCTCTAGCACCAGGGGGGTCCATTCGTCCTCGACCGAAGGCAGGGGATTGGTCTCTAGAAAGTCCTCCACACTAAGGGAGTTAGCGTCCCAGTTGTTTTCCACGCGATCCATGGCTGCCACCGCCTGGCCTCGCCGGTCCCACTGCCACAGGCCAAATAGTGTCGAGACGATCGCAAACACAACCGTCAGGGAGAAATAGCCCAACCACCTGGAGCTAAAAAACTGGCGAAACACGTTACTGCTCGCTCGGGAGAGCCACTGCACTGACCGGGAAACTGCGTTGGTCGAGATACCCGACAAAGTATTCCTTATGTGCTTCGCAGGACAGCCAAACCTTCGTCCGATCCGCCGCATGAATTTTGGGGTTTCGCCACTGGATTTCCCATCGGGGCGTCTCGCGACACGATGTCCTGGAACATCGAAGTCCCTCGGTAGGTGCCCCTGGGATAATCACCGAAGTGCGGTGACGCTAATGGTTCCTGGGCGCAGGGGGCCTCGCCCTGTGGACGGGGCAACAGAGTTCGCCAGCACTACCGCGAAATAGGGCAACAGAACTGCGCCCAGTGCAGGCGCGAGCAACCACCAGCCGGGAGTGAAGAAACAGGCCCCAATACAGACCAAACGCACTCCCATTGCGAGCGAGTATTTCAGCATCCGTGAGCGACGTTCGGCTTCGGGCGCTTCGCCCAATGAGGTCGCCGACTGAAGTTGATCCATTGCCCCATGCTAGAACAAACACCTGCTAATAAGCTTGGCACCATGCACACACCCCGCACCGTCTTAATTACCGGAGGAAACCGCGGCATTGGCTACGCCATCGCGGAAAGATTTGTGAAAGAGGGCCACCGCGTCGCGGTGACCGCTCGCGGCGGTCAAGGCCCCAAGGGCGCGCTCACTGTGACCGCAGACGTGACTGATGGCGCGTCGCTGGATTCTGCCATCTCTCAGGTGGAGGCTGAGCTGGGACCACTCGAGGTGGTTGTCGCGAACGCCGGGATCACGAAAGACACTCTGTTGCTGCGAATGAGCGATCAGGACTTCGAGGAGGTCATCAATACGAACCTCACCGGAGTTTTTCGCGTGGTGAAGCGCTCAATCAAGTCGATGATGAAGCAGAAATTCGGCAGAGTGATCCTTATTTCCAGCGTGGTGGGACTCTATGGTTCCCCAGGACAGGTGAATTACGCGGCAGCCAAAGCAGGATTGGTCGGCTTTGCCAGATCCCTCACCCGTGAGCTGGGTTCACGTGGCGTGACCGCCAATGTCGTGGCACCTGGATTCATAGACACCGACATGACCAAGGCTCTCCCCGAGGAGCAACAACAGGCGTATCTCGCCTCTATTCCCGCAGCACGCTTTGCCACACCCGATGAGGTAGCCAGCGCTGTGGTGTGGCTAGCTAGTGACGATGCCAGCTATATCTCCGGCGCTGTGATCCCTGTTGATGGGGGACTGGGAATGGGCCACTAAATCCTGAGAATGCCGAGTTCATCAAGCACGAGCGCCAAGTCCGGGGTGTCGATCACCCGGTCTGCTGCCTCTTTGAGCACAGGCTTAGCCATATAGGCGATTCCGATACCGGCGGCGCGAAGCATGTCGATGTCGTTACTACCATCTCCTACAGCAACCGTGTCGGCCATATCGATGCCGTTGAGAGCGGCCCAGCCTCTCAGGCTTTCTTCCTTGGCGGTGGCGTCCACAAGGGGGTGTTCGACGTCGCCGGTCAGGACAGAGCCCTGGGTAATGAATCTGTTCGCCCGGTGGAAATCAAGACCCAGGTCCAGGGCGAGGGGATCCAACATTTCGTGGAATCCACCGGAAACCGCTGCCACCAGGTGACCAGCATGGTGCAGGGAATCAACAAGAGTCCGCGCTCCCACGCTCAACCGAACACGTGCCGAAGCGCTCGCCAGCTGATGCTGGGTGACCCCTGCGAGTTCCTTCACACGCTGGGACAGTGACTCTGCGAAATCAAGCTCTCCTGCCATCGCGTGCGCTGTAATAGCTGCCACCCGCTCGGCAACTGCGGGGGATACACACTCGGCGAGAAGATCGATACCTTCATCCTGGGTGAGTGTTGAGTCGACGTCGAGAACCACAAGCATCCTCCCGGCGCTCATGCCCTCACTACCGTTCCCTTCTCCACAACCGTGACGCCACCTTCCGAGCGGGTGAAGCCGCGGGCTTTATCTGCTCCCTGGTCAATCCCGACCTTCGCATCTGGTTCCAGCACAACATCTTTGTCGAGGATGGCGCGGTGGATATGGGCGCCCGCACCCACCACTACTCTCTCGAAGAGAATGGAGTCCTCGACCACCGCTCCAGAATCAATATTGACCCAGGGCCCCAATACGCTTCGGGAAACCTTCGCCCCGACGACATAACACCCCAGTGACACCGTGGACTCAGATAACGAACCAGGGTTGCCATTCTGGTCTTGCACGAACTTGGCCGGTGGTGAATTCCACTGCTGGGAATAGATGGGCCAATCAGCATTGAACAGGTTGAACGCGGGGTCAATGGAAATCAGGTCCTGGTGGGCATCAAAGAAGGCATCGATTGTCCCGACATCCCTCCAATAAAAGCGGTCGTTCTCCCGCGCACCAGGAATCTTGTTTCGATTCAAGTCATACACATACGCTTCCCCACGCTCCACGAACGCGGGGATGATGTCCCCACCCATGTCATGATCAGATTCCACATCTTTGGCGTCGGCGCGGACAGCATCCACCAGCGCTTTGGTGGTGAAAACGTAGTTTCCCATTGACGCCAACACTTCGTCGGGAGAGTCGGGCAGGCCCTCGGGGTTCTTCGGCTTTTCGGTAAAAGCGGTGATTTTGTCTGGGTGCTGGGAGCCGGTCGTGATGACGCCGAACTGGTCCGACATTTCCCGGGGCTGACGGATGCCCGCCACTGTTACTCCTGCGCCGCTGGCGAGGTGCGCCTCGATCATCTGCTGAAAGTCCATCCGATAGACGTGGTCCGCACCCACCACGACCACCAGATCGGGCTTCTCATCACCGATAAGGTTCAAGCTTTGGAAGATGGCATCCGCAGAGCCGGCAAACCAGCGTTTTCCGAGCCTTTGTTGGGCAGGAACCGAGGCGACGTAGGCGTTGAGCATCCCGCTTAAACGCCACATTTGAGACACGTGACGGTCGAGCGAATGGGACTTGTACTGAGTGAGCACCACTACTTGACGCAGGCTTGAGTTGATCAGGTTCGAAATCGCGAAATCCACCAGGCGGTAATGACCGGCAAAGGGAACGGCGGGCTTGGCGCGATCTGCGGTGAGGGGCATCAGTCGCTTGCCCTCGCCTCCTGCGAGGACAATTCCGAACGCTTTGGGCGACGACACCCTCCAAGCGTAGTGGATAGCCCATTTACGCCCCCTATCGGTGGAGTAGTCTGGGGGAACCATGTCCCTTGTTGCTTCCTTCGACGCCGTCAGCGTCACCAAAGAGGGGTCGCGCATCCTCTCAGACATCTCCTGGGACATTGATTCAAGCGAGCGCTGGGTCATTGTTGGCCCTAACGGCGCAGGAAAAACCACCCTTTTGGCCCTTCTGGCATCGTTTTCTCACCCCAGCTCGGGAACAGTCGTTGTTTTGGGAGAAACGCTAGGAAAAACAGATGTTTTTGACCTGCGTCCGCGGGTGGGATTTGCCTCGAGTGACATGGCCAACCGGATTCCCTATAACGAAACAGTTCTCGACACCATCCTCACCGCCGCTTATGGCGTCACCGGTCGGTGGAAGGAAGACTACGAATCCATCGACATTAGGCGCGCGCAGCGCGTGCTCGCCGAATGGAACCTGGAGAATCTGGCCGAATCCACGATGCGCACGCTCTCTGATGGTGAACGTAAACGCGTCCAAATTGCCAGGGCTGTCATGACGGACCCCGAGATGTTGCTGCTGGATGAACCCGCAGGCAGTCTCGACGTGGGCGCCAGAGAGGACGTCATCGAGATGCTCGATCACTTTGCGGGTGAGCCCACCTCACCAGCGATGGTGATGGTGACTCACCACGTGGAAGAAATTCCCAGCGGATTCACGCACCTTCTTGTAATTGCCGATGGCAGAATCGTCGCCAAGGGATTGTTGGAAGAGACGCTCACCGGTGCCGTGCTTTCAGACGCCTTCAGCCGACCCCTTTCCGTCACACACAACAATGGACGTTTTCAGGCCACAGCTTTGTGATTTTCCTGGTAAAGTCGGAGCTTCGCCAGTTTTCTGATGACCTGGTATCGGTTCGATAAAGGATTTTGCTATGAAGACAGATATTCACCCCGACTACAACACGATTGTTTTCCGCGACCTTACCTCCGGGGAAACCTTTCTGACCCGCTCCACTGCGAAGAGCGAGAAGACCATGGAATGGGAAGACGGCAACACGTACCCCGTGATTGATGTGGAAATTTCTTCCGCCTCACACCCTTTTTATACCGGCAAGCAGCGTATCCTCGACTCCGCTGGTCGCGTGGAGAAGTTCAACCAGCGCTTCAAGGGCTTCGGACAGTAACTACAATCGAACGGGCCACTCACCGCTTGCGGTGAAGCCCGCTTCGCCGCGTCCGCGTCGAAAAGCTTGAAAGTTTTCTGCCCACTCTCTGGACCACTGGATTTGTTGGTCGTGAAGTTCTTCCGCAGTTTCGGGGAGCTCACTCTGGTGGGCACGAATCATGGCCTGGGCAACACGGCCGGCTGCCACAGCATCCGCGTCCGCGGTGTGGGCGCCATCAAAAGCTACCTCGTAATGCGCGGTGGCCATTTGCAAAGTGCGCTTTCCCTTGCGGTAGCGGTCGACTGCTCGATCAATGACCAAGGGGTCAACAATGGGCCCCGGATCGGCGAAAGGTTCAAGGCCATAGCGCACCATCTCGTGGTGGAGAATTGAGAAGTCATAGGACGCGTTGTACGCGACGACGGGGATCCCACGGGTGAGATAGCCGGCGAGGGTGGCTCCGATTTCTGCGACAACCGTATGGGGTTCACGACCTTCTGCCCGGGCACGCTCGTTCGTCACCCCGTGAACAGCTGTGGCGGCTTCGGGAATCATGACGCCGGGATTAGTCAGCCACTCGGCGCACTCCGTCACCTCACCCGATGTATCAATGAGACCTACGTAGGCTGTCACAATGCGGGAATGACGGGTGTCAAGCCCCGTCGTTTCGGTGTCAAAAACCGCCAGGGTGTCGCTCCAGTGGGCCATGCTCACAGCCTAGGTCACGCCACTGACGCTTTGATTCCTGCAAGCGAGAGCCAATAGAAGCTCTGAGGGGGCAGGGTGAGGACGAGTTGGCCTTGTTCGTTAGGGGACGGGAACCTCCCACCACCGGTAATCTCGGTCACTCGGTTCGCGCGGAAAGTCTCCGGAAGGCTAAGGGTGACCGAAAGCGGTTGGTGGGCAAAAGAATACACACACAACAGTGTCTCCGGAGATTCTCCCGGTTTGCACTCCTCTATTGGCATATCCCGCACGAACGCCAGCACGGAGGGGTTGTCGGAGGGGACAACCGTGAGTGGCCCCACTCCAAAGACGGGGTGTTCTTTTCGCAGGTGGACGAGGTTGCGCACCCAGTGAAGAAGGGATGTTCCCTGAGCAAGTTGGGTTTCCACGTTGGAGGAGCTGTAGTGAAAGGCGAGGGACTGCACTACTGGCAAAAACAGCTTTCCTGGGTCAGCATCGGAGAATCCAGCGTTTCGATCCGGGGTCCACTGCATCGGGGTGCGAGAACTATCCCGATCCTCCAGCCAAATGTTGTCCCCCATCCCAATTTCGTCGCCATAGTAAAGAAAGGGTGAGCCCGGCAGGGACAACAACAGGGCGTGAGCCAACTGAAGCTCCTGGTGGGAATTGTCGAGCAGGGGAGCGAGGCGGCGACGAATCCCCACATTGACCCGCATTCGCGGGTCATAGGCGTACCAGCCATACAACGCCTGGCGCTCTTCTTCCGACACCATCTCTAAGCTGAGTTCATCGTGGTTTCGCAAAAACACTCCCCAGGCTGCCCCGGGCGGGATATTCACGGTTTCCGCGAGCACTGCCTGCAAAGACTCGGCCTGCTGGGAGCGGAGGGCGTAAAAAATTCTTGGCATGATCGGGAAATCGAATGCCATGTGGCATTCGGGGGTTTCCTCGGTGCCCAAATACTCAGCCGTTTCGCTGGGCCACTGGTTAGCTTCAGCAATCAGAACCCGCCCTGGAAATTCGGTGTCTAGGAACGATCGGAACGTGCGCAAGAACTCGTGCGTCTCCGGTTCGCTCTCGCCCGTGCCCTCGTCCGATTCATACAGGTAGGGGATGGCGTCGAGGCGGAAGCCATCAACGCCCATTGCCAACCAGAAACGGGCGATGTCGTGCATTTCTGAGTGAACCGCTGGGTTGTGATAGTTCAAGTCCGGCTGGTGGGAGAAGAAGCGGTGAAAGTAGAACTGGCGACGTTCAGAATCAAAAGCCCAGTTGGAGTCTTCCGTGTCGGAAAAAATGATTCGAATTTGCTGACGGATTTCATCGGTGTCGGACCACACGTAATAGTCGCCATAAGGTCCCGACGGGTTGGTCCGGGATTCCTGGAACCAGTGGTGCTGGTCCGAGGTGTGATTGAGGGGTAAATCCATCACGATGCGCATATTTCTACCGTGTGCCTGGGATACCAACTCTTGGAAATCATCAATGGTGCCGAACTCGGGAAGAACGGTCATGAAATTGGCGACGTCGTAACCACCATCGCGCAGAGGGGAGGAATAGAACGGCGGAAGCCAGAGCGCATCAACGCCCAACCATTCGAGGTAATCCAGCTTGCCGATGAGGCCGGGGATATCACCGATGCCATCTGAATCCGTGTCAGCGAATGATCGCACCATCACTTCATAGAACACTGCCCTCCGATACCACTGGGGGTCGTGCTCTAACCCGCGCCGGGCATAGGGGAGTGCAAAGTCCATGGAGCTCCTGCAAGAAGAACGGCGGATACATTAATCTTAGGTGCCTCCCTACCGCTTGTCAGACGGTGTTGATTCTCGCTGGCGGCAGAGCCTAAAAGGCCCCAAGTCGGGGACACGCGCAAGAGCCAGGTTTTCCTCTAGGGGACGGGGAGAATCGCGAGTTTTTCACTCTCCGAGCTGCTGGCGAAAAATTCCATAAATTCAGTATCGAACTCCTCGATAGTCTGCCCGAAGGCCTGCGTGAAAGCTCCCTCAAAACCTAGCGACTCAACGACAGGGTGGAAGTCGTTGAGTAAGACTTCCGGGGAGGTTTGTGAAACGAGGTATGCCATGCCCCAAGCCCCAAGCCCGTAACCCAAGCCTGAACATTCGTCCGAGTAGTCCACGATTGATGTCACTGTTCGACCAGCACAGGCGCCGGAGAGCTCTCGCTCGATATCGAACAGTTTGTTGCGCATTTGGTCTTCATACGTGAAGGGATTATCACCTGGTGGCACCTCCGGCATGGTGCCTTGCTCGATGACTTGCGCGGTGGCGTATTGAGCCATGAATTCTGCAGACCCTTCGACAAACCACACCGGACCCATAACCTCGTCCCGCGCATCTCTATCCACAGCCGCAATGAAGGAGTGCTGCACGGCGTGCCAGTACTCATGGAACACAGTTTTTACGTCCTCAGCACCAGAGTTACCCATCATTCCGGCTAAACCCCAGGGCAACATTGTTGCAAAACGGTGAATCCCCCATTCCACGGTGCCATTGCGACCCGCGGTGCCGAAATTTGAACCCTCTGCAGCACCCTGTGCGCCAAGCTGTTGGTACTCAATCATGGAGTGTTGCTCATCACCGGCTTCGCGCTGCATACAGTCGTCATAATCCCATTCGCCACGGGAATCGCGGCGTTCGCAAAACTCTGCAACCAAAGCCACCCCAGCATCAGGATCGAGACCCAATACCCAATACTCGGTGGGCCAATAAAGACCCCAGGCCTCTGTTGCAAGCTCAAGAGACTCCTCAATTGCGAGGGTCACCGAAGGATCGACATCCGCAGCGGCGAACACTTCCACTACTAATGGATCGTCAATGACGACAGTTGATTCCTCCGTTGCACAGGCCACCAGAGCGAAAGCGCTCATGGCGGCGATGATGGATACTCGCAGAGTCCTCATCCCAGTACCTCTTCGTTTCGTATCGATATCTAGACCAGCAATAACACGCTAGCTGAGTGGCTGGTTGCCCCGAGCCGTCAATCGGTCTTTCGCCTAGTCCTGGCGGAGCGCTTCCCGCGCTTCTGCAGGGTTTTGGTCAAAAAATTCTTCATCAGCGAGCGTGTGTGAGGCGACTTCCATCGGGTCATCAAAGGCCACAAGTTCCAGTGTTCCCGCAATGTGGGAGAAGGAATGCACCGAGCAGTTCGAAATCGGTTCCTTGTGGAGACCGGGCGCTGCGTAGTTAACAACGGAGCGAATCACCGCGCCGTGGCACACGGCGAGGATATCTGCCTCGGGGTGCCTGATGGCAAGATCTGCCATGGTGCGCACCACTCGCTTGACGACGTCCTCCTTGGGCTCCCGCCCTGGAATCTCGGTTCCTGGTGGGTACCGAAGGTCTAAATCGTGCCCGTTGTGACCTTCTGCTTCGCCATAGTTGCGCTCGATGAGATCTGGAATGGGGAGGGGAGCGGGCATATGGAGGCGCCTGGCGATGATCGTGGCCGTTTCCATAGCCCTGGACAGGGGGGAGGAGACCAACAAATCAAAGCGGTGCTGGGAGAGGATGTCTCCCAATGCTGCCGCCTGCGAGCGCCCCGTGACGTTCAGAGGGATGTCCGACACACCTTGGATCCGTCGGATGCGATTCCATTCCGTTTCTCCGTGACGCACCAAAAAGAACCGGGTCATAACACTCCCTCGGCCCTCGGGCCCTGGATGAAAAGAAGGCTAGAAACTTAAACGCCGAACGAGTTCTTCCAGCGTTTCTGAAGTTCCAGCTTCAATCCTAACCGAAGCGACTTTGTCAGCCTTGGTAACACCTCTATTGATCACCACAATGGGTTTTTTGCTCCTATGGGCAAGGGAGACCAAACGCATTCCGGTGTTCACCGCCAGCGATGACCCCGCCACCACTAAGGCTTCGGAGCGATTCACTAACGCGGCCGCCTGCTCAAAAACTGCAGAGGGAACAAATTCACCAAAGAACACCACTTCCGGCTTCACAATCCCACCGCAGTTGGGGCAGGGCGGAACGATGAAGTCAGCAGTGCGGGTCACCGCTACGTCACCATCGGGTCGCGTTTCGCCAGAAATCTGCAGTCCTGCCACCCAGGGGTTTGCGGTGTCCAGCATGTCAGCGACAGCAGCCCGCGAATAGGCCTGGCTGCAGTGAATACAACGCACTCGATCCAAGCGTCCGTGAAGATCCACCACTTTTGCAGAACCGGCCTTGTGGTGAAGGGCATCGACGTTTTGGGTGACCACGCCACCAAACACGCCGTGCGCTTCACCCCGGGCAATCGCATCATGCCCGGCGTTGGGTTCTGCCTGAGCAAATCGTGACCAACCGAGGTGGGATCCCAACCAATAGCGCTGACGATGGGCGTGAGAGCCTAAGAATTCCTGATAGGACATGGGGTGCCCCTTCGGAGCTCCTTCACCGCGGTAGTCAGGAATACCGGAATCAGTGGAGACTCCCGCGCCGGTTAACACGGCTGCAGAGCGACCGCGGAGAATCGCAACAGCGTCGTCGATTCCTGCATCGAGGGCAGGGTCAAGAGAGAGAAGAGACATCCGGCACCCCCTTGTCGCTCAGCCAGTACCCTTGAGACTAGCGCCGGTATTTTACGAACATGTTTCCGCCCCGGGAGGGCCTTTATGAAGTGGAACACGCTCGATTCCCTCGAGCATGAAGCTCTCCAGGACTACACCAACCTCACCGAAGTGGCCCTTCGCACCCTCAGCGAACCAGCACAGGGCCTCTACATCGCAGAATCTCTCAAAGTGCTGGAGCGTGCACTGGGCGCCGGGCACCAACCCCGATCCATCATCACCACCCCCCAGTGGGTTGATAAGCTCACGCAGCTCGAGGAACACCACGCTCAATCGCTAGAACACACCCCGGTGTACGTGGCAGATCCTGCCCTACTGGAATATCTCACGGGGTTTCATGTCCACCGGGGGACATTGGCGAGCATGGCCCGCCCAGAACTACCCAGTGTTAAAGAATTGTTGACCGGTGCCCGGCGCATCGTGGTCCTGGAAAACATTGTGGACCACACAAACGTGGGTGCCATCTTTCGCTCTGTCGCAGGTCTTGGCGCTGACGGTGTCATCGTGTCTCATTCCTGTGCCGACCCTTTCTATCGCCGTAGTGTGCGCGTGAGTATGGGCACGGTCTTGCAAGTGCCTTGGACACGAGCTGGCGCATGGGATGAGTTGATCACCACCCTCCATCGCGAAGACTTCACCATCGCAGCATTGGCGCTCGGGGACAACGCCAGGGAACTCGGGGAGTTTGCGAAGAACCTTCCCGAGCGGCTCGCCATCGTCTTGGGTACCGAAGGGGAGGGACTGAGCCCGGAGGCCATTGCCAGTGCGGATGTGACCGTGTCTATCCCTATGCACCACGGTGTTGATTCCCTGAACGTTGCCGCCGCCAGCGCTGTGGCGCTGTGGGCACTGCGCTAACGGTAATTTCGCGAGCCATCGGGGACACCGAGAGCCAAAGCTTCGATGCCATCGGCCACCACCGACACCACCCCTTCTGCGCTTCGCTGCAGAAGCCCCCGGACAATCAAGGCGGAGCTTTCTCGCAGGGTGACCCTGTGACGCTTCCACAACCCCACGCTGCAGACCACATTCACCAAGCCTGTCTCGTCTTCGACATTGAGAAAGGTGACCCCCATGGCAGTGGCGGGACGTTGTCGGTGAGTCACCATTCCCGCCACCCACACTCTGCGACCAGGCTCTAACACCAGCATGTCGGCAACGGAGCCGACACCCTGCTCGCGAAGGGAAGCGCGCAAATACGCCAGAGGGTGATCACCAGGAGAAACACCGGTGGACACTCGATCAGCCACCATTCGTTCGTGATCACTCAGCGCCGCAAAATAGGGCAATTCCAATGCTGTGGTGGTGTGGGGGAGGTACTGCGGGTGCTCTGCCGCCACATGTCCTGCCGCCCACAACCCTTCACGCCTTCCCAAACCACAGTCCGCCAGCGCTCCCGCGCTCGCCAGTGCTTCTACCTGGCTGGTGGAAAGTCCCACTCGCCTCGCAAGGTCTCTGGCGTCGGCGAACGGCCCCTTTTCTTCCCGCTCGCTCACGATCCGTTGCGCAGTGTTTTTCCCGACCCCACGGATGCGAGAAAGACCCAGGCGAGTGACCAGCCCACCATCACGCCGATGCGTGGTGGTGGGGTCGGGCCCTGCGGAGTCAAACACGGATGAGGGTGTTTCTTGTTCATACACCAAACAGGAATCCAAACCCGTGGGGATAGCCATCCCACCACCGGGTGTTCCCACAGGTTCCACGGATGCTTCCACAAGCGAATATTGAACCGAAGGGCCCACAACCACCACACCGTGGCGTTCCGCATCAGAAACCAATGACGCCGCGGAATAGAAGCCCATCGGTTGGGCGCGCAATAAACCTGCCAGAAAAAGAGCGGGGTAATGAAGTTTTTGCCACGCACTGGCATAGACCAGCAGGGCGAAGGCCAGAGAATGGCTTTCCGCAAAACCAAACGCAGCAAAGGCTTGAATCATTCGGTAGACACGCTCCGCGGTGTCATCATCTAAACCACTGGCAGCCATGCCCCTAAACAGGGTCTCGCGCAAAGAGTCAATACGTTCCAACCCTCGCTTGGACCCCATAGCCCGGCGCAGCAGGTCTGCGTCTTCCCCCGTGCACCCACCCACCGTCATCGCTATTTGCATCAACTGTTCTTGAAAGATGGGAACCCCGAGTGTTCTGGATAAACACTCTTCGAGTGCAGGGTGGGGGTACTCCACCGGTTCGAGCCCTGCTTTGCGCCGAACAAAAGGATGAACGGCACCGCCTTGAATGGGCCCTGGTCGAATCATCGCAATTTGAATGGCTAAGTCATAAAAACGCCGGGGCTGCAGCCTGGGCAGCAGCGCCATCTGAGCGCGAGATTCGACCTGAAAGACCCCGATGGAGTCCGCCCGACACAACATGTCATAGACACCTGCTTCATCTCGGGGGAGGGTAGCAAGCTCCCAGTCTTCGCCCAGATGCTCCCTGGCCATATCAAACGTGTCGCGAATGGCTTCTAAAATGCCCAGCCCCAAAAGATCAAACTTGACCAAGCCCATCCATTCGCAATCATCTTTATCCCACTGCAGAACGGTGCGATCTTTCATCCGCGCTCGTTCAATGGGCACCACTTCGGAAACTGGGCGATCCGTCAACACCATTCCCCCGGAGTGAATACCCGTGTGCCTGGGAGCTTTCAGTGCGCGCTGGGCTAGCTCGGTGACACTCTCGGGGATGGTGTGGTCGGTGTTTTCTGCCAAAGACCTCGATCTCTCCACCTGGCGAGAAAAGGAGTCCTGTTGCCCGGGACTATAACCGAGCGCTCTGGCCATGTCCCGCACCGCACTTTTAGCTTTGTATTCAATAACGGTGGCCACCTGAGCCGCTTGGAGCCTGCCATAGCGCTGGTAGACGTATTGGATCACTTCCTCCCGCCTGCGGGATTCAAAATCGACATCGATATCGGGTTCTTCATCACGGAGAGCGGACAGAAAACGCTCAAAAGGAAGGCGGTAATAAATCGAATCCACCGCGGTGATGTCCAACAAGAAACACACCGCGGAATTCGCGGCAGAACCCCGCCCCTGACACAGGATGCCCCGGGCCCTCGCGAAACGCACAATGTCGTGGACGATTAAAAAATACCCAGCAAAGTCTTTGCGCTCAATGAGCGCAAGTTCTTTCTCGATTCTCTCCCACACCAGCTGTGATGCCCGGGGGTAACGCTTGGGTACTGCTTCGTTGATGAGCTCGCGTAAATAGCTCATCGGTGTGTGCCCTTCCGGGCACACCGAGGTGGGTAAACCAGGGGAAACTTTTTTGAGCGAAAAACTAAGCTCTCGAGCAATCTCGGCACTCCGCGCGATGGCATCGCCAAAGCGCGGCAAGCGAGCGAGTTGCTGGGAACCAGAGCGAAGATACCCCGCAGGCGAGGCTGGTAACCAGGAGGACAAGGCATCCATACTGCTTCGGGCCCGCACCGCAGCCATCGCCTGCGCCATCTGCGCTTCCACAGCTGTGGCGTAATGGACCAAACCTGTCACCACTGTGGGAAGGCGGTGACGCCTTGCCAGGCTGGCAAGGAAGTCATTGTGGGCGCTATCCAGGGGATGCTGGTGGTCAAAAAGCTCCACCACCACGTTGTCAGTGCCAAAGTGACCCACCAGCTCCACCAACGCGGCTTCACTGCGTTCCTGCTCCACTTTTGTGGGCATCCGGTGGGGGGCAAGGGGGCTGCGGACAGACCCCTTGCGACATCCGGTCAGCACCAACCATTCACCCTGGGCATGCTCAGCCAAGACGCCCACATCCGCGGTCATGGTGCCTTTTTCTTCGGTAGCTAAATGCGCTTGGGTCAGGGCAGCAGAAAGCTGGTGATACCCCGTTTTGCCCTTAGCCAGTGCCAGAAGGTGTGCTCCTGGAGGATCGGGGGAGTCTGCCCTGGGTGGTGAGGTTCCCAGAGTGATCTCTGCCCCAAACACGGTGGGCATCTGGTGCGCCGCAGCCGCTTCTGCAAACCGCACCGCACCATAAAACCCGTTGTGATCTGTGAGCCCCAACCCTTTAAGCCCTAGCTCGGCAGCTTGTTCCACCAGTTTTTCGGGTGCGGAGACGCCATCGAGGAAGCTGAAGCTGCTGTGTACGTGGAGTTCTGCATAGGCAACGCCATCACCCTCGTGTTCTTTCTTTTCTGGCGCTTGGTAGGGATGGCGATGAGCAGACCAGGCGGGAGAGTCGCCACCATCGCCGGGTGGTGGCGAGGGAGGAGCTTTGTCGTGACCGCGCAGACGTTGTTCGTGTTCCGACCAGGGAATAGGTGGGTTATTCCACCCCACTAGTCATACCGGGCTTCCAGAAACCAGCGGTTGTGTTGCTGGGCGCTTACTAGCCACCCCATGCCGTGGTCATCAATAAGTTGAACCCGGTGCAAAAAACGGCTCTGGGTGGGATCCCACCACTTTTCCCAGACCGGCCACGGCCCTGCCCAAGACACCACCACAAGGCGCCTGGAACCCCACACCAGGGCACGAGGAGGAAGCGAAAGCTGTGCGTGTTCTGAGACCACAACAGGCTCCTCACCCGCGGCGAGAACAATAACTTCGATCGGGGTGGCAAAAACTGTTCCCGGCAGGGGACTGGGCAAAGCACCCGGCAGAGGGCCGGGTGCTTCTTGCTCGCGCACGCTATCCCCCCACGGAGTGAGCACCTGGGTTTCTGATGCCACCCGAGAAACACGGGGGCTTGCGGTCATGACGCCACCGGCACCGACCATGCTTTGCACGCGCGAGAAAACGTGGTGAACCCTGGCGTCGGGGCCTTGCCCCCACAAACCTGGTTCGTGTACCGAGACTTCTTCGGGCGAAAGTGCTTCACACCTCACCCATGACACCGCCACAGGGACCCCCGAACCTTCGCCCTGCTGATCCCGAAAACACTGTTCCAGTTGCCAACGGACTCGATCCACCACATCCGATGCTTCAAAGTAGCGAGGGTGTTGCCACACCCGCTGGTGGGTGGTGTCGTTATCAAAGCCCAGGGTGATGCTGACCTGTGTGCAGACCGCGCCAGCTGACCGAAGTGTCGCCACATACTCTTCCACAGGAACACGAAGGGCAAAGCTCACCTGATCCACCGATACCAACGCTTCCGGCAGTTCGATGCGCCGCACAGGGTCCACAGGTGCTTGCTTCATCTCTAAGAACGTGTGGCCAGTCCCCGAAGCTAAGCGATAGAGCCGCTCACCGTTGACGCCTAAGCGGTCACGAATTGCCTCCAAGCCCAGCGCCACAAATCCACCCAGGGTGGTGACCCCCAACCGCAGAAGCAACGACACGATGGAAGGGTCGTGAAGGGTCTCCACTGAGACATCGGATAAGAATTCAGCTGACGCACCCTTTTCCACGCTGTGGAGGGGGTAGTCATCTGTAGCGTGTTGGGCGGCAATCACAGCACTAAAGAGGTCATCGGCAATCCCAATGCGTGCTGTAGCGAGGGGTTCACTAGCCACCAGGGCTTCTCGCAGCATGCGCGCTGCTGCTTCTTCGCTGCCATAAAAATGCTCTAACCCTCTGGCGTGAAAAGCAACAAGGCCGGGGGAGAGCAACGAATGATCCGGCACGCACTGCGCCAAATCGATCACCACACGGTCAAAGACGCGCCGGTCACGTTCCTCCTGGTGAGCAGTCAAAACCAACTGAGGACACATCAGGTGAGCATCACGGCGACGCATTCCCACCCGGACACCAGCATCGAGGGCTTCTGGTGAGCATTCGCTCACCAGGCCTTTGTGCACAATTGCAACCGGCACCCCGGGCACCACTTCGGGAAGAGAATCATCACCATAGGCGCTCACCACCGACCAGCCTGGGCACCACAAAACAAGCGCGCGGCGCATCATCACCCCACCTGCCGTTGGGTGTTGATATCAATGACCGGTGCCTTGGGTGACACATCGTGGGCGCCCAATGCATCAATCATCAACTCAGCCCGTCGCACAGGTTGGCCGTGACGTGGTGTTGCTTCAATCAAGACCTGGTGTTCATGCAAAAGCCCACCGCCTTCGTATGCGCCACTCCACTGGTGGCACACAGCGATACTGGCTTCGCATCGTGGCCACGCCTGTCGCACCAAAAGAGTTGCTTCCCGCTCGCGTAAGCGACCACTGAGCGTGGACAACATGCGATCAGAGGGTGCCGCCACGGAACCAAGAGCAACAATGCCCACCACATCGATTAGTGCGCCCACAACGGATAGCCATTGTGTGCCGGGGTAGGGGATAAGAACCAGGCGGTCCACGTTCACACCTAGTTCAGTGGCTGCCGCCACGCCGGCATCGGGTATCCCCACCAAAGCACACCAGGTTCCCTTAGTGGTGGCTTCCGCCACCAAGCTCCAGAGCAGAGAAGCAGAAGAATCCACCTGGTAGATCGCGCCCCGCTGGATACCCCCTTCGGGGAATAACCCTTCGAGGCCTGATGCCACAGGAAAAACGTGATGCTCCGCACTAACCGCCTCCATGGCATGAATGCGTTGCTGCAACGCAAGAACATCAGGGCGCCTAGGCGGCGCCCCCTCCAGAGTGAGTGCGGGGGCCATAAGACTATATTCGAACATCTGTTCGATTCTGTCAACATCCACTGACAGCGCACGTTCTTGGAGGTTTACCTCTCGAGGCTCTCACGCAACAAAATTGCTTACCGAGTGACTCTGCGCACCAGAAAAGCGCCTTAAGCAACCATGGTGTGAAACCCCCGGTTATACACTGAGATCATCGAGCTGGGGGGTCGCTATGACCATAGTCACCAAACGTTCGCCACACACCATTCGCGAACTCGTTACGGACCCCTCATGGTCTGAACTCACAGAAGCGTGCATTGTGTTGCAGTCGATCCAGTCTCAAGATGGCAGCATCCCCACACGAAAAAAGCACTCTCAGGCAAGCGCTGCCGTCGACACCATGACACGGTCTATCAAGACCCTCATGCCCCACTTTGCTCACGACGCCCCATACCTCGAAGCCGTCATCAGTGACATCAGAGCATGGAAAAGTGCGGGTTTTGGTGTACCTGATTTCTATGATTCGCTGTCCGCGTTTCACCCTGAGAGCACCCGAATAGACGGGACCCCGCACCTCGTCGTGTTTCCGATGTACACCCAGAACGGATCAACTAATCGATTTTTTGAGGCGTTGCTGTGCGAAACCATCTGGCCCGACTTTGTGGATGCCCTCGAGTCCGAGCACTACAGCAACGCCCTTTTCATTCCGGTTCGGTTCCTGGACTACACACCGGGATACGACTCCAATTCAGCAGTGCTGTTCCCCGAGTCGGTGGCGGTAACACCACGGGTACCCGTTGGGGCCGAGGACGGTGCCGCTGCTCAATTACCGGCCTTCCGCTGGGGAGCAATCTTCGCCGACCGAGAAGCAGCACGCTTCCGAAAAGTTGTCACACACGCGGTAGAGATCACCAAGCTGGAGCTCCCGGCTGATGCGCACACTCTGCTCGATGACCAGTCTCTGACCGAAAAAACCTTTGTGATGTGGGATTTGATTCATGACCGCACTCACATGAGAGGTGACCTGCCCTTCGATCCGTTCATGATCAAGCAACGCATGCCTTTCTACCTTTATGGGCTTGAGGAATTGCGCTGCGATCTGACCGCTTTCCGGGAGTGCGTCTCCATGGTTCGTGCAAAGGACACAGACCCCACAACCCGTCGGCACGCTCAATTGGTGCTTTATGCGGTGGTGTTTGACCGCATTTTCCGTTTTCCCCTGACCGGTAGCCGAGTCCGAAACTATGACAGCGTTGCCGGCCAACTTCTCTTTGCCTGGTTGCACCAACGAGGAGTTCTGCAGTGGAGGGATACCCAGCTGACCATTGACTGGGAGGGGCTTCCCGATGTCGTCGTCGAACTCTCGGATCGCATCAACACTCTGTACTGGCGCAGTATCGACCGACCAAAAGTCGTACATTGGCTCGCTGCGCACGAGCTCATCGCTGAGGTATTGTCCCCTCACCCAGCGTCACAGTTCCTCTCCGGTAAAATTCGGTTGGAGGGGGCACCATCAGAAATCACCGATCAGGTCCATGACGACGAGTTCCCGTTATCGATGTTTTATGAGGCTCTCGGGAAGAAACTCACACCCACCGTCGCAGCCACTATCGGCATTACGGGGCTCAACGCTCTCTAATTGTCCAGTCCTCCGAGGAGAAATCGCTCAAGGGTGGATTCTGGGTTAGTCGAACCTCCGTGTTGACCTTGGAATGCAGACGTACCATCTGTTCCACACAACCCGAGGATTCGGCTTGCCCCGCCAGGGTGTTGGCTGATCCATTCCGTGAGGTCATACACAGAACCATTGATGACGCTCCAACAGCTTTCCTCCGAATTGTTCTGTGCCACTGTCTCCAGTGTGAGGGCCGCTGGCATGTCTGGCCCGGCAGGGGCTTCTTCTGGGGTGTCTGTCCAATCATCATCTTCGCCCACGTCATCGGCGAGCCGTGTTTCTTCTGCGGTTTCGGTCATTGACTGATCATCGGGGATAGCCATTTGATCGCCGGTGTTAGCGCCTGAGGCGCAACCCATCAGAAACAGGGGAACAAAAAGAAGGAGGGGAAGTTTTCTCATAGCCGAAATCTATCGAGCCTTGGTGAAGAAAAGCCCAGAAAACAACCCCGCTACGCGGGGAGAGTGATAACAGGCGAAAAAGATGTCGAGGGTTGCTATAACGAACAGGCGTCCAGGAATTCCATTAATCCCACCTGAGCGTCTGCTATCTCGGTGGGAAGTGCCTGGAGAGCAGGGACAGAGGGATCCTTCAGGGTGACAATGATGGCGGCAACGCTGTCAGAGACCTTCTCGTGGGACGCCTTCAGTTCAGGGTCCAGTGGCGTGAGGGCATCGAACTCATCCAATAGTTCACCCAACTTGGTGGCATAGGTCTCAAACCCAGCGGGGTTTGTGGCGGTAAGGACGACAACTTCTCGCATCTGGCCCAAGATGACCGCTGATTCAGCACAGACTTGAGCTGTGGAAACGGTTTCGGCAACAGATTGGGGAGAGCACCCACTAAGGAGGACGAGTGTTAGTGCCAAGAATCCTGTGGCCCGTTGCCTTTTCACGGCATCACTGTATCGGGCGTTTCTTGGGGAGTGCCGCCACATCGTGGGGTGTGATGGTGTCGCGCTAGATTGGTAATCCACAGTCCGTGAGCATGGTCAGGATCCGGCATGACACCTGCTATTTCCACCCGCGTCGCAGCGGAATTTTTGGGCACCCTGGTTCTTGTCCTTGGCGTAGTGGGTTCAGGAATCATGGCCAACAATCTCAGCGCTGACCGCGGCATTGCTTTGTTGGGCAATACTCTTTCCACCATCCTGGTCCTGGCCGTCCTGATCTATCTGTTCTTGCCCATTTCTGGCGCTCATTTCAACCCTGTCGTCAGCCTCGTAATGGTGTGGGAAAAAGCCCTGTCTCTTAGCCACGCCGCACTCTTCATCCCGGCACAAATTTCCGGGGGAATTGCAGGAGCCATGCTGGCGAACCTGCTCTTTGATCTTCCCCTGGTTGAGCTATCCACCACTGATCGAGTCAGCGCTGGAACGTTGATGGGGGAAGTCATCGCAACAGCCGGGCTCATCATGGTCATTGTGGTCGCCGTGAGGCGCAACCAAGCAGCTCTCTTGGTGTGGTTGGTTCCGGCATGGATTGGCGCTGCGTACTTCTTCACCTCCTCCACCTCTTTTGCCAACCCGGCAGTGACCGTGGGTCGCATGTTCTCCGATACGTTTGCTGGAATTAGTCCCGCCTCGGCGCCTGGGTTCATTACCGCACAAATTGTGGGGGGCGCAATCGGTGCCCTGTTGGCCTTGGTTTTTATCCGGAGACGGTGACGAACCTCCCGATTGAGGGAGGCGAGACCTACCGCCCCTGATCCATCTTTCTTCTGTATGCGCCGGTGCTAGGGATCGTGGGTTGCCAAAGGGGGAGGAGTGTTCGACTCTCAGGGGTTCAACACATCTCCAAGCCATTACTATTTATGGAAACAGTGTTGTTGGCCTCGTCGAAAGAGTTCTGTGTGAGTGATGATGCAAGTGCGTGGGTAGTGGACGAGACTGGCTTTGTCTCTCTTCGCGGTCTGACCAAGTCTTTTGGCAATATCGATGCTGTTTCAAACCTCGACCTAGATGTTGCGTCGGGGGAGTTTTTCTCCATGTTGGGTCCCTCGGGTTCGGGAAAAACCACTGTTCTGCGACTCATTGCCGGTTTCGAAACCGCCACCACCGGAACTATCACGATCGATGACGAAGACGTCACCAATTTTGCTCCTTTTGACCGGACCGTGAACACCGTCTTCCAGGACTACGCTCTGTTTCCGCACATGTCTATCCAAGAAAACGTCGAATACGGCCTGAAGGCAAAGAAGGTCGCCAAAGACGAACGCACTCGACTCGCAACGGAAGCCATTGATTCGGTCAAACTGGGTCATCTTGCCGACCGTCGTCCGCACCAGCTCTCAGGTGGGCAGCGCCAGCGCATTGCATTGGCCAGAGCTCTCGTGATGCGCCCGAAGGTGTTGCTACTGGACGAGCCCTTGGGCGCGTTGGATAAACAGTTACGGGAAGAAATGCAGTCGGAACTTAAGCGTATCCAGCGGGAGTCGGGGATTACCTTCATCTTTGTCACTCACGACCAAGATGAAGCAATGCGCATGAGCGATCGGATTGCGGTGTTTAACGCAGGCAAGATCGAGCAGCTGGGTTCACCCGTTTCGGTGTATGAGAGACCCGAGACTGCTTTTGTGGCGGGGTTCTTGGGCGCTTCAAACCTGATTCATGGCGAAGAAGCACAAGCGCTGTTTGGTTCTACAAACTTGGTCAATCTGCGTCCCGAACGGGTCACACTTCGCGGATCTGGCGCAAAGGCCAGTTCAGAGGAATCCAGTGTCGACGCGGTCATCACTGATATTGCCTACACCGGTCCTAACACGGTGTACTTAGCCAAAACTGCCGGGGGAAGCGTGTTGTCTTCCACCAGGCTCAACCAAGAATTGCCGGCAGACTTTCGCGAGTTTGTGCCCGGAGACAAAGTTGTTGCGGTGTGGCAGAACAGCCACGTCTCAACAATTCCACAAGACAAAAGGCTCACGCCAGAGAGAAGTATGCAATGAAGACCAAAAAAGTAGGAGTCGTTTCGCTTGTTGCGGTATCGGCACTCATTTTGAGTGCCTGCGCTGGCAGCAGTGAAGTGACATTGGATGTCCCCGATGTCCCCATGATTGAAGAAGTTGGGGCTTTTGAGGGCGAACTCAACATCGTTAACTGGGCTGGATTCGTCGAGCCCGCCTGGACCGATCAGTTCACCACCGACACCGGTTGCACGGTTAACTCCCGTGCCGCGGGTACCTCGGATGAAATGGTCACCCTCATGCGTTCGGGTGAGTACGACATCGTTTCCGCCTCCGGTGACGCAGCCCTGCGTCTCATCGTTGGTGGCGATGTCCAACCTCTCAACGTTGAATTGATCCCAAACTTCGGCGATGACATCGCGGAAGGTATGAAGGGTCAGCTCTATGACACCGTGAATGGCAAGCCTTATGGTGTGCCCATTGGCCGTGGTGCAAACCTTCTTCAGTACAACGAAGATGTCACCGGTGGCGCTCCCGAGAGCTGGGACGTTGTCTGGGAGGCTGACAGCCCCTACGCAGGCAAGGTAACCGCTTACGATGCACCTATTTACATTGCTGACGCAGCTGTGTATCTGATGTATCACCAGCCTGACTTGGGAATTGAAAACCCCTACGCGCTGGACCAAACCCAGCTCGATGCAGCCGTTGCTTTGCTGAAGGTGCAAAACGGAATCATCGGCGAGTACTGGTCTGATGCTGTCGCCCAGATCACTTCCTTCGTAGGCGGCAACACGGTTGTGGGAACTTCGTGGGAAATTCTGCGCAAGTTCGCTGACACGCCAAGCATCAAAACAACCCTTCCTGTTGAAGGCTCAACAGGTTGGTATGACGCATGGCTCGTAAGCTCATCGACTCCTAACGTCAACTGCGCCTACGCCTGGATGGACTACACCAGTCAGGCGTCGGTTAACGGTGCCATCGCAATGAACTTTGGTATGGCGCCAGCCAATACCGCGTTCTGCGCCTCGAGCGAAGAAGCACAGGCTCACTGTGACGAGTTCGCAGCCGAAGACGAGGAGTTCTTCGGCCGAGTGTGGGCATGGACCACACCCATCGAGCAGTGCCTCGATGGTCGCACTGACGTCGCCTGCACCAGTTTCCAAGACTGGACTAACGCTTGGCTGACGGTCAAGGGATAATCCCTTCGTGTGGCGGGGCTTTCGAGCCCCGCCACACACCCACTCGATGAGGACACCATGGGTAACACGCTTCAGAGTGACGCTGTGAGCGCGCCAGGGCAGGAAACTGGCTCTCGCAAGCAGTCCAAGCCCGTATCTACTTACTTGTACCACCGGGAGAAGGTTCGGCTCGGTGCCCTCTTAGCGCTTCCGATGACCTGGCTTATCGGCGTCTACATCGTGTCCCTGTTTTTATTGCTGATCACCGCTTTTTGGGTTGTTAATCCCTTTACATCGCGGGTAAGACCGGGCTTCACGTTGGATAACTTCATCAGTGTTTTCACGGTCCCCGCGTATCTCTCGACGTCACTGCGTACGTTGGGAATGGCGCTGGCTGTCACCGCCATTTCTGTCCTTTTGGCCGTTCCCTTGGGGATCTATATGGCTAAGCTCGCTTCCCCCACCATGCGCAACCTCCTCGCTGTGGCCATTACCTTGCCCCTTTGGGCGGGATACCTGGTCAAGATCTTGGCCATGCGCTTGGTCTTTACCGAAAACGGCTTCATCAACTGGGCATTGGGCTCGGTAGGTGTGTCCAGTCCAGGTTTCACGATGTGGACCGCAATTATCACCCTCACTTATCTTTGGTTCCCCTATATGGCGTTGCCTGTTTTTACCGCTATCCGCCAGATACCCGGCAATCTCTTTGATGCGTCCTCTGACCTCGGCGGCAAGGCCTTCATAACGATTTTCCGTGTTGTGTTGCCCCTCATCGTGCCGGCGATTATCGCTGGCTCGGTGTTCACATTCTCGCTCAGCCTGGGGGACTACCTGGCGGCGCGCTTCACTGGCGGCGCTACCCAAATGATCGGTAGCATCATCGCTTCCAACATCAAACTGAACCCCCCTGTGGCGGCAGCCTTTTCCATGGTGCCCATCGCTTTCGTCGTCATGTATTTGATGGTCGCCAGGCGTACCGGATCTTTGGAAAGGATGTAGCTGATGCTTCGAGTTTCCCGATCAACACGGCTTGTTTTTCTATCCATCGTCGCGGCGATCATCGTTTTTATGTACCTTCCGCTCCTCGTGGTGGTGCTCAACAGCTTCAATAAGGCCCGGCTCTCCGAGTGGCCCATTCGAGAGTTTTCCCTTGACTGGTGGCAGTTTGCCGCTACCTACGAACCCATCCGGGCGGCCTTACTGAACTCGGTGATTGTGGCGTCCGCGGCAATGTTTTTCGCCGCGGTATTTGGCACCCTCGTTGCGTTTGCACTCAACCGGTACGAGTTCTTCGGCAAAAGCACGGTAAACCTGCTTGTTGTATTGCCGATTGCGTTGCCCGGCGTCGTGACCGGTGTCGCTTTTTCCAATACCTATTCGAACTTCCTCAGCCCCATCGGAATCGATATTGGTTATTTCGGTTTGATTGTGTCCCACGCGACCTTCTGCATTGTGATGGTGTTTAACAACGTTTTCGCTCGAATGAAGCGAATGAATCCTTCCCTGCAAGAAGCTTCTTTGGACCTTGGCGCTGGACTCTGGGAAACGTTCCGCCTGGTCACTTTTCCACAGTTTCGGTCCTCCTTTATTGCTGGAGCGCTGCTTGCTTTCGCGCTGAGCTTTGACGAGGTGTATGTCACCATCTTCACCGCCCCACCAGGCGTCGACACACTGCCTCTGTGGATCCTCAAAGAAATGTCCAGACCCAACCAGGCAAGCGTGGTCAACGTCGTGGCGACAGTGATTATCTTGCTCTCGCTCATCCCCGTCTATGTCTCTCAGCGCTTAGCAAGAGCTGACGACGAACCCTCCTAGAGGACGCGAACCAACTCTTTACTTTCTAATAGAAGACATCCCGGGCTTGAGGCCAGCCCCAAATCGACATCGTGGGCATTGGACACGGGGGATTGGGCATAGAGCGCTTCCGCAGCAGGGTCTGTCGGAGGGATGGTTGGTGCGGATGTGGACTCACCATACGACCGGCTGACAAAAACCCCCAGAACGTTGATTTCTGGGGGTTTTTGAGGCCTAGGCCTTGGTGGTGCATTTTGTGCGCGAAGGGGGACTTGAACCCCCACGCCCGTTAGGGCACTAGCACCTCAAGCTAGCGCGTCTACCAATTCCGCCATCCGCGCGCAGTCCATCGATTGTGTACACGACCCGACCAAGTGATGACATTACCACTAAAGTCCGCCGCGCATCGGGGTATTGGCACTACCGTTGGGGGATGGGCGTGCTGGAGGCAATACTGCTGGGAATTGTGCAGGGGCTTACCGAATTTCTCCCCGTTTCTTCCAGTGCACACCTGCGGATTGTGGGGGAATTTCTTCCCGGTGCCACTGACCCTGGGGCCACCTTCACCGCGATCACCCAAATCGGCACCGAACTTGCGGTGCTCGTCTATTTCGCCAAAGACATTGGCCGGATCCTCAGGTCTTGGTTCTCTTCCCTCGCTGGCCCCTCCTGGTGGAAGACCGCAAAAGCGGGGTCCAGAAGCGACGCCCGCATGGGGTGGTTGATTATCGTCGGAACCCTTCCCATCGTGGCGATCGGCTATACCGCCCAGGAATACATCCGGGGGACTTTTCGGTCCCTCTGGCTGGTCGCAACGGTACTGATTGTTTTTGGCCTGGTGTTGGCGGCAGCAGATGTGTGGGGCAAAAAGTCTCGAGATCTGCAAGCGCTGACTGTGCCCCACGGACTGATGTTTGGTTTTGCCCAAGCCCTGGCCCTGGTTCCCGGAGTGTCTCGATCTGGTGCCACCATCGCCATGGGCAGGACGCTCGGCTATGACCGCGTGTCAGCCACCCGGTATTCCTTCCTCTTGGCGATTCCGGCCGTGTTGGGCAGCGGGTTTTATGAATTGACCACAGCCTTGGGGGCGAGCGGTCAGGCGGGGCCCTTCACGCTTCTGGATACCGCTGTGGCGACCGTTATCGCCTTCGGGGTGGGTTTAGCTGTTATCGCCTGGCTCATGCGTTACATCAGCACCAGGAGCTTCATGCCCTTTGTGATCTACCGGCTGGGACTTGGGAGCGTGTTACTGGTCTTATTGACAACCGGAGTGGTGCAACCGCTCTAGCTAACCCTCGCCAGCCGTGGGGCGATCAGGCCTGCTTTGCAGGTATTTTTCAAACTCTTCCGCAATGGCCTCGCCTTGAGCTTCGGGGGCGTCTGCTGCGTCTCGGGCTTGCTCTAAACCTTCGATGTAGGCCGTCATGTCGTCGTCATCGGAAGCCAAAGCATCGATGCCTTCTTCCCACCGCATCGCTTCGAGTTCAAGATCAGTGCGATCGGTAGTGATGCCCACCCGGTTCTCCAACTCTTCCAACAGAGCGAGAGTCACTTTGGGGGAGGGAGAAGTGTGGACGTAGTGGGGGACGTGCGCCCACAGGTGCAGGGAAGGTATTCCTGCTTCGGCGGCAGCAAGAGAGAGAACCGTCAACACCCCCACGGGTCCCTCATAACCGGATTTTTCAATATCGAAGTGATCCCTGATGGCCTGGTCATCGCTGGTGCAGGTCACCTTGACGGGCCTTGAGTGTGGGACATCAGCGAGCATCGCACCGAGAAACACAATGGCTTCTATCCCCTCGCTCAGCGCGTGGTCGACCATTTGGGAGGCAAAGGACTTCCACAGCCTGGAAGGTTCGTGCCCCAGCAAGACGTAGGGAGCCTCGTCATCGCCTGTTGGGGGGTCAAACAAGGTCACAGTGGGCCACACCAGGAACCTGGCCCCATCGGGACCCTGCTCAACCTCGGGCCTGGCCATGTGGAAGTCAAAATACTCTTCCGGATCAATTTCAAGAAGCGGTTCGTGACCAGATTGGTCGACAATCATTTGGGCTGCGGTGGTAGCGGAATCTCCCGCGTCATTCCATCCCTCAAACGCAACAATCAGCAGTGTGCTGGGGTCACTCAGGGGAACACCAGTCATGCAACCTCCGAACTCGTACCCCCACTCTACTCCCGGCGCTCGCTAGTAGACTGCGTGGTTGTGACCAAAACCCCTCTCGGTGCCGTGCTCTTTGACATGGATGGCACCATCATCGACTCTGAGCCCTACTGGATGGGCGCCGAGCGGGAGCTTGTGGAAAGTTTCGGCGGCACGTGGAAAGACGAACAGGGCTACGCCCTGGTCGGCTCTGGTTTGTGGAATACCGCAAGCCTTTTGCGCTCCGAGGGGGTAGATCTTCCCCACGAAGAGATCATCGCAAAGCTCTCAGCAACCGTGCGCGCCCACGTGGATGCTGTGATTCCTTGGCGTCCCGGGGTGAGAGAAATTTTGGGCGAGCTCTTGGATGCTGGAATTCCGTGTGCTCTCGTCACGATGTCTATCGGTCTCAACGCCCGGGCGCTCTCTGACGCCCTTGACAGGGAACTTGGTCGAAAAGTATTTGGGGCCATCATTTGTGCCGACGACGTCACCCACCCCAAGCCAGACCCCGAAGCCTATTTGGCGGGGGCTGCTGCTCTCAGCGTGAACATTCATGACACGATTGCGTTCGAAGACTCCAGCTTTGGCGCAGCCAGCGCTTTTTCCGCCGGAGCTGTCACCATTGGGATTCCTTTGCACGTGGGTATTCCCCACACCTCTGCCCACGAGCTGTGGGATTCGATGGCGGGGAAATCCCTCCATGACGTTGACCGGGCCTTCCACACCCACCGGAGAACAGCGTGAGCCCGCATCGCGGCGCGTTTGTGGTGGGCGATCATGTTCAACTGCGCGGGCCAAAAAACACTCTTCACACCATCACTCTCGAAGCAGGCGGCGAGTTTCATACCCACAAAGGGGTGATTCCCCACGATGCACTCCTAGGCGTGCCTGAAGGTTCCACTGTGGCTACTGACTCGGGCATCAGCTATTTGGCGCTTCGACCACTGTTGGGTGACTTCGTTCTCTCGATGGCCCGGGGAGCAGCCATTATTTATCCCAAAGACGCCGCCCACATTGTTGCCATCGCCGATATCGCCCCCGGTCACACGGTCATGGAGGCCGGTGTTGGCTCTGGCTCCCTCAGCATGTCCCTGCTTCGTGCGATCGGGGACAAGGGAAAGCTTCTGTCCATCGAGCGCCGCAGTGAGTTTGCCGATATTGCCAAGGCGAATGTCGAAATGTTTTTCGGCGGAATGCCCGCGCAGTGGTCGGTGGAAATCGGAGATTTCGAAGACCGGGCTCTGGAACAGGACCCGGAAAGTGTTGACCGAGTTGTTCTGGACATGCTGGCTCCCTGGGAGTGTGTGGCTGCGGTCAGCCACGCTTTGATCCCCGGCGGTGTGGTGACAATTTATGTGGCCACCGTCACGCAGCTCTCTCGTGTCGTGGAAGCCTTTCGAGTGACCGGGCGCTACACCGAGCCGTATTCGGAAGAAGTGTTGATTCGCCCCTGGCACGTCGAAGGGCTCGCCGTACGTCCCGAGCACCGCATGATCGGTCACACTGGTTTCGTAATGACCACCAGACTTTTGGCACCGGGGGCCCTTCTCCCCGAAACAAAACGCCGCGTGGCAAAGCCTGAATACTCGGAAGAAGACGTCGAGCTCTGGACGCCAGGCGCCACTGGACAACGCCACGGGAGCGACAAAAAGATTCGACAGACCCTGCGTCAGGCCCAAGCTCGCGCCACCCGTTCGCGCAAAGCTTCTGAGTAAATACACGAAGTAGACTCCTCCTATGCCTCAGCTTTCCCTGCCCTCTTTCCTTGGTCTTGCAGCCGTTGTTGCCCTTGTTGGCGGGGGACTCGGAACCGCGGTGGTTCTCTCCGCCGACGCGCAAGAGGAATGTACTTCGACTCTCCAAGCGGGCAGCACCTCGAACCTTGTCTCGCTGACACCTAGCCTCGAGGGTCTTCCCCGCGCGTCGTTCCCCACGCCACTGGTCAGTGATGAGCGCCAGATGAGCGTGTTAGCAGAAGGTTCGGGCCAGCCCGCGCGTGCGGGGGGTTTCGTCGACTTCGATGTCAGCGTCTTTGTCGGCGCGGATCAACAACTCTTGACGGCCTCGAGCTATCTCGAGGCCGACCCCGTTCGCCGACCCGTGCTCTCGGAATTCCCCGATTTCTTCGGAACCGTTCTTGAGTGCCAGAAACCCGGTGCCACGGTAGTGATCACCTCCACCGTCGAAGATGTTTTTGGCCCGATCGAAGACGATGGCTATCTGCAATCGAATTCCACGATCGCCGTGGTGATTGACGTGCGAAACACTTACCTAGCCCAAGCCGACGGCTCACCTCGGCTTCCCCAATCGGGACTCCCCACGGTGGTCCAAGCTCCCACCGGAGAACACGGTCTGACCTTCCCCAACGCCCCCGTTCCCCAAGACCTCCGCCTTTCGGTGCTGAAGCAGGGTGATGGGCAGGTGGTGGAAGACGGTGGTTTTGTGACGGCCACCTTCACGGGCGTGGTCTGGAACACCCGAACCGTGTTTATTTCCTCTTTTGACCAGCGGGTTCCGCTCTCTCTGGTGGCAACAGACGTGACCACCTCCCTCAGCGGCGAAGGCATCATTCCCGGTCTGGCCCAGGCGCTCATTGGTCAAAGTGTCGGATCCCAGGTGCTGGTATCTATCCCGCCCCAGCTGGGATATGCCGAAGACTCCCTTCCCCCGGGTGTGCCGCCTGGCGCAACCCTGGTGTATGTCTTTGACATCTTGGGCGTGAATAACTAGCCCCTGAATTGCTCAGTCCTAATAGGATGACCGCGTGAGCATGAGCAATAGTGGCGTTCGCCCCGAAGACAGGCTTTTTCACCTGATTTTGGCTCTGATGTCGAGCTCTTTTGGTCTGACGAAAGATCAGATTCTCGGTAGTGTTCGCGGCTACGTACCCGAGGGTGACTCACCGGCATCAGCAGAAACCCTGGAACGGCGCTTTGAACGGGATAAGGACGCTCTGCGAGATTTGGGGATTCCACTGGAGGTGTCGATTCCCGCCGCTGAGGATTCCAACAACCGCTTCACCACGTATCGCATCCGCAAGGGTGACTACGACCTGCCCGAGGGTGTGGAATTCACTCCCACTGATATTGCTCTCCTCAATCTTTCCGCAGCCTTGTGGCAGGAAGGATCGCTCTCCACCGAAGCGCGAATAGCTCAGATGAAACTTGCCTCTTTCGGTGTGAGCATTTCCGAATCGCTTCTGGGATATGCCCCCGTCATCTCCACGAGAGACCCGGCACTCACGAGCGTTCGCGACGCCATCGATGAAGGCCACACCATGACCTTCGAGTATTTGAAGGCGGGGGATACCAGGGCAACCCTGCGAGAAGTGTCACCCTGGGCGCTGGTGAGCCATGAAGGCCGATGGCATCTCTATGCTTACGAAACCGCCTCCGAGCGGGCAAAAACTTTTCTGCTGCGCAGAATAGTGTCACCCGTGCGAGTCTCCCAGAGCCCCGCGGCAGAGGCTCCGGAGAACGTCACCGATCTCGCCGTGCAATCACTCGAGGACGTTTTCCAGCAGCAGGTCGCCACCCTTGGCGTTACTCCCCATTCCGACGCCTGGAGCGTCCTCTCCAGCAGGAGAGGCACAGATATCGTTGGGGAAACCCTGCGTGTTCACTACACAGACTTAGCAATATTCGCTGATGAGCTCACCGCACTGGGCGATGACGTCGTTGTTCTCGATCCCCCCACACTCGTCGACGCTGTGGTGGGTAATTTGACGGCGCTGGTGGCTCACCATGAGTAACCAAACACTGGCGCCGGCCAGTGACAAACTGCTGCTACTGCTTTCTTTGGTGCCGTTTGTGCTCGATCGCAAGGAGGTGTCCGTCACCGAAGCTGCGACACATTTCCAGCGCGAGGAAGCCGAAATTATTCGCGCAGTCGAAATGATCGCTTGTGCCGGCGTGCCAGGGGATAGTCGCAGCTATTCGCACTTGGATTTGTTTGATATCGACTGGGACCTGTTTGAAAACGAACGCCGGATCACTTTTTGGAACACGGTCGCATTGGACAATAAGCCGCGTTTTTCGGCCCGGGAGGCCTCTGCTCTTCTCGCCGGGCTGCAATATCTCGCGAGCCACCCCGCATACGCGGCTCGCTCCGACGTCCAGGAACTCACCGCGAAGCTCCGTCAGGGAACCGGCGCCGGGCCTTCGGGTCGCATCGTCGTCAACACCCCGGCGGGTGAGGCGCGCCTCACCACCTTAAGTGACTCGATTGAAGCCGGGGTGGCGGTGACCCTGACGTATCACAACAAACGGGGCGAATCGGGCGCGCGCACTATCGACCCACTGATTCTGGAATCCCGGGACGCGCTGTGGTATGTCCGAGCTTTTTGTCACACCAGGCAAGCATTGCGGACATTCCGGGTCGACCACATGGACGACGTCGCACTCACCGACAGTGCGCAGGAAGATCACACCCAGCTCCTCACTGCGCTCTCCAGCAATTTGTTTGAACCAAGCAACGATGACATCGTGGTCACTCTCGAGTGCCCGGTAAGCGCTCTCCCTCTGATCGCAGATTACTTGCCCCGCGGCCTGAAAGCCCCCCGTGGCCCTCAGACCGTGACCGTCGAGGTGCCTTTTGCTCACTATGGTTCGTTGACGACCTTTGTGGGTGCGTTTTCCCACGTCGTCCGCATCACCGGTCCGGCGACCGCCCAGCAGTCCATTGTGGACTTTGCGCAGAAGGCGCTGGCTCGGTATTCCTCGCCCTCAGGGGCCCACTGATACACTTTCGGCAACACGAAAGCAAGGGAAGGGCAGTTATGTCGGGCAATCTCGGTGGATGGACAGGTCTCGTACTCATCGTTGTCGTTTTGCTGTTGTTTGGTGCACCCAAGCTTCCCGCCCTGGCCAAGAGCGTGGGTCAGTCGTTGAAGATTTTCAAGAGCGAAGTGCGCCCCGACTCTGATGCAGGGGAGTCGGACACCACCGCTAGCTCTGAAGGCTCCGAATCCCCTAAGGAGTAGTCGTGGCGGAGGCTCGCCGCCGCTCACCTGAAGGACGGATGTCCCTCGGTCAGCACCTTGTCGAACTGCGCAAGCGGTTGGGCATTATTGGTTTTTCGGTTGTTATTGCCGCCATTGCAGGGTGGTTCCTCGCAGACCCGGTCTGGTCGGCGTTGAGTGAACCAGTCCTCGAAATCGCGAGCGAGCGAAATCGCAACGCGGATATCAATTACACCTCTGTCACCGAAGCTTTTGACACCAAGGTCGCGATCGCCTTGGTGTTGGGGATTGTGATTGCTGCACCCGTGTGGCTGTATCAAATCTGGTCTTTTTTTGTCCCCGCCCTGATGCGGAAAGAGCGACGCTATGCCCTGGGCTTCCTGGGAGCGAGCCTTCCCCTTTTCTTTGGCGGCGTGACGATGGGGTGGTGGATTTTGCCCAACGTCGTATTGTTGCTCACCAGCTTCGCCCCTCAAGAATCAGCGACCCTCCTCACGGCCAAGGTGTATCTGGATTTCGCCCTGAAATTTGTCCTCGCCATCGGGGTAGGTTTCGTGCTTCCTGTGTTCCTGGTGCTGTTGAACTTCATCGGCGTGTTGAGCGCTAAGGCCATCATTAGGGGCTGGCGCTGGGCCATTGTGGTGATTGCCCTCTTTACCGCCTTGGCAACCCCGGCTGCGGATATCGTGTCCATGATTATTCTGGCGATTCCGATGATTGGGCTGTATTTCGTGGCTGCAGGAATCGCCTGGCTTCATGACAGGCGAGCAGCGAAGAAAGCCGCCGCTCTCGCAGCGCAGGTATAGCTCACCATGACCGATATTTCCCCCGCAGAGCGCTACCGCGTTGCCCAATCGAGGACAAAAAACCCCCTGCTGAGCAAATTTCGAAACATTCAACCCTTTGATTTAGACCCGTTTCAAATCAGTGCCTGCGAATCAGTGGAAGCAGGTCGGGGCGTCTTGGTGGCGGCCCCCACGGGTGCTGGGAAAACAATTGTTGCCGAGTTTGCGATCCACCTCGCCATGGCACAGCCGGATGTGAAGGTGTTTTACACCACACCGATGAAAGCCCTCTCGAACCAGAAGTTCAGCGAACTGGTCGAAACCTACGGGGCAGAGCGGGTCGGATTGCTGACCGGTGACACCAGCATCAACCCCCGGGCACAAGTGGTCATTATGACCACCGAGGTGCTGCGCAACATGCTTTATGCCGGTAGTGAGTTACTGGAAAACCTCAGCTACGTGGTCATGGATGAAGTCCATTACCTCGCGGACCGCTTCCGCGGAGCGGTGTGGGAAGAGGTCATCATCCACCTGCCCTCCACCGTTCAGGTCATCTCGCTGAGTGCCACCGTCTCCAACGCGGAAGAATTCGGCGACTGGCTCCACACGGTGCGTGGCCACACCGATGTCATCGTCAGCGAAGAGCGGCCCGTTCCCCTCCACCAACACATGATTTTCTCCCACAAGTTTCTTCCCCTATTTGCCGCGAAAGGCGAGCTCGCCACCGTGAATCCTGAGGTGATGCAGACCGCTCAGATGCTGGGTCGGGGAGGGAGCCATCGCCCCAAGTCCCGCGGCGCACCCCGGTATCAGCGCTACGAAGACCAGCGCCACAAGGTCTATCGCTCTGACGTTGTTGAACAACTAGGGGATGAAGATCTCCTGCCGGCGATTTTCTTCATTTTTTCCCGCAAAGGGTGCGACCAGGCGGTCAGCCAGGTGTTGCGCCGAGGGGTCACTCTCACCGAAGAGTATGAGCGCGACCAGATTCTTGACCTTGTGGAAGAGCGCTGCGACCGGCTCGATGACGACGATCGCAACGTCTTGGGCTATCACGAATGGCTCGATGGAATTCTGCGGGGTGTCGCCGCGCACCACGCCGGAATGCTTCCCATGTTTAAAGAGGTCGTGGAAGAGCTTTTCCGCAGAAAGCTTCTCAAAGTGGTCTTCGCTACCGAAACCCTGGCGCTTGGTATCAACATGCCCGCCCGAACAGTGGTTTTGGAGAAGCTCGACAAGTTCAATGGCGAGGCCCGGGTGCCAATCACCGCGGGGGAGTACACCCAGCTCACCGGTCGAGCAGGTCGCCGCGGGATTGATTCTGAAGGCCACTCGGTCGTGATTTGGCAGCCAGGAATCAACCCCGAGGCTGTGGCTGCTCTGGCGTCCAGGCGTTCCTATCCCCTGAAGTCCAGCTTTTCCCCGACCTACAACATGGCAGTGAACCTGATTGCCCAGTTCGGGGTGGTGCGGACCAGAAGCATTTTGGAGTCCTCGTTCGCCCAGTTCCAGGCTGACCGTCACGTGGTGGAACTGGCGCGGAGTGTGCGCAAGAATGAAGAAGCCCTCGAAGGCTATGCCGAGGCGTTTCGCTGTCACCTGGGAGATTTCGCTGAATACGCAGCACTTCGGCGGGAACTCAGCGACAAGGAACGAGAAGGCGGACATCGGTCTTCTCGGCGCCGGGATAAAGAGGGAGATCTCAACGAACTCGAGCTGTTACGGAAAGTGCTTCGCACCCACGCCTGCCACAGCTGTCCTGACCGCGAAGCGCACGCCAGATGGGCGACCAGATGGTGGAAGCTGGAGCGGGAAACGGAGCGCACCAGGCGTCAAATCCGCAAGCGCACCGGCGCTATTTCCATTGTGTTTGAAAGGGTGATGGGGGTGCTCACCGATGCCGGATACCTCCAGGGCAGTGGTGAGGATGTGGAGCTGACCATCCACGGCACAACGCTTCGGAGGATTTATGGCGAACGCGACCTTTTGGTCGCCGAAAGTCTTCGCCGACAGTTGTGGAATGACCTCGATGCGCCCTCGCTGGCGGCAATGGTGGCAGCGATTGTGTATGAACCGAGACGGGACGACGCCCCCCTGCATCCCAGGGATATGCCAGGCGGCGCATTTCCCGATGCCTTGCGGGCGACGATACGTGCCCACCAGAAGTTGCGCGAGATCGAAGCCGATCACCAGGTCGCAGGGACCAGCGACCTCGCCGCACACCTGTCGTTGGCGGTGTATCGCTGGGCGTCGGGACGGCGGTTAGAAAGCGTGTTGGATGGTCACGATGTTCAAGCAGGGGATTTCGTGCGCTGGTGCAAACAAATTATTGATGTCCTCGACCAAATCATTACCGTCGGTGTGGGTCCCATCCACGAGGTGGCCTTGGACGCGAGGGCACGGGTATTCCGGGGTGTTGTGGCGATGAGTAGCGTGGCCTAAGACCGTGACTTATCCCGTTCCCATTCTGGCGTCCCCACGAGATATTCGTGGTCGTGTTGCGATGCCGCTGGCGATTCCACTGTCCGTGGTGGCGGGCTGGGTCATGGATATGGGCTTCCCCGACCGGGACTGGTGGCCTTTAGCTCTCGTGGGTGCCGGCCTCATGATTCTCTCGGTGCGAGGCGTCAGTTTTCCGAGAGCGCTTCTGGTGGGAGCTATTGGTGGTTTCACGTTTTATGGGATCCACATCTGGTGGCTCACGGTGTATCTGGGTCTTATTCCCTGGATTGCTCTCGTCCTCTTGCAAGTGTTGTTTTTTTCCTGTGGACTGGGCCTGATTTCCCTTATCTGGCGCTATAGCTCGGCACAGTGGACCTCTCTCCCAGCACGCCTGGTGTTGGTACCAGCTCTGGTCGCTGGAGCATGGATGACCAGGGAAGCGATCGCCAGCGTGTTCCCCTGGAGTGGGTTTGGCTGGGCAAGGATGGCCCAAAGCCAGTCGGAAAGCCCCCTGGCGCCGCTGGTGGCCTGGGTGGGCACCAGCGGTATGAGCTTTCTGCTGGTCTGGTTCGTCGCCTTTGTGATCGCTCTCGCCACCGAGAAACGAATCGCCACAGACGCCAGCTACACCCTCGGTGTCGCAGGACTCCTAGTCCTGCTGGTCTGGCCAGCCTTCCCCATTCAGGAATCGGGGTCGCTTCGGGTTCTCGCTGTTCAGGGAAATGCGGATGCCGGGCTCTATGCCGACTATGACCGAGGCGATAACCTCCGCGATCACTACCTGGTGAATCGTGAGCTCTACGACGAAGTCGTCGACGTGGTGGTATGGCCAGAAAATGCCTCCGATATCGATCCCCTCCGCTATCCCGAAGCCGCAGCCGTTGTCTCAGAAGTGTCGCGGGAAATGGGAGTTCCCGTCGTGGTGGGTGCCATCACCAAGGACGGCGATGACACCTACAACAGCGTGCTGCTGTGGGAATACGACCGGGAATTGGGGGTGGGAGTCGCAAGAGACCAGTACGACAAAATTAACCCCGTTCCGTTTGCCGAGTACCTGCCCGAGCGCGAGTTTTTCTATCCTTTAGCGCCCGCTCTGTTTTCGATGATTCCCAGGGATTACTCCTTTGGTTCCAGAGACACCGTTTTTAGCGTGGATGATGCGGTTGCCGGTATCGCGATCTGTTTTGACATCGTCGATGACGAAATTCTCTGGCAAATGATGGGGGAGGGGGCGGATGTGATCTTTGCCCCCACCAACAACGCGGACTTTGGAAGAACCGATCAGAGCGTTCAGCAACTCGCCATCGCCAGGCTTCGCTCCATAGAAACGGGGCGCAGCGTCGTTAATATCTCCACCGTGGGAACCAGCGCCATCATGGACCCGACCGGAGCCGATCTGGACCGACTCCCGGTCTATACCGAAGGATTCATGATTGAGGATGTTCCCCTCTCTCAGACCGTGACACCTGCGACGGCGCTGGGCAGAAACTTGGAAACCTTCGTGGTTTCCTTCACTGGCGCAGGTCTTTTCGTGGCGCTCTTTTCGCACCTGGGACGAAGGAGACGGCGAGAGCTGGTGTCACGACCCTAGGGAGAGCTGATTCCTCACCTCCACCGCCACATCGGCGCGGTCGGTAACAATGCCACTGACCCCCATCTTCCACAATCGCTCCATCTGGCGGGGGTCATTCACCGTCCAGACGTGGACCTCGAGGCCTTTTCGTGTACTCAGTCCAATCAAATTGGGTGTTGCCAGGGCGAGGCCTCGGTGACTTGGGGGTATCTGCAAGGCCACTATGCCGTGCGGCACCTTCCAGAGGCTCATCGGAAGGCCTAGCGCGCTTATCGCACGCCCGGCAAGGATGTGGCTGGTGGTGGCGCTGGAGGCGACAGAACCGAGGCCCCGGACTGCTTCGGCGCGCGAGGATTCATCAAATGAAGCCACCAAGACCCGGTGATGGCTGCGGGTGCGAGTAATCGTTTCGACAAATGCTTGGACCACCGTCGGTGTTTTCAGATCAATATTGAATCTGGCGTCGGGGAATTCCTCCAGCACCTGCTCCAGGGTAGGAAATCCTTGGCCCTGTCCGAGGTCTATGGAGGCAAGTTCTTGTGCGCTGAGCTCAGAGACAAAACCTGGCCTGCCTGCCACGCGAGCAAGGTTCGCATCGTGGGCGATGATGACCTGACCGTCTTTACTCAGATGCACATCGGTTTCGAGGATGTCTGCACCAGCAGTGAGCGCCGCCTGGAACGCACCCAGAGTATTTTCGGCGTGATCCAGAGCTAATCCCCGATGGGCGATCACTCGTGGGGGAGTGCCGTCTAAAAATGCCACAGGAGCCCCTTTTGTGTTTCCGGCAAGTATAAACATCGAATCCGCTGCGCCTGGATAGGCTTTCGGGATGACAACTCCGCTTCGCGCTGACCAACTCTCTGGTGCCCGTGTTCTCATCACCGGCTCTTCTCGAGGAATCGGGGCGCAGACCGCCCAGTATCTGTCACAGGCGGGAGCAGGGGTGGTGATTAACTATCGCAACAAGGCTCAGCGCGCCGAAAAGCTCGTCGCAGAGATTGAAGCAGCCGGTGGCAAAGCGCTGGCGATCGGTGCCGATTTAACAGATCCCCTTGGTGTTGCGCGACTGGTGACCCAGATCAAAGAGGAATGGGGCGGACTGGACATTCTTGTGCTGAATGCCTCCGGGGGAATGGAAGCAGACATGGGCGAGGACTACGCGATGAAGCTCAATCGCGACGCCCAGGTGGGCATGCTCACCAGCGTCTTGCCGATGATGGAACCGGGGTCCCGCGTGGTGTTTGTCACCAGCCACCAAGCCCATTTCATCCGCGAGGTGGAAACCATGGCCGAGTATGTCCCCGTTGCCCTGTCTAAGCGCGCAGGCGAGGACGCGTTGCGCGGCATGATCACTGAAATGACTGGGCGTGGTGTTAGTTTCGTGGTGGTTTCTGGGGACATGATCGAGGGCACCGTCACGGCAACCCTTCTGAACCGAGCGAATCCAGGGGTTATTGAGCAGCGCAAAGAGCAGGTCGGCAAGCTCTACAACGTCGACGAGTTCGCCGCCGAGGTCGCGAAGGCCTGTGTGGACGACATCCCTGAGGGCCACACCCGCCTGGTGGGTGACACCTCAAGCTTTACTTCCTCAGCCTGATGACGGCTGCTGATCGTCTGCGGCTGACGAGTCGACTCGTGGTGATGGACCCACAAGGCGCCGTTTTGCTGTTCAACACGGCAGCACCCGACTCCAGTGGCTTCACCCGGTGGATTACTCCCGGCGGCGGTGTGGACCCAGGAGAATCTCACCTGGTGGCCGCCCAGCGCGAGCTTTTTGAAGAAACGGGTCAAACACTTTCTATAGCCCCTGAACCCGTATGGACCTATGACTTTGAGGTCGCCTGGGACCAAGCAGACCACAATCGTGGATATGCAGAGTATTTTTTCGTTCACGCGCAGCGATTTGAGCCGGTATCAACGTTTTGGACAGCCGAAGAACACGTCGATGTCACCGGATGGCATTGGTTCGGTGTGGAAGAGCTCGAATTGGGAGCTGACCCGTTCGAACCGGTGTATCTGACCACCCTGATTCGAGAGTGCCATGCTCTGTTGTAGAGTCCGATAATCTATATTATGTCAGTTTGGCTCGGGCGCCAGGGCTGACTCCGCTCTCCCGCAGGATAGCTGTCCCACCCCCCCGACCGTGGAGGGCCTAATCTTTCGCGCCGGCGAGGCCAAAAGCCTCCCGAAGGGCCTCTCTCTGGCGTGATTCGAATTCCTGGGCCACAGCGGTGGAGGCGAAAACTGCATCAAAACCATGGAATGCGCCCTCGACAACGTGGAGCGAGCATGACACTCCCGCGGCCTTGAGCTGCCGTGCGTATTCGAGATCCTCATCATGGAACAGGTCAGTGGTTCCCACGCCGATCCATGCGGGAGCCAGACCGGTAAAATTGCGCCTTCGTGCTGGCGCCTGGTAGTCCGTAATGCCAGCACTGCCGGGTTCCGCGGCGAGATAGGCCCTCCAGCCAAAGCGGTTATTTTGGGGCAACCACACCCGCATGTTTTTGGGGTGATGCTTCCGCAACACACTGCGGTCATCGAGCATCGGATACACCAGGACCTGCAGGAGGGGCGTAATTACGCCCTCGTCATGGAGCTTCAGCACCAGTGCTGCAGCTAGGCCGCCACCAGCGCTTACTCCCCCGACAGCAATTCGTGTGGTGTCGATCCCCAACATTTCTGCGTTCTCGATAGCCCACTCCAACCCGGCCTGGGCGTCATCGAGTGCTGCCGGGTAGGGATTCTTCGGTGCTACGCGATAGTCAACAGACACCACCACAGCGCCGAGGTCACGAACTTTTCCTACCGACACAGTGTCATTCATCTCTGGATTTCCATAGACGTAGCCACCGCCATGCATCCAGTACACCAAAGGCCTATCCGGTCGAGATTTCGAGGGCCGATATACCCGCACCCTTACCGCTGGACGCCCTTCCGAAGCTGGCACAAAAGCGTCCTCGATGAGGACATCTTCAGGAGGCACAACACCGGTAGGGCGTTGTTTTTGCATCATTTCAACAAAAAATCGCGAGAGCCTAACGGGGGGAATAAATCGGCCTGCCCGAAGCTCCCTATGAAAAGCTGCCATCGTCTCTCCCCCTGCGGCTACGCGTGGGTGGCGTCTACCCACTCCGCCAGTTTTCTTGCCGCCGCGCCGGAGTCAAGCGTGGCGCTAGCCACCGTGATTTTTTCTTCCAATCGTTCAGAAAGATTGCGCTCCTGCTGCGCAGGGTCGCCCGCAAGGGCGAAAGATACGAGACCCGCAGCAGCGTTCAGCACGACGATGTCTCGAACGGGGCCTGGCTCTCCAGCCAACACCTTGCGGGCAAGCTCTGCATTGTGTTCTGGGCCCTCCCCCAGAATGTCCTCAGGACGGGCCCTGGGAAGCCCCAGGTCTTGCGAGCTAATGGTGTGTTCAAGAATATGTCCACCCGATACTTCCAACACGGTGGATTGCCCCGTCGTTGTCAGCTTGTCGATCCCGTCGTCACCCCGATACACCAGCGCCGTTGCGCCACGAGTCTGGAATACCCCCGCCATCTGATGAAGCCTGGAAGCGTCACTGACCCCCACCGCCGAAGCTTCCGGACGCACCGGATTACACAGTGGCCCCAAGATATTGAACACCGTGGGAATGCCCAGTTCTTTCCTAGCGGTGGCGGCATGCTTGAATCCGGGGTGGAATTGTGCCGCAAAAACAAAGGTAATTCCCACGTGATGGAAAACCCTTGCGACCTCGGAAGGGCCTAAGTCAAGGTTGAGCCCCAACTGGCTCAGTACATCGCTGGCGCCAGAGCTGGAACTTGCAGCACGATTTCCATGCTTCACCACCGGAACTCCTGCCGCGGCCGCCACAATCGAGGCAATAGAGGAAACGTTGACGACGGCGCCATAAGGGTCGCCCCCGGTTCCAACGATGTCTAACACCTTCGAATCAATGGACAATCCCACCGCATTGTCCAGGATCGCATCCCGAAATCCCACGATTTCATCGACGGTCTCGGGCTTGGCGCGAAGTGCCACAAGAAAGCCGGCGAGCTGGGAGTCACTGGTTGCCCCAGCCATGACCAACGCCATTGCCTCGCGGGCCTGCGAAAGCGAGAGATCGCTGCCCGCTAATAGCTGGGTAAGGACACTCGGCCAGGAGAAGTCAGAGGGCATGAAAACCATGATACTCGGCAGATTCACAGCATGTCGTGGGGGAAAGCCACAGGGTTCCATCAGGCATAATATAAGGGTGAGCAGCGCAACTATGACTTCAGGTTTATCAACACCCACCGTGAATCGCCCCAACACCGTGGCAGTGGGAACTATCGTCTGGCTTGGCAGTGAGGTGATGTTTTTTGCTGGTCTTTTCGCGATTTACTTCACCCTCCGCTCCACCTCCCCGGCGCTGTGGTCGGCGAACACCGAGCTACTAGATATCCCCTTCGCTACCGTCAACACCACCATTTTGGTGTTGTCTTCGGTTACCGCTCAGTTCGGCGTCTTTGCGGCGGAGCGCCTGCAATCCCGCGCCACGGGATGGAAGCCCGCGCAATGGGGAATGATCGAGTGGTTCTTCCTGACTTTCGCCATGGGTGCAATCTTTGTTGCCGGACAAGTGTATGAATACGCCAAGCTCGTCTCCGAAGGCGTGAGTTTGGCCTCAGATGCGTATGGATCGGCTTTCTACCTCACCACGGGCTTTCACGGGCTTCACGTGACCGGCGGGCTGATTGCCTTCTTGTTGGTGATTGGACGCGCTTATGCCGTCAAAAACTTCACCCACCGCGAAGCCACCAGCGCGATTGTTGTGTCCTACTACTGGCACTTTGTGGATGTCGTGTGGATCGGTCTCTTCCTTATTATTTACGTCCTCCAATAGCTGAAAAGGAATACAAATAGCTCAATGACTACCTTCGCTCGTCGCTCTGGCCGCCGCCACCCTTTGACGTTTGCTCTCTTGCTTACCATTGGTTTATTTGCCACCGGCGGGATTTATGCCGCCACCAGCGCGACAATGGCTAGTGCGGAAACGACCCCGGTTGCCTTTGAATCACTCGTTGATGAGGGCGAAAAGCTTTTCATGGCGAACTGTGCCAGCTGTCACGGAATGTCGGGGGAAGGTAGCGAAGCAGGCCCCACCGTTATTGGTGTGGGAGCGCTCTCGGTTGACTTCCAAGTCGGCACCGGTCGGATGCCCATGGCTGCCTCTGGACCCCAAGCAGCAGTGAAGCCTGTTCAGTTCACTCAGCCACAAATCGATGCGATGGCCGCCTGGGTGGCGTCTCTTGCTCCCGGCCCCGGTCTTCCCGAAGCCAAGTACTACGATGCGGAGGGTGACGCTGCCAGTGGGGCGGAGCTGTTTCGTATTAACTGCGCGATGTGTCACAACGTCGCGGGAGCTGGTGGCGCGCTCACCGAGGGTAAGTATGCCCCGCACCTTCGGGATCTGCAGCCCATCCACATTTATGGCGCTATGGTCACCGGACCCCAAAACATGCCGGTGTTCAATGACATGAACCTCACTCCCGAGCAGAAGAACGATGTCATCACCTACCTCAAGTACATGGACGAAAACCCCTCCGTCGGGGGTTTCTCCCTGGGGAGCCTGGGTCCCGTGTCCGAGGGACTGTTCATTTGGCTCATTGGCCTGGGCGGCTTGATTGCTGTCGCCATCTGGCTCACGGCGCGCTCCAACTAGGTCGGAAGGACACCACAGTTATGGCTCAGAAGCCTCCCAGCTCTCTAGTGGTTGCTAGCGAAGGGCACCACGAAAACGAACCCGGCACCGCTGTCGTCGCCACTGGTGGCGTGGCGAATCCGGGTCTCGAGCCCGAACACCAGCGCATTACCGACCTGGACCCCAAAGAGGAAAAGAAGGCCGAGCGGCGAATTGCGCTCTTTTTCTCGTTGTCGATTGTGGGATCTCTCATTGCCGCCGTCTCCTACATCGTGTTCCCTATCATTCCCGGGGATATGCAGTCGGTTCGACTCAACAACATGTTTGTGGGCCTCGGCGCCGCAATCGGGCTTCTTGGGGTGGGGATCGGCGCGGTCAATTGGGCGAAGTCGCTCATGCACGGTCACGAGCTGGTTGAAGAGCGTCACCCTACGAGAGGTGACGAAGAGACCCGCGCAACCGCGGTGGAGATGTTTTCCCAGGCCAATCGTGAAAGTGGTTTCACCAGACGCTCCCTCGTTCGAAACACGTTGCTCGGCGCGCTCGTTGCAACCCCGATTCCAGCAGTGGTGTTGTTCAGGGACCTAGCTCCTGCGAAAGACCCCATCGCACTCATGAAGCACACCATGTGGGACACCGGAGTGCGGTTGGCAAAAGATCCTTCAGGTATTCCTATCAAGGCATCGGAAGTGACCATCGGGTCCGCGTTTCACGTCGTGCCCGAGGGCCTCATGGAATTAGAGAAACACCGCCTCGAAGAAAAAGCAAAGGCAGCAGTTTTGCTCATGCGGCTTCCCATCGAGGACCTCAATGAATCGCCGGAGCGGGCATCGTGGTCCTACCAGGGAATCGTCGCCTATTCCAAGATTTGTACCCACGTGGGCTGTCCTGTAGCCCTCTATGAACAACAAACCCACCACCTGCTCTGCCCCTGTCACCAATCAGAGTTCGATGTGGCCAATGAGTGTGAAGTGATCTTCGGGCCCGCGGCACGACCACTTCCACAGCTTCCTATCACCATTGATGCGGAAGGATACCTAGTAGCACAAAGTGACTTCACCGAGCCGGTGGGTCCAAGTTTCTGGGAGCGTGAGCGATGACCAACACATTGGATAACACCACCACTGAGCCCGGGCGGGGAATGCGCTTCACGGGTTGGGCCGCCAACTATGTTGACGAGCGCACGAGCGCCTCGACCGCAGTCAAAACGCTGGGTCGGAAGATCTTCCCCGACCACTGGTCCTTCATGCTGGGCGAAGTGGCTCTCTACAGTTTCGTCGTCCTATTAATTTCGGGCACATTCCTGACCTTTTTCTACGACCCATCGATGACCGAGATTGAGTACGAGGGTTCCTACCTCCCCCTCAAAGGGATTGAAATGTCAGTGGCGTACCACACGTCCTTGGACATCTCGTTTGATGTCCGAGGCGGTTTGTTGATGAGACAGGTCCACCACTGGTCCGCGCTTCTTTTCGTTGCCTCGGTCGGCCTCCACATGCTCCGGGTGTTTTTCACCGGAGCCTTCCGCAAGCCCCGCGAGCTGAACTGGATTGTTGGTTTCCTGCTCTTTGTTTTGGCCATGGCTTTGGGATTCACCGGTTACAGCCTGCCCGATGACCTGCTCTCTGGAAACGGGTTACGGATTATTGACGGCATGATCAAGGCTTTCCCCATGGTGGGCGTGTGGATGTCCTACCTCTTCTTCGGGGATGAGTTCCCGGGCACCGATGTTATCCAGAGGCTGTATGTGTTGCACATTATGCTCCTGCCGGCCATTTTGATTGCCACCCTGGCCATCCACATGGTTCTCTTGGTTGTCAACAAGCACACCCAGTTTGCTGGTCCAGGCCGCACGAACGACAACGTTGTGGGCTCGCCCGTCCTCCCGGTGTTTGCCGCGAAAGCCGGAGGGTTTTTCTTCCTGGTTTTTGGGGTGATCATGCTGATTGCCTCGTTCTTTACGATCAACCCGATATGGAACTACGGGCCTTATGACCCCTCCCCTGTTTCGGCCGGAACACAACCGGACTGGTATATCGGCTTTGCCGATGGCGCCTTGAGGCTTATTCCGCCGGGTTGGGAATTTGTGGCCTTCGGCTACGTCTGGCCGATGAACATTTTGGTGCCGACCGTGGTGTTGATCGTGTTGTTGGTTGCCGTCGCGCTGTATCCGTTCTTTGAGGCATGGGTCACCGGCGACAAGCGCGAGCACCACATTGCTGACCGCCCTCGCAACGCCCCCACAAGGACGGGTATTGGCGCAGCTGGCGTCACCTTCTACGCAGTGTTGTGGGCGGCGGCGAGCTCAGACTTGATAGCCACTCACTTTGGAATGAGCATCGAAGGCGTGATTAGAACCCTCCAGGTGTTGTTCTTTGTGGCACCCGTGGCCGCCTACTTCATCTCCAAGAGGACGTGTCTCGCGCTGCAGCGTAAAGATCGAGAGATTGCGCTACACGGTTACGAGAGTGGACGTATTGTTCGGTTGCCCGGTGGCGAGTACATCGAGGTACACGAGCAGCTCTCGGATTACGAGCGCTGGAAGCTCCTGGATTACAACGAGTATCTTCCCCTCACCGTTCGACCCGACGACACAGGTCGAATCACGGTGGGTACCCGGTTCCGCGCCACAGTGTCTCGTTGGTTCTTTGAAGACCGCGTGGAGCCAATTACCAACAAGGAGCTCGAAGCAAGCAAGCATTAGTCGATAGAGAGGGGGCGAGCCTGCGGGCTCGCCCTTTTTTTATGCCCAGCCCAGAACCCAGGCCCAAGGGTCTGCTTCGGAAATCGTTGGCAGAACGTCTAGAACAGGCGGCGCATGTATTCGGCCTGCTGGGTGTACCCCAACCGGTCATAGAACCCGCCTGCACGGCGCGAGGCTACCGTGAGCTGTGTGACTCCTAATGCTTCACACGCAGCCTCTACGGCTCTCACAAGGGCTGTGCCCACCCCTGAGGCTTGAACACTGTCATCTACCACGATTTCTTGAAGTTGAGCGGAGGGGCCGTTGGTGTAAAGCAGGGTATTGACGGTGGTGAGCGCGTACCCCGCCACTGCACCGCCAGACTCCGCCACATGGAGCATCGTGCGTGGCGAATCCGCCAGTACCTCGGCAAAGCTTTTCTTGAAGGCATCGGGGTCCACAGCAACGCTGTGTCCGAGCCTGAGCACGAGGTGCTGAACGCGTTCCTGGTCCCCCGCTACAGCGGGACGAACAACAGGAATGTTATCGGGCAAAGTATCCCCGGTAGTACTCGTAGGTCCACCCCACGAGAGCAATCAACACCAGTGGAACGGCGTAGAAAGCAATCCAAATCCCGACGGCGAAGCCCAACAGCGCGATTGCTGCTCCTGCCGCAAGAATGATCGGCCACCAGCTCCAGGGACTATAGAACCCCAGTTCAGGGTCACCGTCGTCGATGTCGGCGTCCAGGCGGTCCTCAGGCAGTTCTCCGCCCTGATTCTTGAACTGAATTTGCAGGAAGAAGGCGATGAACACGGTCAGCACACCACTGAGCCCGATAGCAAGGGTTCCCGCCCATTCGACGCTTTGGCCGTCGATGAGCGACCACACGGTATACATCGTGGCTACGGCGAAGAAATAGAACGCCAGCACCAGAAGGACAACAATATTGGTCTTCATGAACTAGGACTTCCCTGCTGGCGTCGAGGCTTTGATCGCCTCAATCGGAGGCAAAGAAATCTCTGGGTGATTGAGGTCGAAGGCTGGCGACTCGGAACGAATGCGGGGAATGGAAGTGAAGTTGTGCCGCGGAGGGGGGCAGCTTGTCGCCCACTCGAGCGAGCGGCCATAGCCCCAGGGATCATTCACCGTCACCTTTTCTCCATTACGAGCAGTCAGATACACGTTCAACAGGAACGGAATCATCGACAGCGCCAAGAAAATGGATCCCACGGTAGAAAGCTGGTTCATCCAGGTGAAGCCATCCTCAGCCTGATAGGTGGCGTAACGACGGGGCATCCCCATCACCCCTAGCCAGTGCTGGATGAGGAAGGTCATGTGGAACCCTATGAAAAGAATCCAGAAGTGGATGTGCCCGAGGGATTCATTGAGCATTTTTCCGGTGAACTTCGGCCACCAGAAGTAGAAGCCCGCGAACATAGCAAACACGACGGTGCCAAAAACCACGTAGTGGAAGTGAGCGACCACGAAATATGAATCCGAGACGTGGAAGTCGAGCGGCGGTGAAGCAAGAATCACCCCTGTGAGGCCACCGAAAACGAAGGAGATGAGGAAGCCCAGAGCGAAAACAATCGGCGTTTCAAATGTCACGGAGCCTCGCCACATCGTGCCAATCCAGTTGAATATTTTCACACCCGTCGGCACCGCGATGAGCATGGTCATCAGTGCAAAGAACGGCAATAGCACAGAGCCCGTGACGTACATGTGGTGGGCCCACACCGTCATTGACAGCGCTCCAATCGCGATAGTTGCATAGACCAGAGTCTTGTAACCGAAGATGGGTTTCCTACTAAAGACCGGGAAAATCTCCGACACGATTCCAAAGAACGGCAGGGCAATGATGTATACCTCGGGATGCCCGAAGAACCAGAACAAGTGTTGCCAGAGGATCGCACCTCCATTTGCCGCGTCATAAACGTGTGATCCAAACACCCTGTCGCTTCCCAAAGCAAGAATGGCAGCTGCGAGAACCGGGAAGGCGAGGAGCACCAAAATCGAGGTCACCAGCGTGTTCCAGGTGAAAATAGGCATCCGCCACATCGTCATTCCGGGCACCCGCATGGTGATGATGGTGGTGATGAAGTTCACGGCACCCAAAATGGTGCCAAACCCACTCAAACCCAACCCAAACACCCACATGTTGCCGCCCAGCCCCGGCGAAAAGGTCTGGCTAGAAAGCGGCGTGTAGGCAAACCAACCAAACGAAGCTGCGCCCTGCGGGGTGAGGAATCCCGCGACGGCGATGAGTGAACCGAAGCTGAAGAACCAGTAGGCAAGAGCATTCAAGCGAGGGAAAGCAACATCCGGTGAACCAATTTGCAGGGGCATGAGGACGTTCGCAAAACCGGCAAAAAGCGGGGTTGCAAACATGAGAAGCATGATCGTGCCGTGCATCGTAAAGAGCTGGTTGTACTGCTCTTTCGTCGCCACGACCTCGAGGCCTGGCGCAAAGAGCTGCGCCCGGATGACCAGCGCCATGACGCCGCCAATCAAAAAATACGCGAACGAGGTAATGAGATAGAGGTAGCCGATTTTCTTGTGGTCGGTGGTCGTCAACCAATCCACGAAAACATTGCCCTTACGCGCTACGCCGGGGTTGGAGAGCCCTGGGGACGCCTCTGCTACGGAGGGACGGGGAGCCGTCTGGGTCATCTACTCTTCCCTTTCAATTGCGGGTGCTGTTCCGGGCAAATTCTGGAGAACGTTGAGCTCGGGCCCGAGGCGACCGACGTTGCCCTCGACGCGGAGGCCAGAGATGTGTCTGTCGTACTCTGCTTGAGACACGACGTGGACCTCAAACAGCATCAGCGAGTGGTACTCACCGCAGAGCTCCGCGCACTTTCCACGGAACACACCCTCTTCTTGCGGGATGAAATACCAGTAGTTGGTTCGGGCGGGAATCATGTCTTTCTTGTAAAGGAAATCAATAACCCAGAACGAGTGGATGACATCGCGGGATTCAATTTTGATTTCGACTTTTTGATCTACGGGCAGATACAGCTTGGGTAGTGCTTCGTTATCGATGCTCCCACCGGGAAGTTCCCTCGCTTGGATACCGGCTGAGTAAACGTTTTCGTTCAGATAGTTGAAGTCCCATGCCCACCGCTTGCCATAGACCTCGATGGAAACATCGGGATCCGCCAGGGGTGTCTCAATCGCAATCTGATCCCGCGCGGTAAAGGCAAACAGTCCCAACACCAAAATCAGCGGCACGACGGTGTAGAAAGTTTCGATCGGCATGTTGTACCGCAGCTGCGCGGGCATGCCCGTCTGACCCTGGCGGCGCCGATACACCACAGCAGCCCAAATGATCAAAATCCAGGTGATCACGCCAATGACAAGCAACACCACCCATGACACCACCCACAGGTCGATGACACGGTCCACCTGGTTGGTCAATCCCCGCTCAGTGGGCATCCAGCCCAGCATCGATTGCTGAGTACAACCGGCCAAAACCAGCGCTAAGAGGGTAAAAACAGACGCGCCTTTGAGACCGCGTGTAAATCTTTGGCGCACTGCGTGCCTTCCGCCTTTTGGGACTGTATTTGTGGATAAGTCTATGCGATTGGCGCTCCCAGATAGCCGGGGATTGCCGCGTAGAGACTAGCTAAAGCTGTCTCCGCATGCGCAGGAACCCTGCGCATTGGGGTTGTCAATCGTAAAGCCCTGCTTCTGAATGGTGTCCTCAAAATCGACCGATGCGCCATCCACATAGGCAGAGCTCATTTTGTCCACGACGACTTCGACACCGTCGAAGTCGCGGACGTAGTCATCCTCCATCAGGCGCTCATCGAAAAAGAGTTGGTAAATCAGGCCAGAACAGCCGCCGGGCTGAACCGCAACCCGCAAACGCAAGTCATCGCGCCCCTCCTGCTCGAGGAGGTTTTTTACCTTCGAAGCGGCGGTCTCCGTCAAGGAAACGTTATGGGTGGTGGAAAGAGTGTCGGTCATGGTGTTCCTCCTGCTCCCATTCTAGAACCCTTTGGTGTATCCAAGCTGAGCATCCACGCCGTGAAACACTCCCGCCCCAGCCCGGTACGCTGGAGCAACCGTACAGAAGGACATCCCGTGAGTAAGAGCGAATTCCCCTCCCCCGACGATGAAGCAGAGATCGGTAAAGGGCACCCCACACCGCGTCGTCGAGACCGTGAAGCAGCTGCTCGGAGGCCACTGGTATCCAATGACCGTAAGGAAGCGCGTGCCAGGCTCTCGAAAGAGCGCGATCGAGCCCGGTTAGGCCTTGCTGCGGGCGAAGAACGCTACCTCCCCGTGCGCGACAAGGGACCTCAGCGCAAATGGGCCAGAGATTACATCGACTCCCGGTGGAGCTTTGGCGAGTTTTTGATTCCGATCATGTTTGCGGTCATCATCGCCACCTTTTTGCCTTCTATTCAGGCCCAATTCATTGCAATCGTGGTGCTGTGGGCGTTCTTTGCCCTCACCATCATCGACGCTTCGTTCGCTGGTTACCAGGTTCGAAAGGGCCTTCAGGAAAAATTTGGCCAGGACAAGGCCGAAAACGGTGTCCGCTGGTATTCGGCCATGCGATCGCTGCAAATGCGAGGGTTGCGGCTCCCCAAAGCGCAGGTTAAACGCGGCGAAAAACCCCGCTAGCTCAGCTGCGCCAGCTCGGTATTGACGAGGTGGGCAAAAAGTGGCCCCCGATAGACAAACCCGGTGTATCCCTGGACCAGGGTTGCTCCGGCGTCCAATCGATCCTTGACGTCACCGCCGGTAAAAATACCTCCGACACTGATGATGCATTTATCCCTTGGGACAGTTTGGCGCAGAAGTTTGAGGATTCTCAACGATTGATCGGCAAGCGGAGCGCCGGAAAGGCCTCCTTCTCCAATTCCGGCAACTGTTTCCTTTTTCGTGATCACACCGTCACGGGAAGTGGTGGTGTTGGTGGCAATGATCCCTGCCAAGTCGAGCTCGATCACGACTGCGGCGATATCGGCGATCGCCTGATCGTCGCAGTCGGGCGAAATTTTTACCAGCAGCGGTGTCGACCCTGACGCCTGAGCGACTTTGCGAAGCAGTGGCCTCAGCGTTGCTGTTTCTTGGAGCCCCCGAAGGCCTGGGGTGTTGGGTGAGCTGACATTCACCACCAGATAGTCGGCGTGGGGGGCTAATAACTGTGCACTTGTCACGTAGTCCGCGGTGGCATCGGCAATATCTATCACTCGGCTCTTACCGATATTCACACCAATGATGGGGAGCGCTCCACCCCAGTGGCGCAGGGCCGCCAACCGTGTGGCAACCACTTCGGCGCCGTCATTATTGAATCCCATGCGGTTGACGAGCGCCCGATCGCGGGGCAGGCGGAAGAGTCGAGGTTTAGGGTTCCCTGGCTGAGTCAGAGCGGTAACCGTGCCCACCTCGACATGGTCAAACCCCAGCGCATACATCCCCCGAATGGCCACGCCGTCCTTATCAAAACCGGCGGCAAGCCCCAGTGGTGACGCTAGCGTGAGCCCCAATGCTTTGGTCACGAGAGACGCGTTAGGCGCGAAGCGTCGACGCAGCATCCTGCGAATCCAGGGCAACCCGGCTGCCCTAATCAGGATCATTCCCCAGTGGTGGGTAATCTCTGGGTCACAGCGCTTCAGTATCGAAAAGACGAACGCGTACATCACGCATCCTCGGAGAAAGGGGTGTTCTCTCGAAGCAAGCCAATCGCTTCTTCGAAATCTTCCAGGTTTTCAAAAGCCTGATAGACCGAAGCAAACCGGAGGTAGGCAACCTCGTCCAATTCCCGGAGCGGATCAAGGATGGACAGGCCGATATCGTTCGCGTCCACCTGTGACGAACCAGTCTGTCGAATCGTCTCTTCGACTTTCTGCGCAAGCTGTGCGAGGTCCTGATCGGTGACCGGGCGACCCTGGCAGGCTTTTTTCACTCCGGCAGCGATTTTCTCCCGCGAAAAGGGCTCAGTGACTCCACTGCGTTTTATGACGCTCAAGCTCGCCGTCTCAAGTGTTGAGAAACGTCTCGTGCACTCCGGACATTGCCGTCTGCGCCGAATAGAGAGACCATCATCACTGGTGCGGGAGTCAATCACGCGGGAATCTGGGTGACGACAAAAAGGGCAATACATGGTTGCTAAGCCTATTCGGTGCTGGCGGCGCCCGGGCGCTCTCTGAAACGCTCCGCGATGGCATCTGCGTGTGCGGGCAAATCTTCTGCCCGCGCAAACGTCTCTACATGCCCGGCAATGTGCGAAAGGGCCTCTTTGTCATACTCGATGATTTGTTGGGTGCGGAGAAAAGTCATCGGCGAAAGCCCCGAGCTAAACACCGCCGTCCCGTGGGTGGGCAGCACATGGTTTGACCCCGCCGCGTAGTCGCCAGCGCTCACCGGGGTGTAGTCCCCCACGAAGATGGCGCCAGCATGAATGAGCTGGGCCAGGATGAGGTCTGGATTCTCCAGCATTACCTCGAGATGCTCGGGGGCGATGGCATTCGAAAGCAACACGCTGTGCTCGAGAGAATCCGTCACCATCAGAGCAGACTGCTGACCCCCCAGGGCTTGCTCCGCCCGGGCCCGGTTTGCCGTTGCGGGAAGTCGCCGCTCTAGTGCTACCGTGACCCGCTCCGCGAGGTCCATCGAGTGAGTCACCAACACAGCAGAAGCGTTTTCATCGTGTTCCGCCTGCGAAATCAAATCCGCCGCAATAAATTCGGGGTGGGCCGTCTCATCAGCGATGATGCCGATTTCCGAAGGTCCCGCCTCTGAATCAATTCCCACGATCCCGTTGACCGCTCGCTTTGCCGCAGCTACAAAACGGTTTCCTGGACCGGTAATCATGGCAACCGGGGCAAGTCCGATGTCTGGTACTCCCCACGCCAGAGCCGCAATCGCTCCCGCTCCACCCATGGCATAGACCTCAGTGACCCCCAACACATGCGCGGTGGCGAGAATCGTCGGATGAATCCGGCCGCCGAAGTCCGCTTGAGGGGGCGAAACGAGCACAATCTCTTTTACCCCGGCTGCTTGCGCGGCCACCACATTCATCACCACGCTTGAGGGATACACAGCCTTGCCCCCGGGGACGTACACGCCTGCCCGGTCAATGGGGACGTACCTAGTGGTCACACTGCCGCCGGTGTGAAATGCTGTTGTTTTCTCCTCGGGCAGGGAATCCTCAGATACCGCCCGCACTCGCAAAATGGATTCCTGGATGGCGACCTTGAGCTTCTTGTCCAGGCCCGAGGCGGCCCGGGAAAGCTCCTTCTTATCGACGGGAATGATCAGATCATTGACACCGTCAAACCGCTGAGCTTGATCAATCAGTGCGGGCGAACCCTCTGTGCGCACCGCCTCCATGAGTTCGTCAACCACCGCGTCGGTGTCGGCTGCCCCCAGAGAAACACGCGGCACAAAACCCTTCACGGTGGCGGGCGTGATGTTGAGACCGCGGAGGTCAACGAGTCGAATCATGATTCCCCCATCGTAGCCGGGCTCGGTAACGTCGCCCCAGGTTCCAGCCTTAGGGTGGAGTACGTGAACACGACCGAGCCCCTCTCCCCTTCCCAAGCCTTTCTCGAAGCTTTTCGCCGTCACAGTGCTGGATTGTGCGTGATTACCTTGCTGAAATCGGACGGTTCCCCCACTGGCTTTACTGCCACCTCGGTTGCCTCTCTTTCCGCTTCTCCCCCTCTTGCGAGTTTCAACATGTCTCAGACGGCGAGCTCCTGGTCCGCCATGAAAAAGGGTGCTCAGGTTCTCATTCACTTTTTGGGCACCGACTCCCACCAGCTCTCCCAGAAGATGTCGGGTGAGGCTAGCGAGAGATTCGTGGGCGAGCACTGGAGCCCAGGTCCAGACGGGCTCCCACTTCTTTCAGGGGTCAACGCATGGGTTCAAGCGACCGTGGTGGAGCGTACCGAGGTCGAGTTTGCCGGCATGGTGGCCGTCCGGATCGTGGGAGGTGAGCTGGGTCCAGACCAAGAAGCGCTGGTTTATCACCAGCGCGGCTATGGCAAGGCCGTGGCGCTCTAGACGCTCAGACAGTCGGCGCCAAGCACGCTTTTGACTTCGCCGATCAAATCCAGTGACACCGTGACGGTGCGCGGTAGTTCAAAAACCCTCTCCATCCCGGATTTGACCAAGCGCAACCTGACCAGAGATTTCCCTTCATGGCGCGAGAGTACGGCGTCAAGGGCTCTCAATTTTTCATGGGTGGCAAAGTGCTCGGGCACAGTCAGCACCAGTGGCTGATCTTCCTCCGAAGGCGCCACAGTGAGGGGAATGAGCTCCACGGCATGCAAACCCAACCCGTCATCACGGTTCGAAACCCGGCCGCGAAGGGCAACAATCGTGTCTTCCACCAAGTCGGATTGATAATTCTTATAGGCCTTCCCCAAAAACATCACGGCCAGTTCGCCACCAAAGTCTTCAATCGTCACCTGCGCATACGGGTTGCCACTCGAGCGCGCCACCCGGTGATTCACTCCGGTAATCAAACCGGCAATCGTCACAATCTCGCCGTCTTCCCGGTCTTGGACCAGCAACTCAGCAATGGTCACTTCCGCTTCTGAACCTATTGCCCGCTCAAGTCCAGCCAAAGGATGGTCGGAGACATAAAGACCCAACATCTCTCTCTCGAGCGCCAGGAGCTCCTTCCTGGGCCACTCCGGGCGATCAGGCACCACAGAGGAGGGCGCGGTCCCAGAATCTTCAAACAAGCTGTCAAAATCAAAACCCACGTGACCGTGTTCTTCGGCTTTCTTGTCCCTAGAGGCCGCCTCGACGGTGTTTTCGTGAATATCAAACAAAGAACGCCGGGTGTGACCGAGTTGGTCAAAAGCGCCCCCTTTGATGAGGGACTCCACACACCGTTTGTTCAAGACCGACGAGGGAACCTTTTTAACAAAGTCGTGAAAAGAGCTAAAGGACCCCTTGGCATCTCGGGTGGTCCGGATTGAATCCACCACGCCGACCCCAACATTTCGGATCGCAGCGAGGCCAAAACGGATGTCGTTACCCACGGCGCTATAGGTGGCGATGGATTCATTGACGTCCGGGGGTAACACCTGAATTCCCATCCGACGACACTCGTTCAGGTAGATCGCAGATTTATCCTTCTGGTCACTCACGCTGGTGAGCAAAGCCGCCATGTATTCCGCGGGGTAGTGTGCCTTCAAATAGGCCGTCCAGTAAGAAATCATTCCGTACGCCGCGGAGTGAGCCTTGTTGAAGGCGTAATCCGAGAAGGGAACCAAAACCTCCCACAGCGCGCTCACCGAGGCATCCGAAAAACCGTTATCGCGCATACCCTGGCGGAAAGCCTCAAACTGAATGTCGAGCTCTTCCTTTTTCTTTTTTCCCATAGCCCGTCGCAACAAGTCGGCTTGGGCAAGGGTGTACCCGGCGAGTTTTTGGGCGATTTCCATCACCTGCTCCTGATAGACAATCAGGCCGTAGGTTCCTCCCAGGATTTCTTCCAACGCCGTGGCTAGTTCAGGGTGAAGGGGGGCGATCTCCTGCTGGCCGTTCTTGCGCAACGCATAGTTGGTGTGGGAATCCGCTCCCATGGGCCCGGGTCGATAGAGCGCCAAAACTGCAGAAACGTCTTCAAACGTGTCGGGTTTTAACAATCGCAGCAGGCCACGCATCGGGCCCCCATCGAGCTGGAAGACTCCCAGGGTGTCGCCCCTACTCATCAGCTCATAGGCACCCGGGTCATCCAGTGCCAACTCTTCCAGCACCGGGCGGCTCCCCGCATTGAGCTCAATATTGTCGAGCGCGTCGTCGATAATGGTGAGGTTTCGCAGGGACAGGAAGTCCATCTTCACCAATCCCAAAGCCTCGGAGCTTGGGAAATCAAACTGTGTGACGATTTGGCCATCCTGGTCGCGCTTCATGATGGGGATGATGTCCATCAGCGGGGTGGAAGACATGATCACGCCGGCGGCATGAACACCCCACTGGCGCTTAAGATTTTCCAGCCCTTGGGCCCGCTCAAACACCGTGTGGGCTTCTGAATCCGATTCGAGGAGAGAGCGAAAATCTGCTGCTTCTTTGTAGCGCTCATGGGATTTGTCCATAATGCCCTGGAGCGACATTTCCTTGCCCATGACTCCGGCGGGCATCACCTTGGTGAGCTTCTCCCCCATGCCGAAGGAGTGTCCCAAAACCCGGGCGGCATCTTTCAAAGCCTGCTTGGCTTTAATGGTGCCAAAAGTGACGATTTGGGCAACCCGGTCGTCGCCATATTTTTCCGTCACGTAACGGATGACCTCTCCACGTCTTCGCTCATCGAAGTCCACATCAAAGTCGGGCATAGAGACGCGATCAGGATTCAAGAATCGCTCAAAAATCAAGCCGTGTTCGAGCGGATCAAGCTCGGTGATGCGCATGGCGTAGGCAGCCATCGACCCCGGCCCGGAACCGCGCCCAGGTCCCACACGAATCCCGTGTTCTTTTGCCCAGTTAATAAAATCAGCAACCACCAGGAAGTAACTGGCAAAACCCATTTGGCTAATGACCCCGATCTCGTAAGCAGCTTGAGCTTTCACCTTGTCGGGAACACCGTTGGGGTAGCGCACAGTAAGACCCCGGTTCACTTCCTTCTCAAAAAAGCTGACTTCGCTCTCCCCCTCGGGGACGGGGAATATCGGCATATAGTTTGCTGACTCATCAAACGTGACATCAGCGCGCTGCGCAATCAGCAACGTGTTATCACTGGCTTCCGGGAAATCCGCAAAGAGCGCTCGCATCTGCGCGGGAGTTTTTACATAAAACTCGTTGGAATCAAACTTGAATCGTTTGGGGTCATCCAATGTCGATCCCGACTGCACGCAGAGCAGCGCTGCGTGGGCATCGGCGTCGGCAGCCGTGGTGTAGTGAAGGTCATTGGTGGCAAGGAGCGGGATACCCAGGTCCTTGGAGAGCTTCATCAAATCCGGGAGGACACGTTTCTCAATACCCAAGCCGTGGTCCATGATTTCGACAAAATAGTTGTCTTTGCCAAAGATGTCTCGAAACTCTGCTGCAGCAGCAACCGCTTTGTTGTAGTCCCCCAGTCGCAGATAGGTCTGCACTTCACTCGAGGGGCAGCCGGTAGTGGCGATAACCCCCGCGCTGTAAGTCTGAAGCAGGTCGCGGTCCATCCGGGGCTTGAAGTAGTAGCCCTCGAGAGAGGCCACGGAGGACATCCGAAAAAGGTTGTGCATGCCCTCCGTGGTTTCTGCCAATAGGGTCACGTGAGTGTAGGCACCAGAGCCAGAAACATCGTCTTCGCCACCGTTGCCCCACTTGACCCGGGTCTTGTCCGTCCGGTGTGTACCCGGCGTGAGGTATGCCTCAATACCGATAACAGGGTTTATTCCCGCACCCCTGGCTTGTTTCCAAAATTCGTAAGCACCAAACATCACGCCGTGGTCAGTAATCGCCACCGCTGGCATCTCCAGCCGGGCCACTTCCGAAACAAGTTTCGAAATCTTTGCCGCACCATCAAGCATCGAATACTCAGTGTGCACGTGGAGATGTGCAAACGAGTCGCCAGAGGGGCTCACAAAGTACTCCTTGGGGTTGTGAAGCTTCTAGAGTAATCCGCGCTCCGGCAACAAGGGCGCCCCACCCCGGACTCAGGGCTTAAGTCGCTCAAGCGCCACCTGAAGGTCGCCTGGAATAGGGCTCTTGACCTTCACGACTTCGCCACTCACAGGATGAGCAAACTCAAGCTCGCTGGCGTGGAGCCACTGCCTCGTCACTCCCAGCCGCTCGGCAATCGTGGGGTCGGCGCCATAGAGGGTGTCCCCCACAATCGGGTGTTTCTGCGCGGACATGTGCACCCTGATTTGGTGGGTACGCCCTGTTTCGAGGGTCACACGCAACATACTGGCCGAAGAATAGGCTTCCAACGTCTCGTAGTGAGTAATCGAATCCCGACCTCCCGAGAGCACCGCAAAGCGCCACGACGAACTCGGGTGGCGACCAATTGGGGCATCGATAGTGCCCACCGAAGGGTCGGGGTGGCCTTGCACAAGAGCGAGGTAAATTTTGTGAATTTCCCGCGCTTTGAACGCGCGTTTGAGTTTGCTGTAGGCAACTTCAGACTTGGCAACTGCCATGACCCCAGAGGTTCCCACATCGAGGCGGTGAACGATTCCTTGTCGCTCCGGGGGGCCCGAGGTCGAAATCCGATAGCCCGCTCCTGCCAGGGCGCCGAGCACCGTGGGTCCATCCCAGCTCGGGGCGGGATGAGCGGCAAGGCCAGGGGGTTTATCCACCACGACCACATCATCATCATCGTAAAGAATCGTCATACTCTCCACCAGGATGGGTTCGATTGTCGGAGCACGCTTGGGTTCAAAAGTAACCTCGAGGACAGATCCCCCCGGCGCTCGATCGCTTTTGATCCCCGGCTTGCCTCCGACAATGGCACCGCCAGCATCAATTACGTCCTGCGCGAAGGACCGAGAAAACCCAAAAAGTCGCGACAAGACGACGTCAAGTCTTTCCCCTGCGAGCCCTTCGGGCACGGCAATGGTCCTCGTTTCAGCCATTGCCTATGAGGTTCTTTTCAGAGGCCCGGTTGCGGATCCACGGACGCCGAAGCAGATTCCAGGGTGACATCCAAGGCGCTCACCTGGTTGCTAATGAAGCTCTTGAGGCTAGCCCGGTATTCCCGCTCAAACGCACGGAGATCCTCTACTTCTTTAACCAGTGTTGCGCGCTCTGCCTCAAGCGTGACCACGGTAGCCCGGTGAGTAACCTCAGCCTGAGCAACGATACGCGCGGCCTGCGCGTGTCCTTCGGCGATGAGTTCGTCGCGCTTTTGGATACCCTCACGAACATGTTCTTCGTGGAGCCTGCGGGCTAACTGCAAAAGATTATTGGTGGGGTCAGCGTCCGCGGCCCCTTCGGTCGAAGCCGCGGGGGACACGCCGATGGAGCTGTCCGCGGGGCCCCCACGCTGGAGCTCTGCGATCCGGCCGTCTGTTCCAGCAAGCTTGTGAACCAGGGCCTCGTTCTCGCGGACGAGGCGTCGCATTTCCAAAACTACTTCGTCGAGAAAGTCGTCGACCTCGTCCTGGTCGTATCCTTCGCGGAACTTCGTGGACTGAAAGCGTTTGTTGACGATGTCCTCGGGGGTGATTGCCATGAGCCTTACCTTTGCAATAAATTCGTTGAAACGGAGTTCTCGACGTCGCGCGATGCCCGTACCCGAACCAGTTTACCCCGGATAGGCCAATCTAGAGGTGATTTAGCGCAGTCCGCCGACAAATGACCACACAAGGAACGTGCCGAACATCAACACACTCCAGCCCAGGTCGATTGCCGCCCCACCAAACCGGATGGTTGGAATAACTTTCCGGACCGCTCGAAGGGAGCGATCCGTTGCGGAATAGGCCATCTCAGCGACAAAGAGGACGGGCCCTTTAGGGCGAAACCCCCGCGCAAGCACCTGCACCCAGTCAAAAATAAATCTCACCCACAATGCAAGAAGAAATACCCCTAAGGCAAGATACACAACGCTGGCGATGAATGACATAACTGATTCAGTATTTCTCAGTGGGCTGAGGAAACGCCCAACTTAGTCCGTGAGAGCGGCGTCTAGTTCGGACTCGAGGCCGTCCCCATCACCGCTGACCATCACGTGGGAGGGCGATAGCAAAAAGACTTTGGGTGTCACACGCTCGATGTGACCGTGGAGACCTTGGGAAAGACCACTGGAGAAGTCCACCAGGCGACGAGCTTCGGACTCGCTCATCTGAGTGAGGTTGATAATCACCGGGATGCCTTCGCGGAAAGACTCCGCAATGATTTTTGCGTCCCCATATTTTTCGGGATGCACAGTCAAAATCTCATTCACGTCACTCACCCCTTGTTTGGATCCCCGACGAAGCGGGGTTACCGTAGCACGCTGTGCAGGGGCAGCAGGTGTGGGTGAAACAGAGCGAGGCTGCCCTCCCTGTTCGTCCAACGACTCTTCGGCAAGCCCGAGGAATTCGAGAGTCTTGCGTAATGGATTCGACATGTGTGCCCCTTCGGCATTTACGATTCAACTTAAGGCTAGGTCGGATCGGGCCTTTTGCCGGTAATTGCGCTTCCAATGCGCAGGTGTGTCGCGCCGCGGGAAATTGCCTCTGCAAAATCGCCCGACATTCCCAGGGACAGGTCCCTCGCCTCCGGTGCTAATACTTGAAGCTCCGCCGACATCGCCACGACGCGGTCGAACTCGCTGCCCGGGTCCGCCCCCACGGGAGCAACGGCCATCAGCCCCCGAAGAACAAGGTTTTCGGTCCCCAGGACTGTTTCCGCAAGGGTCAGTATGTCCCCCGGTTCCGCACCGCCGCGTCCAGGAATATCCGTCAGGTTCACTTCGAGAAACACGTCAAGCTTCTTTTCTACCTGGGCGAGGCTTTGTATCAGCGATGAACGATCGACCGAATGAATGACCGAGCAATAGTGGGCCACCGCTTTGGCTTTATTCGACTGAAGCTGACCCACGAAATGCCAGGTGAGTGGGACAGCTTCGAGCTCAGCGTGTTTCGTGACAGCTTCTTGATGGCGGTTTTCCCCCACATGTTGCACACCCGCTTGGGCTAAGTCCCGAACTAAAGAGGAGGGGTGAAATTTTGTCACCACGATGGTGGTGATGTCCTCTGGTGCGCGACCTGCTTCCACCGCGGCGGCGGCCACCTGTTGCTGAACAGCACTCCACTTCGCCGCCGGGGTGTCCTCCATCACGATTTAGCGCAGGAATTCAGGAACGTCGAGTTCACCCTCGTCTGCTGCATGCCTGGCAGATACGGGAGTGTGCTCTGCTACAGGGGGTACTTCTTCACCGGGAAGAAGCCATGTTTCCTCAGCGACAGGGCCGTCCTCGGCTGGACCCTCCTCTACATGCACGACCGCGGGGGCTTTGCGGTGCTCCGCCGATTCGTCGAAACCAGCCGCAATCACGGTCACCCTTACCTCGTCACCGAGGGAGTCATCGATCACCGCACCAAAGATGATGTTGGCATCGGGGTGCACCGACTCTTCCACAAGCTTCGCAGCGTCACTAATTTCGTAGAGACCCAGGTTGGAGCCACCTTGAATGGAAACCAGCACCCCTTGAGCCCCTTCGATGCTCGATTCCAACAGCGGTGAAGCCACCGCGAGCTCAGCGGCTTTAATGGCTCGGTCGGTCCCTCTGCTACTACCGATACCCATCAGGGCGGTGCCAGCATCCTGCATCACTGATTTCACATCGGCAAAGTCAAGATTCATCAGGCCCGGGGTGGTAATTAAGTCGGTGATTCCTTGCACTCCCGCCAACAGCACGCGATCTGCCGTCTCGAAGGCTTCCAACATGCTGACGCTGCGGTCAGAAATTTCTAGCAGACGTTCGTTAGGGACCACAATCAAAGTGTCGACCTCTTCCTTGAGGGCTTGAACTCCAACTTCGGCCTGTGACATCCGGCGCTTGCCTTCAAAAGAGAAGGGTTTCGTGACGACACCAACAGTCAATGCACCGATCGATCTGGCGATGCGGGCCACCACGGGAGCGCCACCCGTTCCTGTTCCACCGCCCTCGCCTGCGGTCACGAAGACCATGTCGGCTCCGGCAAGTGCCTGTTCAATTTCTTCCTGGTGGTCTTCTGTGGCACGACGGCCGATTTCAGGGTCCGCCCCGGCTCCGAGCCCTCTCGTCAAATCGCGGCCCACATCGAGCTTGACGTCGGCATCGCTGAGTAACAGTGCCTGCGCGTCCGTATTGATGGCAATGAATTCTACGCCTCGGAGCCCCCGGTCAATCATGCGGTTAACGGCGTTGACGCCGCCGCCGCCCACTCCCACCACCTTGATGACAGCGAAGTAGTTACTTTGACCGACCACCGGTACTCCTTTACCCCGAAACCTTCAACGTTTAGTTGAAGATAAAAGTTTCCATCAGATTTATCGGCGATGATGCTACGGGGTGTTGGCCCCGGCTAAGCGCAAGACTTGGGCGTGTCGCAGAACCAGGTTGAACCTTCGATTCCTTAGCCTTTCGACCGGATTACCAAGCTGTCGGGGGTTGTCACATCGATAATCTGGGAAGTGTCCGAACCGGCCGCTCGAAGAGCTGCTGTGAGCACTCTGGCTTTCTCTCGCACGCGATCCGAACTCCCCCAGATGACCTCGTGGGAGGCCCCACGAATCGTGAAGCGAACGTCATCGAGGGTGGTTGCGGTGACCCCCTCAACCTGCGTCAGCAACTCCTCGGGGAGAGCTAACAACACCCGCGAAATGGAGATAAAACTTGGTGATTCAGCATCGGCTGCGACAAGAATCAGGGGCAAACCTGAGGGAGGGGCGGGGGTGTCCCACAATTCGACGCCGGCGGCATCGACCACGGTGTAGGTGGAATTCGACGACACCGCACCAATGGGTTTTCGCTCGGAAATCGTCACCACCAAGGTCCCCGGCGGCACAATACGGGTTTCAAAAGCTTGAATCAGCGTGATGGGGGCAAGCGCAGCACCCACCCTTTCGGTGCTCACTCGCGCCAGGGGCTCCCCCTGCAAAGGATTAAGTGCTTCGGCAATGTCGCCCGGTTCTAGGCGCTCAGCACCTTCAATGACCACTGTCTGGAGGGAAAGCGCCGGAGACAGCGTCAACAGCACCACTCCCCCCAGGAGAGCGCCCACGCTTCCCAGCGAAAGAGCCCACCGACGCTTCCGAAGTCGACTGGCGTGGGTGAAGGAATTCAGTTCCTGTTTTTCCGCCCGAACTCTGGCGGCGGTGGCGGCTTTCTGCTCCCGCTTCGTAGTCTGAGTGCGAGGGGCAACCGACGGTTGGCGACGGGACTTCGTGGGGCTGGGCTTCTGCGAAGAAAATCCCTCGGGCCGGTCCACTAGTTGCCATCTCGACGCCGTTTGGCCGCGAGAAGTTGCGGAACAATTTGATAGAGATCCCCCGTAGACATCGTCAGCACCAGATCTCCTGGCTGGGCCCTGGACACCGCGAGCTCGCAGGCTTTGTCCCAGTCCGGCTCAAAATCATACGAGGTTCCCGTGGGGAGCTTGTCCAGTATGAGCTGTGTGGTAACTCCCTCGATGGGATCTTCCCTCGAGCCAAAGATGTCAAGGAAAATAGTGTGATCGCTGCCCGCTGCGAAGGCAGCAGCTAGTTCTGCAGCCATGTATTGCGTGCGAGAGAAAAGATGGGGCTGGAACATCGTAATGACCTGCCCTTCGCCGACGACAGCGCGGGCCGTTTCGAGAGCAGCAGCAACCTCTGTGGGGTGGTGGGCGTGGTCATCGAAGAACCGGACCCCAGAAAGGGTGCCGTGGTGCTGGAAGCGGCGATCCGCGCCCTGAAAACCAGCAACCGCGCCAGCGGCATCTCCAAGGCTCAACCCCAACTGGATCAGCAGCGCAATCACACCGGTGGCGTTCAGCGCCGGTAACCGACCAGCCACGGACAGTTCGACCGGGACGCTTTCGCCGCGGTGCGTGACGAGGAAGCGCGCCGCGGGCCCTGCCACCACATCGCTCATGATCACATCGGCCTGGGGAGAAACTCCGTAGGTGACAATTCGCGCAGCCCCAGAAAGACGGGAGCTAAGCTCCTTGGTCCCCGAGTCATCGGCACACAACACAATGCTGTCGGTGGCGGTCCGTGCAAACGCTTCGAAGGCTTCGAAGATTGCGTCCAAGGTCCCATAAAAGTCGAGATGATCCGGTGCGATGTTCGTAATCACTACGTGAGCGGGTTCATAGCCCACGAAGGATCTATCGGATTCGTCCGCTTCGATCACGAAGAGGTCATCCGATCCTGCCCGCGAGGAAACACCCCACTGGCTGATCACTCCCCCATTGACACAGCCCGCGTCGATACCGACGGCTTCCAGCGCGGTGGCGAGCATCGCGGTGGTCGTCGTTTTGCCGTGAGATCCCGCAACGGCAAGAGGCGTTTTGCCCTGCAAAAGCCAACGCAGGGCTTCCGAGCGGTGGATAATCGTGAGGCCCCGATCGAGCGCTTCGAGATACTCCGGATTAGTCTCGCGAACAGCGCTGGAAAAAACGACGGTGTCTACCCCGGCAAGGTGGGCGGCATCGTGACCAAGGAACACCTGGATACCTGAATGCCGCAACGACTCGACAACCTCGGAGTCAAACCGGTCGGAACCGGTCACTCGGTGTCCGCGCTCGGCAAAAACTCGGGCAATCCCGCTCATTCCAGAGCCTCCAACCCCGATAAAGTGAATCGCACCCATCGCCTCCGGGAGAGCTCTGCCCAATTCAGGTTTCATTGCGACTCTTTCTGTGACAGCGTCATCATGGCTTCTGCCATCTGTTCGGCGGCATCGTTCTTTCCTAACCCTGCCGCGGCCTCTTTCATTCTCTGCAGAGCAGCTTCCTCCGCCAAGATGGGCATAACTGTGGCCAGCACACCTTCGTGGGTGAATTCATGGTCCGGCACAATCATCGCTGCGCCGCAGGCGACACTCTCCGAGGCGTTTCTTGCTTGTTCGCCATTACCCACCGGGTAGGGAACAAAGATCGCTGGAAGGTGAAGCACCTGAATTTCAGAGACTGTCGCCGCGCCCGCGCGGGAAATCACTGCGGTCGCACTGGCAAGGGCCAGATCCATGCGGTCGCAATAGTTCATTCCCCGATACCCCCGGGGCATATCGGCCGGGACGGTGTTGGCACCACCAACAATGTGGAGCACTTGCCACCCCGCCTGGGTGAGCACACTAGCCAGAGAAGCAATTGTTTCGTTGATGCGCGTGGCGCCCTGTGACCCACCGGTGACCAGCAACGTCTTGGTCTGCGGCTTCAATCCGAAATGGGTGCGCGCCGTAGCGGGGCTCAGCGGCGAGTCCGGGTGAGTGATAGTTCTCTTCATCGGCATTCCGATGACCCTAGAGCTCGGAAATTTGGGGGTGGGAAAAGCAGTCAATACCTGGCGAGTGAAGCGGGCTCCTAGAAGGTTGGCAAAACCCGGCACAGCATTAGCTTCGTGGATCACCAGCGGGGTCTTGCGAAGCCACGCCGCGACATACACCGGGGCGCTGGCGTAGCCACCAAACCCCGCGACCACATCGGCCTTGTGGCGGGACAACATGCGAAGTGCCTGCAGGGTGGCGAACACAAATCGTGGGAAAAAAGCAACAGCCAGGAGACTGAGTTTCCGCGGGAAAGGTAACCGCGCGAGAGTGTTAAGGCTTAGTCCGGCATCGGGAACGAGCCTCGATTCCAGGCCTTCACGTGTGCCAACAACGACGATGTCCTCGGCCATCACGCCGTGGCTTCGTTGGAGCTCTTCCGCCACAGCCAAAAGAGGGTTGACGTGACCGGCGGTGCCTCCGCCGGCAAGAATTACTCGGGTCATCGACGCCTTCCCCGCGCGGCAGAATAGTGCTCCGTCACCGAGATCGCGCCCGCGCGGTTGAGTGCCATAACTATCCCCACCGCCGCCAGCGAGGACAGGAGTGCCGATCCACCCACCGACATGAATGGCAGCGGAATCCCGAGTACCGGGAGCAGCTCCAGGACCACAGCAATGTTGATGAGCGCTTGCCCAATCAACCAGACCATCACGCCCGCTGTCACCAAACGAGCGAAGGGATCTGGATTTTTTCTCACCAGGTGCGCCATCGTAATGGCGAGCACAACAAAGCACACAATGACAAGCCCCGCACCGAGAAGGCCCAGCTCTTCGCCCACGATGGCGAAGATGAAGTCGGTTTCTGCCTCGGGAAGCCAGGACCATTTTGCCCGGGAGTTGCCCAGGCCCACGCCGAACACTCCTCCAGAGCCCAACGCGAAGGTGGAATGAACCGTTTGCCAGCACGTGGTGAGGTACTCATCCTCTGTGCATCCAGAAAACCAGGTAGTGATTCGTCGAACCCGCGAGGGGGCAAAAAGTGCGGCCATCGCTCCCAAGGCGGCCAGGACGACGAGGATGCTGGCAAGGTGTCGGAGCCGAACCCCTGCGAGGAACAGCACACCAATAACCACCACAACCATCACGCCCACGGTTCCCAAGTCCTCGCCGAACATGACCATGCCGATAGACGCGACCACTCCAATCCCCAAAGGCGTCGCCAGGGTTCGAAGTTCTCCGATGGCCTCGAGTCGAGAAGACAGAATTGTTGCCATCCAGAGGATCAAAGTCACTTTGAGAAGCTCAGAAGGCTGCGCGGAAAAATTCCCCACGGCGATCCAGTTTCGGTTTCCCCCCGAAGTAACCCCTAGGGGCGTGAAGACAAGACTCTGTAAGAACAAGGCTGCGAGCAACCCCGCGGGGGCTGCTCGCAGGAACACAATCGGTTGGACTCTGGAGAGTAACAACATGACCGGAATCCCCATTAACACCCACATGGCCTGCCGCAGAAAGACAGCAAAAAAGTTTCCATCATTACCCAGGGCCGAATCAACGAAAGAAGATGACAAGACCATCACGAGCCCGAAAATCACCAGGAAAAACACTATCGCCACCATCACCACGTAGTGGGGGGACTCCTGGGAAAACAGACGCTTGACACTCACCACGACGCGCGCGTCGGGAGCGGGTCGATTTTTGGCGGCAGGATTTCTCACGGGTGCGACACGAGCCATCTCACCACCCCTTAGGTTGCAAATGTAAAACGCGGGCATGAGTACAGGAACACGCGCCTTTCTAGTGTGCGCCCGTGGGTGAAAACCTCGGCGATGCCACGCCGGATACGTTTTTAGGGCAGAGTCAGCACGCCAGCGATGACCGCCGGAGAAACATCAAAAGCCCGTGCGACAGCAATGGCACCCACGATCACCGGCAAATCCTCGGGGATGGTCCAGCCCGCTTCGCTCAATTCCTCCAGGGTGGACACTTCGAGGGCGTGATTGGCTCTGTCATCGAGGAAGGCCCGGTCGACCAGGATGCCCTCCACCAGGCCCAAGTCGCTGCGGTCGGGGGAATCAAATCCCACCCCGATAGCGCGTGCTCCATCAGACACGTCGGCGTCTTCCACCAGTGACATGCTGGGTCCAAGACTTTTGCGATACACACAGGCGAGTTGGGTGCCATCGAAGAGGGCACCGTTTGTCAGGGTGGAGGTCTCCTCCACACAGACCGCAACGTAGGGAGAACGGTGCCCCTCTCCCCGTGCCAGGAGCTGCGCCTGGTTGTCCGAGGCAAGAACTATCAACGCTTGATAGTCGTGCGGGTCGCGCAACGCATCGAGTAAGACGTCGGAATGGTGTCCGACCACCAACGCGGGAACATCACCGGCATTCAGAAGACGTGCTGCGAGCTCTGCCAGACGCCTGCCATAGGTCTCACCGGCAACGAGCACCCAGGGCGAGAGGTGCTCTCTCTTATCCCGCACCCGCCAGGCAGCGTCGAGATCAGACCACACCAGAACTCCCTGGTTCTCAGCCGCCGTCACGACCGGGCTGTCTACAGGAACCCCTGGGGACAGCACCAATGCCTCGGGAGAAAAATCCCTCAGCGCTGCGGACAGTCCTCGATCCCCCGCCACCACAGGAACAACTCCCAACACCTCGAGAATGCGAAGAGTATCGGGCCCTGCCTCATTGGCCAGGGCACGTACATCGCAGCCGAGCTCAACAAACGTGTCCACCAGCGCAAACCCCGTAGCGCCGAGCCCCAGCACCGCGACGCGATGGCCTGCCCAGTCGCTCGACCAACTTCTTAGCTGATCAATAGAACGAGTCAACGGCTGAGCCACTCCAGGTAAAAGAGTCCCGCCCCCGCAGCCGCGCACAGACCCGCAATCAACCAGAAACGCACAACAATCGTGACCTCCGCCCAGCCTTTAATTTCGTAGTGGTGGTGAAGCGGCGAGGAATAAAAAATTCGTTTACCCTTGGTGGCTTTGAAATACAGCCGCTGCAGGATTACCGAACCCGTGAGAATCACAAACAAACCTCCCACCAGCGGGAGGAGCCCTTCTGTCCGGGAGAACAGTGCCAGTCCGGCCACGCCCCCACCTAAGCCCAGTGAGCCGGTATCTCCCATGAAAATCTTGGCGGGCGACGTGTTCCACCATAAGAACCCGATCAGGCTGGCGCTGGCAATAGCGGCGACGGTGGTGAGCTCGAGAGAATCTCTGACTTCGTAGCACTTAAAGAAGTTGTCTTCATCCGGGAATACCCGGAAGCATGACTGATTGAACTGCCAGAAGGTAATCATGACATAGGCGACAAAGACCAACACCGCTGAACCGCTGGCGAGACCGTCCAAACCATCCGTCAGATTTACGGCGTTAGAGGTCCCCACGATGATGAGTGTCGCCCACACCGCAAAACCGACCAAGACGCCAACCTGTCCCCACTGCGAGAAATCAATCACGTCAGCATTTCGCACCAAGGACATGCCGGGGGCTGCCGGGGTTTGGCCATCGGAATCAGGAAAAGACACGGCCAACACGGCAAAGGTAACCGACACCAGAATCTGCCCGATGACTTTGCTTCGCGGGCTGAGGCCCAACGAGCGTTGCTGGCGAATCTTGGAGTAGTCATCCAAAAACCCCACGAACCCCAGGGCCACCATCAAACCGATCACCAAAAGGGCGGACTGGCTGGGTGGGACACCTTCGATCAGGTGGGCAGTGAAGTACCCAAAAACAATGGCGAGCAAGATGACGATCCCACCCATTGTGGGCGTACCACGCTTGACGTAGTGGGTTTTGGGGCCATCTTGACGAATAAATTGTCCCCAGCCGATGGAGGCAAAAAGCCTGATGAAGAGTGGGGTGAGGAACAAAGAAAACCCCAGCGAGAGGGCGCTTCCCAGCAGCAGAATTCTCAAGCGAGGAGCTCACTCAGTCTTAACACCAGCGCACCCATATCTTTTGGAACACCGCCCAAAACGACAACAACATCGCCGGGGCCAATGTCTTTCGACACTTCATCGTAGGCGCTAGCGACATCCTCGACGTGTTGTGACTCCCCGTCCCACGAACCTTCCCGACCCACCGAAGCAAAAATGGCCCTCGCCTCGGGCCCAATAGCAATGCACTTGGCCACATTAACTCGAACAATAAAGGCTCCGAAAGCCTCGAGGTCGTCGTAATCCGATTCTCCCGTCCATTCGATTGCCCCGGTGAGAACTATTTGGCGTTGTTCCGGAGTCACGGCGCCTCGCACGGCTTTGAGAAGATCGACTGCCGCCCGAGCCCCCACCACGCTGGTGCCGTCAATGATGGCGCCGCCTCCCCGAATCGGGTGAGAGGGGACACCAAGGTCCGCATCCATCACGGCCCCCTCTCTTCTGCGACCTCTGGCCACCCAGCATCTGCCAGCGCATTCTGAGCTTCTCGTTTGGCAGAATACGGCACCTTCTCTCCGCCGACATCGCGATAGGACTGCGAGCCTGGACCGCTCCAGAGCACGCTATCGCCCTCCCCCACCAGTGTGAGAGCAAACCTTATGGCAGTGGTGGGGTCAGGGATGTCATGCACATCGCGGTGTCGAACGGAGCGCGCACCTTCCAACAAACCCGCTCTAATCAGGCCAGGGTCCTCTTTTCGGGGATCGTCATCGGTCACAATCACCACTTCTGCTCCGCGTGCAGCAACCGCGCCCATGACGGGTCGCTTCGTGGCATCGCGATTGCCGGAGGTGCCGCACACCATCACAATTTTTCCTGTTGTGAGAGCCCTGATCGCAGCCAGGGTGTGTTCGTAAGCGTCGGCGCTGCGCCCCGCGTCCAAGAACACTGACGGCCCTGAGGTTCCCGAAACTTTTTCTACTCTGCCAGGGATGAGGACTGGTATCCCTGTGGTTCCAGGACCCATGGCAGCGGAAATATCCTCCAGAGGGATACCGGATTCCTTCAGCATCACCACAGCGAGAGAGGCGTTGGCCACCATGTGCTCGCCAATAATCGGAGCTCTCAGCTCGAGCGATTCGCCCACGGGCCCCCTCAGGTGCCACCTGGAGGTCTCCGAGGGCTCGGGGAGGACCTCATAGCTCCACTCACTGGGCCCTCGGGTGTGACCAGCGACGGTGGTGAAGGGGATCGTGACCTGCTGGGCGAGAGCGCGACCCCATTCACCATCAACACAGATCACACCGCGACGGGCCATGGCCGGCTGGAAAAGGTTTGCCTTGGCCTGGAGGTAGGGCTCCATCCCCCCAAAATCTTCAAAGTGGTCGTGGCTTAGATTGGTGAACCCCACCACAGCGCTCATCACACCCTGAAGCCTGTTCTTGACCAACGCTTGAGCGCTGACCTCAATTGCTACCCCACCCACACCTTTTTCACGACTCAGCGCAAGCATGGCGTGAATGTCGGGGGCTTCGGGGGTGGTCAGGCTCGAGGGGTACGCCACACCATCCACTCGGCGCTCTGCTGTCGTCGAAAGAGCCGTTCTCCGACCGATTCCCCTCAAGAGGGCTTCGAGGAGGAAAGCCGTTGAGGTTTTCCCATTCGTTCCCGTGACAGAAAAAACTGGCGGGTGATTCTCCTGCGCTGTGCCATACACGAGTGCGGACAGCGCTCCCAGAAGCTGTCGGGGATTTTCTGCAACAACGGCAGGGGTGGCTGTTGCGCCAAGGGCTGAGCATCCCGCGACATCGGTGAAGACCGCTACCGCGCCCTGAGCGAGAGCCTCATCCACCATCTCACTGCCGTGGCGATTGACACCTTGAAGAGCGACAAAGACATCTCCGGGCATCACCGCCTGGGTATGAAGGGCAACGCCGGTCACCGAAACGTCATCACCCTCGTGGGCGAGACCGAGGCCTCGAGCAATCTCTCCGAGCGTAACCGCGGGTGCACTCGTTGGGCGAAGTGGCCTGCTGGACATGCGAGCCCCTCTCCCCGTTGTTGACTAGGCGCTACCAGGTTACCGGGGGAAGTACCGCGGGTTCACTCGAAGGTGCAACTCGATAGTGCTTGAGCACGTGGGACATCAGGTCATGAAAGGCAGGCGCGGCGGCGGTGGACACCCGAGAAGTTTGGGGCTTGTAAAAACTCACCAACACCACATACTCAGGGTTCTCCGCAGGCGCCATCCCGGCCAAAGAAATAACCCGCTCTGCTCCATACCCCTGGGAGTTTGCAATTTCGGCCGTTCCGGTCTTAGCCGCCACCCGATACCCGGGGATACCGAGGACATTTCTGAGCGGCCCCTGGGCAACGATGGTTTCCAGGCTCCGAATCACCTGGTCCGAGGCGCTTTGTGAAACAACTCGAATCGGTTCTTGCACGGGGTTCTCCACGAGCACGCCGGCATTGGACACGCACCCCTCCACCAAGCGCAGCGGAACGCGAAGACCGCCGTTGGCCAGTGTTTGATAGGAACCAGCCATTTGAGCGGCGGTCACAGATATTCCCTGGCCAAAGAACTGGTTATAACGAGAGACGATATCCAAACCGTCCCCCGTTTTCAAGAGACCGTTTGATTCACCCAAAAAATCAACGCCTGTGGCAGAGCCAAAGCCAAACTTTTGGAAATAGCTGGTGGCCGTAGCGCGCGGCATGCGGCTAGAGAGTACGGAGAGACCGGTGTTTGAGGACGTATATAACACTCCAGCAGTGGTGAGTTGAGTGTCCTGAGCCACCGAATAGTTTTTGATGTAGCGATCGTCGTAGAGCCTGAAAATGCCGGGAGCAACGATCTTCTCTTCGGCATACGTATATCCGCCATCAATCAGCATGGCAACGCCAATGGCTTTCATGATGGACCCAGGCTCATAGGGGGAGGAAAAAACCCGAGCTCCGGTGTTCGATGTGGGGGTTTGGGCAAAGTCGTTGGGGTCAAAAGTGGGCCAGTCAGCGGCTGCCAAAATATGGCCATCCGACACCCGCACAACCATGGCAGAACCGTGCTCGGCACCCAGCCGGCTTCCGTGTTCGGCCAACTGTTGCAACACGTACCACTGAAGGTCACTATCAAGGGTCAGGACAACGTCACCGCCATGAACGGGGTCCACCACCGTCTCAGTGGTGCCGGGGAGCCTGACGCCATCGGCACCGCGCTGATAGGTCGCCACGCCATTATCAGCGGCTAAACAGTCGTCCCAATCCAGTTCAACACCCGCGAGGGGCTGGTCGGTACCGAGCATTCCCGTGATGTTTCCCGCTACCGGACCGAAAGGATAGGTGCGCTCACGCACCAAATCCATTTGTAGCCAGGGGATGCCCAACTCGCGAAGGGCGAGATGGACCTCTGGGCTAACACCTTTGACCAAGTAAGTGAAGCGAGCCTCGGGGTCTTTACGGATGGCAAACAACATTTCGTCGGCGTTTGCTCCGGTGATGTCAGCAATTTCAGAAAGCGCGACCTCCAAAGAGAGGGTCTCCCCCGCGCGGCGAAAATCGCCGCTCACGCTGGGGTCTGCACTAACGTCATAGCGGTCGACATCGAGAGCCAAGTCATTTCCAAAGCTGTCGACGATTGACCCTCGAGACGCCCAGATTGTCTCACTAGTGGTGCGGATGGCCTCGGACTCTCCCTGAAGCTCGCTGGCCCGCACCACCTGAACATCGACCAGTTTGGTCATCAACAGGCTCGCGGTCACAAAAACTAACACCAGGGCCAGAGCCATGCGGCGGCCTGTCATGCGCTGGTGGGTCACGAAGACTGCCTAGCGCGTAATCGGCGAAGGAATAGAGCCACCGAAGGTGGCCACGGGAACAGGCTGGGTCACCATGGCGGTATGAATAGCTGCTTCACCGGACTCGACCACGGGAACGTGTGCCGCGCGCAGGGCGTCCTCCGCGCTGAGTTCATAGGCTGCTTGAGCGCTGAGCGAAGCGAAGACGTCTGTCACGATCTGGACGGGCACGAACGCCTCCGTCCCCGCGGTCACCGTGTAAATCTGACCCTGTCCAACTTCGGCGGCAGGTGCTGCTTTCCCCAGGATTGCTCCATCAGAGACCCGCAAATACGCTGGGTTGTTGTCTTCAACCATTCCCATCGAACCCGCCAGAGACGCCAGAGTATCCGGCGCGGTGAGCGCACCGATTTCCTCCGCGAGGATTTGCAAGCTTTGTTCGCTTTGACGCACCTCACCTTTGAGAGATGAAATCTCGTAGGCACCGCTGGAGACGCTGATTGAAAGCAACAGCTGCCCTCCTAGAATCGCAAAAATGCCCGCCAAAGTCACCACGATATAGCGCAGCTTTGGCGCGGTGGTTGTGCTGGTTTCTTTGCGTGTCGCGGGAGCCCCGGTTACCGGACTTCGGCGGCGGCTCGCGGCGGAAATAGCTACTCGTGCGGTCATCGACTCACCCTTCGGGTTCTCTCTGCTGCCCGGGTGCGCACCGATGCGCTCCTAGGGTTTACTGCTCGCTCTTCCGGGGTTGCCATTTCGGCTCCCCGGGTGATCTCGCTGAATTCGCTGCGGTGTTCCGGCAGCTCCTCAGGAAGCCCCAGGGGTGCAGTGGAAGAACTCCGCTGGCGGATGACCTTCTTCACCAGACGGTCTTCGCCCGAGTGATAGGACATGACGACGATGCGCCCGCCTACCGCGAGACGATCCATGGCAACGGGGAGCACTGCCTCTAGAGACTCCAACTCCCGATTTACTTCGATTCGTAGCGCTTGGAAAACTCTCTTAGCCGGGTGACCGCGGTCTTTCAGTGCATAGGGGGTAGCGCTCTGCAAGAGGTCCACTACTTGAGCTGTGGTGCGAAGTGGGCTGCCGTCGCGATGGGCAACAATGGCCCTCGCGTACCGACCGGCCAGTTTTTCATCACCAAAAGTCCGGAAAATATCGGCGAGCTCATCCACCGAGTACGTGCGAAGAATCCCTTCTGCTGTGACATCGTCACTCACGTCCATGCGCATGTCCAGGGGCGCATCCACGGCATAGGAGAAGCCGCGCTCTGGCTTATCTAGGTGAAGCGAGGAGACTCCCAAGTCCAAGAGAATTCCCGCAGGTTCGCCTCCTGGAAAATGATGGTCTAACGCTGCTGCCATCGTGTCGTAGCGCCCGTGGTGGAAAGTGAATCTGTCGCTGAAGCGCGCCAGTCTGAGGGACGCGAGGTTCCCCGCCTCGATGTCTCGGTCAATGCCGAGCAGGCGGAGTGCGGGGAATGCTTCGAGGAAGGCCTCGGCGTGACCGCCCAATCCGAGAGTGGCATCAACCAGTAGCGCGCCTTCGTGGCCCAGAGCGGGACCCAACAGCTCGAGAACGCGATCTCGCATTACGGGGATATGTTCATACGTTGTCATCATCGATGGCCCTGTCCTGGGCCCGGGTTCGAGATTCCCCTCCGTTCTTTCGACCTGGAACCGGGGAAGGTGATACAGGGCGAACGGACGGGAGTCACGAACACGGGATTACAGGAGTCCGGGAATCACCTCCTCCTCGGTCTCGGAAAAGGCTTGCTCGCGATCGCTGTAGTACTGGTCCCATGCGGTCGTCGCCCAAATCTCGGCGCGGTTTCCTGCACCGATGACGGTCAATTCACGCTCGAGCCCCGCGTAGTCGCGAAGGGCAGGAGGGACGGTGACGCGGTTTTGCTTATCCGGAATTTCAGAACTCGCCCCGGAGAGGAACAGCCGCAAAAAGTCACGCCCTGCCTTAGAGGTGAGGGGAGCATCCCGAAGCCGCTCCACGTGAGTGTCGAAATCTTTGGCTGTGAAGACGTAGATGCAACGCTCTTGCCCCCGCGTCAGAACTAAACCGTTGGCCAATTCCTCCCGAAACCGGGCGGGAAGGATGACTCGACCCTTGTCGTCGAGCTTGGGAGCGTGCGTACCCAAGAACATCGCGCCCCCCTTTCACAATCCGGCCAATTGGAAGCATTCACCACTTTACTCCATTTTTCTCCAAAATGCACCACTTTGTGACAATTTTTTGGCGCAACGCACACCGGGCCCCCCACCCCTCAATTACTGGGATCGAGAGGTAGGGACAACAAAAAACCGGCCCCTCGGGGCCGGTTCGACTGTGTCTAGTGGAGGGTTTTCCCTCCACTTTGGCTACAGGTTGCCTCCACCTTGCCGGCGATCCCAGCGCTCATTCAGGCGATCCATCAGGCTCGCCTGCGACGGGGCTCGGCCCTGAGCAGTGGTACGTGAGGCAACGTCCGCGACCGAGGGCTTGGCAGGGACAGTCGCTGCCACCAGGACACCTGAGAACAAAACGGCGAAACCAAGAATTCCCACGAGCGTCACATCCGCATACACTCCGATAATCATCGTGACGATTCCCACGAGGCCAACGACTACCCCTATGCCAATGGCGGTGTAGTTCGGGGCGCGAACAAGCCCACTCGTGGACATAACGTCAGCCTCGTTCTTATAAAGGTTGCGTTCCATCTCATCGAGAAGGCGTTGCTCGTTCTCGGATAGTGGCATTAAGGTCTCCTGCGGATAGGAACAATAAAAGTATTTTAGCCCGGTTTCCTGTGGATAGGCTAGTACGGTGCCGGAGCAAACTAAGTTAGTCACCGTTGTCGATGAACGTCTCGCCTCGTTCCTTTTTTCGCGAGAAGAAGCGATGGCTGTCATCTCGCCTGATCTCGGTCATCTCGCTGACTACGCCCGAAACCTTCTCGGTAACGGCAAGCGCTTCCGCGCCCGATTTTGCTATTGGGGATGGCGCGCTGCGCAGACCTCCCTCGATGCGATTGATCAGGTGGGCGGGACCGAGACACTCTCGGACATTGAACCCGTGGTTTCTTTGGCGACCTCACTCGAAGTGTTTCACGCTGCCGCTCTCGTCCACGACGACATTATGGACAACTCGGATACCCGCCGGGGCTTCGCTTCCGCACACCGCAGCTTTGAATCAATCCACCATCAACGCGGATACTCCGGTGGGGGCGCTCGTTTTGGCGAATCCACCGCACTGCTCCTGGGTGACCTTCTTCTGGCGTGGAGCGACGACTTGTTGACCGAAGCACTGGGCCAGCAAGACCCGACCGTGGCCCACGCCACAAGAACCGAGTTCACCAGAATGCGCCAGGAAGTAACGCTGGGGCAGTACTTAGATATCCATGAAGAAGCAGCCTGGCTTCACACCGCCTTGGACGAGCGACTGGAGCGAGCGCTCCGCGTGGTGACCTATAAATCGGCCAAATACAGCATGGAAGCCCCCCTTCTCATTGGGGCATCACTCGCCGGCGCCACCGCGGAGGTGCTGGAAGATCTTTCCGCTTTTGGGCTTCCCCTGGGCATCGCTTTTCAACTGCGCGATGACCTGCTCGGCGTCTTTGGTGACTCCGAAGTCACCGGCAAACCCTCAGGGGATGACCTGCGCGAAGGCAAACGAACCGCCCTGATTGCCCTGGGAGAACAGTCAATGCCACCTGGTGCGCAGAGCCTGTTCAACGAACTATTGGGCGATCGGAGCTTGACGGGTGAACAGATTGAAGTTCTGCAATCAACGCTGCGCCAGACCGGGGCTGTGGAAGAAGTGGAAGCGCTGATCGATCAGTATGCAGAAGATGCGCTTATTGCCTTGGAGTCAGCACGAATCGCGCCAGGGGCAAAAAAGGAACTCAGTCGCTTAGCGGCCGCGGTCACACAGCGTCAGTCCTAGCGGAAACGCTTAGAGGGCAAGAACTTGAGCGACCCTTCGAACTTCTGTTTTGCGGCCCCAGCGAATCGCTTCCACCGGGGTGACACCCAATCCTTCGTGATGGCTCAGTAGCCACTCCACCGCTTCCTCTTCGCTAAATCCGCCATCGAGCAGAACAATCACGGTTCCCGCCAAGTCTTTCAGCGGCTCCTCACCGTTAAGAAAAGCTTCGGGAATACAAAAGACGCCCTCAATTTTTTGCCCTAAGAGAGCTCGATCTTCGACAAGCCGGCGAACTTTGCCAGGGATGGTGTCCAGCCGCTCTGCGACATCGGGGACGGTGAGCCAGGAGGTTTCTTCGGGGAGCACGGGTTAACTGTGCCAGACATTCTGCATGTGGAGCGGCATAACAAATGTTTCGGGAAGATTAACCCTCGCCACAGCAGTAACAATGATTGACTCGAGTATCATCCTGTGCCACCGTTAACTGCGGAGGGTCGCTCAGCATCTGAGCGCACATTCGCGACACGATAGGACTTGATGTCTGAAACCGAGCTCCCGCACTCCTCCTTAGAGGAGCCTGTGGAGAGCCTTGAGCGTCGAGTGTTTCGAGACCTTGCTCCGCGGGTTGCTCAGTTCGACCCACCCTGCCCCACCGGTCCTGGCTCGTTCCGGAAACGGGTTTTTTCCAGCATCCCCCTGATCATGACGGGGACTCTCGCTACCGGGGTCATCGCCACTCCCGGCATCACGTCCCTCGCTCCGGATGAAACCGAGAGCGCAGGCGGTAACACCCAAGAATCTGACGCGCGCCCCAGTTTTTCTGACCGACTGCAAACAGCTTTTCTCCCCATCGCCCAGGGGATATTGAGCGCTACTGGGTCAGAAGTGCCGGCGACCTACGCGGTCCAATCAGGCGACAGTATTTCCGGAATTGCCGATCGGTTCGGAATTCCCACCCCAGCAATCTTGACCCTCAATGGACTGGGCTGGGACGCCGTGGTTCATGAAGGGCAGATTTTGAAGCTCACACCCGAGCCCACGAAAAAGCGCCAAGCATCGCCTGCCCGAGTTCTGGGTGATGGCTACCTCGTGCAACACGGGGAAACCGCCAGTGAGATCGCGGACCGCCTCGGCATCTCTACCGAAGCGCTCCTCGAACACAACGACCTGAGCAAGGACGCTGTCATTTATGCGGGGCAGTTTATTTCCCTACCCGGCGTCACCAAAGACGTGGTGTCCCGAGACGTGGTGAGCCCCGCTCCTGTTTTCCCCACAATCATCGCTGCATCACTTGAGAGCACAGAAGCCACCAGCGCGACCGAGGATTACGCAGAGCCATCTCCCACGTTCGATTCAGCCGACCTCGAGTTATTAGAGAGCCCCGCCCTCATCACGGTGAAGGTGCCAGAGAAAAAGGTCGTCGCAAAAGTGACCCCGACCCCCGTCGCCCCGGCTCCCGTGCAGGCTTCTCCTGCCCCTTCGTCCCCGTCGCCCTCCGCTGCCGAAGCTTCAGAAGAAGAAGTTGCGCCGAACGGAGTAGGACAACCCGTCAGCGGAAGCATCACTCCGTTAAATGATGAACGCAGAGGGAGCGCGCAGATTATTCTTGATGTCGGTCGAGAGCTCGGAGTGCCCGATTACGGCATCGTGATCGCCCTTGCCACCGCCATGCAAGAGTCTTCTCTGCGCAACATCAACTGGGGTGATCGCGATTCGGTCGGTCTCTACCAGCAGCGGCCCTCCACCGGCTGGGGCACCGCGGAGGAACTCCTTGACCCGGCATACGCCACGCGATTGTTCTTAGGGGGCGCTTCTAACCCCAACAAGGGGCGCACTCGCGGGTTGCTCGATGTTTCCGGTTGGCAAACGATGACGCTGACCGACGCCGCCCAGCGGGTTCAAATTTCAGCGTATCCGGAGGCTTATGCAAAATGGGAAGCTAGCGCCTGGGCTTGGCTCTATGAATTAACTTAGTGGAGTGGCAACCGGCTGGGTTAGCTCTTCCTGCGTACAATTCACAGAATGGACGCTCCCACCACTGACCCCCTTGTGGGGCTGCTGGTTGATGGTCGCTATCTCATTCAAAGCCGGGTCGCACGTGGGGGTATGGCTACCGTCTATCAAGCACTCGACCAGCGCCTAGAAAGACCTGTGGCCATCAAGGTCATGCACCCTCACCTCGCCGAAGATGCTGAGTTCACCAGGCGCTTCATCCAAGAAGCGAGGCAAGCAGCTCGCCTCGCGCACCCGAACATCGTCAATGTCTTCGATCAGGGCCAAGAAGGCGCCCTCACCTACATCGTGATGGAATATTTGCCAGGCATCACGCTGCGAGAGTTGCTGCAGGATTTTGGAGCCCTCACCGTGGGGCAAACCCTTGACATTGTGACCGCGGTGCTCAATGGTCTCGACGCAGCCCACACGGCGGGTATCGTGCATCGGGACTTGAAACCCGAAAACGTTTTGCTTGCGGATGACGGTCGCATCAAAATAGCTGATTTCGGCCTTGCCAGAGCTTCCACCCACAACACCGCAACTTCTCAAGCTCTGTTGGGGACCATCGCCTACCTCTCCCCCGAGCTGATTTCTCGGGGCGAAGCAGACCTGCGAAGTGACATCTATGCCCTCGGCATCATGATGTTTGAAATGTTGACCGGTGAACAGCCCTACCAGGGCGATCAAGCAGTCACCATTGCCTACCAACACGCGAATGACATTGTCCCCGCCCCCAGCGCGAAAAACCCCGACATCCCCGCTGCCTTTGACGAACTCGTTGACTGGTGCACACGTCGCTCGCCGGATGAGAGACCTCCCCACGCTCGCGCCGTGTTGGAACACGTCCGTTCCTTAGAGTCCCTCGTCGGCGCACCCCCCACCCAACCGCTTCGAACCCTCGATCAAACGATCGCCATGACGCAGCGAATGTCCCCCCTGGACCTGGAGGAAACCCAGGTTCTGAACCCCAAGGCCGGTGTGTTTGATGGTTTAGAACCCACCTCCTCCATCGGCACTATTTCCCAAGACACCGGGGAGATCCCGCCTCAAGAACCCGTTGCGCGCCGTCGCAGAAGTGGCGGGTCACGGTGGGCATGGATCAGCGCCTTCATCCTCGTGGTTGTCATTGGTGGAGGAGGAGGAGCCGCGTTGTGGTGGGTGAATGGGCCGGGGGCGATGACCACCGTCCCCGACGTTTCCGGAATCAGCGTCAGCACCGCCACCACAACTCTGGTGGCAGCGGAGTTAGTGGTGTCAGCAACACCGCTGGAAGAATTTGACCTTGTCCTGTCCGCCGGCACCGTGAAGGGAACGTCACCCGGCTCTGGCGAAAACGTGGATAAGGGCGCTGAGGTGACACTGATTGTGTCGCTCGGCCCCAACCCCGTTAGCGTCCCCTCGTTGGCAGGGGAAACCCTCGATAGCGCCCGCGCCCTGCTGGAGGAACTCAACCTCATACTGGGTGTGACCAGGGAAGAATTTAGTGCCAGCGCGGCGAAGGGAACACTGTTGCGCCTCACCGGTACCTCCGGTCTTGCCCTGACCCCCGGGAGCGAAATACTCGCTGGGTCCACGCTCGACGCCGTCCTCTCGGCTGGTGTGATTCCCGATGTCACCGGGCTCACCGTGGATGAAGCCCAAACGATGCTCGACCAGGTCGGACTCAGCGGAGTCGTCGGTGGCGATGGCGCCTACTCCGATTCGATTGCCGAGGGCTCCGTCGTCGAGATTTTGGCCGCCACTACCCAAACCTTCGCCCCCGGCGACACCCTCACCCTCGTTGTCTCACGGGGGCCCGAACTCGTAATGGTGCCCGACGTGGTGGGCGACACCATTGCCGACGCGAAGGCAGAATTGGAATCACTCGGTTTCAGCGTGGAAGTCCGATCGGAATATCCGGAATCAGATTGGGACCGCTCATTCGCCCGGGTGACCAGCATCGACCCCAGTGCCAGTCAAGAAGTTGCGAGAGGTACTACCATCACTCTGCGCAGCTTCGTTTAGCGCTGAGCCAACTCTTCCGCCACAAGGAACGCTAGCTCCAAGGATTGTTGGTGGTTCAAACGCGGGTCACATAAAGATTCATAGCGGGTCTCCAAACCCAACTCATCAATATTCTGGGACCCGCCCAAACACTCGGTGACATCATCGCCGGTCAACTCCACGTGGATACCACCGGGGTGGGTGCCAACGCTTCGGTGGGATTCAAAGAAACCGGTGACTTCTGTCACTACGTCATCAAAGCGTCGGGTCTTGTAACCAGTCTGCGTGGTGATGCCATTGCCATGCATCGGGTCGCTAACCCAGAGAGGTTGCACTTCCAGCGCCTTGGTTGCTTCTAAGAGTGGTGGCAAAGCGTCAAGAATCTTGTCAGCCCCCATACGTGTAATGAAGGTCAATCGGCCGGGTTCGCGATGGGGGTCAAGCTTCTCGATCAGCGCGCTCATGGCTGCGACATCGGTGCTGGGGCCGAGCTTCACCCCGATGGGGTTTCGCACTCGTGAAAAGAAATCGACGTGGGCGCCCGCGAGAGCCCTCGTCCTCTCTCCGATCCACAGGAAGTGCCCAGAGGTGACATAGGGCTCACCCGAGCGAGAATCAATCCTGGTGAGGGGGCGTTCGTAATCCATCAGCAAACCTTCGTGGCTTGCATAAAATTCAACCCGCTTGAGTTCATCAAAATTCGCTCCCGCCGCCTCCATGAAAGCAATTGCGCGATCGATCTCCTGAGCGAGGCCTTCGTAGCGGGAGTTCGCAGGGTTCCTGGCGAAACCTTTATTCCAGCTGTGGACCATTCGCAAATCCGCGAAACCACCCTGCGTGAAGGCGCGGATAAGATTCAAGGTCGAGGCAGCGGTGTGGTAGCCCTTCAGCATCCGCGTGGGGTCAGGCGTGCGGGATTCGCTTGTGAAGTCATACCCGTTAACGATGTCGCCGCGATAGGCGGGTAACACAACGCCATCTCTGGTTTCTTCATCATTGGAGCGGGGTTTTGCGAATTGGCCCGCCATCCGACCCATTTTGATGACCGGCATCGATGCTCCGTAGGTCAACACGACGGCCATCTGAAGAATCGTCTTTACTCGGTTGCGAATCTGGTCCGCCGTTGCGCCAGCAAAAGTCTCGGCACAATCCCCACCCTGGAGGAGGAAAGCGTCCCCCCTGGCTGCGCGCGCCAGACGGTCACGCAACATGTCCACCTCGCCGGCGAATACCAGAGGTGGTACCTCAGAAAGCTCAGCCCCTACGGCTGCCGCCTTTTTAGCGTCGGGCCAGGGCGGTTGCTGGTGCGCCTCGAGAGTGCGCCAATGGTCCAGGCCATCCACCACGCCCGCGGCGGGAGCGACAACATGCTCAGAAGATTCCACCACGAAACACTTGTCCTTTACGGTTGTGGGCCAGCCGCTAGCCTAGCCGAGTGCTTAGGCGCTGGCGTTGCGAATAGTCGAGGCATACACGTCGTCATACTCCTGGGATCCCAGCGCGTGCATCTCGTGGATGATTTCATCCGTGATGGAGCGCAACACGAAACGATCCCCCTCCATCCCCTGAAAACGGCTGAAATCAAGTGGAGCACCGATAACCACCCCCACCCGATGAACTTTGGGGAGGGAAGAACCCAGAGGCATCACCTTATCCGTGTCGATCATGACGGTCGGAATTACGGGCACACCTGCTTCAAGAACCATTCGCGCAACCCCCGTGCGACCCCGATAGAGGCGGCCATCGGGTGACCGGGTCCCTTCGGGATAGATCGCCAAAACTTTTCCCTCCGCGAGGACCGCCAGTCCGGCGTTGAGGGAGGCCTCAGAGGCTTTTCCTCCTGAGCGGTCAATGGGGAGCTGCCCAGAAGAGGTCATAAAGAATCGAATCAACCACCCTTTGAGACCTTTCCCAGTGAAGTAATCGCTCTTGGCCAAAAAAGCCATTTGTCGATCTACCATCATGGGCAAGAACAGAGAATCCACGAGGGACAGGTGGTTGGAAACAACAATGGCCGGCCCGCTGCGCGGAATGTTCTCAAGACCCGTCACCCACGGTCGAAACACCGTGGTCAACAAGGGGCCGATCACCCAGTGCTTCATCAGCCAGTAAAACATGAAATTTAGTGTATTGCGCCCGACCTGGCAATGTCGGCGGCCCCGACGACGCCAGCGGTGTTCCCCAGCGCAGCGCCAGTGATTCGCGGACTGGGTCTTTTGCCAAAGGGGCCATAGTTTTGCTCAAACGAGGCCCTCATGGGAGCCAACAGCAAATCTTTCGCAGCCGCCACCCCGCCGCCGATGACGATGACTTCGGGATCCAACACGGCCACCAGAGACGCGATGCCACGGCCGAGGTAGTCCCCCACCCCTTCGAGAGCTTGGTGGGCAAGAGAGTTGCCTTCTTGCAGCAGTGCCATCAATTCTGCGCCTGATACGTCCCTACCCAGAAGCGTCCCAGCGTCTCGAACCAGCGCCGTGCCGGAGGCATACTGCTCCAGGCACCCCTTCGCACCACAACCACACGCTCGCCCGGAAGGTTCGACCACGATGTGTCCCAATTCAGCCCCCACGCCAAAGCCGCCAATGAGGAGTGACCCCCGATCGATAATGGCCCCACCCACCCCGGTCCCAATGGTCAGCATCACCATCGACTGCGCGCCCCGAGCGGCACCGTGACGATACTCAGCCCACCCCGCAGCGTTTGCATCATTTTCCAGGGCGACGGGCCGAGATAGGGCGGTTTCTAATCGCTCTCGAAGGGGGAAATCAGACCAGGCGATGTTGGGTGAAAGATATACCCGGTCACGGTCGCGATCTAAAAATGCTGCCACAGCCACGCCCACGGTCTCAATCACCTCGTGTTGGTCAAGCTCCAAGACCAGCTCTGCCACGGTCGAAATGATGGACTCTGGTTGGTCTCGCGGGGTGGGTCGAGAGATAAGCTCCTGCACCCCACCGGATGGGTCAACCCTCCCGGCAGCAATCTTGGTGCCACCAATGTCAATCCCGATTGCGTCCACCACCCCAGTTTATTGGCCCACCCGGCGGCTCCCCGCATCTGCGGCGGACAATTAGCTCTAGAGTGGGAGACATTATTCAGAGGTACCAAAGGAGATACCGTGAAAGAGTTCAGCACCCCCGCCGTTGTCCCCGCCGACCCCCAGGCAAACGCGACCCAACTGCTCATAGACCGGGTCGCTCTCGACCCGACCGGCCTTCTCTTTGCGCTCCCCGCCGAAGACGGGGGTTGGACCGACCTCACGACCTCTCAATTCCACATTCAAGTGGTCGCCCTGGCAAAAGGCTTCATGGCCGCCGGTATCAAGGCCGGCGACAAAGTCGGGTTCATGTGCAAAACCCGTTACGAGTGGACGTTAGTTGACTTCGCGCTGTGGTTCGCAGGCGCCGTCATGGTCCCTATCTATGAAACTTCCGCACCCAGTCAGGTTCAGTACACACTGGAAGATTCCGAAGCGCTAGCGGTAATTGTCGAAACAGCAGAGCACTTCAAACGTTTTGATGAAATTGCCGGTGATGTGCCCGCCGTCACTAACGTGTGGCAGATGCACCTGGGCGACTTGGAAAAGCTGGTCGCCAAGGGCGACACCGTCACCGATGAAGAGTTGGAAAAGCGTCGAACCACCGCCAAGGGAAAAGACCTCGCCACCTTGATTTACACCTCGGGTTCCACCGGACAACCCAAAGGTTGCATGCTGACCCACTCCAACTTTGTCGAACTGACGCGCAACTCCGCTGTTGCCATGAAGGAAGTGGTTGGGCCAGGCTCCACCTCCCTTCTCTTCATCACGACGGCCCACATCTTCGCGCGTTTCATTTCCGTGTTAGCGGTTCACACGGGAACCAGAATCGGCCACCAAGCCGATACCAAACAGCTACTGCCCTCCCTGGGGTCTTTCCAACCAACCTTCCTGCTGGCCGTGCCGCGGGTTTTTGAAAAGGTCTTTAACTCTGCAGAGCAGAAAGCCGAACTCGGTGGCAAAGGAAAAATCTTCCGGATTGCCGCTGACACCGCGGTGGAATATTCCCAGGCACTCGATGCGGGCTCGGTTCCTCTTGCGTTGAAACTTAAATTCCAGCTCTTTGATCGCCTGGTTTACAGCAAACTGAAGAAGGCTATGGGTGGAAAGGTTGCATACGCGGTGTCTGGTTCTGCGCCACTGAGTACGCGCTTGGGGCACTTTTATCGGACCCTTGGAATCAAAATCCTCGAGGGCTACGGTTTGACAGAAACCACAGCACCGGCGACGGAAAACCTGGTGACGAAGTTTAAGATTGGCACCTGCGGCCCCGCACTACCGGGCGTAGCAATCCGCACCGACGACGACGGCGAAGTCCAGGTCAAAGGCATCAACGTCTTTGATGGCTACTGGAAGAACGAGGCCGCCACCCAGGAAGCCTTCACCACAGACGGCTGGTTCCGCACCGGTGACATCGGCAGCATCGATGATGATGGTTATCTCACGATTACGGGTCGAAAGAAAGAGATTATTGTGACCGCCGGAGGCAAGAACGTTGCCCCCAACTACCTGGAGGACCCGATTCGATCCAATCCCATTGTCGGACAGGTCGTGGTGGCGGGGGATCAAAAGCCCTTCATTTCCGCACTCGTTACCCTCGATTCGGAAATGATTGATGCCTGGCTAGCAAACAATGGTGTGAGTGAAAAAATCAGCCTCCAGGATGCAACCACCCACCCGGCGGTGCTTGCAGAAGTTCAAAAGGCCATCGACGGCGCCAACTCTCGGGTATCACGGGCGGAATCGGTGCGAAAGTTTGTCATTCTTCCCACCGAATTCACCGAAGAGTCGGGACACCTCACGCCTAAGATGAGCATCAAGCGCGCCGAGATCTTGCGTGACTTTGCGACAGAGTTGGCGCAGATGTATTCCGATTCCCCCGAAACTCAGGGAATCTCCATCAGTTCCTAACGAAACCAGTCCGATTCCCGGATGGCCCGAAGGGCTTTCTTTTTGTGCTCCGGAGTGAGGCCTTGAAAATAGAGGGCGCCCGCGAGGTGGTCGAGTTCATGCTGGAGGGCCTGCGCCATCAGCCCTTCGCCTTCCACCTCCAGGAGCTCCCCCTCCAGTGTGTATCCGGACACGATGGTGTGAGGGTAACGCTCCCGGGGGAAGGTTAACCCCGGAACGGACAGACACCCCTCCGACACCTCTTCCCTCTCCCCCCACACTTTCACTAGTTCGGGGTTGAGGAGATAGCCGATGTCGCCATCGATGTTGTAACTAAAAGCAGAAAGCCCCACGCCAATCTGGTTGGCTGCTAACCCGGCGCGACCGGGGAGCGCCACCGTATCGAGGAGGTCGGTTACTAGCTCCTGTGCGCGGGCACTCTTCGGGTCGAGAGGATCCGTGGCCGAGGCCAGGATGGGATCCCCAAAAAGCCGGATGGCACGCACCGCCATGATCAGGCTTCAGTGCGCTCGCGCATTCCCTCCACCACTAAAGCAGCGAGCTCCCTGGCTGCTGCACGGGTGTAAGGACTGAGGCGAGACCAATCGATGACGGATCCCGCTGCGAGGAAGGGGTCGTAGGGAATTCTCACGACTGCGCGAGCTCGCGAGGCAAAGTGTCTTTCGATTTCATCCAGCTTCACGACGTTGGTGCCTTGGGTGCCAGTATTGAGTGCCACCACCACGTTCTTCACCAAGTCCCCGTGTCCATTGGCTTCCAGCCAGGTCAGGGTTTCTGACGCCAAGCGGGCCTCGTCGACACTGCCTCCGGAGACCACGACTAAACCATTCGCCCGCTCGAGAGTGGGGCGCATGACTGAGTGAACGACACCTGTTCCACAGTCTGTGAGCACTACAGAGTAAAACCTGCCGGCTTGGTCCGCCACCACGTTGTAATCGTCTTCGTCAAAGGCTTCTGACAGCAAGGGATCGGTATCGGAGGCGAGAATGTGCAGCCGAGTTTTATCCCTAGAAACCAGTCCCGCAAAGTCTGTAAACGATTCAATTTCCGCAGCAAGCTTTACCACATCCCGGACGGTCGCCCCGGAAGCTCTGGGAACACGCTCGGCAAGAGTTCCGCGGTCTGGGTTGGCGTCGATACCAAGCACCCGGTCCTCTCGAACGGAAGCCATCGCCATGCCCAGCAAGGTTGTCACTGTGGTTTTGCCCACGCCGCCTTTTCTCGTCAGGATTGGCACATACTTTGTCCCCTGCTCGAATGGGATGCCAATCCGCGCATCCATTTCCTTGCGCTCGCGCACAGCGCGGGAATCACCAAGGTTGACCAAGTGAAAAGAAATTTCATAGACTCCGCGTTGCAAGAAACCTTCCGGAACTTGACGGTACCGACCAGTGGTGTCAATGAGTCGGTCATCGGTCAACATCGCTGACGACTCTGGCGAAGATCCGCGATTCTCGGGGCGGCGTTGATAGAGGTCATCGTTGCTCGGGAGTTCTGCGGAAACACTGATTGTTTCCGCCTCCTCCACAGACATCGCTGAGGGGTCAACCGTCGCATCGTGAAGTTGAATATTGTCCCCGGCCCCTACTTGTTCGGGCACTTCGGGGGAAGATTTTGATGCGGGGCGTTTAGCCATTCAAAGTCCCTCTCTTGAAACCAACAGCCTACGCCATGGCGTCCGACCTGACCTTAGTTTTAGCTCACCCTAGGCGATGACCACCAACAAGTCGCCGGCTTCCACCTGCTGGGTCACGGGAATGGCCACCCGCACAATCGTGCCGCTGGCGGCAGCGCTGATGCCCGCTTCCATCTTCATCGCTTCAATGGTGGCGACGATGTCGCCTTCGGAAACGGTGTCGCCCTCCTTTGCCGCGAGGGTAACGATCCCTGAGAACGGTGCCGCCACATGCTGGGGGTTGCCCGGATCCGCTTTTTCTGCCGTTGCCACCGTCACTGTGATGGACTCATCCTTAATGCTGACGGGCCTAACTTGCCCATTCAGTGCCACCATCACCGTGCGGATTCCGTGGTCATCAGGTTCTGAAATAGTGTCCAGAGACACGTAGAGGCTCACTCCCGGTTCGACTTCGATGACTGTTTCTTCGCCCAATCGAAGCCCATAGAGGTAGTCCTTCGTGGAGATAACGGAAACATCTCCGAAGTTCTCCCGGACATCAAGGAAATCCCGTGTGGGACCGGGGAACAGCAACTCATTTAGCAGTGCTTGGCGGTCCGGGCCAGGAAGCGCTAGTCGGTCGAGGTGATCCCTAGAGAGCGCTTCCTCTGTAATCGCATACTTTTTTCCAGCCAAAATTTTGGTTCGGAACGGTTCCGGCCAGCCCCCTGGCAAGTCCCCCAGCTCACCGGCCATGAAACCCACTACGGAATCGGGAACATCGAAGGCGCCAGGATTCGCTTCGAACTCGTCCGGATCGACGTCCATGGCGACCAGGTGCAAAGCGAGGTCTCCCACCACTTTGCTCGAGGGCGTGACCTTTGTGGGTCGGCCGAGCATTGTGCCGGCGCGGGCATACCAGTCTTCGATTTCTTCAAATCGATCTGCAAGACCCAGCGCAATAGCTTGCTGGCGGAGGTTGGAGAGTTGGCCGCCGGGAATCTCATGGTGATACACGCGACCGGTGGGGCCCGGTAGCCCCGATTCAAACGGGGCATACACCTTGCGAACCGCTTCCCAATAAGGCTCCAAAGCTGAGACGGCCTGGAGGTCCAGACCGGTATCCCGCTCGGTATGTGCAAGAGCGGCTACCAGAGCGGACAAGGGCGGCTGGCTCGTTGTTCCCGCCATAGGTGCGCTTGCGGCATCCACGGCGTCCACCCCTGCTCGGGAGGCGGCCATCAGAGTCGCGAGCTGGCCACCCGCCGTGTCGTGGGTGTGGAGGTGGATGGGAACCTCAAATCGCTCCCGCAGCGCCGTCACCAGGCTGAACGCGGCCTCGGATCGTAATAATCCCGCCATGTCTTTAATGGCCAGGATGTGCGCGCCGGCTTCGACAATCTTTTCGGCAAGCGTGAGGTAGTAGTCCAGCGTGTACAGGTCTTCAGCTGGATCAAGGAGGTTGCCGCTGTAACACAGGCCCACCTCTGCAAGGGAGGATCCTGTTCCCAGTACCGCGTCAATTGCGGGTCGCATATTGCTGACATCGTTCAGGGCATCAAAAATTCGGAAAATATCGACACCGGTGTCACTCGCTTCTTGGACGAATGCATCCGTCACTTGAGTGGGATAGGGCGTGTAACCAACCGTGTTTCTGCCGCGCAACAGCATCTGAAGGGTGATGTTGGGCACACCTGCGCGCAAGGCGGCCAGGCGCTCCCACGGGTCTTCACCGAGGAACCGCAGGGCCACATCGTAGGTGGCCCCACCCCACGCTTCGAGCGAGAGTAGTTGGGGGGTGAGATGGGAGACCGCGGGTAAGACATCGACCAAATCTTTGGTTCGAACGCGTGTTGCCAACAGGGACTGGTGAGCGTCTCGAAAAGTGGTATCCGTAACAGCGAGTGGCTTTTGGGCGCGCAAGGCTGCCGCAAAAGCTGCTGGCCCCACGCGATCAAGCAGCTGTTTGGAGCCCTCTTGGGCGGGGGTGTCAGGAACCTCAGGAAGCTTGACCCGAGGGTCAATGACGCCGTGACCCGAGCCGTGAGGCTGATTCACGGTGACATCGCTCAACCAGGTAATGAGTTTGGTCCCACGGTCTTTACTGGGCTTTGACGTCAACAGATGTGGGCGTTCCTCGATGAACGAGGTGGAAAGGTCACCCGCGAGGAACGAAGGGTCCTCCACTACTGCTTGGAGAAAAGGAATGTTGGTGGACACTCCTCGAATCCGGAATTCAGCCAGACCCCGCCTGGCTCTGGCCACTGCGGCGGGGAAATCCCGGCCGCGGGTCGTCATTTTGGCTAGCATCGAGTCAAAATAGGGCGATATCTGCGCACCCTGGCTAACCGTTCCACCGTCTAAGCGAATACCCGCCCCACCAGGCGAACGGTAGGTCGTGATTTTACCGGTGTCTGGCCGGAAGTCAGCGGCGGGATCCTCTGTCGTAATCCGACACTGCAGGGCAAAACCGCGAGGAACCAGGTTGTCCTGAACCAAACCCATGTCTTTCAGGGTTTCCCCCGCCGCAATCCGAAATTGGGTGTGGACAAGGTCGACATCGGTGATTTCTTCTGTCACCGTGTGCTCCACTTGGATGCGAGGGTTCATTTCGATGAAGACGTGCTTTCCCGCTCGCTCCCCCGCAGTGTCAACGAGGAATTCCACCGTCCCCGCGTTTTGGTAGCCAATGGATTGGGCAAACGCGACCGCATCCTTCAAAATTGCCTCTCGCACCCCCTCGTCGAGGTTCGGCGCCGGAGCAATTTCAATGACCTTCTGGTGTCGACGCTGGACCGAGCAATCGCGCTCAAATAGGTGAAGGGTGTTGCCTCCCGCATCGGCGATGATCTGGACCTCGATATGGCGAGGACGCACAACAGCTTGCTCTAAAAACATCCGCCCATCACCAAAGGCGGATTCGGCCTCACGCATGGCGGACTCGAGGGCTTCTCGCAAATCCTCGGGCTTTTCTACCCGCCGCATCCCTCGACCCCCACCGCCGGCAACAGCTTTGGCGAACACAGGGAAGCCGATTTCCGTCGCTTGTGCGACAAGTTCATCAAGATTGGTCGTTGCTTCTGTAGAAGCCAGAACCGGAACCCCCGCGGAACGGGCGTAATCCTTGGCTGTGACTTTATTCCCGGCCATATCCAGCACGCTCGCGGGAGGGCCAATGAAAACGATTCCTGCTTCCTCACAAGCACGCGCTAGATCAGGGTTCTCGCTCAGAAATCCGTAGCCCGGGTACACGGCGTCGGCACCTGATTCCTTGGCCACCCGCAAGATTTCGCCAATCGTCAAGTAGGCCCGAAGAGGGTGCCCCCTCTCGCCAATCTGATATGCCTCGTCTGCCTTCATCCGGTGCAGAGAAAAACGGTCTTCATAGGGGAACACAGCCACAGTCCTCATGCCCAGCTCGACGGCCGCCCGAAACGCTCGAATGGCGATTTCCCCACGATTGGCAACGAGAATTTTTGAGAACACTGGAATAAGCCTTTCCTGCGCGAAGAACACGCGCCGCCTCAGATAACGTGCCCCTAGCTTACCGAAGGCTAAACTAGAGCTAATGCTAGTGACTAGTCTCAGTTCCCTCAAAGGTGGCGTCGGAAAGACGACCGTTACCCTCGGGCTTGCCTCGGCAGCCTTTGCCCAAGGTTTGCGCACGCTCGTGGTCGATATGGACCCTCAATCGGATGCCAGCACCGGTATGGATGTGACGATTGGTCGCCATCTCAACATCTCTCACCTCCTGGCTAATCCGCGCGCGTCCCAGGTGAGAAGTGCCATCGTCCCCAGCGGCTGGAGCCGCACCTACAAAGGAAAAGTCGATGTCTTGCTCGGCTCGCCGGCAGCGATGGCGTTTGATGAGCCAACTTTGACGAAGAAGCAAATTTGGCGGATGGAAGAAATTTTGGCTGCTGTCGAGAACGACTATGACATCGTCCTCATCGATTGCCCGCCTTCACTCAATGGCCTCACCCGCATGGCGTGGACGGCTAGTGACCGGGTTGCCATCGTTACAGAACCCAGCCTGTTCTCCGTTGCCGCCACCCAACGGGCCTTCCGAGCGATCGATGAACTGCGGCGAGGCGTGTCCCCCAGGCTTCGACCAGTAGGGGTTGTTGTTAATCGCGTTCGCCCTCAATCCATCGAGCACCAGTACCGAATTGATGAATTGAAGCAAATGTTTGGGCCATTGGTGATGGAGCCGGAACTCCCTGAGCGCGTGGCACTGCAACAAGCTCAGGGAGCAGCGAGCCCTCTCCACGTGTGGCCGGGGGAAAGTGCGGAAGAGATGGCGCTGAACTTCAACATCATTCTCGAGCGGATTTTTCTGACCGTCCAGGTTTCCAAACCAGAGAGTGCTCAGCCCGCGCGCTGATTGCGACGAGCAGCCAGTTCGTCCCTGGGGTCTTGCCCAGCAGTAGTGGCTTTCACCGACACCAGCGATGACTCGACTTCGCGCAAGACTTTGCCCACAGCAATGCCAAAAACGCCCTGGCCCTGGGAGACCAGGTCGATAACCTCATCATTGGAGGTGCACAGGTAGACACTTGCGCCGTCACTCATCAGTGTGGTTTCGGCCAAATCGCTAATTCCCGAGAGTCGAAGCTGGTCCACCGCAATCCGAATCTGCTGGAGTGAGATGCCGGTGTCGAGAAGGCGTTTCACAAGCTTGAGCACCAAGATGTCGCGAAAGCCGTAGAGACGCTGAGAGCCAGAACCCTGGGCAAGCTGCACGGTGGGCGCTACCAAGTTGGTGCGAGCCCAGTAATCGAGCTGCCGATAGGTGATTCCCGCTGCAGTAGCGGCAATGTTTCCCCGGTAACCCTGCTCTTGCTCGATGATCGGCATGCCGTCAGTAAACAGTAAATCCTTGGCGTAACGCTCGCTCGTACTCTTCGAGGAATCCATCTTTCACCCAACCCTAATTCTCTACTTGACCCTGAAGGGTGGGCCCCACGTTACTCGCCCGAAAGCAAATCACCGGGACCACTACTGGCGCGCGCTCCGGCGTGTCGACCCAAGCGGTGTTATGACTCTAGTCGCTCCAAAGCATCCTTGGTCAGGACTCCCCGCATTGTCGTCAAAACCTCCGACAGCTCAGCGGCTTTATCACGAAATTCCATCTTCGATATTGCCTGTGATCCTTTTGAGGAAGCCTTGACAGCCTGGGAAACCAATCCCATTTCGCGATCAACGGCTAACCGCATGCCTCGGAGATGCCGGGGCTCAATCCCAAACTTCGACGCTTCCACGACAGACTTCAAGACCACGAGATCTTGGGTAACATAGACCTTTTTTGCCTCAATCAGACCCGACGTCACCGCAGCATCAAGAACGCTCGCCAGCGCACCAGATTGATCCAGCATGTCTTTGCGCGTGTATTTTGCTCTGTCGTTGAGAGCAACCGCACGGTTGGCTTTTTGGCCATTCGGCAGAGTGGGATTCTTTCCTGCGTCAACTTCATCAAGGTAATCCTTGATTACCCGAAGGGGCAGGTAATGATCGCGTTGGACCGTCAGCACAAAACGCAGGCGCTCCACATCCGCGGGGCTGTAAGTCCGGTAGCCGGCCGGCGTCCGCTCGGGGGAAACTAAATGGCGGTCTTCCAAAAATCGGAGCTTCGAGGGCGACAGGTCACAAAACTCGGGTGTCAACTTGGCGAGTACCTGCCCAATGGACAGAAGGGTTAATCTGGGTGCGCCGGCAACCTGACGCCTGGCAGAAGTGCTCACGATGATCCTCCTGCCCCGGCCAAATCAAAGCGGGAGGCGTAGAAAGTCATGCGGAATTTCCCTACCTGCACTTCTGCGCCATCGAGCAACAGGGCTTGATCCACCAGAACACCATCGAAATAGGTGCCGTTGAGCGAGCCCATGTCTTTGACCTCAAAGGATGTGTGGTGGCGCACAAATTCCGCGTGGCGCCTCGACACAGTGACGTCGTCGAGAAAAATATCTGCTTCGGGATGGCGTCCCGCAACCGTTGAATCCTGGTCGAGCAAAAAACGTGCTCCTGCGTTGGGGCCCTTGCGGACAATGAGAAGCGCTGAACCCAGCGGAAGAGCCGCGATAATTTCCTGTTCTTCTAGCGAAACACCCGACTCAAGACCTTGAAGCTTTTGCTGGAAATCAGGACCGAACTTGACCGTTGGGTCAGGAATCCCCAACTGGTCGGAACCGTTCGGTTTTTCGCTCATCAGACTCCTTTGAAGACACGCCCACACTACCCGAACTTTCTGAACCCTGACGCTTTGCCTTTCGCGCTACAGCGATTGCATCAAAGAGGTAAGAGAAACCGACCACCCAATAGAGCACAACAACAGCCACCGCGAGCACCCAGGCCACCGTGTTGGTGGCGGCTCCTATCGGTTCAAATACAGCCCCGAGGAAAAAGAGAGGCAACACAAAAAGCATTCCAAATGTTGCTACCTTTCCCCACCACTTCACGGGCAAAGTGGCAGCCCCGTAGCGGGACATCACCATGCCGCCCACACCCAACAGGGCATCCCGCAACATCACCGCGGCCACGAACCACCACGGCACGACATCTTGGATGGCAAGTGCAACTACCGTCGCGGCAATGAATAACCGGTCAGCAAAAGGGTCGAGAAATTGACCCAGGCGCGTGATCTGGTTCATGGCCCGAGCGATCATTCCATCGACAAAATCAGTCAATACGGCAGCCAATAGAAGAATAAAAGCCGCGAGTAGTTGGTCATTGATCACCAACACCAAAAAAACAGGAATAGACATGAGGCGAACCACACTGATCACATTGGCAAGGGTGAAGATTCGAGAACTCACCTGCTGCACTTGGGCCATAGTCCTAGTGTAGGAGCGGGGAGGAAACTTTCAGCACTTTCCCAGCGCCGTGGCGCCGCCAATACCCTCCCGCTAGCTGTTGAGGTCTATCGTGGGGGGATGTCCTGCATACGCTTCAACACCACGGCTCAACGCGAACAGCTGGCACGAGCGGTTTCCCGGGCGGACGGTGACGGTCCCGTTGCTGCCTTCCTCTCCCCCGCTATTACGGAGAGCAAAATCGCGCGCATTCGGGTGATGGCTCTGGACCCCAATCCAAAGATTCGAGAGAGTGCAGCGCTCTCCTATCACGCCCCCCTCGAAGTCTATGAAGCCCTAGCCTTGGACCCCAACGAGGGCGTACGGACGTGTCTCGCCCGAAACGCTCAAGCGCCCTGCGACGTATTGCGGACCCTCGCCCGAGACTCCTCCGACACGGTCCGGGGGTTTGTCGCCATCAATTACTCCGTGCCCGAGGACGCGATGGCGCTCCTCTCAGAGGACAAAAGCCCGACCGTTCAAAAACTTGTTGCTTGGAAATCCGCTCTCAAAGAAGATTCGGAGCTCATCAGCGCCTAGGTGCCCGCTTGGTGAACCCGCGCCGGCAACACAGTGGCAAGCGCTACGAGAACTTTGTACCGAAGGCTCGGTATCACTACAGCTTTCCCCAACTCCACAGCTCGCAATGAGGCTCGAACGACGTCGGCGGCTTTCAGCCACATAATTTCGGGAAAAATGTCTGTTTTCATCTCCATCCGCTGGTGGAACTCGGTCCTGGTAAAACCCGGGGCTACCGCACTTACGTGGATTCCTTGGCGGCGATGAGTGGCATGAAGGGAGCGCGCAATGCTCAACCCCCAGGCCTTGTGAGCGGAGTACGTTCCCCTCGCCAGGTAGCCGGCGACACTCGAGACCATCACAATGCGGCCTTCGCCGCGGTCGATCATTCCCGGCAAGGCGGCTTTCATTAATTCCATGGGTGCCGTGACATGAACCGCCAGGTGATCTCTTTCCTGCTGCGAGTCACTGGAGGCTAAGGTGCCGTGGATACCGTAGCCGGCGTTGTTCACCAAGACCCGAATGGGATGTGTGTGAGAGGCCAATCGCTTCCCCACCCGCTTCACATCGCCGGGGGAATGCAAATCCGCAACCAGAATTTCACAGACAGCACCACCCTCCCGGAGGCGTGTGGCAGCCATCTCCAGGCGAGCGTTGTCTCTACCAACCAAGACGAGGGAATGGCCGCTCTGTGCGAGTTGGGCCGCATACTCGGCTCCTAGTCCGCTGCCCGCTCCAGTAATCAGAGCCCAGGGAGAAGAAGTCATCCCCCGAGTGTAAGAGAGCGGGCGGCGCTAGGGGGCAATATCTGCCAATAGCTCAGTGACGCGCGCTTTGATCTCGTCTCGGATAACCCGGATGGCATCGATCCCTTGTCCCGCGGGATCCTCCAATACCCAGTCTTCGTAGCGTTTGCCGGGGAATATCGGGCAAGCATCGCCGCACCCCATGGTGATCACCACATCAGAGTCCCGAACGGTTTCGAGGTCCAACAATTCGGGGGTGTTGTGGGTGATATCAATGCCCTCTTCCGCCATCGCAGTCACCGCACCCGGGTTGATCGAATCTGCGGGGGCCGACCCGGCAGAAAATACTCTTACCCGGTCACCAGCCAGGTGTTGCAGATATCCTGCTGCCATTTGGGACCGACCAGCATTATGAACACACACAAAGAGAACCGTAGGTACAGTCATCGCCAGACTCCTTTATTTATCCCTACGATAAATGGCTGCGGTTAACACGGGGTAACCAGAACCTTTCCACCAGCACCACCGAAACCACCACCAGCACACCAGCAATCATTCCAAGCGAAACGCCCGCGAGGTTCTCCCCCGGCCCCAAAAGTTCTCGACCCTCGCCCTGCCATGGCCATAAGGCGCGAAGGGACCCAGCCATCAGCCCCGTCATGATGGCGAGTGTGATGGCGCGGTGATTTTCTAGGAGATACTGCAGCGCTCTGACGAACAGTGCTAGCCCTGCGAGCGCCCCCAGCGCAAACACTGCCAGATATTCAACGTTGCGATCGTTTACCGCCTCGATGGTGGGTTGGTAGAGGCCCATCACCGTCAGAAGGAACGACCCGGAGACTCCCGGTAGCACCAGAGCACACATAGCGAGGGCAGCAGCGGGCGCAACCGCCCAGAAAGAAGGGTCGGGGTTGTTGAGGGGTCCCATACCGGTGAAGACCACCATGAGCGTCGCAGCAGCCAGTGCGGCGAGGCCCAAGCGGGTATTCCATGAACCGACCATTCGCCAAGGGATCCAGAGCGAGGCAAGAATCAAGCCGGCAAAGACACCCCGCGTTTCCTCCGGAAACTCCGTCACAACCGGCTCTAACAACGCTGCGCCCAGAATGACTCCCCCAGCCATTCCCATCAGTACCGGAATCACCACTACCCATACGACTCCGGAAAGTTCCCTTCGGGAGACGGCAAGCTTTCCTCGAAAAAGACCGACGCCTGCGCGCACAAATCGGGCAGCACCATCAATCAGGGCCCCATAGACTCCCACCACCAGAGCGATGGTTCCCCCGCTCACCCCCGGGACCGTCTCGGCCAGACCGATGAGAAACCCACGAACAACTGTGGAGACCACCCGAATAAACCTGCACATTATTGAGTCGAGAAAAGGTCAAGGATTTGGGGACCCGCCACGATCGCAATGGCAAGCAGCAAACCTACCCACCCGATGATTCGCCAGGTCCGCAGTTGCCGCTGATTTTTCTCCATGCCATCATCCTAAAGCGCAGCCTTCGGACAGACCCCCTGGTGAGGGCGTGGCCGCGAATAGAATGGGGAATACGGCCCTGGAGAAAGGATTCACGATGGATGTCACGCTCGCAACGTGGGGAGTCGTCCTTGGTGTCATCATCGCATTGCTTGTGCTGGACCTCTTGACTTTTAGCCGCAACCCTCGCGAAATCGGCACCACAGAGGCCGCCTGGTGGTCCATCTTTTATATCGCTGTGGCCATTGCTTTCGGCGCCTGGGTGTGGTTTTCCGCTGGTCCGGTTTTTGGCACAGAGTATTTTGCCGCATACCTCGTGGAGAAATCTCTCTCGGTCGACAACGTCTTCGTGTTCGCCATTATTTTGACTCAGTTTGCGGTGCCCTCGAAATACCAGCAAAGGGTGTTGTTGATTGGGGTGCTTTTAGCCTTGGTCTTCCGGGGAATCTTCATCGCTATCGGAGCTGCCGCTCTGGCCTATTTCGCCTTCACCTTTGTGGTTTTCGGCGCCATCCTGATCTGGACAGGTTTTGGTCTGATGCGCCATTGGAACGAAGACCCTGACCCTTCGGAAAACTTTGCGATTCGCCAAATCAAAAAGCGCATTCCCTTCACTGACGACTATCACGGGACGAAGTTGTTCACGAAGGAAAAGGGAAAGCGTCTGGCGACCCCCATGTTCTTGGTGATGATCGCGATTGCGTCCACTGATCTGCTTTTTGCCTTGGATTCCATCCCCGCAACCTTTGGGGTGACGCAGGAGCCCTTCCTGGTCTTTTCGGCCAACGCCTTTGCTCTGCTAGGGCTCAGGGCGCTCTATTTCATTTTGAAGGGCCTCCTCGATAAGCTGATCTACCTTTCGCTGGGTCTCTCCTTCGTATTGATATTTATTGGCGTCAAGCTGATTCTGTTGTGGGCTCATGAGATCTGGAGCTTCTTCCCCAAGATTGAAACCGGCACAAGCCTGTACGTCATCGGCGCTATTTTGACAATCTCGATTGTGGCCAGCCTTATCAAAGCTCGTAAAGACCCCACAGCACTCGCGCACGCCGGTCGCGTGACCTCGAAGAAAGACCCTGAGGCCGGAGACAGAACCTAAGTCCCTCCCAAGCTAAGAGAAAGAAGTCCGTTCATGTCAGGTTCGAGCACCTTTACCGCTGGTCAGATGCCTTGGTGAGTACTGCGCCCCGAGTTCTCTTTGCCGATCAGCTGGGACCACATTTTGACGATGGCGGGCCGCTGATTATCCCCGAGGTGCGCACCACCTTCCAGAAACACTCCTACCACCGACAAAAAGCGCACCTGATTCTCTCTGCACTGCGCCACCGCATCGCGGAGTTGGGGGATCGAGTGGAGCATATTTCTGCAGCGAGCTACCACGAAGCGCTCGCTGGAAGAGAGTTGTCGATGATCAATCCCACCTCCAGGAACCTGAGGTTACTCGTTGCCGACCTGTCCCAGAATTCGGACATCGACGTGCAACCCGCCCGGGGCTTCCTCACCTCGGAGGACGACTTTGGCACTTGGGTGACCACCCAGGGAACGAAACGTCTTCTGATGGAGAACTTTTATCGCGACGGGCGACGAGCAACCGGAATCTTGATGGAGCAAGCACCCTCAGGTGGCATGGAGCCTGCGGGAGGGGCCTACAACTTCGATAAAGAAAATCGCAACCCGCCCCCCAAAGGAGTGGACACTTTGGGTGTCCCTCATGCGTGGAGCGCGGTGGAGGATGAAATCGATCGTGAAGTTCGCCACTATCTTGATGAATGGGAAGCCTCAGGGGACGTAGCGTTCATAGGCTCTGACGGTCCGCGGATTTTCCCCGCCACACGTGCAGAAGCACTTGAGGCGCTCGAGGCGTTCGTCACTCAACGCCTCAAGACTTTTGGGCCCACCGAAGATGCCGCCATGAGTGCAGATTGGGCGATGTCGCATTCGCTACTGAGTCCAGCGATGAATCTTGGCCTGTTGCACCCGCGGGAGGTTATCGACCGGGCGGTGGAAGAGTTCGCGGCCGGAAGGGTCGATATTGCCAGCGTGGAGGGCTTTGTTCGCCAAGTCATGGGGTGGCGAGAATGGGTGTGGCATTTGTACTGGCACCTGGGCGAAGACTTTGAACAACGGAATCATTTTGAGCACCACAAACCACTCCCCGCAGCGTTTGCCACCCTTGACCCTTCAGAAATCTCTTCCCACTGCCTTTCCCAGGTCCTGGGTGAGGTCAGGGAGAGAGGGTGGACTCACCACATCAACCGACTTATGGTTCTTGGCAGCTGGGCGCTCCAGCGCCAAATCGAGCCCCAAGCGTTGAACGAGTGGTTTGTGAACGCCTTTGTTGACGGCACTCCCTGGGTGATGCCAGCAAACGTGATCGGGATGAGCCAATACGCCGATGGGGGGATTGTCGCCACCAAGCCCTACACCTCGGGTGGCGCCTATATCAACACCATGACCAACTATTGCAAGAGTTGCGTCTTTCGCCCCACCATCAGAGTGGGAGAGCAAGCATGCCCTCTCAGCGCTGGCTATTGGGCTTTCCTGGATCGGGAACAGGAAAGCCTGAGACGTAATCACCGGATGTTCAAGCCGCTCGCGGGGCTTTCGCGCCTGGCAGATCGGGAAGAAGTGGTCGCTCAAGAAGCAGTGCGTGAAAAGTATTAGCCAGGCTCCCCCAGCGCGGGTTATGGGAGAACACCCACAGCAAGGGGGCTTAGGCTCAAGCAGTGGCACATTTACTCGGGGCGCATAACCTCCACCTCGAATACCCCACAAAGGTTGTTCTCGAAGCCGTGACGGTCGGTATCGAAGATGGCGATCGCATCGGAATTGTCGGCCGTAACGGTGACGGCAAGTCCACCCTGATTCGCCTTCTCTCCGGTCGCCTCACCCCCGACGGGGGCTCTGTCGTTGCCCGCAAAGGTTTGCGGGTGGGGATGCTCGATCAAAGCGACCAAATCTCCCCCGACCTCACCATTACCGAAGCTGTGGTGGGTACAGGCGCTGAACACGAGTGGGCCAGAGATCCCAAGATTCGCGACGTACTGGAGGGTTTGCTCTCTGACGTCTCCTGGGATGCTCGCATCGGTGACCTCAGTGGAGGCCAAAGCCGGCGAGTATCTCTCGCCGCTCTTCTTGTCGAGGAGTGGGACGTCCTCTTCCTGGATGAGCCCACCAACCACCTCGATGTAACCGGTGTCGCGTGGCTCGCTCAGCACGTTAATTCCCGGTGGCCCAAAGGCACTGGGGCTTTGGTTGTGGTCACCCACGATAGGTGGTTCCTCGATGCCACTACCCAGATGACCTGGGAGGTCCACGACGCCACGATGGATATCTTCGAAGGCGGCTATGCCGCCTACATTCTTCAGCGGGTAGAAAGAGATCGAAGCTCCGCTGTTACGGAGGCCAAGCGCCAGAACCTCCTCAAAAAAGAGCTCGCTTGGCTTCGTCGTGGAGCTCCGGCACGGACAGCGAAACCCAAGTTCCGCATTGATGCCGCCAACGCTTTGATTAGTGACGTTCCAGAGATCAGAGACCCCGTCACGCTCGCCAAAATGTCAACAACCCGGCTAGGCAAAAAAGTCATCGAGCTCGAAGACGTGGGCGTGACCCTCGGTGATCGCGTTATTGTAAAGCCCTTTACGTGGCGCTTAGCTCCTGGTGAACGAACAGGAATTCTGGGCGCAAACGGTGCAGGAAAGACGACGGTCCTCAAGCTTCTAGAAGGCAGCCAGGAACCCACGGTGGGAAAGATTGGGAGAGGCTCCACTGTGAATCTCAGCCTCTTGGACCAGCGCCTGGCGACGTTGGATCATGTGAAGAACGACCGAGTGAGCGAAGTCATTGCTCGGCATAAAACCACCTACAAAGCCGATGGTGTGGAGATGACACCGGGCCAGCTACTCGAGCGTCTGGGCTTCAGTTCTGCGCACCTCTCCGCGCGCGTATTCGAACTCAGCGGCGGCCAACGCCGTCGATTGCAATTTTTGTTAGAGCTTCTTCGTGAGCCCAACGTTTTACTGTTAGACGAGCCGACGAACGACCTAGACACGGATATGTTGCGGGCAATGGAAGACTTGCTCGACACGTGGCCAGGCACCCTCATCGTCGTTTCCCACGACCGTTACCTCCTCGAAAGAATCACTGACCAGCAATACGCAATTGTTGACGGCGAGTTTCGCCATGTTCCTGGAGGTGTTGATCAGTACTTGCAGTGGGAACAAGCGCACTCGATCAAACGGGATTCGAAGGCCAGCGAAGTGAGCACACCGGCAAGCAGCGCAGCGCCTGTCCCCTCTGGCTCTTTGCGCCCAGGAAGCAAAGAGCATCGAGAAGCGGAAAAAGAACACGCCCTCCTTCGACGAAAGATTTCCAAGCTTGCCACCGAGTTAGTCGCACTCGACCACGCTGTGGCTTCCATGGACCAGAGCGACTATGAAGCATTAGGGAAACTCGGCGAAAAAAGGGCTGGGCTTGAATCAGAACGCCAAGCGCAGGAAGAAAAATGGCTAGAACTCGAGATTGCCCTCGAGCGCTAGCGAGCTCTGGGCGGTCACAAGCGAACCCGCTAGCAGAACTATGACTCCGAATTCCAGGCCAACAACTGGTCAAATGCTGCCGGGAAGTTATCGACGACGATTCCAGCATCCTCAATGCATCCGCGAACAAAAAGGTTGATTCCTTTTCCATCGATCATGTTGCGGTCCCGAATCACTCTGGTGTCGGTCACGAGCCCGATCATGCCTTTTTTGGTTGGGTCGCTCCGCATCGCCGACCAGAAGATGCCAACTTCATTGGCAGTGCCATCATCCACGCTTGGTCCATCCAGCAACGCCAAGACGACGTGTGCTTCCAGGACGGCCTGAGAGTCTGTATCAAAGATAAATTTTGGGGTCACCGGGTCGGGCAGCGGAATTTCGTGGGGGACAAAAACTTCGATACCTGCCGACCGAATCTGTGCCGCACACTCGTCGATATAGGCGCGCTCGTAAGGAGTAAAAAGGGGGCCAGCAAAATATACCTTCATGATCAATACATCCTCGTCTTGGTCAGATGATGGGGCCAATGGGTGGTGTGATAAGTCTTCCACAGGCGGTAATCGACTTGAGGCTGAAGCAATGGCGCAAGCCCCTGGCGCCTCTGGTTCAGCTCGTTGGTGAGAAGTGCGATTCCCATCAGCGACGCCGCGCGCAGCTCGACTTCTGGCTCACTGTTCTGTGGCACCATCACCCGAGAGTTGATGTGATGTTCGAGCTCGGGGTCGTATTCAAGTATCCCCATCACCCGCAGCGCAACAGGGACGATGTAGTCGGCGAAGCCGGTCACAAGGTGTGCGTCTTCGAGCGCCCAGTGTTTCTGTGGAGCGAGAGCCAGGTGGATGCTCCACAACGCCAATTGGGCCAGTTTGAAAAACTTAACCTCGCCTCCGCGGTAGTCACTGACGTCGTTGAATCGAGGAAACTCCATCACCAGACGCTCTAAAACGCCGTCGCCTTCTGCATAGAGGCGTGGAGAACATGAACGAAGAAATCGCGCGAAGCTCCCCTGGTACTTGTCCACGAGCGTCTCACCCACCTCGTTGAGCAGCTCGACGCGATCCTCCAGCATCGGCATCTCAGTGGAGCCTGAAAACAACTCTTCGAGGTCTCTTCTCGTGACCCTCGCCAAGTAGTCACCCGAGAACAACGGAACCCCCGCGGTGATAGCTCGATGGATGCAGGCCACAAGCGCCTCGGAGTCGGACCAGGTCTTGCCCTGATAATTCGTGGTGAAGATGAGCCCAGAGTCAAAATCTGTGAAAGCAAAGTTGAGAGTGTTTAGCACCAACGTGAAATCAATAGTGGTGTCGGGGTCGGGGCCAAAGTCGAACAGGGCGGCGCTCCCTAAAGGAGGAAAGCCCTCATAGGCCATCCACTGTGCTACCTGGCTGATTTTTTCGCTCGAAAGCGTGACGAGGCCCGCCTGTTCCATAACCGGCGCCACGGATTGCAAGACGGGGCTTTGCCAAGAATCGAAGGAATCTGGAGCATCGCTCACGACCATCGCGGATACACCCCTCATGTGCCGACGCTCGGCACCGACGAGCCCCGGGCTTTGCATTTGCCCCTAACATACTGGGTGAGCCCGCATCTGACGCTAAGGGTTCACAAAGCCCCCAAGGAGAAGAATTTCATGGATCACGGACACGTAGCGGTTGTGGGAAGCACGAACATGGACATGATTACTTATGTCGCCGGTGTTCCTGCGCGCGGGGAAACCGTCACCGGGGAGTCTTTCGCTTTGGGTTTTGGCGGAAAAGGGGCCAACCAAGCGGTAATGGCTCGGCGCCTCGGGGCAGACGTCTCGATGGTCAACACTCTCGGTGACGATGTTTTCGGTGACACCACGATGGCGAACTTTGAGAACGAAGGAATCGACACTGCATGGATTTCACGGGTTCCCGGCCCCAGCGGCGTGGCACCGATTTGGGTGGAGCCAGATGGCGCGAACAGGATCATTGTGGTGCCAGGGGCCAACGCCCTGATGACTCCCGAGGGAGCCATTTCCGCTCTGAAAGGTATGGCCGAGTATCAGGTCGTTGTCGGTCAGCTCGAAATCCCCCAAGAGGTCACGCTCGCTGCTTTTCAACAGGGCAGAAAAGATGGCGCGATAACCATCTTGAACCCCGCTCCCTACCAGGAACTCTTGCCGGACTTGGTGGCAGCGAGCGACTGGATCGTTCCTAATGAGACGGAGTTTGCGGGGCTTCATCCCCAGGGACTCTTACCCGAAAGCGACGCGATCATCTTGGAAGTTGCTCACGCTCTCGGGACGAACCTCCTGGTGACCCTGGGAGAAAGCGGAGTGGCCGCAACGTTGCCTAATGGCACCGTGCTTCGGATTCCTGCACCCACCGTCGACGCGCTTGACACAACCGGTGCGGGAGATTGTTTCGTTGGAACTTTTGCTGCTGGGCTGGCAGCAGGCTTGGCGCTTGAAGTGGCGCTGACCCTCGGCATTACCTGCGCATCAGAAAGTGTGACGAATCAGGGAACGCAGAGTTCCTACCCCTCCCCCGCCAGGGCAGAAGAAATTATGCAACAGGTCCTTCAGAGCTTCTCCGCCCCCTAAAACCCCGCGGCGACAGCTCCGCGCGGATGAGGATCTGCAGTGCTAAAAACCTGCAGCTTCGAAGGCTTCGTCATAGATGGAAAGTGCCCGCGACACATCCGTAGCGCTGACAATCAAGGGCGGGACGACATGAATTCGATTGTCTACGACAAAGGGCAAAAGCTTACGAGCAAGAATTTCAGACTTGATTTTTCCGATCGATGCAGCATCCAGCGCTTCGCGGGTGTCAGAGTTCGAGACCAACTCGAGCGCAAAGAAACAACCCAGGCCTCGAACTTCCCCGATGACGGGATGCTTGCGGGCCAAGTCTTCGAGGCCGGGTCGGAGGTAATCATCGCCGATGGAGCGAGCGTTGGGAAGCATGGCTTCCTCTTCCATAGCCTCCAGCGCAGCCACGATAGAAGCCATGGCCAGCGGGTGCCCCGAATAGGTCAATCCCCCGGGGAACATGTGGTCGTCAAAATACTCCGATAGGGCCTGGGAGAAGACCACGCCACCGACGGGCACATAGCCTGAATTAACCCCTTTGGCGAAGGTGACCATATCAGGGACAGCATCGTGGTCATGGAAGGCAAACCATTGACCTGTTCGTCCAAACCCACACATCACCTCGTCCAGGATCAACATGATGCCAAAGCGATCACACAGAGCACGAACCCCCGAAAGATAACCGGGCGGGGGGACCATGATTCCTGCCGTGCCAGGAACAGTTTCCATCAGCACAGCCGCGATCGTGTCGGGACCCTCCGCTTCAATGGTGCGCTCGAGATGGCGCAGAGCGCGTTGGCATTCCTCTTCAGCGTTTTCCGCGGCGAACTCGGTGCGATAGAGAAAGGGTCCAAAAAAATGGACGTGTCCGGTGGCATATTCATTAGGCTGACGACGCCAATCCCCTGTTGCCACAATCGCCGACCCGGTGTTGCCGTGGTAGCTGCGATACGCGCTGAGTACTTTCGAACGCCCGGTATACAGCCTGGCTGCGCGAATTGCGTTTTCATTGGCGTCAGCCCCACCGTTGGTGAAGAAAACTTTTCGAAAGCTCTCGCCAGCTCGCGACACGATAGCCATTGCCGCCTGAACCCGCGGTTTCGAGGAAAACGCCGGCCCCACCGTTGCCAGCTGCTCAGCCTGCTCAACAATTGCCCCGACCACCCGAGGGTGCGAATGCCCGATGTTGACGTTGACAAGCTGGCTCGAGAAATCGAGATATTCATTCCCCTCGATGTCCACCACTGTCATGCCATGGGCATGAGAAACCATCATGGGGGAAAGTGCCCCCTGTGCGGACCAAGAATAAAAATTGAAGGAGCGATCAAGCTCTTTCCACTTTTTGGCTGAAAAATTCTCTTTCGTCACAGCTCTCCTTGGTCGTTGTCTAGAGGGTGAGAAAAGAATAGACCAGATTTCCCCCGCCAAACCTCTGCCGCTCAATGTCTTCGCCCGGGGAGTCATGACCTAGCCTGGGGTCATGAATTCAGAGAACTCACTACCCCCGGGAATGCGAACCCAGCTTGACTCCGCCTCCTATCAAGGGCTCGCAACATTTGGGATGCGCCCCTTCGTCACGGAGCCAGAACAGCTCGATGCGCTGCGGCCTGACGTTGCCGTTATTGGTGCTCCCTGGGACGACAGCACTACCAACCGACCAGGCGCGCGTTTTGGACCTCGTGCTCTTCGAGCCAACGCGTATGACCCGGGCACCTACCACCTCGACTTAGGCGTCGAAATTTTTGACCACCTCACCGTCGTTGACTACGGAGACGCCATCGTTAGCCATGGAATGTGGGAGCAATCTCGCCAAGCGATCTACGACAGAGTCAGCGAGGTGACCAGCCGAGGAATTATCCCCGTGGTGCTCGGGGGTGACCATTCGGTGACCTTCCCCGCGGTCACGGCTGTCGCTGAGAAACACGGGTTTGGCAACGTTGCCATGATCCACTTCGACGCCCACGCAGACACCGCTTATGAACTCGATGGCAACTTTGCCAGCCACGGCGCAATGATGCGGCGCATTATTGAATCCGGGTCGATACCCGGCGATCGTTTCCTGCAACTGGGATTGCGCGGCTATTGGCCAGGTGAAGAAGACCAGAAGTGGATGCGAGAGAACAACCTCAAGCACTACATGATGCAAGAGTTTTGGGAACGCGGCCCCATGCCGGTTCTGGATGATGTGATCGCCGAAGCCAAAAAGAGAGCCCCGAAGGCCTACATTTCTATTGACATTGATGTGCTCGACCCGGGGTTTGCTCCCGCCACAGGAACGCCCGAACCCGGCGGTTTTGCCCCCATCGATTTACTCCGCATCATCCGCCGCCTGACCCTCGAACTCGATGTGGTGGGGTTTGACGTTATGGAGGTTGCCCCGGCTTATGACCACGCTGACGTCACGGTTAACAATGCTCACCGTCTCATCTGGGAATTCTTCGCGGGACTTTCCGCAAAGAACCGGGACAAGCCTGAGCACGGTGTCCGCTAAAACTCACACCCAGAGGAAAGTGGTCTTTTCGTACCGCTCTTTCTCGCAAAAGAACGAATAACAATCGGCGACTGGCTGGCCGATGAAGTGGAGAAAAACCAGGTTTCCCGTCGTTTTTTCCACACCGCCCCAGAGACGTCGAACCCGAACTAAGCGGGCAACTTCGGGATGACGGGTTGCTCGTGATGGGCGGGGCACAGCGGCTGAAGCATTGCGCAGGGATCGCAGAACACGAGCTGCCTGCGGCAGGCCACATCAGCACAATTTTCGAGGCGAGACGAGGGCGTCTCGCACAGTGCGCAGCGGCCAATCACCTTCGCGTTGGAGCTAAAGGTCACCGCTTTGCGTGGATCAAATACCGAGAGCGAACCTTCCCATAAACCATCATCGCCAAAGGCTTCTCCGTACCGAACGATTCCACCCTCAAGCTGATAGACCTCGTTAAACCCGCGCTTAATCATCATTGCGGTTAATATCTCGCACCGAATTCCACCCGTGCAATAGGTGACAACGGGCGTATCTTTCAAATGGTCATACTGGCCACTATCGAGCTCCCGAACAAAGTCATTCGAGGTGGAAATATCCGGAACTACCGCATCCTTGAAGCGGCCGATCTGGGCTTCCCATGCGTTGCGCCCGTCAAAAAAAGTCACCTCTTTGCTTTCGACTAACTCATGAAGCTCCTGCGGCGTAAGGTGTTGGCCGCCGCCAATGACACCGGAGCCGTCAACAGCGAACTCATCAGACCCCCCAAACCCCACTAATTCGTTCCTCACTCGCACACTCAAACGCGGAAACTGAGACTCTGCGCTACTCTCACTCCATTTGAAGTCAATCTCTTTGAATCGCGGGTACTCCCGAGTCTTTCGCCAATACTTCTTGAGGGCGTTGAGCTCCCCGCCCACCGTGGCATTGATGCCGTGGGGGGAAATCAAAATTCTCCCGGCCAAACCCAACGATTCGCACAGGTCCCGTTGCCAGAGGCGTATCGCTTCCGGGTCGGCAAGAGGGGTGAAGCCGTAGTAGAGCAACACTTTATACACCGCCATCCTGCAAGTTTAGAGTCCGTGGGGGCGCAGAGCCCGGTGGGACGCCAGAAATATCCTCCCCGAGCAGGGAACCATCGAGCCTTCATCGAGGGTGAAACCCCCAGGGAAGTTCTGCTACCTCCTGTTACCGTGTGCTCAGCTCAACCGCTGGGGTTTAGCTTTTGAGAGGATGTTTTCAATGCAAGAAAAAGACCTAGTCGAATTATGGAATGACAAACGCCGTCAAATCATTTCGGCACAGATGCCCTCCGTGATTGCACTTGCTGTCATCACCGTTGTCGCCATGATGGGCTACTTCGATGGAGCAAGCATGTATGCAATCTCCTTTGCTGCCGTTTTTTTGGTCAGCGTGGGGAGCCTGAGCGTTCTGAACCAGTTTGCGGTCATCCGCGAGGCCGCATCAATTGTGAACGACCTCAAAGCCCTCGATAACCTCAGCGGTGTTGCTCGCGATATCGCCTCAAGCGGTTCGTACCTTCGCTACACCCAGGTGTTGATGGCCCTCTTCAGCCTCGCGCTGTTGGTTGCCCTCGCGCTGTTAGTCCTGTAACCAGGAGCGGCCTACCCGCGCGCAATCCCGGGGAGGTAGAGCGCCATGGGCTCTCTGCCTCCTCGTTTTGTTCCTCATCCAGATACGCGAGGGCAAAGCGGAAGCTAATCGAAAAGTGCCGGTGGCTTCGTGGCGTCTACAAGACGCTCGGCGATCTGTTGACCAAGACCCATCAGGCGGGCATCCCGGCCTGGGCCGCCAATCAATTGGGCTCCCAGGGGCATCCCGGTGGCGGAATACAACGTTGGGATGCTTATCGCCGGTAGCCCAGCGACATTCACAAAACTTGTCCACGGAGTCATCTGAACCTGCTGAGCAAAGTTCTTTTCCGGATCCTCTTTGTCGTACCAGCCGATAAGGGGCGCTGGCCCATTGAGGCCCGGGGTCAGAATCGCGTCAAAAGTGCTAAATCTTTCAATAGTTTCGGTCTCGAAGCGACGAAGACCGGCCAACGCTAAGAGTAAGGATTCTCCGCTAACTTGTCGTCCGCGAATCATCAGGTCCCTGGTGAGTGGCTCCAGGGCATCAAACATGTTGTCTGGCACAGGCAAGCTCGCGGCCGATGCGGTCCACAGGGTGATGAAATCATCGGCATAGGACGATAGGGGGTTCCACGTGAATTCTTCAACAGTATGACCTGCGTCGACAAGAGCCTCCCGCGCACTCCCCATTGCCTGTAACGCCTCCGCATCCGGCACAGTCTCCCAGTCACTAGGCCACGGTGACACAGTGGTCATCCCTATGCGAAGGCCCCGTTCAGGGTGCTGCGCGGCGTTGCTGAGGCCCCCAGAGGCTCCCGGTGCGCGGGTTGCCCAGTTCAGAGACCCCCGAACGAGGAAATCTGCGGCATACGCCAGGTCAGAAACGGTCCTGGTAATCAAACCGGGCACTGTGAGCCCACCCGCGGACTCTAAACCCGTTCCAGCGGGGACGAGCCCGCGGGAGGGTTTCCACCCCACCACACCACACGACAGGGCAGGAATTCGAATGGAACCTCCCCCATCGGATCCGGGAGCAAAAGGCAACATGCCGGCAGCAACAGCTGCCGCCGCTCCGCCGCTTGAGCCTCCCGCTGACCTGGCGAGATCGTGAGGGTTGCGGGTCGGGCCCGTTGCGGCGGATTCCGTGCCAGCAGACATCCCAAACTCCGACGTCGCCGTTTTCCCGATACTGAGCACCCCCGCAGCGTCCAGCCACTGTGCCATGGGCTCAGAAGCCTCCGCTACCGGTTGACCTCTGGTGGTGGCCGATCCGTAACCGGTGGGCATTCCTTCTCTAGCGACCAAGTCCTTGTCAGCACTCGGCAAACCAGCTAATCCCGACATGTTGAGCGCGAGCGGCCCCTCACCTACTCGTTCTGCGCGCTGACGCGCCCCCTCCGCATCGATATGGACAAGAGCGTTGACATCAGGATTGAAACGGGCGACGCGGTCGAGGTAGTACTCCACAAGCTCCGCGACCCCTACATCCCTGTTAACCAGCGAGGCGTGCTGGTCCGCGAGAGAAAACTGATGCCAATGGGTCATAGCGTGAGGCTAGTAGGCACAGAGGAATCTTGCACGCAGTGTGGCACCCGCCTTCCTGAGCCACCGCCCTGAAGTCAACCGCAGGGTCCCCACACTCTTCGTTCTGATGATGGGAACCGTCCCCTAGTGCCTGACCTTGCTATCGTGGGTCCTGGCCAGCAAGCCGCTTCCATCGCAACAGGACCCACGATTATGGGCGCCACCGTAGAGGAGAACCAATGTTGAAGAACATCGATCCAGTGTTGACGGGGTCGCTTCTGAAGGCACTCGATGAACTGGGCCATGGACAGAAAATCGCTCTCGTAGATCGGAACTACCCCAGTCACAGCTCTGGAGCTCAGGTCATCCACTTGGGTGAAATCGGTATCGTGCGAGCAGCCGAAGCTGTATTCGGGGTTTTTCCTTTGGACTCGTTTATCGAAAAGCCGCTGTCCCGAATGGAAGCAGATGATCAGTCGCCTTCGACCCAGACTCACGACCAGGTCCTCGAGGTGGCATCCAAGAGTCACTCTGCACGACTGGAGTTTGAAGTCATCCCCAGAATGGACTTTTATACCAAGGCCAAGGAATGCGCGCTCATCGTCCAGTGCCTGGAGACGGCTCCTTACACTTGTTTCATTGCCCAAAAAGGTGTGGTGTGACTGGGGTGCAGGACTCACCCCAAACATTGGAGCTTCACGATGTCGAAGAGCTCATTGACTTTGCGCGTAATTCTGCTTCCACGACCACCGGATTTGGACACTTAGACACCGACGGTGTCGTCGACTCCTCTTTTTCTCCCTCCGTATTGATCACGGCGCGCATGACATTTTGTTTTTCCATTGCGAGCGAGCTCGGATTGAAGGGTTGCGACGAACTCGCCGCCCGCGGCGTGAAGTCGCTGGCCATGGATTTTCTCGACGCGAAGAATGGTGGGTTTAGGAGCGCTCCTCTCGGACATGAGGGCGCTGAGCTCAAGAGCGCCTACGACACCTCCTTTGTCCTTCTCGCGGCATCCACCGCTCACTCCGTTGGTGTGAGCGGTGGAGACCGAGTCGCTGAACAGGCGTTGGAGGTCCTGTTTGACCGATTCTGGCGAGAAGACCTCGGCATATTTGCAAACTCGTTCAGCGAAGATTTCTCCACCGTGGAGCCCTACCTTGGCGCCAATGCGAACATGCACGCCGTAGAAGCGTTAATTGCTGCGAGCACAGCGATGGCCGATAGCTCTCTCGGGGAACGAGCATTAGAAATTAGTGACTTCGTAGTGAATCGGCACGCCCGCTCGATGGGGTGGATGATGCCGGAACATTTCGATTCCCAGGGCGGGCAAGACCTCAACTTCAATGCAGGGAACCCTGCTGATGAATTTCGGCCTTACGGCGTAACCATCGGGCACCTTTTCGAATGGTCACGTCTCCTCCTTGAGCTCCATCACAGCGGAGTACGTGGTGCTGAATGGATCCCGAAAGCCGCAACGAGCCTGTATGAAAAGGCCAAACAAATCGGTTGGGGCGTCGATGGCAGCGAGGGTTTTGTCTACACGGTGGATTGGGATGCACAACCAGTTGTGGACGAGAGAATGATGTGGGTTGTCGCAGAAGCTATCAGTGCCGCTGCGCAAATCGCCCAAAGCAACCTCTCAGACACCGCCCAAGGTGATGTTTCAGACTGGAGCGCTCATCTCACCACGATGTTCTTGGACACAGAAAAAGGTAGTTGGCACCACGAGTTAAATGCCGACGGGACTCCCTCTTCAACAATCGCAAAGGGGAAACCCGACGCCTACCATCTCCTGCAGGCACTTCTCATCCCACAGCTCCCCGAAGGGGGCGGGCTTCTCGAGCGCATTCGGAACCGCTAGGGCCAGGGTCAGCAACGCCCTGTTCACATCCGCCCTTCCTCAGGAAGCGATATCAGCTAAAGGGGAGAGAGTTGTTGCTCGGCATCAGGAATATCTATTGCTCCTGTCATGAGCGCTACCGAATCATTCATAGAGGCAGACTTCGGTGTCACGACCGCGGCACGCTTGCCAAGCCGCTGCACGTGAATCCGGTCGGCGACCTCATACACCTGGGGCATGTTGTGCGAAATCAACACAACCGTCAGTCCCCGGGCCTTGAGGTCCTTGATCAAATCAAGAACCTTGCCTGATTCGCGAACACCCAGTGCAGCGGTCGGTTCATCGAGAATAATGACTTGGCTTCCAAAGGCGGCCGCACGAGCCACAGACACTGCCTGGCGCTGACCGCCGGAGAGAGTCTCGACGGCCTGCGTGATGTCTTGCAGAGTGCTGATACCCAAGCTTTGGAGGTGCTCAGCTGCTTGCCGGCGCATGCCCTTCTTGTCGAGCTGACGAAATACGGTCCCCATGACACCCTTTTTTCGCACCTCTCGGCCGAGAAACAAGTTTGAGGCGATGTCAAGTGCCGGTGCGACAGCGAGAGTTTGAAAGACGGTCTCGATTCCGTGCTCGCGCGCTTCCTGAGTGCTGCTAAAGGAAACCTCTTCGCCGTTTACCCACATCTGACCATCATCTGCAACGTGAGCACCCGCAAAACACTTGATCAGGCTTGATTTACCGGCACCGTTGTCGCCAATGACAGCCAGAACTTCCCCGGAGAACAAATCGAAGTCCGAACCGTTGAGAGCGGTAACGCTCCCAAAACGTTTGACTAGGCCTCGGGCTTTGACAATGGGCTCACTCATAACTTCACCTTTCTGATCCACTGATCAACACCAACGGCGACGATGACCAAAATTCCAATTGCTGCTGTCCGATACGCCTGGTCTACACCAGCAAGGGACAATCCCATTTCGACAGCAACGACGATCATTGCCCCAATAAGGGCTCCCACCACTGCTCCTCGACCCCCGAACAAAGATATTCCACCGATCACCACTGCAGTAATCGACTGCAGGTTCAACATCGGGTCGACGTTGGGAGAGGCCGAACCGACGCGTCCAATGGTGATGTAGGCCGCAATACCCATAATCAGCCCCGCTACAAGGTAGACGCTGAAGAGAACCCTGTTGGCATTGATTCCGCTCAACTGGGCAGCTACTGGGTCATCACCCACGGCATAAACATGCTTACCCCAGGCAGTGTTTCTCAATACCCACGCTACGACGAAGTACAAAGCAAACATCACGAGCAATCCAAAGGTCACAAAGAAAGGACCCACAGCGAATCCTTCGCCCAAGACCAGTAGGACCTCTGGCATCTCAGGCCCCTGAATGGTGCGGGCCTTGAAGAAAATGAGGGTCAAACCCATGAAGACACTCCAGGTCCCCAAGGTCACAATGAAGGGCGGCAACCCGAACCGGACAATCAAGAAACCATTAACCGCGCCGGCTGCTGTGGCCGCCAAGATCCCTAAGAAAACTGCCAAGTACGGGTTTTGCCCAGCAATAGGCAAAACGTTTGACGCGACGACAAAGACCGCCAGATTGGCCATCAGCATTTGTCCGAAAATCATGATTGACCCAATGGATAGGTCAATGCCCGCCGTGAGGATGATGAGCGCCTGTGCTATCGCCAGGCTGCCAACGATAACGGTCTGCTGGACCATCAAAGAAATGGTCGAGGGCAGGAGGAACCGTTCATTGACCGCCCCAAAGGCAACCAAGACCGCAACGAGCACAACGAGTGAACTCAGCCATGGATATCGGTGGAGAGTCATTTGGATCCGACGCAGAAGAGTTTGCTCTACCTCAAACTCTTTGCCTACAGCATCTTCGCTAGAAGCTTTCTTGCTCACTCGGCTTACCCCCATAGAAAGTTGGACTTCTCAAAATCATAAACTAACTGCTTGCCACCCATCGACGGCGTCTCTGTCTGTCGCCTAGGTGTTAAGCGAGATGTTGGGGGGCCAGATTCTGGCCCCCCAACATCTTTACTTACCTTGAGGAGAGATTAGCCCCAGGCGTTTTCGATGCAGTAATCGGCGGTTTCTTGAGAAGCCGCGACGACTGAATCTTGTGGGTCATCGGTACACAGTGCTACGCCCGTGTCGAAGAACAACCCATTTGCTGAGGTGTTAGCAGGTGGCTCTCCGCCGTTGGCGATCTTGTAGATAGCCTCGATACCGAAGGATGCCATTCTCAGTGGGTACTGCTGAGCAGTAGCCTGAATCTGACCAGCCTTGACGGCTGTAACACCGGCAAGTCCACCATCAACGGAGACAACGAACACGTCTTCACCAATAACCTTGCCAGCTGCTTCGAGGGCTACGTTAGCTCCGAAAGCAGTGGGCTCGTTGATCGTGTAGACAACGTTGATGTCAGGGTTTGCCGCGAGGCAACGCTCGATACCGCTACGGCCGCCTTCTTCGTTGGCACCCGTGGCTTCGAGACAGACGATTTCATATTCGCCACCGGTACCTGTGGTGTAGTTTCCGGTCCTTGCAGCGCTGTCCATTTCTTCGAGAACAGGAACGTCAATTCCCATGCCCATCAGGAAGCCGTTTGCACGACAGAAGTCCACGGGGACAACGCGGTCATCGAAGATGACGAGCTGCGCAATAATGGCTTTTTCGCCATCAAGCTTGCCCGCTGCCCACTCGCCGATTGCTTCGCCGGCGAGGCAGTTGTCAGTTGCGAAAGTTGAGCTGACGATGTCTGCAGGCTCAGTAGGAGAGTCCAAGGCGATAACAAAAAGACCGGCTTCGCGGGCTTTCGTAATCGCTGCATTCACGTTCGTCGACATCGGGGTGATGAGGATTCCAGCTTGTCCCTGAGCGATTGCTGCCTCAATGAGGTCAATCTGGCCCTGGTCGTCGCCCTCTTCCTTGGCTGCGCCAACGGTCAAGTCAACGCCGATTTCTGCAGCTTTTTCTTTCGCTCCAGCTTCCATGGCAACGAAGAACGCGTTGGTGAGGTTCTTCAGGATCAGTGAGACGGCGACAGTTTCTTCAGCAACGACAGCCGCGTCGCTCTCTGTTGCAGTTTCGGTTGCATCTGTGGCACAACCGGTGAGGATCAGTGCGGCTACGCCTGTAGCTGCAAGACCCGAAAGAAAACGGTTTTTGGTAAACCGCTTTGTGAACGATGTTCTCATATGTGAGATACCTTTCGTAGTTTTATCCCCAGGAAACCCTGAGATTTGGAAGTTATCCCATGCCCAGCCAAGCAAGCAACTCGCCACCCCAGGTCGACACCAGATTGTGACCTTCGCTCGCCAGGGACCCACACAAATGCTGCTGAGAACAGGTCTCAAGAATCCAGGCTCCGGTTACTCCACTGCGCAGAGTAAGAGACAACTGCGGATAGGGTGCTAGCTGTGACGACGTTGGGAATAGATCTCGGGACGGGCTCCGTTAAAGCAGCCGTTGTCTCCTCTAAGGGCGCAATCCTGTCCCATGCAAGCAAAACCTACTCTGTGGAATCACCGTCTCCCGGTTGGGCCGAAAGTGACCCTGCGGAATGGCTCCACGCCGCAGAGGAAGTCGCCCAGGAAGCGATCAGACTCTCCCCCCAAGCTCCCGTAGCAGTGGGTTTCTCGGGACAGATGCACGGTGTTGTCATCGCTGATGCTTCTTTCACACCTCTGCGCCCCGCCATCCTCTGGGCTGATACCCGGTCCGCAGCTCAAGCTCAACAGATGAACGACGAGTTGGGCTCTTCGGAGATGGCGAAACTCGGGTCTGCCGCGGTAGCAGGTTTCGCTGCGACAACGCTGGCATGGTTGATGCAGCACGAACCAGAGGTGATGGCGAGGGCTCATCACGTCCTGCAACCTAAAGATTGGTTGCGAGTGGCCCTGGGTGGAGAAATTGGTACCGAACCAAGCGATGCCTCCGGGACGCTCCTCTGCGATGTTGCCGCCGGGCAATGGTCACATCTGCCCGTTGAATGGTCGGGAATTGAGATGGGGCTCCTTCCCGAAATTCACGCTTCCCACGAAGATGCGGGGCATATTGCGGTTGCTGGAATGCACTTGGCCTGCGTCTATGGTGGGGCCGACACCGCGTGCGCACTTTCTGGTTTGGGTTTAGTACCAGGTGAAGGTTTTGTTGCCGTTGGCAGCGGGGCCCAGGTTGTTGCCGTGATGAAGGACCCCACGCTCGACCCCTCTTTGGCTACCCACACCTTTGCCACCGTTGGCGACAAAGGTGGGGGCTGGTACCGGATCGGCGCGGTTCAAAACGCTGGCCTCGCGTTGGAACCCGCATTGGCTCTCTTGGGGAGCACCTTTGAAGAAGCCCATGAGGCTCTCGATGAGGGAATATCCCCCGACGACCCGATCTTCGTTCCTTATCTTTCCGGCGAGAGGACTCCCTTTATGGATCCCAGCCTTCGCGGTTCCTGGCATGAAATTTCGTTGGGAACGACGCGAAAGATGATTCTGCGAAGTGTTCTGGAAGGTGTTGCTCAGGCGGTAGCGCTTGCCCTCCAGGCGGTCAGTGACACCGGCGGAGACATGCCCGAGACTCTGCCTCTCATCGGGGGCGGTTCTACCAATCCGGTGTTTAAGCAGCTCCTCTCGGATTGTGCAAACAGGCCTTTAGCAAACGTTGAGGCCGCCGATGCAGCTGTTACCGGGGCCGCACTTCTGGGGGCAGGAAAGACTTCTCACCCCCACAGACCAGAACACGCGCTTGTTACGTACCCTCGTGAGACAGAGATACATCTTCTCGCCTCTCGCAGGGAGAAGCTGCTCACCTACGTTGAGTCCGCTCGTGAGGGGAACAGCAGCCGGTAAAAGGCCTCTGCTAGAAACCTCAAGCGCCAGAGCGAGCGCGATGCGGCCCGGTACTACACTGCTGGAATGACTAGTTTTCTGAGTGGATTGACCGGATCTTTTTCCCAATCGGCGGCCGAAAACCCCACCGTGGCAATCATGGAGGCGGGTTACGCCGCAAGAAATCTCGACGTGCGATACATCAATTGCGAAGTCGCTCCCGAGAAGCTTTCCGATGCCGTGTCCGGGGCTATTGCGATGGGCTGGTTGGGGTTCAACTGTTCCTTGCCCCATAAAGAGGCAATTCTGCAGTACCTCGATGAACTTGCCCCCAGCGCAAAACTGATTGGGGCCGTCAACACGGTCGTCATCACCGAGGGGCGGCTGGTGGGAGAAAACACAGACGGCCAAGGCTTCGTCGAGGCTTTGAAGAAGATCGGTGACCCCCGGGGCGCCAGAACGGTCATCTTTGGTGCCGGTGGTGCCGCGCGCGCGATTGCCATCGAATTAGCTCTTGCCGGTGCACAGAAAATCACAATCGTTAATCGATCGTTGGAGCGAGGCGAGAAACTGGCCCAGCACGTGGATTCCCAGACGGAAGCGGACTGCTCGTTTGCTCCTTGGACGCCAGGATTTGTCATCCCTGACGACAGCACTCTTGTCGTCAATGCAACTTCGCTGGGCTTTTATCCTCACCACGAGGAAACGCTTGATGTGGATTTCTCTACCTTCCGCGAGGGCTCGATTGTTGCGGATGTGGTACCCAACCCGCCCATGACCCGATGGCTACAAGCGGCAGAAGAAGCCGGCTGCATTCCACTGACCGGGATCGGCATGCTCGTCAACCAGGCTCTCGTTAATGCCCGCCTGTGGACGGGAGAAACTCTCGATGCTGCAGTAATGCATCGAGCGCTCAATAACGCGCTGGGGCTCCCCTAGCGCGTCCTGCTCGAAATGATACGTGCCGCAACTTTTTCAATGAGTGAGGGGCGCCAGGAGGACCTCGATGTCAGAAAACACGGAACCGGTAACCCTTATCGCGACGTTTCGAGCCGCGGCCGGGCAGGATTCACACGTCTTCGGCCTCATTAGTGCCTATGGCGAAGTTGTTCGAAAAGAGCCTGGAAATATCTTCTTCGAGATTTACACCGAACGCGATGACAGGCATGCCTTCGTCATTATTGAGCGATATCAGAACGAACAGGCGTTTCGGAAACACCTAGACGGGGCTGAGGGCACAGCGTTCAACCTTCAACTGGCTCCCCTGGTGGAGGGGGAAGGCTCCGAGCTCCAGTTCCTGAGAATTGCGTCCTAGCTTCGCCTTTCGCGCATGCTCACTGCTCAGCCTTGGCTGAGGCCTTCCTCATATTTTCGCAACAGGTCATCGAATTGGTTCCGAGCCTCAGGATCAGTGGGTCCTGGAGGGAGCGCGCGAGCCTGAGGCTGCCACCCAGGGCGTTCACCGGTTAGGGCCCATGCTGCTTGTTTGGCTGCCCCGATAGCGACGTACTCCCCCGGATCAGGAACGACAACAGGGAGCGACACCGTCTCACTCACCACCTGCTGAACGCCCACGTTTTGAGCCCCGCCCCCGATGAGTGTGAGTCGCGTGACGGTTTCGGTTTCACGAACAATGGCGTCGAGACCGTGAGCCAAATTAGAGACCACGGCCTCCACGACTGCTCTCGCCATATTTTCCGGGGTGAGGTTCAATCGGGTGATGCCACCGAGTAAGCCGGTGGCATCGGGAAGATTAGGCATTCTTTCGCCGTCAAAAAATGGCAGGAGGCTCAGCCCCCCTGATCCGGGCGCTGCCATCTGAACGGAAGCCGAGAACTGCTCCCACGACAAGCCCAGTAGTGTCCGGACCGAATCGATGGCCCTCGAGGCATTCAAAGTTGCCACAAGCGGAAGAAATCCGCCCGCCGCATTTGCAAATCCCGCAACGGTCCCGGTGGGATCATTCGCAGGGTTCGAGGTGACCGCAAATACCGTCCCGCTTGTGCCGAGGGACATAACAACGTCCCCCACGTGAGTTTCGAGACCCAGGGCAGCTATCGCGTTATCGCCACCGCCTGACCCAATGATCCAGCCTTCCTCGGTTTTTCCCGCTTGATCCGCGGCACCGAGAACACGAGGAAGAACAGGCCGATGCCCCAGGACAAAGTCAAGAATGTCGTTGTCATATGTATTTGTGGCGGAAGAAAAATACCCGGTCCCACTAGCATCCGAGCGATCGGTCACGAGCTCGTCCAGTTGGGGGCCATGAACGGAGCTTCCTGCTGGACCGAAGCCCCGAAGCCGCCATGTCAGCCAGTCGTGGGGAAGCGCTACCGCAGCAATGGTGCGGGCCAGGTGGGGTTCGTGCTCTCGAACCCAGGCGAGCTTCGTTGACGTAAACGACGCGACCGGGACCGATCCGGTCCGTTCTGCGAGGTTGGCAGCACCAAATTCAGCGATGAGGCGCTCAGCTTGGGGAGCCGAACGCGTGTCGTTCCAGAGCAACGCAGGCCGCAGGACAACACCTCGGGCGTCTAAGGCAACAAGCCCGTGTTGCTGAGCACCAATGGAGATAGCTTCGACGCCCGAGGTGTCCACCTGATCGAGCGAGTTTCGCAAGGCGCTCCACCAGTACTCTGGGTCGATTTCTGAGCCTTCGGGATGTGGTGTTGTGGCTTCGGAAAGGATCTCGCCCGAGGCAACATCAACGACAAGCACCTTGCAGCTCTGTGTCGAAGAATCGACACCAATGACTCTCGGCATGTCCACCTCTTCTCTCTCCGGGCTCCCGTCCGCACATGCTAGCGAAGTATTCCGCCCCGGCCAGCATCCCCATCCCTCTTCTTAGCCAAGCCGAGCTAATACGTTTTGTCGCTCCTGCGATGCTTCCCCCGGGGCTTCTTTAAGACCGAAGAACGCCCGCAAACGCTCTGTGCACTAGCCTCAAGGAATGGAATTCCCAGCCGCCAAAACTATCCCCCTGCACGAAGCGAAGCCCCTCAATTGGGGCATTGCGGCTCCTGGCGAGATTGCAGGCATGTTCACCGCCGCGGTCAACACCTATGGAACCCAAAACATTGCGGCGGTGGGTTCACGCTCGCTCGAGCGAGCCAGTGCTTTTGCGAAGGAGCACTCGATTGACCACGTCTTCGGTTCCTATGATGCGTTGTTTGCCTCGGATGCCATCGAGGCCGTTTACATTTCCAACCACATCGATGGGCATCTGGACTTAGCAAACGCTGCGCTTGAGGCGGGGAAGCATGTTCTGGTGGAAAAACCTCTTCACTATTCGCCCCGTAAAGCCGAGGAGACGCTGGAGAGGGCCCGCGCCAAGGGTCTGTTGATGACGGAAGCTATGTGGACTCGTTACCTGCCACAGGCCAGTGTCATCAGACAGATCTTGGACTCTGAAGAATTTGGGTCCCCCGAACACATGGTCGCTAGCTTCGCCGAGGATAACCGTGGGGTTCAACGTTTGTGGGAAAAAGGAACCGGCGGTATTACCTACGACATGGGTATCTACCCGATTTCTTTTGCCTACGAAGTATTTGGTCAGCCATCATCCATCACCGCATCAGGAACCTGCACCCCAGACGGACTCGATGAGGGCTCACTTGTCCGCCTCGATTACCCCACCGGCCAGACGGCGACGCTGGTGATTTCGGGGGTGGCCAGTTTCCCCTGTCAGGCAACCGTCTCCGGCGAAAACCTGGCCCTCACGCTAGAGCACCCGTTCTTTGTTCCGACAACACTGCAACTCTCGGACAAAGAACTGTATAAAACCGAAAAGAGTTGGAGTGATGGCTCAGAGGTCAAGGGTCACTCCGGTCTTTTCTATCAAGCCGAATGGTTTGCCTACTACGTTGCTCAAGGCTTGACTGAGTCACCCGTTCATACTCACGAAGAGATTGTTACCAATCTTGAGGTGGCAGAAGAAATCTCTCGCCAGGTCGGCTCGCGCCCCTCACTTCTGGGACCCTAGCTCTCCGAGCTAACCCAGTCCAATACCTGAAGCGCGCGGAGACCGTCCTCCACCGTCGCCAGATCTGATGAGGGTTTGCCCCGAAGCGTTTCAGTCCATTCCACAAGTTCGTTGACATAGGCCTGCCGAAAACGTGCCATCCAGTTTTCACCCAGCGCAAACGGAGGGTGCGCGGGGTGTTGATGGTCTCTTACCACCGTGACGTCACCCCAAATACCCACTCTCACCACACCTCTTTCGAAAGTCAGTTCACATCGAACGTCGTAACCGTAGGAATTATTAGCAAATATGTCAGCAACAATCACGACTCCGTTGACAGTTCCGCCGGTGAGAACGATGGGGTCCTGGAGGCCATCCGGCGCAACGGAGGTGGGCCGGCCCTTCAAGACGGTGAGATCCGACCACTCATCGGAGAGTAGCCACCGCATCGTGTCAACCTCGTGAATCGCGATGTTCGTGAGAAGCTCCTCACTCTTGATGCCAGGCGATGACACGTTCCGCGTGGAGGCGTTCACATACAACACCTGCCCGAGCTCCCCGGAGCCAATGATGTTTTTCACCTCGACAAGGGGAGGATCAAATCGCCTCATGAAACCCAGGTGAATCAGGGGCTTCCCCACCTCTGTGAGCGACTTTTGCGCCAGTTGGGAGAGTTCTTCGCCATCATCAAGAGATTGAGCCAAAGGCTTTTCGCATAGCGCGGGAATCTTTCGAGACAGACACAGTTTGATACTTTCGGCGTGAAAACGATCCGGTGAAGCGATCACAACGCCGTCCAAGGAGACCGTGTCCAGCATCTCCTCCAAAGAATCAAATCCTGGACAACTCAGGTTCCATCGTTGCAGCAGCGCATTCCTCAAGTCCTCGTTCGGTTCAGCCAGCCCGACGACCGTAACTCCGGGAATGTCCTGGGACAGGTACTCGACGTGGCCGGAGCCCATCACACCAGCGCCCACCACACCGACTCTGAGTTCTTTTTCAACCACCTGGCACACCCGCCCAATCTGTTAGTGGCGCCTTGCCACAAATCTCGATTTTGCCGCGCCCACGCCTGAAGAGACCTCGTTGGCTGACCACAGCAATTTTTTCAGCGGTGAATTGACCGCTGTGGTTATCAGCGTAATTCACAAAGGCTTCGTCGCCGTACCGCGCGAGAGGGAGTCCATCCCGGCCCGAAAAATCGAATGTGTAGCGGCAGCTTGCTCCGGGGTGACGCACCCGAAGCGTTCTCCCAGCAGGCCCTCCCGTTCTGCAAGGTATGAAGCCCACATTTGAAGGATTGAATCCGAGAACCCGAACTCAAAATTGGGGCCTGTCACGGTGGGC
>FLOH01000158.1_pt1 | contig 190035 bp, 184 predicted proteins | sample 756751 | NCBI WGS metagenome assembly FLOH01 (sample SAMEA4026879, study PRJEB14308) | marine metagenome | biome: coastal water; material: water | depth 74 m | reverse complement strand
GTTGTTTAATAATGCTCCTCCTCTTGGGCTTCCCGATATCGCTGAGCTCATCGGGATAAACTTCTCGCCTCAAAAGGCTATAATAAAAAAGCCCTACTTTTCAGTAAGACTTTCAAAAATGCTCCCCCTATTATTCAAAGTTGCAGCACAACTAAGTCTTTTAATAAATTAAAAGGTTTAATTTAATCGATACTTTACTTCGTTTTTAGAGAATATCATATAGTGCACGTTCTTTGACTACGTAAAACTAGGTGTAATGGACAAAATTGATGCTTTTTTTTAGACGTTACTCTCGTGTGGACATTTTTAATGCTTTTTATTTTCATTAATTTGTTAAATCGAACTCACCTATTATTACTTTTGAGTATCAAATAAAAACGGAATCAAGCTCTGCTGGAGAGCAACTTGCCAGGGATATATTTGATGCTCGACAAAAATGTCAATCAAAGGAAACAGTTAATGTTTCCTTTGATATTTTTAGAGAGCCTTATGCCTTTAAAAACTCATTTATAAACTTCTTTTTCCTTTCAATTGATAATCCATTGTGGTTTCTTAATTTATTTTTTAAATCAGAAAAATGACCATCAATTGCATTGGTTGTATTTGGAATATTCAACTCAATATTATCGTACCAAGTGAACAACCAAGGCAAATTGTTTCTTAAACTATTATAGGCACTTCGCACTTTTTTATGAGTATATGCACTTTTTTTGGTTAGTGGGTTTGTGGTTCGTTCATTTAAAAAGAACTCCCATTTTTCAAACCATAAACCTAATGCACCCTCAAAGGATTCTTTGTCTGTTATAGTCATTAAATCAACAACTTCCATTAATTCTTGCGACGGCTTTAGCTTTGGGGTCTTTGTTAAATAGCGTCTAATAATCGCACTTTGATGGAACTGACACATTTGAACCGGAATGTTTCCAAAGGATCGAATGAGTCCTTTTCTACCATCACAAACAATCGCCAAAACTATAAAACCTTGCTTTTTTAACTCTTCAATGCCTTGAATATAGACCAGATTTGTTTCATATTGAACGTAATATTTCAACAGATTTTCTTTTGTAATATTGTCTTTAAAGAGCATTACGCCAAACTTTCTACCCCAATAAGTTGTATCCATAAGTACAATTACAGATCTAGGATTTGGTTTGTCAAAAGCAACATTATGCAGATCTATTCTTCGTTGAACTGTTTTTATGGAACAATTATATTTCGTTGATAACTGTAAATATGTTTGCTTGCCTTTTACATATTCTTGCCAAATTTGAGCGTTATTTAATCGTTCACCACCTATAAATTGTTTGTCACAAATGGCACATTTGTAGCGTTGAACACCATTTATAAATCCATTTTTCTTCGTAAATCCTTTACCACAGTAAAAGCACTTTTTTTATTCATAGTCTTTGATTTGCTTCAAAGATAATGAGAATGTGAATTGACAAGGTTTTGAGCATTAATTTTGTCTATTACGCCTAAAACTACTATTTGGTAACCGATGATTTTCCGTTTTTTACGAATTGCTTAAAGGGGAGTGCAAATTCTTGATCAGAGAATCCGAATTGTAGTTTTTATGGTGTACAATTCTTAAAGATTTCATTGTTGTATTAAATACCAAATATCACTTCGCATTCCACCGCAATACCGCGTCTCGTACGCGCCTGCCGAGCTGCTCGCCCTTTTTTGAAAACAGCTCATCCCTTTCCGGGTAACCCTTCAATTCTTCATTAATGGCGGAAGCTCCAAAAGGAGTAGTCCATTCCCCGCCACCAACCACCACCATGCCAAATATGAGCATGGCATTTTGCAGAGCGTTTTGAACCAGTTCTTCTCCTGAAGAAATGCCGCCTGCGGTTACAAAAACCGCTCCAATTTTATCCTTTAGGGGTGTTTTTTCGAAAGGCCAGCCCTGAATAAACGTTAATAGCTCCGGAGCCGGATTGGCATTGTAAACTGGTGATCCTAAGATAATGGCATCTGCTAAAATTACATCCTCATTGGTGGTCTCCGATACAGACTTAAGGACCACATGAACGCTGTTGTTTTCCGTCGCGCCCTTGTATACCGATTTGGCCAACTTTTCCGTGTTGCCGGAATTGGAAACATATGTGATAAGTATAGTCCGTATTTGGGAGCTGTCTTGCTGTCCGAAACCCACACCATAAGCCAAACCAACTATAACAGTAAACACTAATTTTAGGCAAACTTTTAATCGCATCATTTTTATACTTGCATTTAAGTGAGCAAGTTAATTATTTCCGGCCGATGGGAAGACCAAAAAGAAGATTTTTTGTTGCATCTTTGAGGAAAAATTCGAAAATTTCAATTTTGAGAGTTGCAACTACATTTTCACTCCAGAGATTAAGTCTATAATTTGGCTATTAAGGTTTTACGAAAGAATAAAAATAAAAAGGAGGTCAAAAATGACCTCCTGTCTAATATGGCTCCCCTTATTATGAGAAGTTGCAGCACTATTTTAATGGTTGAATTTACTTATTTAAAATTTCAATTAACTCCTGTCCTGTTTTAATGTGATTTTCGTAAAATCCAGTTAAAGATGAATTACCTATACCCCCTCGAAAAAGAAGTCTCATAATGATTTTTAGAACCCACTAAAAGATAATTTTATATCTTTGATATATATAGCCTCAATAAATTATTATGAAAACTTACATCCAAACATTATTAGTGTTTTTCTTATTCATTTCTTGTTCCAAAGATGTTGAACCCGAAATCATTCCAAAATATAATTTAAAGGTTTCTGTTACTCCATCAGAAGGAGGAACAGTAACTCCATCTGAGGGGAGTTATCAAACAGGTACAAGTGTTTCGTTATTGGCAACACCATCACCAGAATATATATTTAAAGAATGGAATGGTGGTATTACGGGAACAACGAATCCTGTTTCAGTTACAATGAGTTCAAATATGAATATTTCTGTTGTTTTTGAAAAAAGAATGTATCCTTTATCAATTATAATTGAAGGAGAAGGTACTGTTACTGAAGAACTTATTTCTTCTAAAACAAGTGGAGATTATCCATCTGGTAGTGTTGTAAAATTGACTGGAGTTCCTGTTGAAGGTTGGGAATTTGAAAGTTGGAGTGGAGATTATGAAGGAACAGAAAACCCTATTAATATAACTGTTGATAAAGAGAAAACATTAACGTTAAAATTCAGTAAGAAACAAGAGTTGTTTGTTTCAAAATCACCTATATATACTTACCCTAATAATACAGTTGGTCAAATAATAAATTCCCATTATTTTCCTGGTATGTACATAAATACAGAATATGCAAACCAACATATTGATAGTATTGATTGGCCAACATATGAGTATCGTTTTGCTGGGAGAGATGGTGTTTATTTAGATTATAACGATGACAGCAAACTCGATTTTTTTGGATTTTTGACAAATTTTGACATTAATTGGAGTGTAAATAAAGGAAAGTTCATTCTTATTGATAATATCCTAAATGATTCAAGAACTAAAAAATATTATGATACTGACATGAACCACGGTGGTACATTCCAATTAAATGATTTTAATAATGACGGTAAACAAGATGTTATGATATCATCTCAGAATAATCATTTGAATGGTGATGGTGGTCAATCTAATAATTTACCCGTAAAGATTATATATTTCAATAATGATGGAACAAAATCAGAACAGCTCGTAGGAAATCCAATGGGTATTCATGATTCCGCTTGTGGTGATGTAGATAATGATGGTGATGTGGATTTACTTGTTTGGTTATTTTCCGACCCAAATATTACAGCTCGGCCATATCTTTACTTAAATGATGGTAATGGGAATTTCAATTTAACAGATAATTTTCAATCTTTTAATGGACTCCAAAGTATTTTAGAAAATGAAGGCCCTTTTCCTACAACCACTGTTGAATTATTTGATATAAATAGTGATGGTTTTTTAGATATAATTATTGCTTCTGGACTTCATGAAAATATTACTAATGTCGATGGTGCAATTAAGATTTATTGGGGTAATGGAACAGGAAAATTTGATTTGTTAAATAATTACACCGATTTACCTAACACTTCTATCACGAACTTTTCTATAGCTCAAATTATCCTCGGATTTACTTTTTTTGATTATGATAATGATGGTGATTATGATATTGTGTGTTCTGGTACTCCAAATTACGGTGGATATTTCATTCAATTATACGAACAAACATCAAAAGGAATATTTAAAGATGTTACAACTTCCATTTTTGATAAATGGAATGATTATATAAGTGGACCTCTTGATCAGTATGGTCATCCTACGGGTGTTGATGGGGATTTTCCTAATTTCTATAATCTAAGAATATATGACAAAAATGGTGATGGATTATATGATATTGTACCAGATAATCTAGCTACTTGGGGTGGGTATCAATATGTTTCAAATCTTTATTGGGAGAATATTGGTGGTTCATTTATTAGAAAGAAAGAAAATTATTAAAGTTGATGTTTGCTTCAATTATGGAAAGTTTTATAAATACAGACCCAAACAAAAGATTCTTGGTTGCATCTTTACCGAAAAATTCGAAAATTTTGATTTCCAGAGTTGCAACAACATTTTCACTCCAGAGATCCAATCTATTATGTTGGCCAGTAAGGTTTTGAAAGGTATTAAAAAAAAGAAAGAGGTCAAAAATGACCTCTTGTCTAATATGGCTCCCCCTATTATTCAAAGTTGCAGCACAATTTCTTCTTTTGACGATCCACTCGCCTTGTAATAAATCCAATTCTCCTTCAACAATAACACTTAAGTAGCGAGTGTAAACTTCCTTTAATTGTGAAGGAAGTGGCTCGATGATTTCCTTGGTTTTTAACTTGTGGTTAACGTGTGCAATATGAAAATGTTGGGCATTTAAAACTCCAAACTTTCAATTTATTACACTGTTTATTTAATGTTAAAATGTTCATATTTACCACTTTCTGCCCAATTTTTTATATTGCGTGTTGCCAGTGGTTTTTCATTCATTTATAACTAATTTTATTTTTCCCCACATTTCGTTATGAAATGATATTGGAACAAGAGAACCATCAGGTGCTTCTCCCATTCTAATTACAACAAAATTCTTACTTGGAATTATCTCAACAAATTGTCCATTTTTACCCATTCCCGCAAACAAGTCATTTGGGGCATTTTCAGACAAGGACGTATTAAACGAATTAGGAAGACTTGGGAATATTATTGACTCTTTTCCATTCAGCCACCATAAGTAACCGTAAGATGGATTTAAATTCTGTGAGGTGTTGACCATTTGACTGTAGTAATTTTCATCTGACAACACGTTGGTTTGATTCCATTTACCTTTATTGAGAACTAAAAGACCAAATCGTGCCATATCTCTGGCAGTACTCCAATAAACATTGTTGTAGCCTTGTGAAACCCATTGCCCTCTCATTCCGATGACAGATTCAATTTTCTGGTCGGTATATTCATTATAGTCAATACCAGTTGTGTTCTCAACCACTTTTTCAAGAAGTGTGTAAGGAGCGTTGTGATAAAACCACTGTTGTCCAGCATCTGATTTATAAGTTAGGCAAGAAGGAAGGGTACAATCAAGGTCAGATACATTGTATTCTAATCCTGTTGTCATAGTTAATTGATTTTTCACTGTAATCAATTGTTCTTTTTCAGGTGTCAAGTTCGTCCAAACATCACCTAAATAGTCAGAAGTGGAGTTTTCAATATTTAGGAATCCATCCTGTTGAGCAATTCCAACTAATGTCGCAGTTAGTGTTTTGCCAGCAGAAGCCCAATACCATTGAGTGTTCTTGTTAAAAGGTGTAGTGCCAAGAATATTGTTTCCGAAATATTCTTCAACCACTATTCTTCCATCTTTTAGTATGATGAATGCTTTTGTATTGTTTGATTCCAAATAAGTCAATAACTCTACTAATTCTGAGGTATTCCAGCCTAATTCAGACAGTGAAGTACTTTCCCATTCGTCAGAATTCAATGGAGGAAAATATAATGTTGATTCTTCAGAATTAGTGATAATGATGTCATCTTCTTTGTCGCACGCAAATAGAAAAAAATACAAAACTATTATTATCAAATATTTCATAATCACTCAATTTGTTTTATCAGACATTCTATCTCCATTTTGGCTGCATTCAAGTTTCTAACGCAACAAACGTTGCTTTTTTTTAGTGAGTCTAAGCTACAAATTTTAGTTCAGAATCTAATATTTCTTTAGGCGTTTTATAACCAATAATTTTTCGTGGTCTATTATTGAGTTTATGTTGTATTATTTGTAGCATTTTTTCATCGATATTATTAAAGTCAGTTCCTTTTGGGAGATACCTTCTAATGAGTCCATTTGTGTTTTCATTGGTTCCTCTTTCCCAGGAAGAATAGGGGTGAGCAAAATAGATTTTCATACCAGTTTTTCGAGTTATTTCTTGATGTCTTGCCATTTCAATTCCGTTATCGTATGTCATTGTTTTTTTAAATAAAGGATTTAATTGATTTAATTTTTCTGAGAACATTTTGGCGACTTCATCGGATTTTTTACTATTAAGTTTTATAATAATAGTGTATCTAGATTTTCGTTCTACAATTGTTCCAATAGCACTTTTATGGTTTTTCCCAATGATTAAATCACCTTCCCAATGCCCAATTTCATTTCTAAGGTTAATATGCTTAGGTCTATTGTCAATACTGATTTGGTTGGTTATTTTACTACCTGTACCACGTCTTTTTTTAGGAGGTCTTCGACGTGTTTTTTTACGTACAAGTAGTTTAATTAATTTTTTATTTAAACTAGCTTGAGGATGTGTATAAATGTATCTGTAAATAGATTCGTGAGAAATTGACATTATAGGGTCATTTGGATATTTCTCTTTTATTCTTCCTGCAATTTGCTCAGGAGTCCAATTAGAAAGAAGTCCTTTAAAAACATAAAATCTAAGATGTTTATAAGTTGAAATTTTATCAATGTTTCTTTTGTTTAGATAATCATCTTTAGCATTCCAATGTGCTAAATCAGCGGAGTATTTATCTTTATCAGATTGCACCCATTTGTTGACTTCTCTGGTGATTGTAGAACGAGATCTATTTAAGGTTTTAGCGATGTATGCTTTTGACTTATTTTCGTTTAAAAGAGTCTCAATTTGTATTCTTTCTTTATGGGTAAGTCGACTATTCTTTTTACGTATCATATTAACAAATCTATAAATTTAGATTTGTTGCGTTAAGTTATTGAGTACAGGCTATCTTGTCTATATTCTGTAGAACCTCCAACTCCAAAGTACCTCGCCCCAGAACCTCCAGTAATTATATTTGAATCATACGAAACAACTCCACCCTCTAATATTATTCCTGCAAACAATAATGGAGGTATTGAAGTAGTTTGATCTTCATTTGCATCTTTAGCATATTCTTGACGAGTTGACCTTATTATTTGCCTTTCATTTAATAAGTTTCCAATATTTTCTCTCTCAATAGGTTTAAACCATTTAGATTCTTCTAAAGATTTTAATAATATTGAAGTTCCTCCTTGAGTAACTGCAGTACTGAATGTTGAACCATTTTCAACTAATTTATATTGCCCCGTTTGATCTCTAAACTTATAAACACCAACAATTGTTTCATTTAATGGCATTATGGTATCTAATATACTTTTTCTTGATGTGCTTTCTCCTATTCTAGCTTTACTTGCATTAAAAGGCTGATTAAAATAAGTCCCACAGCTTGTTAATACTAATAAAATAGAACAAATAATAAATTTGAAATACTTCTCCATAGATTATAGATTTGTTATATTTAATTTGGTATTATTATTTGAGTCTGTTCGCCCGTTGTAGTATCTAAAATATTAACAGATAAGCCATTACTTGAAGGGGTGATTTCTACAACCAAAGAGCCAAAAACAAAAGTACCAACAGACAACCCTTCGTCTCCAAATTGTTGTTGAAACAAATCTTGTGATAATGAATTTAACAACTGTCTATTTAAACTTTCTGTAAAATTCTCTAAATCTGTTGCTTGAGTAAAATCAAATCCTGAATCTTCTTCAAAACTGTTTTGGGCATTTGCAGAAGCCAATAACTGCTGGTAATTAAAAGTGTCTCCACCAAAAAATGGATTAATTGGCTTATAAACAAGGTTTTGTGAAAATACAAAACTAGAAAAACAAACAAATAGTACGGTAATTATTAATTTTAACTTTTTCATACTTAAATTTACTAAAATATTTTATATTCTACTATTTTTAAATAACATTTTTCGTTGCTTAGAATATTGGCTTAAATTCTGCAAAGAAATTTTAACATTTGATTTTAAAAACTCTTCATCTGGTTTTGACATAAACTCAAACAACACAGTATCATCTACCTTAACAGATATAATACTACTGGTTCCGAAATATGGTTTTTCTGCAATGGTAATAATAAAAGGATATTGTGTTCCTGAATTTAAATAATCCTGATAAAAATAATCGTGAAAATCTTTACCGATTTTTGTAAGTACTTCATCTATAACAATACCTTTTAACTCAAAATCGGCTTCTTTTACTATTTTTTTTTGTGCTTGCTGTTGTTTTTGAGGAAGTATGTAAATTGAATCTTTTGAAACTAATATATTTTCATGTTTTATAAATAAATAAATACGCAAATCTTCATCTTCATTTAAATTTAAACGAATCTCTGAAACAGTTTTGCTTTCCTCTGGATTTAATGAGAACTCCCCTTCTTGCCGGTTACTAGAGTAATTTCCTGATGCACTTTTTTTTAAAGCTACTAAATTGTAGTATAAATTACTTTTAAAAAGTGGCTCTTCATTTTCAACTTGAGCTTTTATTAAAATTAAATTGTCAGATTCCTGAATATTAATTTTCCCTTTAACGGTTTCATTTAATTGTGAATGAATCTGGTTAAAACTCAACAGCAAAAGACATAAAATAATATGTATTTTTAGTTGGCTCATAGCCTAATAATTCTTTATAATTAAGGTTTTAAAATCAGATTTTTGAACAATACTAATATTATTAATGATAGAATTCTCTCCATAAATTTGTAGATTATTAGCGTTTCCTTGTTGATGGATATTAAAATTGAAAGGTGTATTATTGTAATAATTAATAAAATTGTAATAATTGTTATCCCCTAATTGATTAACTGTTTGAGAATCTGAACCATTTTGTTTAATATCAATTTGATTGTTATTCCCTATTTGGTTTAAAGTAACGGAATTACTTTGTGCTTGTTTATTATTTGTTGGTGATGCAACATTGTTTTCAAGTAAAGAAGACTCTTTATTCAATTGAAAGTATTGATTTATAAGGTATGTGTTTTCATCTGTAATTACCTGAGCATTTCCCGAAAAGAGAGCTAAATTAAACAGTATAGAAAATATAACTAATGGTGTATGAGGATTTTTCATAGTTTTAATCATTTTTCATATGATATCAAATTTAAGAAAAAAGAGGGAGTTTTCCCTCTTTTTTTTTGTAATAAATTGTTCTTTAAATGTTTAAATAATTTTAATAGTAAATATTATATACACTATTAAATACCCAAACTATTTTGTTGAACACAAGCTGTATTATAATTACCCATTTGATTAACTGTACTATAATTCACTGAAGAGCCAATACTATTAGCCGTTTGTTCAGTATAAGAAGCGTTGCCCATACCATTTTGATAAACATTACTCCAGTTAGCACCTGTAGTTCCTTCAGTTTGAGTTAAGCAGTTTTTATTATTAGTTCCGTCTTGATAAACATTTGAAACATTTGTCCAAAGACCACTAGCAACATAAGAGCCTGCATTTTGTGTTTCAACAGATGTATTTCCAGAACCATATTGAGTTGTTCTAGCATCATTAAAACTTCCATTTTGTGTTTGATTAACTGCATTATTATCACCGTCTTGGTATATTCGAGCATAGCTTCCTGCAGCACCATCATTAGGACCTGAAGATTGATACTGAATAGCATCATTATCAGTTCCAAATTGTTCTGTCATTGCATCATTATTATCATAATACTGTGTTTGTAAAATTCCGTTACCTGAACCAACTGAACTAGCCACAGCACTATTATGTTCTGCATAACCTGCTCCTACTAATTGTTTTGCATAGTTCCAACTTCCAGATTGCCATACAACTCCATGATTGTTATCTCCTAATTGATCAATGTCAGAAACGTTATTGTTACCATCTTGATGTACCCAAGCGTCATTAGTTGACCCTCCATAACCTAATTGATCTGCAGCACCATCTTGGTTTACATTACTTAAATTTCCTGTACCGTATTGCAAAACACTTGCAAAATTTCCATCACCATCTTGGTCTATATCACTTACATTATCACTCCCATAATGGTATTGCATATCTACTTGTTGTACTTCACAGTCATTGCAAGGAGCCCATCCACCTTGTGCAAATAAAGAACTTGCTGCTATAATAAAAGTAGCACTTAAAAATAAATTTAATTTTTTCATAATAATAAAATTTTAAACGTTAGTAAATTTGTTAATAATAATTAAATTTCATAAAAATTTATAGAGGGCCATAACTACTTTAAAAATATGTACAAATACATACAAATAAAAGTCTCTATAAACTTCTTACTTAGGGTATAAAATTTTGTGGGGTTTAAAATATTAATTGCAATTTATTTTAGAATAAATAAAATATATAGTACTCTATACTTATTTAGTCTGGGTCTAAATTAAATATAAAAACCTAAATCTCAGTATATTAATTACTTAAATTTGCCAATCGTTATTATTCTTAAATGAATGGTAAATTATGTTACTTTGGTTACATAAAAATACATTTTAGAATAAATAAAAGACTAATTTACCTATAATTATTTGCCTTATATCAGTGATTTTTTAACTTTTTGGCAGAAATTGAAAAAACTATAACAATGAATTTATAACAGCAAAAAGAGATACAGAAGAATGTATTGATTTATTTATACTGATTTTATGATTAGTAATTTTTAATAATTAAGGTTTTAAAATCAGATTTTTGAATAATGCTAATATTATTAATTATTGTATTTTCTCCATAAATTTGTAGATTATTAGCATTTCCTTGTTGAATAATATTAAAATTGGAAGGTATATTGTTGTAATAATTAATAAAATTGTAATAATTGTTATTCCCTAATTGACTAACTGTTTGAGAGTTTGCCACATTTTGTTTAATATCAATTTCATTTTTATTACCTATTTGGTTTAAAGTAATGAAATTACTTTGCTCTTGTTTATTATTATTTGTAGTTGGAGTTCTTTTATTTTCAAGTAAAGAAGATTCTTTATTCAATTGAAAATATTGATTTATAATATAGATGTTTTCATCTGTTTGTTGAGCATTACTATTAAATGAAGTTAAATTTAATAACAATAAAAAAATACCATATTTAAAATTAGAACTTTTCATAAAACTAAATTTTTTATATTATAACAAATAGAAAAAAGGGGGCTTAGCCCCTTTTTTCTATTTAAAATTATTATTTAAAGAGGAGTAACTGTAACACCACCAACTTGAGTTACAGTTGCAGTATTATGATTTCCTAATTGATTCACAAAACTCATGTTATTACCATCAGTATTTCCTATTTGATTAACCAAAGATTCATTGTGTTCTCCATTTTGAACAACAAAACTACTATTCCAAGCACCATCAGAAACTAACTGAATAATTTCAGAATGATTATGCATACCGTATTGTTGAACATCACTAAAGTTATTACCTAATGTTGAACCATCTTGTTTTACATTTGAATGATTTTGATTTCCTAGTTGATAAACCCAGCTAGTATTAAAAGAACCAACTGCATCTTGTTTTACCATAGAGTGGTTATGATTTCCCACTTGATTTACCATACTCATATTCATTCCACCTGTAGCATCTTGTTTTACCTGAGATTGATTGTGGTCTCCCATTTCTATAACAGAGCTAAGATTCATTCCTCCTGTAGCAACTTGTTTTACTTTAGAATGATTATGATCTCCTATTTGAGCAACAGTACTACCATTCATTCCATAATCTGCCGCCGTTTGGTCTACTTTAGAATGGTTATGATCACCTGTCTGAACAACAGCACTTCCATTTGCACCCATATTAGCAGCATCTTGAATAACTGAAGATTTGTTATGATCACCCATTTGCATTGCCATAGCCTCGTTGAAACCAAAACTAGACATTTGATTTACTCCTGATTTATTTTTATCTCCTATTTGAGAAACAAAACTACCATTAAGACCACCTAATTCAGCTACTTGTTCTACACATGAAAGGTTATCTTTACCACTTTGCCAAACAACAGACATGTTTAAATCAAATCCACCAGGAGTTGCTGTTTGATCTTCTACAGAAGTATTTTTTTCTCCAAATTGATTAACCCAAGCATTGTTGTTAGTTCCAGATTGAACTTGACTGGCTTCATTATCTGTTCCATATTGGAAAATGTTAGCCAAACTACCCCAAGCACCATTTAACTCAGAATTTTGTTTTTGAAATGCATAGTTTCCTTCACCATCTTGAGTAATAAATGCTCTATTATTATCATTCCATTGTTCTTGATAAGCAACATTGTATTCTCCGCCTTGCATAATATTTGCAATGTTGAATTGAGCCCAACCAGAACCAACAACTTGATTTGCAAAGTTAAAATTTCCGAACTGATATACAATTTCAAAATTCTCTTGACCTTGTTGGTTAATAATAGAATTATTTCCATAACCTTCTTGCGTTACGGTTGCTTCGTTTAAATAATCTAATTGATTGATTAAAGAGTAGTTACCATCACCAATTTGTAAAACGGTTGCTATATTAGATAAATCAAATTGATTTACCTCACTATAGTTATAACCAAGATTAATTAATTGTGTTGCTTTTTGTGTTATTGAACAATCAAAGCAATTACCTTCTCCTTCTCCTTGTCCTTGTCCTTCTCCATTATGTCCTTCTGTACCTTCATCTTGAGGTGAAGTTACTAATGTTACACCTTGAGCAAATATCATGCTTGTAGCAAATATTAATGCCATTACTAATAATAATTTTTTCATAATAATAAAATTTAAAATGTTAATACTCATTAAAATAATATTTCATATAAATTAATAGGGGGAAATAACTACATTTTAAGAAATCTATTATTTAAATAATAAGCAACTTAAAAAAAGCTCTATAAATTTATAAAATGGGATGATAAAACTATATTTGAGGTTTAAACTGTGAGGTTATTTTAATTATAAGGATCCTGAAATTATATTAGCAATACATTATAATTTCTAATACTAAGATAACAACTAATTTATCTTTTTAAAAGGAATTTTTCATTTAATTTGCAAATTACAAACTTTTATTAATAATTGGTTAAAAAAGTATTATTTTAGGCTACTTTAGTTACGTAACCAACTATTTGCCAATAAAATATGTTGATACATATTAATTTATTTATAATTACTTAGACAAAAAAAATCCCGCAATATGCGGGATTTTTAATAAAAATATTATTCCGTTAAATTATCTTGTAAATAACAACTCTCTATATTTAGTTAACGGCCATAATTCATCATCAATCATCAATTCTAACTTATCACAATGTAACCTAATCTCATCAAAAAATGGTTTTACTTTAAAACAATATGCATCAGCCATTGCTTCAATATTTTCCAATTTATTTGCTTTTTTACGAGCATCAATCATTTTATCAATTTTGGAATGTATTCCTTCAATATGCTCAGAAATTCTTTTAATTAATAAAATTTGTTCTGCAGCATGTTTTTCAAAATCTGTTCCAAAAATTTCTTTTAAGCCAGTTACATTTTTTATTAACAAGTTTTGGTAACGAACGGCTGTTGGAACCACATGATTACCTGCAATATCACCTAAAACACGAGATTCTATTTGAATACGCTTTGTATATTCTTCCATTTCAACTTCATAGCGTACCACAGTTTCAACCTTACTCATCACATTCATTTCTTCAAATAAATCAATTGATTTTTTAGAAATTTTAGCTTTTAATGCTTCGGGTGTTGTTTTATTATTACTTAAACCTCTTTTCTTTGCTTCTTTTTCCCATTCAATTCCGTAACCATTTCCTTCAAACAAAATTCTTTTAGATGCTTTTATATATTCTCTTAGTACATTAAAAACGGCTTCATCTTTCTTTAAATCTTTCGTATCTATTAATTTATCAACTTCTATTTTAAAATCTTTTAACTGTTTTGCAACTATTGTGTTTAAAACTTTCATTGGTTTTGCACAGTTAGCTGTTGACCCAACAGCTCTAAATTCAAATTTATTACCTGTAAACGCAAACGGAGATGTTCTGTTTCTATCTGTATTGTCTAATAACACATCAGGAATTTTACCCACAACGTTAAGTTTAAGGTCTGTTTTTTCTTCAGGAGAAAGTTTTCCATTTGTTACATTCTCTAGTTCATCTAAAACTTTGGTTAATTGAGCTCCAATAAAAACTGAAATAATTGCTGGTGGTGCTTCATTAGCTCCTAATCTATGATCATTACTTGCTGAAGCTATAACAGCTCTCAACAATTCTTCGTTTTCATTAACAGCTTTAATAGTGTTTATAAAGAATGTTAGAAATTGTAGATTGCTCATTGGAGTTTTTCCTGGTGATAACAAATTAATACCTGTGTCTGTTGATAATGACCAGTTATTATGTTTTCCTGAACCATTTACACTAGAAAAGGGTTTTTCATGCAGTAGCACCTTAAAATGATGACGTGCAGCAACTTTCCCCATTAAATCCATTAATAATGAATTATGATCTACTGCTAAATTTGCTTCTTCATAAATAGGTGCTAATTCAAACTGGTTTGGAGCTACCTCATTATGACGTGTTTTTACAGGAATTCCCAACAACATACACTCGGTTTCCAAATCGCGCATAAAATTCAATGCTCTACTAGGAATTGAACCAAAATAATGATCATCTAACTGTTGCCCTTTTGCAGGCGAATGCCCTAATAAGGTTCTACCTGTTAACATAATGTCAGGTCTACTTTCAGCTAAAGCTTTATCTATTAAAAAATATTCTTGTTCCCAACCAAGTGACGAAGTTACCTTTTTTACATTTTTATCGAAATATTTACAAACAGCAGTTGCTGCAGAATCCAAAGCTTGTAAAGCTCTTAATAAGGGTGTTTTATTATCTAAAGCTTCCCCTGTATATGCCACAAATATGGTTGGTATACTTAAAGTAGTACCATAAACAAATGCCGGTGATGTTGGATCCCAAGCAGTGTAACCTCTTGCTTCAAACGTATTTCTTATTCCTCCATTTGGAAAACTTGAAGCATCTGGTTCTTGTTGTACCAATTCATTTCCTCCAAACCTTTCAATAGCCATACCTCCTCCAATAGTTTCAAAAAAAGCATCATGTTTTTCTGCAGTTGCTCCAGTTAACGGTTGAAACCAATGTGTATAATGTGTTACCCCTTTAGATAGAGCCCATTCTTTCATTGCTGAAGCTACTTGATTCGCAATTTTTCGATCAATTTTAGTACCATCATCAATTGCGCTCATTACACCTTTAAAGGCATCTTTAGTTAAATATTGGCGCATTGTATTTTCATTAAACACGTTTTGACCAAATAATTCTGATCTTTTTATACTTTCAATAACTTCAACAGGTTTTCTGTTAGAAGCATCGGTTAAAGCTTGAAATCTTAATCTTGCCATATTCTAAATTTTAAATTGTTCAACAAATATAAACTTTTTAGTAGAATAATTATTATCATTTTTCATTAAATAATTCATTTAAGTTGAATTATTCTATATTAACCCCAAAAAAAATAGGGTATCAATAAAAATATTGATCTCAATAACATTTACACCCCTTATATTTTTATTATATGATGAAAATATTTATTTTTGTCAAACATTTTGTATTTAATAAAACAAGAATTTATATGAGCAAATCGAAATTAGAATACATTTGGTTGGATGGCCATCAACCAACTCAAGAATTAAGAAGTAAAACAAAAGTTGAAAATGACTTTAGTGGAAAATTGGAAGACTGCAGCATTTGGTCTTTTGACGGTTCTTCTACTGAACAAGCTGAGGGTGGTTCGTCTGACTGTTTACTTAAACCTGTAGCTATTTATCCTGATCCGTCAAGAAGTAATGGTTATTTAATTATGTGTGAAGTATTAAATGCTGATAAAACCCCTCACGTATCAAATCATCGAGCTACAATTGATGATGATGATAACGATTTTTGGTTTGGTTTTGAGCAAGAATATTTCTTAATGGATTCTAAAACTGATTTACCTTTAGGTTTCCCACGTGGAGGATTCCCTGGGCCACAAGGAAAATATTATTGTTCAGTTGGTGGTAGATATACTTGGGGTAGAGATTTTGTTGAAGAACATGCAGACCTATGTATTGATGCTGGACTTAACTTTGAAGGAATTAACCAAGAGGTTGCTCCTGGACAATGGGAATTTCAATGTTTTGCACAAAGCGCTAAAACTGCCGGTGATGAAATTTGGGTAGCAAGATATTTATTAAATAGATTGTCAGAAAAATACAATTACTATATTGAATTACACCCAAAACCTGTAAAAGGTGATTGGAATGGTTCTGGTATGCATGCAAACTTTTCAAATACTACTTTAAGAACTTGTGGATCTAAAGAAATTTATAGTAAAATTTGTGAAGCATTTAGACCTTTAACAGACGAGCATATTGGTGTTTATGGTGCATATAATGATGAAAGATTAACAGGATTGCATGAAACAGCTCACGTTTCAGATTTCTCTTATGGAGTATCTGACAGAGGTGCCTCAATTCGTATTCCTATTATTACAGTTGAAAAAGGATGGAAAGGTTGGTTAGAAGACCGTCGTCCTGCTTCAAATGCTGACCCATATAAAGTTGCATCAAGAATTATTAGAACTGTTAACTCAGCTAAATTATAATTTTTACAACTTTTATTAAACTAAAAAACACTGCAATTGCAGTGTTTTTTAGCTTAATAAATAAACCTGATTTTATTTAAACATTCTTACAATAAAGAACAAATATAATGCTAACAAAATAAGTCCTTCTTTCCAAGTCAGTTTCATTTTAACTGGTGCAAAAACTAATGGAAATATTAAAAATGAAATTCCTAACATCCAAAAAATATCATTTGATAACAATCCTTGATCTACAACCGTAACATCAGTTATCATTGAAGTTACTCCTAATACCCCTAAAATATTAAACACATTAGAACCAATTAAATTACCCAAGGAAATTGCTTTTTCCTTTTGCAATACAGCAATTATTGAAGCTGCCAATTCTGGAATACTTGTACCTACAGAAACAATTGTAATTCCTATTATTCTTTCACTTACATTAAAGTTTTTTGCCATACCTACAGCTCCATCAATTAATAATTCTGATCCTCCCCATAGTGCAACACCACCAATAACTAAAAACAACACTACTTTATTTAAGGGTAACTCTACATCATCATCAGGCATTTCATCTACAACAGCTGTTTTTTGAAATTTCAATAAATAAATTAAAAATATTAACAGAAAAGAAAACAAAATAATTCCTTCATAACGTTCTAATACACCATCAAAAGCAATAAAAAAATAAAATAACACTGATGAAATCATCATTACAGGCCAATCTGTTTTATAAAAACTTTTCTCTACACTTATGGTTGAAATTAAAATAGTAATACCTAAAACCAATCCTAAATTGGCAATATTTGAACCTATCACATTTCCAAAAGCAATATCAGCGTGACCATCTAATGCCGATTTTATACTTACAATAAGCTCAGGCGCAGAAGTTGCAAAAGAAACTACTGTCATTCCTATTACTATTTTAGGGATTTTTAAACGAAGTGACAATCCAACTGCTGCTTTCAACAACCAGTTACCTCCTAATATCAACAACACCAAGCCAATTCCAATAAATAGAATATTCATAAAATATATTTTTGGCAAATATAAAAGAAATAATATTCTATTTACAATTCACTTATAATTTAGACAAACTTAAAAATTTGTTAAATAACTACCTTTATAGTTGTGTAACTATAAAAATAGTTTACGTTTGTAATGCGTTAAGGATTGAAGTGGCATCCTTTTTATTTTTTATTAATAAAAAGATATAACGAAAAGCCTGACGCGAGTGAAACGAAGCGGAACGCCCAAATAATTAATAGATGGAAAAACTAACCAATAAAGAAGAAGAAATAATGCACGTTTTATGGACGCTTAATAAAGCTTTTGTAAAAGAAGTTGTTGCTGAATTACCAATGCCAAAACCACATTACAACACAGTTTCAACAGTAATTAGAAAAATGGAGGATAAAGGGTATGTAAAACATGAAGCCTTTGGAAACACACACAGATATTATCCTGCTATATCAAAAGAAGAATATCGGAAAAATTATTTTTCAAGTGCTACACAAAATTATTTTGAAAACTCCTATAAAAATGTAGTTTCCTTTTTTGCGAAAGAAGAAAAAATAAGTGCTGATGAATTACGTGAAATTATTAAACTTATTGAAAGTAAAAACAACAAATAATTATGGACTATTTATTAAAGGCTAGCGGAATAGTTTTAATACTTTTCTTATTTTATTATGTATTCTTAAAAAATGAGACTTTTTTTAAGTCAATTAGAAGTTATTTTATCATTGGCTTATTAATAGTATTGACAATTCCTTTGATTGAAATACCTATTTATGTTGAAACTATTAAATCTCAACTAAACTTGCTTAATTATGAAGAAATTGCTTCCACAAACATTACTGAACAAACTATTAATTGGACTCAAATCTTTATTTTCATATATTTAATTGGTGTAGTTTTTTTTACTTTAAAATTTTTAATGCAATTAATTTCATTAGGGCATTTAATTTCAAAACATCAGCTAACAAAGCAAGGCAACTATTATTTTGTTGAAACTTCAAAAAACATTTCACCATTTTCATTTTTTAACATTATAATTTATAACAAATCACAATTTAATATTGATGAACTTGAGCAAATTATAAATCATGAAAAAGCGCACGTAAAACAGTGGCATTCTATTGACACACTTTTAGCTCACTTATTAGTAATTACACTATGGTTTAATCCGTTTGTTTGGTTATATAAAAAGGCAATTCAACAAAATCTAGAATTTTTAGCTGATGCATATGCATTAGAACTAGCAGATAATCACAAATTATATCAATTTACTTTATTAAAAACCTGTGGAGCAAATTACTGCACAGAAATAACAAACAATTTTTACAATTCATTAATTAAAAAACGCATTATTATGTTACAAAAAAATCGTTCTACATCAAAAAATCAATGGAAATATGCTTTATTGCTACCTTTATTAACAGCCTTTGTATTTACCTTCAACACTAAAGTAGTTGCTCAAGAAAAAAAAGTAATAGAAATTGAAGAAATCAACAATGAACTGATTGAATTAATTATTGACAAAAATACTTCTGATGAAACATTAAACGAAGAAAAAATAACTTTCAAACAAGAATTCGATATTACCATATCATTTAAAGGAATCAAACGAAATGCTAATAATGAAATAACTGCAATTAAAATTGATGCAAAAGGGAAAAATTTAAAATCAAAATTTGAAAACGCAAGTTCTGAACCAATAAAGGCAATTAAAATTTCATATAATTCTGATAACAACTCACTAAATATAAGTAACCTGAGTAAGGTTCACAAAAATAGTTATACTTATACAATACATGAAGATAACGATAGTGCTAAAAAAGTAAAATTCAAACCAAATAAAGATGACAATTATACTTTTGTAACTTCAGATGGAAAAACAAAACTTTGGAAAACAAAAGGAGATAGTAAAAATGTATGGGCTCAAGAACAAGGCAAAGAAAGCAACATTAAAGTTGAAGTAATTGAACTTAAAGAAGGAGAACGTGAAGTAAAAGTAATCCATGAAATAAATGAGGATATAGAAATAGAAATTAATGAAGACAGTGCATATGAAAATGTTTTTGTGATTAAAACTGATCGTGACAAAAAAAATAAACAAAAAATTACCAAAAAAGAAAATTTAATTTTTGTAAGCTCCGGAAGTGAAGAGCCAATAACTTTTGTTGATGGTAAAGAAGTTTCAACTGAAGAAATGAAAAACATTGAACCAGATACAATAGAAAAAATTGAAGTATTAAAAGGGAACTCTGCAACAGATAAATATGGTGAAAAAGGAAAAAATGGTGTTATTTTAATTACTATCAAAAAGCAATAAAACTATCGTAATTTAATTGTAAACTATCCTTTTCTAAATTTAGAAAAGGATAGTATTTTTTATACCAAAAAGATAGAAACCCTTATTTTAATCAATCTGAAAGACTAAATCTCCTTTACTTTTAAAAACCAATCCAAAATCACCCATTATTTGCTTACAATTTTAAACAATAAAACTAATATACAATTACAGTTTAAAACATTTTTATAGTAATTTACAAAAATTAACAAATCTATTCTGTCTTTTAATTTAAAATTAGAAGTTAATTTAATTAATATCCTCCAAAATTATTGGAGACAAACAAAAAGTAGTCATATCTTGAATATAGAATTAATTCAAAAATCAATTTACTAACCTAAAACCTACTTACATGATTACTATCTTCATCCTAATAACTGAGTTAATATTAACATTTATTAACTTATTATTTTAACTTAAAAATTGAATCTGCATCTTTTTATGATTTGCTTTCATTAAAATTTCCACAAAATGTGGAAATTTTTTTTTAATTAGTATATTTACATTATGAATAAACAACTCTTCAGAATTTTAGCAAAATTTAATAAAATTGCACTGCCAAGCTTCACTAAAAAAAAGCTTGATATGGCAAAAGCAAAAAAATGGCAAATGGCTATTATTGGATGGCGATATTTTGTTACAAAAAATAGTTTGTGAAATAATTAAAAAATAGTATATTTGCAGCCTCAAAATGGCCTCGTGGCGCAACTGAATAGCGCACTTGATTACGGCTCAAGAGGTTACTGGTTTGAATCCAGTCGAGGTCACTACAAAAAAAAAGAGTTACAAAAAAGTAACTCTTTTTTTATGGAATATATTTACATGAGTAAGCCCAAATATCCAAAAACTAAAAAAATGAATAATTAAGAGTATAAATTCACTCTCAATTATTCATTTAATCTTTTTATATAGCTAAATATAATATATACCGTTTAAATCTAATTTAACTCCCCATTAATGGTATTATATTGCTAAAACAGAATTTTCTTCTGCGTCAAGACCATTGTTTACATATTTATCAGCACTATCATCATTTACCCACTTTTCACCATCTAATAAATACTTAAATTGATACTCTTTTTCAGAAGGTAGGTCAATAACAACTTTAAAAGAACCATCTTTCAATTTTTTCATATTTATAGGCTCAGCTGTATTCCAGTTATTAAACTCACCTAATAAATCAACTTTACTTGCACCAGCGGCAGCTCCTTTTTCCATTAAAAATGTAACTTTACAAACTGGTTTACTTTTTAAATATTGCTTTTTTAAACTCATAACATTAATTTTAATTTATATTACAAATTTAACTTTGAATAGCGTTATATTATACAACTCCTTTTTCTTATTTATATTCTATATTAACACTTAGATGACAAATTGCACACATCTAGTTAAATTTAAACATTAATTCTTCTATTCAGAACAAAATTTATTATTCCAATCAATTACTTTGCAATATTATTAATTATCCACATATTTTAACACTCTAAAATGATTATCTTCAAAAAATCACTTGATATCGTTATTTTATCTTAAAAAAAACAAATATATTTATATCTTTAAAAATTATCAAATTAATATCAATAACCTCAAATTCTATGGAACAAAATTTTAAAATAAAGGTAAATGACTCATTTTATAACAATTTTAAAAGTTCTGATATCAATGAATTAGATGTAATAAAACTATCAAAGTCAAAATTACACGTAATAAATAACCATAAATCTTTCGATATTAAAATAGAAAAATCTGATTTTCTAAAAAAAGAATACATTGTACAAGTTAATTCTAACAACTATACTATTAAATTATCCAATCAATTAGACTTACTCATTAAAGAAATGGGCTTATCAGTAGGCTCAACCAAAAAAATAAATGATCTTAAAGCTCCAATGCCAGGACTTATATTAAGTATAAATGTGAAAGAAAAACAAAAAATAAAGGAAGGAGAAACCTTATTAATTCTTGAAGCTATGAAAATGGAGAATGCTATTGCATCACCAAAAGATGGTGTTATTAAAACCATACATATAAAAAGTGGAGGAACTGTTGAAAAAGGAGAACTTATGATTGAATTTGAATAAAATTACTTTACTACATCTATTTAATTTCAAAATTTCTAAAATTTTAAACAGCATTTAAATGAAAAAAATATTAATTGCAAACAGAGGTGAGATAGCGATTAGAGTTATGAAAACTGCTCAAAAAATGGGTATTAAAACAGTCGCTGTATATTCAGAAGCTGATAGAAATGCGCCTCATGTTAGATTTGCTGATGAAGCTGTTTGTATAGGTGAAGCACCTTCAAATAAATCATACCTTTTAGGAGATAAAATTATTGAAGAAGCCAAAAAATTAAATGTAGATGGAATTCACCCTGGTTATGGTTTTCTAAGTGAAAATGCGAAGTTTGCTGAATTATGCGAACAAAATAATATTATATTTATTGGCCCTAAATCAAAATCTATTAGAATGATGGGCGATAAATTAGCAGCAAAAGATGCTGTTAAAGATTATAATATTCCTATGGTTCCTGGCGTTGATAGAGCTGTAACCGACCCCAAAGAGGCTTCTGAAATAGCAAGAACAATTGGGTTTCCAATTTTAATAAAAGCGTCTGCAGGTGGTGGAGGTAAAGGAATGCGTATTGTTGAAAAAGAACAAGATGTTGAAGAACAAATGGCTAGAGCAATTAGTGAAGCAACTTCAGCCTTTGGTGATGGTTCCGTTTTTGTTGAAAAATATATTACTTCACCTCGTCATATAGAAATTCAAGTTTTGGCTGATAGTCACGGTAATGTGGTACATTTTTTTGAAAGAGAATGTAGTGTTCAACGTCGTCATCAAAAAGTTATTGAAGAAGCTCCATCTTCAATCTTAACACCCGAATTAAGAGAGAAAATGGGACAAGCAGCCATTAAAGTGGCAAAATCATGTGATTATTTAGGTGCTGGTACCGTAGAATTTTTAGTTGATAGCAACTTAAATTTCTATTTTCTAGAAATGAATACTCGCTTACAAGTTGAACATCCAGTTACAGAATTAATCTCAGGAGTAGATTTAGTTGAACTTCAAATTAAAATTGCACGAGGCGAAGCAATAACATTAAAACAAGAAGATTTAAAAATAAATGGACACGCACTTGAGCTACGTGTGTATGCTGAAGACCCTATGAATAATTTTTTTCCAAGCATTGGAAATTTAAGTACCTATAAAATTCCTATTGGTGAAGGTATAAGAGTTGATGATGGTTTTGAAGAAGGAATGGATATTCCAATTTATTACGACCCAATGTTATCAAAATTAATTACTTATGGTAAAACTAGAGATGAAGCAATTCAATTAATGATAAAAGCAATTGATAACTATAAAATTGAAGGTGTTAAAACAACCTTGCCATTTGGTAAATTTGTATGCCTACATGAAGCATTTCGGTCCGGAAACTTTGATACTCATTTTGTAAAAAAATACTACACACCTGAAAAACTTCTAGCCGATTTATATGCAGAAGAAAGAATAGCAGCTTTAATAGCGCTAAAAATATATTTAGAAGATCAAAAAATTGTAAGAATTCCTCTTAACTAACTAATTATAAAATTCAATAGTATGGATTCTAAAATTGAAAAATTAAATAAAAGAGTTGCATTATCTCATTTAGGTGGCGGAGATGAACGAATTAAAAAACAGCACACAAAGAAAAAATTAACAGCAAGAGAACGCATAGATTATTTATTAGATGAAAGTTCATTTGAAGAAATGGGCGCTTTAGTAACTCATAGAACTACCGATTTTGGAATGGATAATGAAATCTATTTTGGAGATGGTGTTGTAACCGGTTATGGAACTATTGACAGAAGGTTAGTTTATGTTTTCGCACAAGATTTCACTGTTTTTGGTGGCTCTTTATCTGAAACAAACGCCGAAAAAATTTGCAAAATAATGGATCAAGCTTTAAAAGTTGGTGCTCCATTAATTGGTTTAAATGATTCTGGAGGTGCACGAATTCAGGAAGGTGTAAGATCACTTGGTGGATATGCTGATATTTTTTACAGAAATGTACAAGCTTCAGGTGTAATACCGCAACTTTCAGCAATTATGGGTCCTTGCGCAGGTGGTGCAGTTTATTCTCCTGCTATGACCGATTTTACCTTTATGGTTGAAGATACTAGTTATATGTTTGTAACTGGGCCAAATGTAGTAAAAACAGTTACCAATGAAGAGGTTACCGCTGAAGAATTAGGTGGTGCAAGTACACATTCAACAAAATCAGGCGTTACACATATTACATCTGCAAATGACATTCAATGTTTGTCAGCTATAAAAAAGTTGTTAAGTTATATTCCTCAAAATAATAAAGAAACTACTAAAAAATTACGGTATGATTTAGGTGATGAATTAAGATTAAATCTTGAAACCATTATCCCAGAAAACCCTAATAAACCTTATGATATGCACGAGGTCATAAAAGGTATTATTGATGAAAATTCATTCTTTGAAATTCATAAAGATTTTGCAGGAAATATTCTAGTAGGTTTTGCCCGTTTAGCTGGTAGAAGTATTGGAATAGTAGCCAACCAACCAATGAATCTAGCTGGCTGTTTAGATGTGAATAGTTCTGTAAAAGGAGCTCGTTTTACACGTTTTTGCGATTCTTTTAATATCCCGTTATTAGTATTGGTTGATGTACCAGGGTTTTTACCTGGGACTGATCAAGAATGGAATGCAATTATAACTAACGGCGCCAAATTATTGTATGCATTTAGCGAAGCTACAGTTCCACGTATTACAGTTATAACTCGTAAAGCATATGGAGGTGCTTATGATGTAATGAATTCTAAACATATTGGAGCTGACATGAATTTCGCTTGGCCAACTGCCGAAATTGCTGTGATGGGTGCAAAAGGTGCAGCTGAAATTATTTTTAAAAACGAAATTAATTCAGCTCAAAACCCAGAAGAAAAGCTAATAGAAAAAGAAACCGAATATGCTTACAAATTTGCAGACCCTTATGGTGCTGCCAGCCGTGGGTTTATTGATGAAATAATCTACCCTAAATACACGAGAAGAAAATTAATAAAAGCATTTCAAATGTTGGAAGGAAAAGAACTAAACTTACCCAAAAAGAAGCATGGGAATATTCCTTTGTAAATTATCTATTCAACAATAAAAAGATTAAATTTTATCATTGTTGTTCAATAAAAAAATTCCTTTTTACAAATTAATGTTCTTTTGTTTGGTTAACTCTTTTAAGAAAAGTTAATATTTTTAATATTGGTTTTTTTATATTATTTCAGCAGACAGTCCTTTGGATAATAACATGGTACATCGAGGTTTTAAATCGTTATACTCCCCTGTTTTAACAGTACATTTACCTTTATAATGCACTAAAATTGCACATTGCTCAGCTTGCTCTAATGTATGGTCACAAATATCTATCAATGAATCAATTACATGGTCAAAAGTATTTACATCATCATTAAATAACACAATCTCATTTAGATTGGTTTCTTCTTCCAATACATCAACGTCTTCTTGTATTTTTCTTTTTGTACTCATGCAGCAAAAATAGTAATTATTTTAGATACTTCAAAGATACCCAGTTATTTCGCTCAATTATTTTATCTAAAGTCAAACCATATTTTGAAACTTCTTTATCAATTATTGGAATATCTTCTTGATAAAATCCGCTAAATAAAATAACACCTTTATCATTTAAACAATTTATATAAGACGCCATATCATTCAATAAAATATTTCTGTTAATGTTTGCAATAATAACATCATACTTTTTATTCATCAAAAGTGAAGCATCACCTTCAAAAACCGAAATATGCTTACAATTATTTCGCTCTACATTTTCTATAGAATTTTCATAACACCAAGCGTCAATGTCAATTGCATCAATTGGCTGAGCTCCTTTCATTTCAGCAAAAATGGCTAAAATTCCAGTTCCACACCCCATATCCAACGTTTTTTTATTTGTCAAATCTAATTGCAACAAATGCTGAACCATCATATGAGTAGTTTCATGATGACCTGTACCAAAACTCATTTTTGGTTCAATAACAATATCATATTTTAAATTTGGATTTTCATGAAAAGGAGCTCTTATACTCACTATATCATCAACCTGAATTTGATTGAAATTTTTCTCCCATTCGCTATTCCAATTAACTTGTTCTATTACTTCTTCTTCAAAAGTAATTTTAAACTCTTCAGAATTTAAAATTTGAATATCTTTTAAAATTTCAGCATTCCAATCCTTTTCTTGAATGTAAGCATTTACTCCACCTTCATTTTCTACAAAACTTTCAAAACCTTCTTCCCCCAATTGAGCTATTAAAATTTCAGTTCCTGGTTCTTTTGGTGATACTTTAAAAATGTATCCAATATAATTTATCATACGTGTAATTTATTACAAAATGCAAAAATACGGTTTCCTTTCATAATGAAAGAAAACCGTATCTATATTTTAAATTATTTTTTAAAATCTACTTAAAATGATTTTGCCAATGTAATAAAGTTCTCAGCATTTAAAGCCGCACCTCCAATTAATCCACCATCAACATCTTCTTTTGAGAAAATTTCTTTAGCATTACCTGGGTTTACACTTCCTCCATATAAAATAGAAACGTTCTCAGCTATATCATCATTAAATTCATCAGCAACAATTTTTCTAATAAAAGCGTGCATTTCCTGAGCTTGATCTGGAGAAGCAGTTTCTCCTGTTCCAATTGCCCAAACAGGCTCATAAGCCAAAATAATAGAATCCCAAGCTGAAGCTTCTAAATGAAATAAGCCATTTCTAATTTGGCTTTCAACAATATCAAAATGCTTATTGCTTTTTCTGTCTTCTAAAACTTCCCCAAAACAAAAAATGATTTCCATTTTATTTGCCAAAGCTGCATCAACTTTTTTCGCTAACATAGCATCAGTTTCACCAAAATATTCACGTCTTTCAGAATGCCCTAAAATAACAATTTTTACACCTACTGATTTTAACATTTCTGCTGAAACTTCACCTGTAAAAGCACCACTTTTTTCAAAATGCATATTTTGAGCCGCTACTTCAACTTTGGTTCCTTTAGCTTTATTGGCAACTTTTGCTAAACTTACAAATGTAGGAGCAACAATAACTCTTGTGTTTTTAAGTTTTTCTTTTTTAAGACCTTTGGCAATCTTTTTAACCAATGATTTAGAGGCCTCCAAATCGTTATTCATTTTCCAGTTTCCTGCTACTATTTGTTTTCTCATGGTATTATATTTTACTTTTATCGTTCAAATTAATATTACAAATTTACAATTTAATGCTTACAAATAAACCTAATAATAGTATGATTGCGCAATCGTTTTCGATTTATTAAAAAACTAATTCAAAAAATATTGATTACATTATTTGATAAACAAATATAACTTAAAGTATTAAAATTACTACTTTTGCTTCATCCTTTACTTAAGCCTATGAACATACAAGAGCTAATTACCCAAATTCAACAAAAAAAATCATTTTTATGCATTGGGTTAGATGTAGATTTAACTAAAATTCCAACACATTTATTAGCTGAACAAGATCCTATTTTCGAGTTTAATAAGCAAATAATTGATGCAACACATCATTTAGCTGTTGCCTATAAACCGAATACTGCTTTTTATGAAGCTTATGGTATTAAAGGCTGGCAAGCTTTAGAAAAAACTATTAATTATTTAAACGTTAATTATCCTGAAATTTTTACAATTGCAGACGCAAAACGTGGAGATATAGGAAATACTTCAACAATGTATGCAAAAGCATTTTTTGAAGATTTAAATTTTGATTCCGTTACGGTTGCACCTTATATGGGAAGCGATTCCGTTGAACCTTTTTTAGCTTTTGAAAATAAAACAACCATTCTTTTAGCTTTAACTTCTAATAAAGGCGGATTGGATTTCCAAGGATTGAAAACTGAAAAACAAGAAATTTATAAAGAAGTTTTAAAAACTGCTTTAACTTGGAAGAATTCAGAAAACTTAATGTTTGTAATTGGCGCAACAAAAGCTGAATATTTTTCAGAAGTTAGAAAAATAGTTCCTAATCACTTTTTATTGGTTCCTGGTGTTGGTGCTCAAGGAGGGAATTTACAAGAAGTATGTAAATACGGATTAAATAAAGATTGCGGCTTATTAATAAATTCTTCAAGAGGTATTATTTATGCTGGAAATGATGAAAATTTTGCAAAAGCAGCACAAAAAGAAGCATTGAAGTTACAACAAGAAATGGAACAAATATTAAATGAAAATAATTAAAGATCAATTAGGAAGAGAAATTACGCTGAAAAATACACCAAAAAGGATTATTTCATTAGTTCCCTCTCAAACTGAATTATTATGTGATTTGGCTTTAGAAAATGAATTAGTTGGAATCACTAAATTTTGTGTTCATCCTTACCACTTAAAATCTACAAAAACCATTGTTGGAGGTACAAAAAAAGTAGATTTCGATAAAATTAAAGCATTAGAACCTGATTTTATTTTATGTAATAAGGAAGAAAACACATATGATATGCTTCCTGAACTTGAAAAAATAGCACCTACTTATTTTTCAGATGTTAACAATTTAAACGATTCAATAGATCTTATTTTACATTTAGGCTCCATCTTTAATAGAAGAACTGGAAGTGATAATTTAGCGCACAAAATAGAATTCAAATTAGCCGATTTCAAACAATTTATTAAAGACAAACCAACAAGAAAAGTTGCTTATTTTATTTGGGCAAAACCTTGGATGGTTGTTGGAAATGACACTTACATTAATGAAATGCTCAAATTAAATAAGTTTGAGAATATTTATGATAGTATGAGCCGTTATCCAAAAGTTGAAATTAACAAAATCAGAAATGAAGGAGATCCTGATGTTGTAATATTATCCTCAGAACCATTTCCCTTTAAAGATGAACATGCAATGGAAATTGCTTCTTTTACAAACCGTTCTATTACAGTTTTTGGTGATGGAGAAATGTTCAGTTGGCCAGGATCTAGAATGCTTTTAGCATTTGATTATTTTAAAGAATTACACAAAAAACTAGAAAGTCATTTTTAATTTAAAACCTCATTCTGCTCGGTTAAAGTCCGCCGTAGCCATAGCATTAGAACAACAGCTAACAAACCTAAACCTGTCATTAAATACCAATTAGCCTCAAAACCAAACCTATCAATAACTTCCATTCCCGTTTTTGCACTAAAAATATGTGCTGTTGAAAAAGCCATAGAATATAAAGCTAAATAGCGTCCTTCCTTACCTGAAGGAGCTCTACTCATTGCAAAATTATTAGTAAACGGAAAAGCCAACATTTCACCAAAAGTTATAAATAACATACCTATAATTAAAATTCCTATCCAGCTAGAAGTATTTAATATTAAAAAACTTAACGCAAATAAAAGCAAGCTCCAAGTTATAATTTTTAGTTTGTTAAATAGTTTTTTTTCTATATAATGAATTATAGGCATTTCAAACAGAAAAATTATAAATCCGTTTAATGCCATTAGCAATCCAATTTCTACTTCGGTTAATTTATGAACCGCCTTATAGTACAGCGGCATTGTTGTAAATAATTGCAAAAAAACAAAGCCCATTAAAAAAACCACTCCTAAAAAGATCCAATACGCTTTATCTTTATAAATGGATTTTACAATGCTTTCTATTGAGTCTTCTATTTTTTTAGTATGAAATTTCTTTTCCTTCAATACAATTTTCATTAATATAATAGCCGCAATACAAGTAATTCCATCAACCCAAAAAAGGCCTGAATAACTTATACTTGTTATAATTATTCCACCTAAAAAAGGTCCAAATGAAAACCCTAAGTTTATTGCCAAACGAATTAATGTTAAAGACCTTGTTTGGTTTTCAGGCCTGCTGTATGCTTTTAACGAAACAAACATTGCAGGTCTAAAAGTATCTGCAACCGTCATAGTTAAAAATATACCAATTGCAAAGCCATAAAATGTAGATACATACTGCAAACCTATAAATAGAAACCCCGTAATTAACAAACTCCAAAACATTACTTGATAAAAACCAATTTTATCAGTCAACTTTCCTCCTAACCAAGAACCTAACAATGACCCAACTCCAAAACTTGTCATAATCCAACCTACTTGACTTAATGTTAAATTTAAATCTTCGGTTAAATACAATGACAAGAAAGGCAATACCATGGTACCAGCTCTATTTATAAATGTAATTAAAGCCAACCACCAAACTTCTTTTGATAAACCTCTAAATGAATCTTGGTAACTATTTACCACCCTTTTTACCATACTATAAAATTAAAAAACCCGGCTTTTAGCCGGGTTAAATATGAATTGAAACTATTTATTATTAAATAATTATAACATATATACATCCCGGTAGTTTTTTAAAAACCACTTTATTACGGTATTATATCGTTTACAATTATTCATAAAATTATCTACTTTATTTGTCAAATCTACAAAATTTATTCAATTAACAATGTTTTTTTATCAAACGAATAATATTTAGTATTTTTAACCTTCAAAATATACCCTAATGAAAAATTTGTTTTTTACTTTTCTAATAGTTACAATTTCAATTTCTTGTACAACTAATAAAACTTCTTATGAAGATGAAATTAAATTGGTTCAATATGAATTAAACTTACAATATGCTGATGCTGAAGAATCACCTTTAACTGTTGAAGATTTAAAAACTTTTAAAGCATTAGAGTTTTTTAAAATTGATAAAAATTATAGGGTTGAAGCAACTTTTGAATTAACCCCAAATACGCCTGTTTTTGAAATGCCTACTACTACAGAAAGACTTCCATTGTATCGAAAATATGGAATTGCACGTTTTTCTCTTCAAGGAAAAGAAATTGAATTAAGCCTTTATCAAAGTCAAGATTTAATGATGAATGCAGAATATGAAGATTATCTTTTTTTACCATTTAACGATAAAACAAATGGCACAACAAGTTATGGAGGCGGTAGATTTATAGATTTAAAACTTCCTTCAAAAGATAGCAAAACAATAGTTATAGATTTTAACAAAGCTTACAATCCATATTGTGCTTATAATGGTAAATTTTCTTGTCCTATTCCACCTTCAGAAAATACAATTCCTATTGAAATTTCAGCTGGTGTAAAAGCTTATGGCAAGCATCATTAAAAAATGCCTACTCAGAAATTTTCTGAATAGGCATCATTTTAAATTATATCTAAAAATTAGAAATTAATGTTGATTTAAACGGAAATCTGGATATGCATCCATACCATGTTCATGAATATCTAGCCCTTCTTGTTCTTCTTCTTTTGAAACTCAAATTCCTATAGTTTTCTTTAATGTTTTAATTATTGCATATGAAGTAATTAAACAAAATGATCCAATTGCAACAACCCCAATAAGCTGATAACCAAACTGTTTCCAACCAGCTAATTCACCAAATATCCCTACAGCTAAAGTTCCCCATACTCCACAAATTAAATGCACTGAAATAGCACCTACTGGATCGTCTAATTTCAATTTATCAATAAGTGCAACACCTACTACTATTAATGCTCCTGCTATAAAGCCTATTACAATTGCATCGTTTACACTCATAATATCAGCTCCTGCGGTAATACCAACTAAGCCCCCCAAAACACCATTTAAAAACATAGACAAATCATATTGTTTATATTTTAATAAAGAAACTAAAAATGCAGACAACCCACCCGAAGCAGCAGCCAAACAAGTAGTAACTAACACAATAGATGTTTTAGCTGGATCTGCTGAAAGTACAGAACCTCCGTTAAAACCAAACCAACCTAGCCATAAAATAAATACACCTGCTGTAACAAAAGGCATATTATGACCTGGAATTACACCTATAGAACCATCCTTTTTAAATTTTCCAATTCTGGCTCCTAATAACCAAACTGCAACTAATGCAGCCCAACCACCAACAGAGTGCACCAATGATGAACCTGCAAAATCAACAAAACCTAATTCATCTAACCATCCTAAACCCCATTTCCAAGAACCAACAATTGGGTAAACCAATCCTACATAGACAATAGTAAAAATCATGAACGCTCCTAACTTAATTCTTTCGGCAACTGCCCCTGAAACTATTGTAGCAGCTGTAGCTGCAAACATTGCTTGAAATAAAAAGTCTGTCCAATAAGTATAGCCTCCATTTGCATATTCAGAAGTTAGCCCATTTTCAGGTAAGTTTAATCCAAATAAATCGAAAAAATAATCAGGAACAACTCCTGCAAAAAATGAACTTGGATACATTAAATTAAAACCAATTAAGGTGTATAATATTAACCCTATAGAAATAATAAATACATTTTTAAATAATATATTTATTGTATTCTTTTGCCTAGTTAAACCAATTTCCAACAGTGAAAATCCTAAATGCATTAAGAATACTAATGCAGTACATATCATCATCCATACATTGTTCACTGTAAATAGCGTATTATCCATAATAAATAATTTATAGTTTTTATTTTAATGAGTCTACACCCGTTTCTTTTGTTCTTATTCTATAAGTCTCTTCAATATCTGAAACAAATATTTTACCATCACCAACAACTCCTGTGTATGCTGTCTTTAAAATTGCTTCAATTGTTCTATCTAAAAATGGGTCTGAAACTACAATAGATAAAAATCTTCGCTGAATATCTGAAGTGTTATAACTAACACCTCTATAAACATGTCCTTCTTTCTCATTTCCAACTCCTGTTACATCCCAGTAACTAAAAAAATTTACTTCAATTTCGTGTAATGCTTCTTTAACTTCAACAAATTTTGATTTTCTAATAATTGCTTCAATTTTCTTCATTTTGACAGTTTTAAAATTGTATTTTTTTTCAAAAATACATTAAATATTTTTTACCCCATAAAAAATTAGGGGGTTAAATATTTTTTTTGTAAATTTTATAATATTAACCCTATTTTTTTTAATGTTATTTAATAACGTTTATGATTTTATAAAATCTCTTTAAGAAAAAAACCTAATAGATTTCTCTATTAGGCTAAAACTTAACTTAATTAATCAACACTCATTTAAGTTTTTTTTAAAGTGAAATTAAAAACACCAAATATGCATCTTCAGTATCAGGATTAAATATTGCGGATGCTGAAACACCTAAACTGAATGAATCTGTCATTTTAATATCTTTTGAAGCAGAAACCCCAAAATTAGTGACTGCAAAATCGCCATCAACCGAGTAAATTTCATTACCTGCTCCGATAAAAGCACTTAATTCAGTTTCACCAACTTTAAAAGGATATCCTATTTCTGTGTAAATAGAATTTTGATCATCATTGTAAATATTAACTCCAATCATAGCTGTTAAAGGAAATTTTTCAACCCCATCAAAACTTAAAGTAGTTTCACCAATATGGTTTTTCATTTGAAAATACCCATCTGACGAACCATCAACAGGAAACGAATAATCCGTAAATCCAAGTGATACTGCCCCAAAAGAGTAGCTGGCATAAATATCAAATTCTTGTCCAACAACTTGCCCTCCAGTTTCATAAGAAGCCCAAGCTCCTAATGTGAAATTTCCAGAGGTAAGTTCAACGTAAGGTTGTACTGCAGGAGAATCTGAAAATTCTAAACCTCTCCATACATATCTACTTGCGAAATCTACTCCAATATCAAATGAAGCTTTCGATTCAACTTCTTCTTGTGCATTTACTGTACTAATTGATAAAATCGTTACCAATAATAGTAATGTTCTTTTAATTGTTTTCATTTTTATAAATTTTATTAGTTAATTAATTTCGATTAGAACTGGAATAAAAATAATCATCAATATCATTAAAGTGAGTATCCAAATTACCAACTTTTTCTTCTTTCCCAACCCTTAATTCAATTAAGCTCTTTAATAGAAATAATAATGGCGCTCTTTTAATTACTTTCATTACTCTAAATATTAAGGTTGTTTATTATATTTTAATTATTGTAAACATTAGCTTTATGCTCATGGATATCCAATCCGTCTACTTCCTCTTCCTTAGACACTCTTAATCCTATTGTTTTCTTTAAAGTATATAAAACAATAAATGAAGCCACAATTGCCCATGTCCCAATAGCCAAAACTCCTATTGCTTGCACCCCTAACTGATGAAAACCACCATCATATAATAAACCACCATCTGTTGCAAATACACCTACTAACAATGTTCCAAGTGCTCCACATACACCGTGTACAGAAACAGCCCCAACTGGATCATCAATTTTTAATTTTTTATCTATAAATTCAATAGAAAATACTATTACAACTCCTGCAATAAGTCCAATTATAGCTGCTCCCATTGGACTAACAACTGCACAACCTGCAGTAATGGCCACCAAACCTGCTAACGCACCATTCAATGTCATTGAAATATCAGGTTTTCCATATAAACCCCAGGACACAAACATTGCTGCCACTGCTGCAGCTGCAGCTGCAAGGTTAGTAGTTATTACAATTCCCGCAACAGCATTAGCATTATCTCCAGAGATTGCTAACTGAGAGCCTGCATTAAATCCAAACCACCCAAGCCACAAAATAAATACACCTAATGCACCAATTAGTAAATTATGCCCCTGAATTGCATTTGATTTTCCATTTGTGTATTTCCCAATTCTAGGCCCTACTAAAAACGCAGCTACTAAAGCTGCCCAACCACCAACTGAATGCACAACCGTTGAACCAGCAAAATCAATAAAGCCAAGGTTAGTTAACCAACCCGCACCTTGCCAAACCCAATGACCTGATATAGGATAAATTACAACTGTCATTATTAAAGAAAAAATAAGGTATGTTGTAAATTTTGTTCTTTCAGCAATTGCTCCCGAAACAATTGTTGCAGCAGTAGCAGCAAAAACAGTTTGAAAGAATAAATTATGCATATTTTCAGAATCATCAAAGAACAATGTTGGATTTCCAATAAAGGACCCAATTGAATCTCCATACATTATAGTATATCCTATAGCCCAGAAACCTAGAGTACCTATACATAGATCCATTAAATTTTTCATAATAATATTTCCAGTGTTTTTTGACCTGGTAAAACCAGTTTCAACAAGCGTAAAACCTGCTTGCATAAAAAACACTAAAATTCCGCAGATTACAATCCACATTAAGTCCAATACAGCGTTAATATCCATAATATATATTTTTAATTAATTTAATTTTTTTATAATTTTATTTAAGAGCATCACTACCTTTCTCCCCTGTTCTAATTCTATAAGTATCTAGAATATCTGAAACAAAAATTTTCCCATCTCCTACAACCCCAGTAAAAGCTGTCTTTATTAAAGCATCAATAGTTATATCCAAAAATGGATCAGACACCACTATAGATAAAAATCTTCGCTGAATATCTGATGTACTATAACTAACACCCCTGTATACATGTCCCTCTTTTTCATTTCCAACTCCAGTCACATCCCAGTAACTAAAAAAATTGACTTCAATTTGATGTAAAGCTTCTTTTACTTCATCAAATTTTGATTTTCGAATAATCGCTTCGATTTTCTTCATAATAAAATGATTTTTTTAATTGATTTCGGATCAAAAATAGAATTATATTTTATTACCCCCAAATTTTTTAGGGGTAGTAATGTTATTTTTATGATTTTACTTGCTTATACCCTATTTTTTTATGGGTAATTTAAATAATATTATTGTTTACTAAGAATTACACCCAAATTTTAATAGGGTGTATACTTTGAAAATAAGAATATATGATAATACACCCCAAATTTTTAGAGGGTACATTCATAAATAAAATTATTATTAATTGAAAAGGATGTAAATATTAACTTCTTGAATTGTAGAAATTACTAATTAAAGAAGTTTTGAAATATATAAGCCTAAGAAAACGGCAGAGAAACCTAAAATTAAAGACAATAAAGTATACGGTAAAAAACTAAAATAATCCCCATTTTTAATCAATAAATGGTTTTCATAGGCAAATGTTGAGAAAGTAGTGAAACCGCCACAAAAACCAGTGGCTAATAATAAGGACTGACTTTGAGACATGTTTCCTGCCTTACCCAAATAACCTAAAATTATACCAATTAACAAACTTCCAAGCACATTAGATAACATGGTTCCGTAAGGAATGGCATTTTCAATATTATTAAACCATTTTCCAAGAAAGTACCTTGCAACACTCCCAAACCCCCCACCTACAAATACTAATAATGCATGTTTCATTTTTAAATTTTATAGTTTTAAAGTTTAATAGCCTCAGCATCTACCCAACTCCACTTACCCGTTACAGTTCCGTTTTGAAGTATCAATATTCCTGGATTTGCTCTGATAATTGTTTTTAATGTAGTTCCATCACAAAACAACAAATCAAAATTAAGTTTATACTTTTCTTTTATACTTTCAAATTCTTCATTCAATGAAGATGTTAGCATATAAACTGCATATCCCTTCTTTAAAGCTTCATCAGTAGTGATTTTAATTTTTGAAAACCCTTGAATATCGCTTTTACTTAAATCATAAGCTACAACTAACAATACAAGATCAGTTGTAAGTATTTGATTTGTTAAATCTTCGCCCTCAACAGATTCTAAAAAGAAATCGTGTATTGCAGGTTCATTCTCACCAATATATTTCATCCCTTCAGGTATATTTTTACCAATTGCATAAGGTCTAAAATCAATAATAGGTAAATGGATTAATACATAATAAGTAATATACAGAAAAACAAAAAACGATAAAAAGGTTGCCCATTTTGCACTATTTAAACTAAATAATGGTTTTATTAATTTCTGTTTTAAAACCAATAAAAGAATAAAAAGTACGAGTACAATATTTTTATAAAACGTTCCCCAGCTTGATAGTTTAACCGCATCTCCAAAACACCCACAATCGGTTACTTTATTGTAATATGCTGAATACCAAGTTAAAAAAAGAAAAACTGTAATAATTACCAATAAACTCCAAGATGTTATTTTTGGTAAATAACCAACTAACAGCATTACTCCAAGCATAATTTCAGCTAAAATTAATAGAATTGAAAATGGCAATGCATAGGGAATTAAAAATTCTAAATTTAGCACATCAGCACCAAAATATTCTTCAAATTTATACGCAGAGCCTAAAGGATCTATTAATTTTACAAATCCAGAAAAAAGAAATGTTATTGCTACAAAAAATCTTGAAATATGCACTAATAGTTTCATCTTATTCAGTTTCGTTAATATGAATTAGAGCAAAAACCGCATAATTAATCATATCCTGATAATTTGCATCAATCCCTTCAGAGACAATTGTTTTTCCTTTATTATCTTCTATTTGTTTTACACGTAATAATTTTTGCAAAATTAAATCGGTTAAAGAACTCACTCGCATATCACGCCAAGCTTCACCATAATCATGGTTTTTATCTTCCATTAACTGTTTGGCAACCGCTACATGTTTATCATACAATTTAACAGCTTCATCAGTATTTAAATCTGGTTGTTCTACAACCCCTTTTTCAAGCTGAATTAAAGCCATCACAGAATAATTGATAATCCCAATAAATTCTGAAACTTCACCTTCATCTACTTTTCTAGTATCATTTTGTTGTAACTGACGAATACGTTGCGCCTTGATAAAAATTTGATCTGTTAATGATGGCAATCTTAATATTCGCCAAGCACATCCGTAATCTTTTAACTTGTTAATATATAATGAGCGACATTTTTCAATAATGTCGTTATATTGTTTTGAAGTTTGTTGCATGTAACTTTAATTATTTCCGTAAATTTCCAACAAATTTAAGGAATTAAAAAATCAAATTTATAAAATGAAGAAGATTGCTGTTTTTTGTGGCTCAAGCCTAGGTTTTAATGAAGTATATAAAAATGACGCTATAAAATTGGGAAACCATTTTATTGAAAATAACATAGGAATGGTTTATGGTGGCGGAAAAATTGGAATGATGGGCATTCTAGCTGATACAATGCTTAAAAAAAATGGAGAAGTAATAGGTGTAATTCCGGGATTGTTGAGACATGAAGAAGTTGCACATACAGAAATTACTAAAATGATTGTTACCAAAACAATGAGTAAACGCAAAGTAAAAATAAGTAAATTAGTTGATGGTTACATTGCATTACCTGGAGGTTTTGGGACTTTAGATGAAATTTTTGAAGCCTTAACTTTAGGACAACTTGGAATTGAACGTAAACCTGTTGGAATTTTAAATACTAACGGTTTTTTCAATCATTTAATTAAACAATTAGATGTGATGGTTACTGAAGGTTATTTAAAACAATCTAACAAAGAAATGCTGATAGTTAGTGATTCGGTTGATGAGCTATGCACATTAATGCTAAATTATAAAGCTCCTATAATGACCAAGGTAATTAATAAAGTAGTGAGCTAATTAATAGCTAATAACATATTTTACTGATAAAAAACAACATATGAAAAGTATAAATTGCAATGGAAAACTAATAGATTTATCATCGCCAAAAGTAATGGGGATTTTAAATATTACTCCTGATTCTTTTTTTGATGGAGGAAAATACAACAATCCAACTGCAATAGTAAATCATGTAGAAAAAATGCTAAGTGAAGGCGCTACCTTAATAGATGTTGGCGCTTATTCATCACGTCCAGGAGCAAAGCATATAACTGAAGAAGAAGAATTAGGGCGCATTTCACCTATTATAAAACTTTTGATTACTGAATATCCAAATCTTTTAATTTCTGTTGACACTTTTAGAAGTGAAATTGCCAAACATTGTATACAAAATGGCGCTTGTATGGTGAACGATATTTCAGCAGGAAATTTAGATGTGAAAATGTTCTCTACAATTGCAAAACTACAAGTACCTTATATTATAATGCATATGCAAGGAACACCACAAAATATGCAAGCCAAACCAATTTATAATGATATTGTAAAAGAAGTGCTTTATTACTTTTCTAAAAAGATTAATGAATTACGAGATTTGGGGGTAAACGATATCATATGCGATGTAGGTTTTGGTTTCGGAAAAACTGTAGCTCAAAATTATCAACTTTTAAAAAATCTCGATTTATTTAAAAACCTTGAAGTTCCAACATTGGTAGGTTTATCCAGAAAATCGATGTTATTTAAACCTTTAGAAATCTCACAAAACGAAGCTATAAATGCAACCACATCCGCAAATACAATTGCATTACTTAACGGAGCTAACATATTACGTGTTCATGATGTGAAAGAGGCTGTTGAAGCAATAAAAATTGTTAATTTATTAAATTAAGCATTCATGAAAAAAATATTTATACTACTATTCTTACCCTTAATTCTTTTAAGTTGTTCTAAAAAGGAAGTTAAAATTCCTATACTGGCAGAAAAAGGAATTCAGGAAATACACAATCATTCTGAAGTTTGGATATTTTTTGAAGTTAAAGATAATGATACAATTGCCAATGTAAATAGAAAAAATACGATAAGCACAACGCATTGGATTTTTAATATTGATAAAAAATTACCTTTAAAAACATTCACCTCTTCAATTACTACTTTACAAGATAAGCACGCAAACGGAATTCACTCAAAAGAAGGAATGCATAATTATTTTAGTTATTCTGATACCATCTCAAAAAAATTGTCATTTCTAGAATTTGATGGAGTTGTTTATAAAACAGATAGTATATTATCAAAATATTATATAAAGGAAAATAGCATCAATTATTTAAAAAACAACAATATTAATTTAACATTTAATTCAAATAACGTTTGGCTTAACGACACTAAACTTGAAAAATCAGAATTTAAAACTACACTTTTAGAATTTATAGATTTTTCTTCCGAAGGAAAAAAAACAATGCTTCATTTAAATTTCAATGATAAATTACCATATCAAGATTATTTATTTTATAAAACAATGATTCATAATTTTGAAGACAAAAATATCTCAACCAATAAAATAGAATTTATTTTCGACCAAAATAAAGTTCCTGATTGCGGTTGCGAATAACCAACGTTTTTACAATCTTTTTCTTATTTTTACAAAAACAAATTGAATGCTCGACTTCTTAGACTTCTCCTTTCTTGATATTTTAGATATTGTATTGGTAGCAGTATTACTTTACTATGTTTATAAATTATTAAAAGGAACAGTTGCAATCAATATTTTTATTGGAATTGCTTTAGTTGTACTTATTTGGAAGATAACACAAGCATTGCAAATGGAAATGTTAAGTGGTTTATTAGGTACTTTAATTAGCTTAGGAGCCATTGCAATTCTAATTGTTTTTCAGCCAGAAGTAAGGAAATTCTTATTAATGTTAGGTTCTACAAATTTCACTAATAAGCGTAGCTTCTTAAAGCAACTTAGCTTTTTAAAAACCGAAATTTACACCAATATGGATGTGGAATCTATAGTTTTGGCTTGTGAAGAAATGGCAGTTACAAAAACAGGTGTTCTTATCGTTTTAGAACGAAATAATAACCTCGATTTTATATTGTCTACTGGAGACAAAATGAACATAGAAATTAACAAACCTATTTTAACTAGTATTTTTTATAAAAATAGCCCTCTACATGATGGCGCTATAATTGTTAAAGACAATTTTATTATTGCCACTAGAGTTATATTACCATTATCTAATAAAAGTCTACCATCTCGTTTTGGATTACGTCATAGAGCTGCAATTGGAATTACTGAAAAAACCGATGCTCTTTGTTTAATTGTATCAGAAGAAACTGGGAAATTATCCTATATAAAAGATGGTGAATTTGTTTTATTTAAAAACAATAACGAATTAATTGAAATGATTCGCTACGATTTAAATTAGTTGTTTAAAACTGGTTGAAAATCGAAAAAATGCAAAATCTACAATTGCAAAGCTGAAATTTTAAATTAAATATAGTTCAAAAAACGCATTTTCTAAAACTAAGCTACTTCATTAACAAATTGCATATTGTACAACGTTTTGTAATAACCATTTTTAGCTATTAATTCAAGATGTGACCCTTGCTCAACAATTTCACCTTTATCCATCACAATAATTCTATCCGCTTTTTTAACGGTAGTTAATCTGTGTGCTATAATTATAGAAGTTTGATGTCGCGTTATTTTATCTGTAGCTTTTTGAATTAATTTTTCTGAGTAGGAATCTATAGATGAAGTTGCTTCATCTAAAATTAAGACACTTGGTTTACTCACATAGGCGCGTAAAAAAGCAATTAATTGTCGTTGACCTGAAGATAACATAGCTCCACGTTCTTTAACATTATAATGATAATTATCTGGCAAGCTCATAATAAATTTATGAATTCCAATTTCTTTAGCCGCTTTTTTCACTTCTTCCAAAGTAATAGAATCGTTGCTTAAAATAATATTATTAAAAATTGAATCTGAAAATAAAAACACATCTTGTAAAACTACTGCTATTTGCTTTCTTAAAGAGAGTAAAGTGTACTGATCAATGTTATGATTATCTATACATATTTCCCCTTTATCAATTTCATAAAACCTATTTACCAAATTAATAATAGTAGATTTTCCAGCTCCAGTTGCTCCAACAATTGCAACAGTTTCACCCGCATTTACATTAAATGAAATTCCTTTTAAAACTTCTTCTCCTTCAATATAACTAAAACGCACATTTTTAAAAGCAATATCTCCCTTGAAAGAAGTTGCTATTATATCACCCTTTTCTGTAATTTGACTATCCGTGTCTAATACTTCAAATACCCGATCACCCGCAACCATTCCCATTTGTAAGGTGTTAAATTTATCTGCTATTTGCCATAATGGTCTAAATAACATTTGAGCCATCATAATAAAAGCAATAATTTCACCTACGTTTGTTTCTCCTGAGTTTACAATATCTAAACCCCCATACCACACTAATAACCCAACAGTAATAGACGATAAAATTTCAGCAATTGGAAAGAATATTGAATAATACCACACCGCTTTTACATGTGCTTTTTTATGATCTTCATTTATTTTTACAAAATTTTTATATTCAATTTTTTCACGATTAAAAAGCTGAACAATATTCATTCCTGTAACACGCTCTTGTACAAACCCGTTCAAGTTGGCAACTTGTAATCTAACCTCTTGAAAAGCAGATTTTATAGCTATTTGAAATAATTTAGTAGCGTAAATTAATATTGGAAGCACAACAAATGCAATTAAGGATAATTTCCAATTCATCCAAACCATTACAACTGCAACTACCATCATTTTTAATATATCGCTAATAATCATGAACAATCCTTGTCCAAAAAAATCAGCTATTGTTTCTGTATCTGAAACCAATCTAGTAACTAATTTTCCTACAGAAGACTTATCAAAGTAGGCCATTTTAAATTGCAACATATGCTGTTGTAATTTCACTCTAATATCTTTAATAATATGCTGACCAAGCCAATTCACTTTGTAAATAAAAATAATCTGCATTGCAACTTCGGCTAGTAAAAATACACACATCAATAACGCGTAATTTAAAAGTCCAACTTGGTCCTTATTTTTATAGTAGGTATTTACAATTTCTTGTAACAAAATAGGTTTAGCTACTGAAACCAAGGACAATAAAATGGCAGACATTGTTCCTACAAAAAATTGCACCTTATATTTTGAAGCGAAACTCATTAAACGCTTAAATATTTTTGCATCAAAGGCTTTTCCTGAATCTTTTTTACTCATGTATAAATATTGTTTTTGGGTAGGTAACTTGGGTTAAAAATAACCCTTGAGCTGGTGCAGAAGTTCCTGCATTACACCTATCTTCACTTTCTATTATTTGTTTAAAACCTTCTAAGGTTAATTTATCTTTACCAACGTCAATTAATGTCCCAACAATTGCTCTTACCATATTTCTTAAAAACCGATCTGCTGTAATGTGAAATATTAGCATTTCATTAGTTTTAATCCATTCTACTCTTTTAACATCGCAATTATAGGTTTTAACATTAGAATTGGTACGAGAAAAACACTTAAAGTTAGTATAATTTTTCAATATTTCAGAAGCCTCATTCATTTTAACAATATTTAACTTTGCATTGTTAAGCTGCCAAGTAGTATCTATTAAAAAAGGGTTTCTCCCCATAAAAATACGATATTCATAACTTCTGCTCTTTGCATCAAAACGTGCATGTGCAGTTTCTGTTGTTTTCATTATATTTTCAACAACAATATCATTTGGCAATAATGAATTTAATTTATAAATAGCATCTTCAATTTTAATTTCATTTTCAAAATCTACATGTGCAAATAACTGTTCTGCATGTACACCTGTATCAGTTCTTCCTGCGCCAACTACATTAATTGCTGTTCTAAAAATAGTTGTAAGAGCTTTATTTAATAATTCTTGTACACTAATAGCGTTTGGTTGCACTTGCCAACCATGATAGTTTGTTCCTTTATATGATAATTCAATAAAATATCTCAATTGAAATGCTATTTTTGTGCAATTGCAAATATACACACATTTTACGATTTAAGAATTTTACCAACTAATGAAAAAAATTTTATTAATTTCTGATACGCATAGTTATATTGATAACCAAATATTGAAGTTTGTAAAACAAGCAGATGAAGTTTGGCACGTTGGTGATATCGGCTCATTTGAAGTTATTGATACACTAAAAAAACTGAAGCCTTTAAGAGCTGTTTATGGTAATATTGACGATGCTTTAATTAGAACTGAGTATCCTTTAGATAATAAGTTCACTATTGAAAAAACAACAGTTTGGATGACTCATATTGGAGGTTACCCTAATAGATATGACCCAAGAATTAAAGAAGAAATATCAGAAAACCCACCTCAATTATTTATCAGTGGTCATTCGCATATTTTAAAAGTAATTTTTGATAAAAAACTAAATTTATTACATATGAACCCAGGAGCAGCTGGCAAACATGGATTTCATACTGTAAGAACAATGTTACGTTTTGAAATTAATGAAGATAAAATTACCAACTTAGAAGTTATTGAATTAGAACAGCGAAAATAAAAAACCATTTCAATAAAAATTGAAATGGTTTTTCTGCACTTAATATACTAAGATAAAAGATTATCGCAATCTATCCACAGATTTTACAAGCTCCTCATCCTTTTTTATAGCCCTATTTGCAATCACAACAAATACAACAGTTAAAATTGGAATAAGTAACCCAATACCCTTCTCAGAAACGTTAATTTCTCCAGATAAGTTTTGTGAAAAATATATGACGATACCTAATATAATAAAATTGGTCAAAATTGATAATCGGCCTAACACAAATTGTAATTGCCTTTTTTTAAATTGAAAAATAGCAATTAATGTTAAAACCGAAGATACAAAAAATAATACAGCCATTACTTTTAATAATATGTTTCCTGAATTAAAGGAATCCATCACAAAAAATTCTATTCCTTGCTCATTCACCCATAGATTTAATATAAAAATTAAACCTCCTGAAAGCAATGTTGCAATTAACAAATAAACAGATTGTATTCTTTGAATCATAGTTTATACTAACTTAAGGCAAAAATACGTTTTCTTTTTAAAGAATAAAAGATTAGTTATATAAAATAATTTTATATATTTGCAATAACCTTATGCTTAATCATATAAGGAAACTACAACTGAGACAACTAATCACCACAACGTTTAATTTACAATAGAATTCTTTACAGAATAAAAAAATAGCCTTTATACATAAACAATAATTACAAAATAACATAATGTTTGAAATTTCCCAATTAAAGGAGAAAACACTTGTAGACTTACAAGAGATAGCAAAAACTATTGGAGCAAAAAAATTCAGTCAATTAAATAAACTAGATCTAGTTTATTTAATATTAGACATTCAAGCTACAACTCCTTCAACAATTACAAAAATTTCATCTAATGATGAAAAAACTAAACGCAGAAGAATTATAAAAAAAGTAAATCCTGCTAAAGACACAAAAATAATTCCAACTGAAAACATTCAGAAAGAATTTGCTTTAGAAACGAAAGTTGATGTTGATATTCAACCTGAACAAAAGAGAGCTTTAAAACCTAATAAAAGAGTTGAAATTAAAAAGCCAATTGCAATTAACGAACCAGTTGTAAAGGAAGAAGTCGAAAGCACTAATAGTGCTAACACAACAGATGATGCTATAGCTGAGTCTGAAAAGGTTCAAACAAATAAGCCAAAACCAGTTCATCCACCTAAACAGGTGAACAAGCCTAATCCTCCAAAACAGCAAAATCAAGTTAATCAACCAAAACCAGTTCATCCACCTAAACAGGTGAATAAACCTAATCCACCTAAACCAAGACCTCAACCAAGAGACAACAAAGGTCAACATATTAATAACGCTAACCGTTATAGAGATCCTGATTACGAATTTGATGGTATTATTGAAAGTGAAGGTGTATTAGAAATGATGCCTGATGGATATGGATTTTTGCGTTCATCAGATTATAACTATTTATCTTCACCTGATGATATTTATTTATCACAATCTCAAGTAAAATTATTTGGTTTAAAAACTGGTGATACTGTAAAGGGTGTTGTAAGACCTCCAAAAGAAGGCGAAAAATATTTCCCATTAATACGTGTATCAAAAATAAATGGATTAAATCCGAATATTGTAAGAGACCGTGTTTCCTTTGAACATTTAACTCCATTATTCCCTGAAGAAAAATTTAATTTAGCAGGAAAAGGAAGTACACTTTCTACAAGAATTATGGATTTGTTTTCACCAATTGGAAAAGGGCAAAGAGGAATGATTGTTTCTCAGCCAAAAACTGGTAAAACAATGTTACTAAAGGATATTGCAAATTCAATTGCATCTAACCATCCTGAAGTTTATCAAATTATTTTATTAATTGATGAAAGACCTGAAGAGGTAACAGATATGCAACGTAGTGTAAAAGGTGAGGTTGTTGCTTCAACTTTTGACGAACCTGCAGAAAAACACGTAAGAGTTGCTAATATTGTTTTAGAAAAAGCAAAAAGATTGGTTGAATGTGGCCATGATGTTGTTATTTTATTAGATTCAATTACTCGTTTAGCCAGAGCGTATAATACTGTTGCGCCAGCCTCAGGTAAAATTTTATCGGGTGGTATTGATGCAAATGCATTACACAAACCTAAACGTTTCTTTGGAGCTGCACGTAATATTGAAAATGGTGGTTCATTAACAATTATTGCAACTGCTTTAACTGAAACTGGTTCAAAAATGGATGAAGTAATTTTTGAAGAATTTAAGGGAACTGGTAATATGGAGCTTCAATTAGAAAGAAATATTTCTAACCGTAGAATATATCCAGCCATTGACCTTGTTAAATCTAGCACGCGTAGAGATGATTTACTATTAGACCCTAAAACGGTTAAACGTATGTGGGTACTTAGAAAATATTTAGCAGATATGAATCCTGTTGAAGCAATGGAATTTATTAAAGATAAAATCCAATACACAACATCAAATGATGAGTTTTTAATTTCTATGAACGGATAGTTAGTTCTTAGTTTAAATTATAATAATAAAAAGCGAGCTAAATAGCTCGCTTTTTATTTGCTTATTTGTCTCTTCTAAAATAAGTTAACAAATGCAGGGAACCATATATACTACTATTCTTAAAATACTATCTAAAATTAATTTATAATTATATAAGAGAAATATTAAAATTGAAGAAAAAAAAACCTGCTCAATTTAATTGAGCAGGTTTTAAATCTATTACAATATGTTATTTATTAATAGAATTTACTTCTATTATCTATTACATCTGAAGCATCTTGCAATACCTGATATAATTGATAGCTTCTACCTTGTAATTTGGTTACTATTTTATTACGGAAAGTTTCGTAGTTTTCTAATTCTACTGAAGCTTCTCGCTTAGTTACCATCACAACAAATACACCTTTTTCTCCTTCTATTTTATCAGAAATTTTATCTAATTCTAAAGTAGACATTGCTCCAACAATTACTGGTTCATTTCCAACTCCTGAAAGTAATGGGCTTGCTAATGTAACAGAAGATGCTGTGCGAACAGTACTATTAGTATTGTTTGCAATTTCTTCTAAAGTAGCTCCATTCATTTTAGCCTTAATTTGTGCTGCTTTTTTCTTATTTATTAATTCTGGGCGAACACTTAATAAAATATCTGAACTCAAAACAATTCCATCTTTTTCAGTTTTACCGTTTAATAAAACTACAGCATAACCTCTTTTCCCATTTACATCTATGTCAAAACGTTTAGAATCGTTTAATTCTCTTTCTTGATTAAAAGCCCATTGTACTATTTGACGTTGATTGCTTAACCCTGGTATGCTTTCTGCTAATGCTTTTAAATTAACTGCTGATTGAATCGTGTAATTTGATTCTTTTGCTAAATCTTCTAGATTTTTTTGTCCTGCTAAATTTGATGCCAATGTTTCAGCTTGTTCAAAAATTATATTTTCAGTTTCTTCTGAAGCTTCAATTAAACGTGCAAAAGTTACCAGTTTAACTGCTTTTTCAGGTGCTGTTTGTTCATCTATTCTAATAATATGAAAACCAAATGCTGTTTCAACAATATTTACACTTCCTGAATTATTCTTATAGATGAAATCTGCAAAATCCTTATCAAAACCAGGTGAAAAAGCTTGATCTTTTCTTATCCATCCAATATCTCCACCTTTTCCTTTTGTTCCATCAGAATTAACTACATCTGCAATTTCAGTAAATTTGGTTTTATCATTTTTTACTAAAACAAAAATACTATCAATTGTTTTTTTAGCTTCTTCTTTAGTTTTGGTTGAAGTAGATCTTGTTGTACCTATGTAAGGAACAATAATATGACTAGATTTTACAGAGTCTGGCAATTGTAATGTTTCTACAATTTTAGAAATTTTGTAATAACCATTCTCTTTATAAGCACCAACAACATCACCTACTGAAGCTTCAAAAATAGCATCTGAAACAGTCGCTGGTAATTGATTTTTAAATTTATAGCCGTTATCAATAGCTAAATCAGATTTATGTTCAGTAAAAAATTCATCATAATCAGTTACATTCTTTAACCCTGTAATTTTAAGGGAAAAATTTGATTCTTCAACATCATTAATAAGATTTTCTATTTCTTTATTAGCTTCTGCATCATCAGTTTCTGATGGTAAAATATCAAATTTTACATATTGCAAAGAACGAGTTGCTTCAGGTTTAAATCTTTTTGGATTTTCTTCAACAAATTTCTGAATTTCTTCTTTTGAAACAAGGGCAACACTGTCAGGAATTGAGCTATAAGGCACAAAAACATATTTTGCATCCATTTTAGTATTATCAAACATATAATCTCTTTTTCCCTCTTCTAAAGAAGCACCTAAGCCAATTGAAACTAATGATGAATATGCTTGACGCTCTAAATTTTGCTTAATACTTTTTTCAGTAGCCAACCAATTAGTCCAAGCTTGTTTATTGCCTGTTTCAGCTTCATCTTTCATATTGGCGATATATTCTTTCAGCTTTTCTTCATCAAAAAGATTAATTTCATTTTTGAATAATGGTGAGTTTTGAATTTCTGGCAATGCAATCATTGCATCCCAAATATCTTTTTCTCCAACTACAATTCCTGCTTTTTCTAGTTGAGCTTGAAATATTTTTTCACTAACCATGCTGTTCCAAACAGCATTTACAGCTTGCATTTGAGTTGCTCTTCCTCCACTTTGTGTTTTATAAGCTTCTACTTGTTTTGCAAATTCATCTCGGTCAATATCTTCTCCGTTAATTTGCCCTACTGAATTTACTTTACTTGAACTAAAAAATTGTTGAATTGAGCTTGGATCAAGAACAAATGCAAATAGTGCTAAACCTACAATTAGGATTAGGAACATTGAACGATCTCTAATTTTTGATAATATTGCCATTTTTATTTTTCTTTTATTACAGTGTGCGAAAATACAATTTAGTATTTAATTATGAAAGTTAAAACATCACAATTAATAGGAAAAGAAAGCAATTTTTAGTAAGAACAGAAATTAATCCACTTTATCTAAAACTTTTACATAAACTTCCATAATTTTTGATGTATCTACTTTCAACATTTTAAAATGTAAATTGTTAATTTCAATAATTTCATCTTGCTTTGGAATATCTTCATTATGATACACAATAAAACCGCCTAAAGTTTCATATGCTTCATTATCTTCTATATTTAAATCATACGTTTCATTTAAATAATCAACTTCTAAACGTGCAGAAAATTCAAATTCTCTTTCATTAATCTTATTTTCCAACAATTCAACAGTATCATGTTCATCTACTATTTCACCAAATAATTCTTCTACAATATCTTCAACTGTTATAATACCTGATGTTCCTCCAAATTCATCTAAAACAACAGAAATGCTTTTCTTTTTTTTAATTAAAACATTCAATACATTGTTAATCATCATACTTTCTGGAACAAATTCAACTGATAATAATATAGATTGAATTGTGGTTGGATTTTTAAACAATTCAAAAGCATGTGCATAACCTAAAACATCATCTAAAGAATCTTTATAAACTAAGATCTTAGAATAACCCGTTTTAATAAACAATGCTTTCAAATTTGGAATACTTTCATTTATCTCCACTGCAACAATTTCAGTACGCGGAATCATAATTTCACGTGCTTTTACATTGTCAAATTCTAATGCATTTTGAAAAATTTGGATCTCAGAATCCACTTCCTCACTGTTTTTTGAATTTTCAAGTTGCTTAATAATATAATTACCTAGTTCTTCTTTGCTAAATTCGGTTTGATTAACAACTTTTGAAGAGTTAAAAAACAGTTTTAAAAAAAAGTCGGTAATTAATGTAATAAAATCAGCTATAAAGTGAAAAATAATGTAAAAAAAATAAGCTAATGGTGCAAAAATTAAAAGTGCTTCATTGGCGTAAATTCTAAATATAGCTTTTGGTAAAAATTCAGCAGTTACCAAAATTATTAAAGTTGAAATTAATGTTTGTATAATTAAAACGTAAAATTCATTCAACTCACCAATTGGTAATAAACTTGTTATGAAAGCTCCCATAAAGAAACTATAAACCACCAACGCAATATTATTACCAACTAACATTGTTGTAATAAATTTAGAGGGTTTAGAAGTTAATCTTGTCAGGATTTTTGGAATAATTCCATCTTTCTTTTTTTCGAGCTCTATTTGAAATTTATTTGCTGAAATATAAGCAATTTCCATTCCTGAAAAAAAAGCAGAGAGTAATATTGAAGTTAATATAAATGCAATTTGAATTTCCATTTATTTTTTATTTCTATTTTCTAATCGTTTTCTAAATTGTTTTTTAAAGAAATACATAAAGACTGCTAATGCTGAAAACAGTAAAAAAAGATAAGCACGTTCCTTATTTTCATTCCAATTTATAACCGTTTCTACAATAAATACAATTGCAATTATTAAATAACCATATTCAAATATTCTCCAAATTTTTTGCATTGTTTATTCTTTAATATTAATAATTCCACTCTGGTTTTTCACCCACCAATTTTTTAAATCTTCAGAAGCCTCAAAACCAGTTCCTTTTATAGTATCCGTTAAAGTATAAAACGTAAATTTCTTTTCTGTAAAATAATAATGAGATTTCTGATCCCAGTATATTTGTTCCGTTTTTAATTTACTTTTATCGGCATAATTAATAATGATAACATTTTTTTTAATTTCAGATATCTCAGTTTTAGTGTAAGCCATAGCGTAATCTCCTTCAACTGTTATAGAATCCTCATTTTTATCAATTGAAGTAATTTTAATTCCTTTTGGAAACTCTGAATATGGATGTGAACTTCTATTCCCAAAATCTAACATAATTGGCGCTTTCATTTTAATATTTACCCAACCAGAATCTGTATGAATGTGGTTAATATTATAAGCTTCTCCTATTGGCAAATTTTTATCTGCTAAAAAATCTCGTACTTCTTTTACGTCATTTGTACAAGAAAAAAGCATTGCTACTAGTAATACTGTAGCAATGCTTTTAATTTTATTCACAACTGATTTTGTCATTCAACAAATATATCAATTATACTGTTTTAAATCTAATCTTTTGATTGAACTCTAACAGTCTCATTAATCCAACATCCAATTTTATGAGTTGTACCTTCATCTATTGCTGCCGCAAATAAATCTTTTTTAGATGGTAAATTTTCAGAATATGAATTTATATATTTATTTGCCATACCACTAATACTTGGATCTACAGATTTTGCTTTTAATGCTTTATTTAATGCTGCTACATAAACCATTCTTTTAGAAACCACATCAGTACCACAAGAGTTTGCACTAGACGCATACATACCCGCAATTAACAAATAAGCTCTACCCATAGTTGGAGCATATTCTAAAGCTTTATAAGCATAGGTTCTTGCTTCTCCCTTTCTTCCCTGTTTACTTAAAATTTGACCTACTGTTAATAAATACTTAGCTTTTTTATAAGAATCCGTTTCTTGATCAACAGCTTTCTTAAAATACTCCATAGCTTTATTAGTTTCACCATTTTTCATTAAAATACCTGCATAAAAAACGGATGCTTGTGGTGAAGGATCTGCCTTAACATAAGCCTCTACTAATGTATCATAAAAAGAATCGTCTGTACATTCTTTGTTGTACATTCTTGAAACTGCTCTTTTTAACCATATGGCATCATGCTTTTTTTCTTCAAAATATTTTTTATTTAAAGGAATTAAATTCTCGCAAGTAGAAATTTCAGAAATCTTTGAATCTAAACCTCCTTCAACAATTGATAAATTTGTTAAAATTTGTTGATAATCACCTCTTCTCTTTTTATCTTTAGCACTCAATGTTGTTGAATCCTTTGCGTTAATCGCTTCAATCTTTTTAGAGTATGCCTCGCGTTTCAATTCTATACCTTCACCAACTTGGTCATATGTATCAAAAACAATTTGAGCATTTGTATCTTTATTTTTCTTCAAAATAATATCAAAATACGTATAAATATTTTTAGAACCCATCTCTGTTGCATCCTCTTTAAAAGCTTTTTCTAACCAGATATATACCTCTTCTTCTGATGCTCCCTGCTCAGCTTTAAATGTTGCAATCTTATCATATATATCTGCAAAATCTTTTGGGAAATGTTCTAACCTTTGGTTATAAACTCTCATCACCAAATTAGCTGCTGCTACCTTTTCAGTTTCAGATGCATTCTCTAATTTATGCTCTGCTATTTTAATACCAAATTTATAGATATTTACTGATAGTGTTGGGCAATTATCCATACACCACATCCAATTTTCATAAGCGGCATCATATTTTTTGGCTTGATAATCGCCTTTAAATAGATTGTATTTAATGTTACAATCAGCGTCAGCTTGTGAAAAAGCTACTGGAGCTGACAGTATAAAAAATAATAAAGCTAAAATTTGTATTGCTTTTTTCATCATCGTATCCTTTTAATTTAAAATATTTCTAATTTTTTGAACCATTTATCGTTTAATGAAAGGCTTAATCTAAAGTTAAAATAATTCTCTTTTACTAAACCATTACTTGTGTTTCCCCTTTTACCAAGTTCAAATCCAAGATTTATATTTGATAATTGTTGACTCAATGGTAATCCTACTCCAAAAGATATGCCAAAATCGTCTATTGCAGTAAAATCATTTCTAGTTCCAGCAGGATCTACTAACAATCCTGTTTTTTCAAATTTTAAACCAGCTCTATAAGTAACTCTATCCCAGTAACTTGAGATGGAATTAAATTTAGGAGTATAAAATCCACCCAATGCTATTTTACTATAATTATCATAGTCTATTTTGGAATTACTATTAAAAACGCCACCCTCATACATCTTTAAAGCATTTTGAAAACTATAATCTACACCAGCACCCCATTTATTTTTTTGTCCAATCCCTGCACCTAATGTTGTTTTTAAAGGAGATTTAAATTCCCCACTTATAGCCGTATTATGATCTGAATCTCTATAAATTGTGTCTCGTGGTGATTCATAAGACCCTAAAGATACTGAATATAAATATTCATCTCCTTTAGTTTTTGTTGTGTTCCCTAAATCAAAACTAGCGCCAAAACTCAAATCTATTTTATCACTTAAATCTTTTTCATACTGAAAGCCAATGCTTAAAGAATACCCCTTCACATTTGAAACTGTTTCGTATTTTGTTGCTAATAAAGCATCCGCTGTTTGATTAATTATACTATTTTCAATTTTACCAAAAATATAGTTTCCTTGTAAACCTACACTAACGCCTTTAAATGGTTTGTATCCAAAATTCAAAAAAACTTTATTTGTTCCTCCTTCTCCACTGTAAAGTGTAGCTTCCGTTAAAACATCTTCAGTATCTAAAACATTTGATACCAATGAATAACCTACGGAAGAATTAGGCAACAAACCAAAAGACAAACCACCTTTCTCACCTAATGGAACTCCTAAAGCCAAATATGAAAGATATGTTGCAGCAGCACTTTGCTTGCTATTGCTATCTTGCGCTTTTATATTCTTATTTTCAATTGCCAAAGTATATGTGGTAAATGACAAAGAAGCTACTGAAGCAGGGTTCGAAAAATTTAAATGGTATACATCATTTAAAGCAACTCCTACTCCACCCATACTTAACTGTTCAACCGTATTTAGATTATTTTTATCTCCAATACCAAAAAAAGAATAAGCTGACGTGTTGTTTTTTTGAGCAAAAGTAGCAGATGATATAAATAGTGTTATGACTACTGCTAATATTTTTTTTATCATTTATTATAAATTATATTTCAAAATTCTGTTTAAGCCTTCTAACAAAAAAAAAGGATTGGCAAATATGCTATTTTTTAATCTATTTGCCAAGAAATTTGTGTCTCCTCCTGTTAAAACTACTGTTAAATCTTTATTTTTTTCTCTATATTGATTTATAAAACTATCAATTTCACTTATAACGCCATTAATTACACCTAAATGAATGCATTTTTCTGTTGAGTCGCCAATTAATTGATTCATATATTCTGGCTCTAATAATGGTAACTTATTAGTAAATGCATTTAATGCTTTATATCGCATATTAATTCCAGGAGAAATTGCTCCTCCAAAATAACTTCCTTTAAAATCTACAAAATCATAAGTAATACAAGTTCCTGCATCTATAATTAGCACATTTTTGTTTGGAAATTTTGAAATTGCTGAAGATACTAAAGCAATTCTATCAACTCCTAACGTTTTTGGTGTTGAATATTCGTTTTTAAACGGAACTTTTGTAAAAAAACTGAGCTCTATGAGGTTAATTTTGGTTCGTAATTTATTAATTTGTGATTTTTTTACTGAAGCAACAGAAGAAATTATAGCGTTTGTACACTCATACTTTTTTATAAGCTCCAACGCAATAGTCATAAAATTTTCTATGGTAATGCTTTCATTATGAATTAATTTACTATTATTAAAAACAGCAAGTTTAATTTTTGTGTTACCAACATCTATTACTAAGTTCATCTATATTTATTATGGAGTTCAAAAATACAACAGATTTTTTTAAAATTGTTTTGATTAGTATAAAAAATACTTATATATTTGCATCCGCTAAGGCAATGGTACCTTAGCTCAGTTGGTAGAGCAAAGGACTGAAAATCCTTGTGTCCCTGGTTCGATTCCTGGAGGTACCACAAAATCATCCCGTAACTCATTTATAAACAATGATTTACGGGTTTTTTGGTTTTTAGAGTTGCTCTAAAGGTTGCTCGGGAGGTATAAAAAGATAACTGTAAACTGGTTATATATTGTCACTTAAGAAAAGTCCCTACTGACTTAAGTCAATTATTAAGCAACGAATTTGGTACTCGAAATCTTCACGACTGATTGTTAACAAAACAGTTTGCTCCAAAAGTTTTTTATATATACATGAAAAAAGATTATATTTGATTTAATTATTTAAAAAAAAAAAAATGAAAAATTTTAATTTATTACTTATTGTGTTGGTATTTTTTATTTCCTGTTCAAATCCTGAAGATCTTCCTCAGGACGAAATAATTGAAACAGAGACTCCCAATGTAAAAGTAGATTTTCCAAACAAAGAAATAGATGTATTGGCGCAATGGACTTTTAAACCCAATATTGGCGCTAAATTTTTAACTAAAAAAAAATCAGCAGTTAAAAGGAGTTTTAAAACATCCTCTAATGATTCTATTGATATTGGAATACGTTCTATAACTAACCCTAAAACAGGAGATTTAACTTCAAGCGAAGCACTTTCGCTTTTTGTGGGCAACTTCGGGAATTCACAAATTACAGGTGATTTTAAAATTTCTTATCAAATAAAATTTGAAGATAATGACTATGGTAACGCTGTAACTGAGGATATTTCGATTAATGATACAATAGCGCCTGGTGTAGAGAAGGAATTTACTTTATCTAACCCTGTTGATTTATCGGAGAAAGGAATTTATTATATAAAAGCAAAAACTATCATTGATGGTGATGTGGAGGAAAATAATGACGCTTTCGTTCATATAGTTAAATCTCTGAAATTCTCAGATGAATGTAACATACATTCATTGATTTTCAATGAAGATAATACATTTAAACTTTATACTTTGAATGAGGAGGGGGTGTGTAATTATGTAATTCTTGGATCATATATCTTAAATATAGAAAATAATTTAATAACATTATATAGCCCTGATTCGTCAGATGAAAATAACTTAATTGGAAGGATTTTTGATGTTAATGTAGATGAAAATGGTGAGTTATCAGGCACGATAGACATAGAAAGTATTTGTATACAATTGGAAGATAGTTATCAAGAATCTAATTACTCAGAAGAACTGACTTACTTACCCGATGAAAACTTAGAAAAATATCTAATTAGTATAGGTAAAGATGACTCTTTAGATGGCTACATAAAAACATCCCAGGCTTCTACCATTTCTGCAATTACTATTAGAGCCACAGATACCTGGACACCAGGGAGTGGAGGGTTTTGGGATTTCGATGTAAGGTTTTTAGATAGGATATCAAATTTAGCTGGTATTGAATCTTTTCCAAACCTTGAAACACTAAATTTAACGGGCCAAAATCTTGATAGTATAAATATTTCAAAAAACTCAAAATTAAAAATTTTTGGTGCAAATTTTAATACATTTAAAAGATTAAACACAAACGATAACCCTGAATTAGAATGGTTATCAATAGACAGTAATGAAGTTTCTCCAATTTTAGATTTTACTAATAATTCAAAAATAAAAATGTTATCAACACCAATGTGCTCAATTCAAGGATATATTGGTCAGGGTGGTTATTATGATATATCAAATATGACAGACCTGGAGTTCTTGGACTTATATGATAACAAATTAACCTCCGTTGATATTAGTGGCAATCCAAAATTAAAAGAGATAAGAATAAATTGGGGTAATAATATTTCGTCAATTGATTTTTCAAATAATACTTTATTAGAAACTATTTTGGCGGATAGCAGTGGATTAGAAGGTGATTTTAATGTCTCGAATTTAACTGAGCTTAAAGTTCTTAATATATCATCTAATAATATTCAAACTATAGATGTAAGTAATAACACCAAACTTGAGTCTTTTAAACTACAGGGAACTAATATCAGCGGTTCTATAGATGTATCTGGTTGTGAAAACCTTTTAGAATTTTTTGCTAACTTTAATTCAAATATTACATGTATTAAGGTAAATCAAAGTCAATTAGATGCATTAAATGGAGTTAATGTACCTTCAGGTTTTAATTGGCAGTTGCCAATCCAAGCAACATTAACTTGTGACTAATTACTAAGGTTATACGTTTGGTTCTGTCGGTTCTGTCGCATTTGCTTAAATAAATATTAAGTTTTATTTAAGCAATTCTGTTTCCAACTTATTTAAATAATTCTTTATAGTGTGAGAATTAATCACCCTCGATTTATTGGTTTTAATAGGTTGTTTTTGATAATCCCAATCTAAAGAAGAACCAGAATACCCTGTAGAATAACTAACCCTTTTATCTGCTCCTCCAAATAAAAACCATAATACAATTAAACTTTCTTGGTATCTATTTTCTGATAAATACTTTTTTGAATGTTTTAAACTAAACCGAACCGCCGACTTTGTTGACCTTAACACCTTATACATCTTTCTTAAATTTAATAATCTAAGCTAAGATATGGCGAGAATACCGGTTGCTCCAAAGGTTGCTCGGGAGGTTTAAATCCTTGTTATTTGGTTTGATTTCTCTTTACTATTTTATCATGATTTAGTCATTATCTGTTGATTTACATATACTTATGTAAAAACACATGAAATGAGGTAAAACCTAAAACTTCCTGGAGGTACCACAAAAAACCCGAACAATTTGTTCGGGTTTTTTTATTAAAAAAGGTTTTAAAAAGTAAATTTTTAATATCTATTTTAAGTTTATCTATGATTTATTTATTCATCTTCGTCATCTAAATCTACATCTTCTAAATCCAAATCTAAATCATCACTAATTTCAGAACCTAACATATCATCTTCATCTTCATCATGATTTTCCATACTATCAACCAATTCATCACTAATTTTAACTAAGTAAATAGTATCACTTGTTGAAACTTGAACAGCTTCAACATAGTGTCCATTTTGATTCGTGAACTTTATTATATCTCTAATTCCATATCCATCAGGAAATTTTTCTACCAATAAATTTAGTATTTCTGTGGTTAATTTTTTATAATCTACAATGATTCTTTTCATAACAAATCAGTTGAAATTTAACTAAAAAAATAAATTATTATTTGATTAACTTTTTCTATAAGTTCAAATATAGAAAAATATTTCAATCCAAAATAAAAATGACAATACATTTTTATTTCAACGAATATTAATTATAAAGCATAAAAAAACCAAGATCTCTCTTGGTTTCTACTAAAATATTTTGAAAATAAAATTAAAGCATCATTAAGTTACTAACTTCTAGTTCAGTTAAATGACGATAATGCCCACGTGGTAAATCTTTCTTTGTTAAACCCGCAAAAATTACACGATCTAATTTTACCACACTATAGTTAAAGTGTTCAAAAATTCTACGAACAATTCTGTTTCTTCCGGAGTGAATTTTAACTCCTATTTCACTCTTTGGCTGATTTATAATATATGAAATCTCATCAACTAACACTCTTTTTTCATCTAAAATAAAACCATCAGCAATTTTTTGCATATCACTCATAGCCAACTTTTTATCTAAAGAAGCATGATACAATTTTTGAATATTGTGTTTTGGATGCGTTAGTTTTTTTGCCAATTCACCATCATTCGTAAAAAGCAATAAACCTGTCGTATTCCTATCTAATCTACCAACTGGGTAAATACGTTCTTTTGAAGCATTTGCAATTAACTCCATTACAGTTTTACGCCCTCTATCATCATCCATTGTGGTAATAAAGTTTTTTGGTTTATTTAATAAAACATATCGTTTTTTTTCAGGACTAATTAACGAACCATCAAACTTAACAACATCATTTGGCATTACTTGGTAACCCATTTCATTAACCTGCTTTCCATTTACCGATGCACTACCAGCTTTAATATAAACATCAGCTTCTCTACGTGAACAAATACCAGAATTAGAAATGTACTTATTTAAACGAATACCTTCGTTCTCTATTATATTTTTTTCTGGTTTTGGAGTTGTAGTTTCTTTTAAAATGGGTCTATCTTTTTTAAAAACAGGTTTGTCTTTAAAGCTTTTAGTAAATTTCTTTTTACTATCAAATTTCGGCTTAGAAGTGTTTGAAGTTGTCTTTTTTACTTGTTGTCGTCCTCTCGACGAGTTTTTACTTGAATTCATTTTTTATATTTTTTGCAAAAGTAATATATTCTTCTGATAATTAACTAAATAATTATTTTATTTAAGGAGTATTTTATTTATAATCACAGAGTAATCAATTAAGGCTAAACTAAATACACCCATTATAATTAATAGTTTTAATATTAAATGCAACAACATGTAATTGCGTTTGCTCTTGCTTAACCACAAAGCAACAACAAAGATAAAAAGTACTACAACACTTACATAGAAAAAATATTTCATTCCTCCAATTTCGGGGTATTTTGGCAAGAAATAAATTGGATTTAATGTTAAAAGTGCTAAAAGTGAAATTAGCATTTTAGTGAAATACTCGCCATATTTTACAGCTATTGTCTGGTAATTCTGAATAAAATCTCCTTTAATTCTCTCTAAATCTTTAATTAATTCTCTAATTAATAATATAAAAAATAAGAAGGCTGCGTGTGTAAAAATTAGTTCAGAGAAGTTTTTATAGTACACAAAAACAGCAAAAAATGGTAAAATAGCCAAACATGCTGCCGAGAATAATCCCGTTAATGGATATTTCTTAAGTTTATGAGAATAAAACCAAATTAAAAAAATATAAACCGAAAAAAACAAAGCAGCTCTCCATGAAACTAAAAAAGCAATTACAACGCCAATAAAGTTTAATAAAAAATAAAAACGTAGTTTATTTTTTTGACTAACAATTGCATCAATTTTTGATTTAACGGGTTTGTTAATTTTATCTGTTTCCGAATCGTAAAAATTATTAATGATATATCCGGAAGCAATTACACAAATTGTTGAAAGCACAATAAAGTATAAATTTATATCCAACAATACATACCTCAACGATTTTTCAGGAGAAAAAATAAATATAGATGCTAAGTATTGAGCTATTATAATTAATAAAATATTATAACCTCTTACCACAGAAAATAAACTCAGAATTTTTATATAAAAAGGAACCGGTTTTTTACTGTTGTTTTTAGAAATTTCAAGTAAATCCATTGGTAAGAAAATATTTATGCAATAAGACTATCCTTTTAAATAGTAATATATTCCATTAAAACCTATAAACCAATTCTAGCTTAAAGTCTTTTAATATTGTTTTTGTTTTGTCAAAATCTTCGGTAAATCCTAAAATGTAACCTCCACCACCCGAGCCACATAATTTCAAATAATAGTCGTTCGTATCAATTCCTTTTTGCCAAATTTTATGAAATGGTTTTGGAATCATTGGTTTAAAATTATCTAAAACGACTTTAGATAATTCTTTTACATTTCCAAACAACGATTTTACATTCCCGTTTAAAAAATCTTCAATACAAGCATCAGTATGTTTTGCGAAATCTTCATTTAACATTTTTCTAAAGCCTTTATTTTTCATTTTATTCATAAAAATGGTTACCATTGGCTCCGTTTCACCAACCATTTCTGAATCTAATAAAAATACTGCTCCTTTTCCTTCCTTTTGAGAAGGAATACCTGTTGCCTCTAAATTATCTTTTGAATTTATTAAAATTGGTACACTTAAATAAGAATTTAACGGGTCTAACCCTGAACTTTTTCCGTGGAAGAAAGATTCCATTAACGAAAATATTTCTTTCAATTTCAGCAACTTATCTCTAGTTAAATTTTCTAAAACTGTTATTTTATCATCGGCATATTTATCATAAATTGAAGCAACCAAAGCGCCTGAACTTCCAACGCCATACCCTTGTGGAATACTAGAATCAAAATACATTCCCTCTTCAATATCTGATTTAAACTCATTTAATCTAAAACTTACCAATTCTTGTTTTTCAAGATTAACCAAGTAATTATAAAACCTTTGCAAGTTTAAATTTGATTTCTGTGAAGTTTCAGATAAATTTTTCGATTTTTTTAATGCACCTTGATAAGAGTTATAAGGTATTGCCAAACCTTTGGAATCTTTAATGATTCCATACTCTCCAAAAAGTAAGATTTTCGCGTAAAAAAGAGGTCCTCTCATATGTTTAATTATTGGATAATCGTTTTGCCCCATTTCCAATTCTGTCGCAAATATAATGATTTTCTTGACAATATTGAATTAACTCATTTATTATAAAATTATTAACACTCTCTTTCTCAGCTTCTGGAAACAAAACATGAACATTAGCACCAGCGTCTAAAGTAAAGCAAATATTCGAATTTGTTTTAGCTCTAAACTCCCAAACTTTATTAATTATTTTTAAGGTATTAGGTTTCATTAAAATAAAATACGGGTTGCTAGTCATCATCATTGCATGCAAGCTTAAAGCTTCGCTTTCTACAATTGCAATAAATTGTTTTAAATCACCATTTTTAAGTACTTCTGAAATCTTAGAAATATTATCATTCGCTTGCTGAAAACGTTGTTTCGCAAACGGATGATTATACATTAATTGATGACCAACAGTACTTGAGACTTGCTTTTCTCCTTCATCAACCAACAAAATAGTATCATGATGATTTTTAAAATTTTCGTGAATTTTATAAGGAAATTTTACACCAAATAAATTTGAACTTTCTTTAATATCAGCATGATTTCCCCAAACAATTAATTCCCCTTCAACACTTCTACAAGCACTTCCTGACCCTAAACGAGCTAAAAATGATGCTTTTTTATTGAAATATTCTTCAGTAATTGTTGAATTTAATTCTTTTTCAATACTCATAATACACAAAGCCAAAGCACTCATTCCACTGGCTGAAGATGCAATTCCACTGCTATGAGGAAAAGAATTACGTGATTTTATTACAAAATCAAAATCCTTCAAAAACGGAACATATTGTTCTATTCTTTCAAAAAATTGTTGAATTTTCGGTTTGAAATCTTCTTTCTTTTCACCTTCAAAATAAATATCAAAATTGAAGTTATTTTCATGAGATGCTGAATCAAGTTCAGCATGACGTGTTTTCTTTTTTGAATACTCTAACGTTGTTAACGTAAAACAAGCGTCTAACGTAAAACTGATTGACGCATTTTCAGGAATTTGAGGATCTTGTTTTCCCCAATATTTTACCAAAGCTATGTTACTGGGTGTTTTCCAAGTTACACTTCCGTTAGAAACTTTTGAAGTCTCAAAATCATTTAAAATAAAATCACTCTCAATCAAAACTATAATTTTTGTCAAATATAAATCATTTACTTAAACATTTTCTAATCTCGCAAGCACATCTTTTTTATAACTTCTACTTATAGGAATTGCTTTTTTATTAATTTCAATAAATTCATTTGTAAACGATTCAATTTTAGAAATAGAAACTATAAAAGAACGATGAATCCTAATAAAATCTCTTCTTGGAAGTTTTGCTTCAATATTAGTAATGGTTTCTCTAGTAATAATTATTTTATCATTCAAATAAATTTTTAAATAATCACTAAAACTTTCTATATAATTTATTTCATAGAAATTAATTTTTATCATTTTTCTATCTGATCGAACAAAAATAAAATCGTTTGCCTCTTGACTAATTTCTAGAGTTGGTTCTAAAATTACTGGACTGTTTTCCCCTAAATATTTATTTACTGATTGTAACAATCGTTCAAATGAAATTGGTTTTAGTAAATAATCAACTGCTTGCAAATTAAACCCGTCAACAGCATATTCTCTATAAGCAGTTGTAAATATTACTTTAATGTTTTTATTGATAGTTTTAGCAAAAGACAAACCCGAGATTTCAGGCATATTAATATCTAAAAAAATTAAATCTATACTGTTTGAGTTTAACACATTAAAAGCTTCAATGGCATTTTTACATGAAGCAACAATAGTTACAGCGTCAACTTTTTTTAAATGATTTTCCAAAATTTCACGAGCCATTGGCTCGTCATCAACAATAATACAGTTACATATTTTGTTCATTGTTCAATGTTTTAAAATTACTAATTACTAACTGTACTTTAAAGCTATTTTCATGCTGTTCAATATTGATTTTGTGTACACTTGGATAGAGCATTTCTAATCTTTTTTTAATATTTTCAAGTCCAATTCCTTTTTCAGAATTATGGTCTTTTATTGATGTGTTCTTAATTTCAAAAAACAATTCATTTCCTTTAGTTACAAGTAAAATGTTCACTTTTAATTTTCCTTTAACAATTGCTCCATGTTTAAAAGCATTTTCAACAAAAGGAATTAATAACATAGGAGCAATTTGTGCATTTTCATTTTCAATGCTTTTATCAATTTTCACTTCCAGCGTATCATGAAAGCGCATTTTTTCAAGAGAAACATAATCTAACAAATGATTAATTTCATCCTGTAGTAATACACTTGGCTTTTCTACTTGATATAAAATATAGTCTAATAAATTAGATAATTTCAAAATCATTTCTGGTGCTTCATCCGCTTTTTTCAATGCAAAACCATAAATAGTGTTCAAAGAATTAAATAAAAAATGCGGATGAATCTGCATTTTTAAAAACTTTAACTCTTGCTCTTTGAGCTCTAACTGTGCATTTAAAATTTTACTGTTTAAACTTTCATTTTTAACAATAGAATTATAATTATGCATGATTAAACTTAATGAAACTACAATTAACACCACAAAATAAACTCCTAAAATTATAAATGGAAGTGTTTTAGTTAAAGGTGAAGTACCATCAGAATTTAAATCAATCAAAAAAACCAAGGCATACAAAATTGAAAGTATTATTAAATAAGCCGAAACTATAAAGGTATAGATGCTATACAGTAAAAATATAACCTGCTTTTTGGTTAATAAATATTTTGGTATTAAGAAATAAAGGAAGAAATAGCTAACACTAATTGTAACTGGCATTAAAAACAAAGAAAATCTACTAACATAATTTGTGTTATTACTACCATAACCTAAAAAATAGTTATAGAAAAAATACACAACTACCCAAAATAATAGATGAGAAATTACAGTACTTAAACTTTTATATACGGTTTTTGATAACAACATAATAATGCTAATATCTACTTTTTTTGATAAAAAATTTATTCTTTTGCGACGAAATTCAAAAAAGTAGCGATATTTGACATAAACTAGACTTTTTTACCAAAACAAGTAATTAATTAGCTGATATGAATTCATTTGGTGCATTCTATCGATTATTCTAAAATGTGATGCATAATCAAAATATATTTGAGTCGTATTAACATTAAAAAACAATTTTATGAGATTTTTAATTATCAATGTATTAAACGATGGTGGACCTATATTTACTTATCCTACACTTTTATTACTTATATTAACTATTGGGTTATTAGTAAAAGCCTTTATAAAAGGAGATGCAGACGGCAATAACAAAAAACTAATAAGTCACATTGGATTATTTGCTTTAGTTTGGGGATTTTTAGGACAATTAATTGGACTCATTGGTGCTTTCGACGCAGTTGAAGCAGCTGGTAATATTGCCCCTGAAGTTTTTGCCGCAGGATTAAAAATTGCATTGTTAAGCCCAACTTTTGGTATGGTTGTCTTCTTAGTAGGTAGATTAGGAATCATAATTTTAACTGCTCTCAAAAAATAACACACTAATCATTATATTCTGAATTACTTTACTAACTAAAATATTATCCATGAAAAATCTATTTGTTTCAATTCTAACCATAATTTTACTTTTTAGTCTTCAACAAAATGGAATTGCACAATCAAGCAAAAACGAATTATATCTCACCAAAGTAGCAACTAAAGACAGTTTGTTTTCAAACACATTTCAAGAAATAAAAAACTTTTGGATTCAATTCCCAGAAAGCTACAATCCTAAAAGTGCAGAAAAATATCCAGTTGCATATATTTTAGACGGAAGCATTCATTTAAATACTGTACATACTGTACAAAGCTATTATAGCGGAGGATTTTTTCCAGAAATGATTCTTATTGGTATTTCAAATAGAACCAACAGAACAAGAGACTTAACCACTTCTCAAACAAAAAAATTTCAAGGAAATGAAATGGATGAAAACACAGGTGGCGCAGAAAAATTTACACAATTTATTGAAAATGAATTGATTCCTTACATTGATAGTAAGTATGCAACAACTCCTTATCGTACTTTAATTGGACATTCATATGCTGGATTATTTACTATAAATACACTTATAAATCATCCACATCTTTTTGAAAACTATTTAGCAATTGATCCTAGTTTAGATTGGGACAACCAAAAATTATTGAATGAAGCCAAGATTAAACTTCAAAACGAAGATTATAGCGGTAAATCGCTGTTTATATCTTTAAACGGACAATTACACATCCAAAATAGTGCTATTAACATTGAAAATGTAATGCAAGATGCTTCAGAGTTTACGTTGTTTGCCCGCTCTAATATCACATTTTCAAATATTGCTAAGCAATACACCAAAAACGGCTTATATTTTGAATGGAAATTTTATCCTAAAGACATTCACGGCACCATCGTTTTACCTTCAATTATGGATGGTTTGCTATCAATTTTTGGATGGTATCAAATGGAAAACACCTATAAAATAAATTCTTTTGAGACTCCAAAAGAAGAAATTTTTAGCATCATAAAAAATCGAGCTAAAAAACTTCAAACTCATTTTGGTTATCCTGTAGCTCCTTATCCCGAAGAACTTTTAAATATGTCTGGATATATGAATATGGATATGCAACAACCTGAAAAAGCAAAAATGTACTTTGAACTAACTATTGAATATTATCCTAATAGTCCAAACGCTTACGACTCAATGGCAGATTATTATGAATCCCAAAATGATTATATAAACGCTATTAAATATGTTTCAAAAGCTTATAATTTAAGCGGAAATAAATCTTATAAAGAAAGACTTATAAAGCTTCAAACAGAAAATTAATTTTATATGGTCTTTTTCATTATTTTTGTAATCTATGAAAACGAAAAGAGCATTTATTTTACTAAACGGTTCAGCACCAAGTGACCTCCCCAATTTATCACAATACGATATTGTTTGCGCTATAGATGGTGCTTACAATTATTTTGAATCAAATAATATTATCCCCGATTTGGTAACAGGAGATTTTGATTCTATCCGTAACATTCCAACAACTGTAGAAGTTATAAATACACCCAATCAGGAATATACCGACTTTGAAAAAGCATTACAAATATTAAAACACCGTGGTTTTTATGATATTGATGTGTATGGAGGAAGTGGAAAAGAGCACGATCATTTTTTAGGAAATATAAGTACTGCTTTACAATGGAAAATTGGCTTAAACATCACTTTTTTTGATGATTTTGGAAAATATTTTTTTATTGAAGAAAGTATCTTTTTAACAAATATAATTGGAAAAAATATTTCATTAATTCCGCTTCCAATTGCTAGCGGAGTGCTTACAGAAGGTTTGTTGTATCCTCTTAAAAATGAAACACTAACCTTTGGGCAACGTATTGGAACTAGAAATAAAGCTACTAAAAACAAAGTTGAAATTACTGTTGAAAAAGGCGATTTACTTATTTATATTAGTCATAGTTAAAAAGCTGAAAATTGAATAGAAAACTAAAACTTATTTGGGATTTTAGAGGCTCCGATTCCCAAAAAACTGCTGAACACCATTGCATTCACTTAAAAGAATTTGCTGCCATTGAAAAATTACACTTTTATAAAGTAGATTTTTCATTACTTTCTGAAATGCACACAATTGCCTTTATAATTGTTGATGAAGTTGATATGAAAATATTTAGAGATACTTTAAAACCTCATAGAGGTCAATTGGCTGAAAATTTTTAACTACCATAATGTGGTTTTGAAGTAATACTTCACAAACTCCGTGTGATATTTCAGAATAGCATTTTTAATTAATTCCCAACCGAATTAGCCACAATCCAACCACTTGTCCAAGCGTTTTGAAAATTAAAGCCACCTGTAATAGCATCAATATTTAAAATTTCCCCTGCAAAAAATAAGTTTTTATGTAACTTACTTTCATAGCGTTTGAAGTTAATTTCTTTTAAATCAATTCCTCCAGCCGTTACAAATTCATCTTTAAACGTGCTTTTTCCATTTACTTTAAAAGTACACTGCGTTAGTTGTTTTGCTAAATCTTCCAATTGCTTATTATTTAATTGTGCCCATTGTGAATCTGAAGATATTTGAGCAGCTAGCACCAGTTTTTCCCATAAACGTTTTGAAATTTCTTCAAAAACGGAACGTAAAATAACTTGTTTTTTAGAATGTTCTTTTTTGGCTGATTTTAATGTTTCCAAAACAGTTTCAGTTTTTTTTGACAACCAATTTACTTCAATTTCAAACTGATACTCTTTTTCAAATAATTCCAAAGCTCCCCAAGCTGATAATTTTAAAATTCCAGGTCCACTTAAACCCCAATGTGTAATTAACAATGGTCCTTGCTCCTTTAATTTTGAGTTTAAAACTTTTACTGAAGCCATTGGCACAGAAGTTCCCGGGATATCTTTCAATCTGCTATCTTCAATATTGAAGGTAAATAATGAAGGAATGGGTTGAATAATTGTATGCCCTAATTCCGAAACCATTTGCCACACTTTTGAATTGCTTCCTGGAGCAACCAACAAATAATCAGCTATAAATTCATTAGAATTCGTTTTTACTATAAATTTATCGTCACTTTTTTTTATAGTATCAACTCTTGTACTCGTTTTTAAAATAACCCCTGCGTTTTTAGCACTTTCTAAAAAACAATCTATAATAGTTTGTGAAGAATTCGATGCTGGAAAAACCCGATTGTCATCTTCAATTTTTAAAGAAACACCTCTGTTTTCAAACCATTCCATTGTATCACCTGTCATAAATTGATGAAAAGGTCCACGCAATTCTTTTTTCCCTCTTGGATAAAACTCCACCAATTCATTTGGTGTAAAACAAGCATGAGTTACATTACAACGTCCGCCTCCACTTACTTTTACTTTTTGCAACACATTATTACTTCCTTCTAAAATTAGTACTTCTAAATCAGGATTTAATTCTGCTGCATTTATAGCAGCAAAAAAACCTGCTGCACCACCTCCAATTATTACAAATTTTTTCTTCATTATAAAATTAAATCTTGATAAGGAATTACTGTTTCAAATCCTTTTTTGTTAAAATAATTGATAGTATCTTCATTTCCTGTAGCTAAAATAAAATCGCCTCCCCAAGCACCTAAGCTTTTTGTTTGTCCGAAATAATCTGAAAATAATTGTTCTTGAACCATTTTTAATTGAACTGTTTTTGAAACAATTTGCTCGTGCTCAGTTATTAATTTTTCAAAATCTATTAAATTTTCACAAATTAAAAATTCATCTGTTAATCTTGAAATTTGTGCTATTTCTGAAGTTAAATTTCCTTTTAATTTTTTAAAACGATGAATACCTTCTCTGCTATTTTGCTTTTTATTTAAATACACAAAATACAATTGCTCTTTAAATTTCGGATTGAATTCCACTTTTTCTATAATTGGATCAAATTCCTTTTTTGTGTATAAAATTGGTGTATTGTTTTGAGCACATGCAATATCGTAACCACTTCCACCAAAGGTGTTTTCTAATAATTTATAGGGATTAATTTTAGCCCAATTTGCAATATTATTAATTAAAGTTGATGAAGTTCCCAATCCCCAGTTTTTAGGAAATGTAAGATTTGTTTTCACTGAAAACCCTTTTTCTGAATTTAAAAAAGAAGGATTCAATTTTTTAGCTTCTATTAGTATTTTATTTAAATTTTCAGCTAGTTTATCATTTCCTCCATCTTTTTCTGTTTCAAAAGTAGCACTCGCCAATCGTAATTTTGGTAAATCAAAAATTGCTTCTAGCCAACATTCACCTTCATTTGAAAAACTATTCCAAAGTAATTGTGGTTCATTAATTGGTTCAACTACCAAATCTTGTCCACAAGTTGTAGGAACAGCCAACGCTTTTGCGCCTTCAAGTACAAAATATTCGCCTGTTAGTAATAATTTTCCGTTGCTGTAAAATTTTTTCATTATTTCTCCTGAACTAACTTATTATAAGCCTCAACAACTGCATTGTGTGTAATGGTTTTATGCTCAAAATAATCAATTAAAAAAGCTTTTTCTTCGTCACTTGCGCCTAACTGTTTAATAATATTTGTTAAGTGCATTTTCATATGTCCTTTTTGAATTCCAGTAGTTGTTAATGCTCGTAAAGCTGCAAAATTTTGTGCCAAACCTGCAACTGCAATTAGTTGCATTAATTCTTTTGCTGAAGGATTTCCTAATAGTTTTAATGATAATTTAGATAACGGATGTAAGGATGTTAATCCACCAACTGTTCCTACAGCTAACGGAATTTCAATCCAAAATTTAAAAATACCATTTTCTATGGATGCATTTGTTAAACTCTTGTATTTTCCACTTCTCGAGGCGTATGCGTGAGCACCAGCTTCAATAGCTCTAAAATCGTTTCCTGTTGCAATAACCACAGCATCAACTCCATTCATAATTCCTTTATTATGTGTCACTGCTCTGTGTGGCTCTGCATTTGCAATTTGAATAGCTTGTACAAATTTTTGAGCTAATAATTCTGAATTTTCAGCATAAAGTTCTTGAACTTTGCAACTTACTTCCGCATGAACTAAACACTCAGGAACGTAATTAGATAAAATACACATGACAATTTGAATATCTTCCTTTTCAAAATCCTTAGCAATTGCTTCCAAACAAGAATTTATAAAATTAGCGCCCATACTATCAGCCGTTTCAAAAGTAACATGCAATTGATAGTAATTTTCTAATTCAGTAGTTTTATCGCGCAATTCAATTTCTAAAATACCTCCTCCACGCTTACGCATATTTTGGGTAATACCTTCAGTAACTTTATAAAAATTGTCTTTTTTTGAGTTAAAATAATTCTCAAGTGCTGTTTTATCGCCTTCATACATAAAATGTACTTGACCAATTTTTGTGGTTGAAATTACTTTTGCTTTAAATCCACCACGTGTACTCCAAAATTTAGCAACTAATGATGCTGCTGCAACTACTGAACTTTCTTCAATAGTCATTGGAATTGCATATTCTTTCCCATTAATTACAAAATTTGGTGCAATTCCAAAGGGTAAATAAAAATTAGAAATGGTATTTTCAATAAAATCATCATGTAAATCTTGTAATAAAGGATTTGAGTTCCAATATTGCATTAAAACTTGCTTTACTTTATTGTCATCATTGAAAAATGCTGATACTAACCAGTTTACCTTTTCTAACTTATTAAACTTTGAAAATCCATCAACAGTTTTTGTCATTTTTTTTAAAATTTTTATATAGATGCAAAGATAAATTAATAAAAATAAAATACTACAGATTACATATATTGTTAATTTTATGATATAATTCAGCTCTGTTTTGCTAAATTTTTCTTAAACTTGACAATTATTTTAAGATATCATAATTTATGAAGAAACTACTCCTTTTATTTATAGCAATAACTTCTTTTGCTAATGCACAAAAAAAAGAAATTGTTATAGAAGAAATTTGGGATGGTACATTTAGAACCGAGCGAATGAATTCGTTGAATTCAATGAATGGTAATTTTTATACGCTTCAAAATTTCAATAGAGAATCACAAAGCACTTCAGTTGATAAGTATAGTTATGCTACTTTAGAAAAAGTTGAAACTATTGTTGACAGTAAAGATTTAATTGATTTAAAATATTTTGAGAGCTATACATTCAATAGCAATGAAACGAAATTAATTTTAGGCGTTGATGAAGAACCAATTTATCGTCATTCTAGTTTAGGTGTTTTTTACGTTTATGATATTGCTTCAAAATCATTGCAACTTATTGATGAAGAAAAAATACAAGAACCTACTTTTTCGCCCGATAGTAAAAAAGTAGCTTATGCTAAAAACAATAATCTTTTTGTTAAAAATTTAGAAAGCAATGAAGTTATTCAAATAACTTTTGATGGGAAAAAGAACAATATTATTAATGGAATTTGCGACTGGGTTTATGAAGAAGAATTTGCTTTTGTAAGAGCTTTTGAATGGAGTAATGATAGCAAAAATATCGCTTTTTTACGTTTTGATGAAACCGAAGTCCCAACTTATTCTATGGATATTGTTGGAACAGCATTATATCCATCGCAACAAGTTTTTAAATATCCAAAAGCTGGTGAAAAAAATGCAGTAGTAACACTTCATATTTACAATGTAGAGGCAATTAAAACTTCAAAAATTAATATTGGAGAATACGAATATATTCCAAGAATAAAATGGACCAATGATGCAACTATTTTATGTGCAACAACTTTAAATCGTCATCAAAATAATTTGGAATTGTATTTTATAAATACTACTGATTTTACTTCAAAAGTAGTTTTAAATGAAACCGATAACGCGTATATAGACATTCACGATAATTTAACTTTTTTAGAAGATAATAGCTTTATTTGGACAAGTGAAAAAGATGGTTTTAATCATATTTACTACTATTCAAAAGAAGGAAAATTAATAAATCCGGTTACTAAAGGAAACTGGGAAGTAACTAATTTTTATGGAGTTAACGAAAAAACTAACACTATTTATTACCAATCCGTTGAAGATGGCTCAATTAATAGAACCATTTATTCTATTAAACTAAACGGGAAAAATAAAAAACGTTTAACAAATACTTCTGGAACTAATGAAGCTTCTTTTAGTAAAAACTTAAACTATTTTATCAATACTTTTTCTGATGCAAATACACCTCCAATTTACACACTTTATGATGGTGATGGAAATTTATTAAAAGAAGTTTTGAATAATAACAAGCTTTCAAAAAATCTAGAAAATTATAAGTTAGCTAAAAAAGAATTCTTTACACTTTCAACTAAAAATGGAGATTTTAATGCTTGGATATTAAAACCAACTAATTTTGATTCAAACAAAGAATATCCGCTATTTATGACGCAATATTCTGGACCAGGATCACAATCTGTTAGTAATTCTTGGAATGGTGCAAATGATTATTGGTATCAACATTTAACTGATCAAGGTTATATTGTTGTATGTGTTGACGGAAGAGGAACTGGCTTCAAAGGAGCTGATTTTAAAAAAGTTACTTATAAAGAATTAGGAAAATATGAGGTTTTAGATCAAATTGAAGCCGCAAAAGAATTAGGAAAAAGATCTTATATTGATTCAAATGAAATAGGCATTTGGGGCTGGAGCTATGGAGGATTTATGTCTAGTAACTGTTTGCTAAAAGGAAACGATGTTTTTAAAATGGCAATTGCGGTTGCTCCAGTAACAAGCTGGCGTTTTTACGATTCTGTTTATACAGAACGTTATATGCAAACTCCTCAAGAAAACCCTAGTGGATATGATGAAAATTCACCATTAAATTTCGCTAATTTATTAAATGGAAAATTTTTATTGGTACACGGTAGTGGCGATGATAATGTTCATTTTCAAAACTCTATGAGAATGTCTAATGCTTTAATTGAAGCAAACAAACCTTTTGATCAAGCCATCTACCCAGATAGAACTCATGGAATTTATAGAGGTAAAAATACAAGGTTACATTTATACAATAAAATGACTACTTTTATCAAAGAAAATTTAGGTAAAAAAGAAAGTAAACTAGAATTAATAAAAAACTAATTAAATATTTATAACCAATACTAATTTCAATAAAATTAATATTATGACTGACAATACTTTAAAAATAAGTCCACAAAATAAAGAATTATTTGGACACCCAATTGGATTATATTTCCTTTTCTTTTCAGAAATGTGGGAGCGTTTTTCTTATTACGGGATGCGAGCAATTTTAACATTATACATGGTTCATGAGCACAATGCTGCATTTAACCCGGGGTTAGGATGGTCAACTGGTAGAGCATTATCGCTTTATGGTACGTATACAATGTTAGTTTATGTTGCCTCTATTCCTGGAGGTTATATTGCCGATAAATTTATTGGACAAAAGAAAGCCGTGTTATATGGAGGTTTAATATTAATTGTAGGACAATCCATATTAGCTATTTCAGCTTTATGGGCATTTTATACAGGGTTAGGATTAATTATTTTGGGAGTTGGTCTATTAAAACCAAACATTTCAACTATGGTTGGTGGATTATACAAAAAAGGTGATATCCGTAGAGATAAAGGATTCACTATTTTCTATATTGGAATTAATTTAGGGGCTTTCCTATCAGCTTTAATAGTTGGTTATGTTGGTGAAAAAATTGGATGGCATTATGGTTTCGGTCTAGCTGGAATTGGTATGACCTTGGGTATGATTGTGTACTATATGGGTATGCCTTATTTAGCTCACGTTGGTAACTTTATTGGTAAAGATGGTTCAGACGAAGATAAAGCTGCTATGAATAAACCATTAACTTCAATTGAAAAAGACAGAGTTAAGGTACTTTTAATTTCATTTTTAATTGTAATTGTATTTTGGGGAGCTTTTGAGCAAGCAGGTGGTTTATTAAACATTTATACGCAATCAAAAACTGACAGAATGCTTGATTTCACCTTACCATTAATTGGTAGTGAAGTTCCTGCATCTTGGTTTCAATCTTTAAATGCATTATTTATTATCTTCTTAGGAACTGCAGTTGCCTCTTGGTGGGCTAAACGTAAACTAAAAGGAAAAGAAGCTTCTTCATTGTTTAAAATGGCAATTGGTACTGTTATTATGGGTACTGGTTTCTTTTTTATGACTGCAGCAACTGCACAATTTGAAGCTGAAGGTTCTTCAGCAATGTATTGGTTAGTACTTGCATATTTATTCCATACTGTTGGTGAATTAAGTATGTCGCCAGTAGCATTGTCTTTTATTACCAAATTAGCACCAGTAAAATACGCCTCTATTATGATGGGTGTTTATTTTGCAATGACCGGCTTAGGTAACAAAGTTGCGGGACTATTAGGTGAATCAGCTGAAGGATTAGGAGATTATGCCGTATTTACTGGAATTGCAGTATTTACAATAATATTTGGAATTTTAATAGTTGCCTTATTAAAACCTTTAAAACGTCTTACACACGGTGCTGAGGATGATGAGCATCTATAAATTGAACTGAAATTCAAAATAAATTATTTACTAGTATATGTTTTCAAAATAAAAAAATAACTCAAAAAAGCTCAAGAAATATGTACTTGAGCTTTTTTATAATTTAACAAATCTTAATTAAAAATTAATACAATGAGTACAGAAAACAAATCATTTTTTGGAGTTATGAAGTCTTATAATAAGAACTTCTGGGTAGCAAGTGGAATGGAATTATTTGAGCGTTGGGCTTGGTATGGTTTATTTGCTGTTCTTGCATTATACCTTACTGGTTCTACCGACGAAGGAGGATTAGGTTTTACGCATATTGAAAAAGGACAAATAATGGGTATTGTAACTGCAATACTATATTTATTACCAATGATTACAGGCGTAATAGCTGATAAAATAGGATATAAACTCTCTCTTATTATTGCATATGTTTTATTAGGTACTGGTTACTATGTTATGGGAGAAGTTTCAAGCTATTCTTCTGTATTTTTAGTCTTTTTATGGGTTGCAGTTGGTGCTGCAATGTTTAAACCTGTTGCCTCTGCAATTATCACAAAAAATACAGATGAATCTAATTCAACATTAGGTTTTGGTATTTTTTATATGATGGTAAATATTGGAGGATTTATTGGTCCTGCATTCTCTTCTACTTTAAGAACACAATTTGGATGGAAAATAGTATTTCTTCAAGCGGCGATAGTAATCGCAATCAACTTACTTATTTTATTAATTTTTTTTAAGGAAGAAGATAGAGTGAAAAAGACTGAAACAATTGGTGAAGCTATTTTAAGTTCTTTTAAAAACATTGTTGAAGCAGTTAAAGATACTCGACTTTCAGTATTATTAATTATTATGGTTGGATTTTGGACAATGTTCAATCAATTATTTTACACACTCCCAACATTTATAGAAGATTGGGTAAATACAAAGGCTTTACATGACTCTATTGCTCAAGTTTCTCCTTGGATTGCAAGTGCAATGAGTGGAGGAGGAGATTCTGTAAATCCTGAAATGCTTATAAATTTAGATGCAGGTTCAATTATATTATTTCAATTAATTGTTTCATTTTTTGTTTTAAAAATGCGTCATGTAAGTGCAATGATAACAGGTTTCATTATTGCATCAATCGGTATTGGAATTACTTTCTATACTGGAAATGGACTTTATACCATTTTAGGTATTATGATTTTTGCTATTGGTGAAATGATGACGAATCCAACATTTTCTTCTTTTATTGCTTTGATCTCTCCTAAAGGAAAAGAGGCATTGTATATGGGAACTTATTTTTTACCAATTTTCTTAGGAAATCTTTTAACAACATTAATTTCTGGAAACCTATACCAAGCTTGGTCGGATAAATTAAGTTTATTACAATCCGAAATGGCAAAAAGAGCTATTGAAATGCCTGAGGTAACTAAAGAATTTACCAAAAATGATTACTTTGCTTTAGCTTCTGAAAAATTAGAAATGACACAAGTACAAATGACACAACTTGTTTGGGACACATACAACCCAAATAAAATTTGGTATGTTATTGTTGCAATTGGTATTGTTACCATTTTAGCGTTAACTATTTATGACAGAATGGTAATTCGACCTAAGGAAGCAAAAGCTGCTTAATTTAAAACAATTAGAAACGCTTCTTTTATTAGAAGCGTTTTTTACATATCAAACTTTTTAAAATAGTTATAATGAGTAAATCATCAACCGATTTTTTTAAAACACAAGTTTTAGGTCATCCTGCTGGGCTTTTTGTGTTATTTTTCACTGAAATGTGGGAACGTTTTTCATTTTATGGAATGCGTGCTTTATTAGTGTTATTTTTAGTAAGTTCATTAGGAATTGGAGGCTGGGATTGGCCAAGAGAAAATGCCTTAGCATTGTATGGAACTTATTTAGCTTTGCTTTACTTAACACCTATAATTGGAGGAATTTTAGCCGATAAATATTTAGGAAATAGAAATGCTATCGTAATTGGTGCACTTATTATGACTTTAGGTCATGCAAGTATGGCTGTAGAATCAAGTCCATTTTTCTTGTACTTAGGATTGGGATTATTAGTTGTTGGTACAGGTTTTTTTAAACCTAATATGAGTTCTTTTATTTCTATTTTATATCAAGATGTTCCTGAGAAAAAAGATGGCGCTTATACCATATTTTATATGGGTGTAAATGCAGGTGCTTTTTTAGGAATTATGCTTTGTGGTTATATGGGTGAAATTTTAGGATGGAGTTGGGGATTTGGATTAGCTGGTATTTTTATGCTATTAGGATTGTTACAATTCACATTGGCTCAAAATATTTTTGGTGATGTAGGTAAAAAACCAAATAAACAAGATAAAACCATTGAAACTGATGACCATACAAAAATTGAAGATAAATTAAATCCATTTACTATAATAGATAAAATTTTAATAATTATTGTTGCTATTGCTGGATTAACTTGGGTTATAAATGATCCTTTATCTAAAATTGGTGATTTTAATATGTTAAGTTTTGGTGGAACGGACTACTCTAGTACAACTATAATTGTTACACTTATTTTATTTTTATATTTATTAGGCTCAAGGATTTTAAGATACAGTCCAATAACAAGAGACAAAATGATTGCTGTAGTAATTTTTGCGTTTTTCATCATTTTCTTTTGGGCTTCATTTGAACAAGCTGGAGGATCTATGAGTATTTTTGCAAAAGATTATACTAGTAGAATATTATCAGGTAATTCTGCATTAATTTTTAACATTGTAGATATTATTATTACCATAGTTCCAATTGCAATTATTACTTGGGTTTTATTCTTATTCATTAAACAAACTTTTAAAAAATATTTACTATCTAACCTTATTTTAGGATTTAGTTTTATTATTATTTGGGGGTTAATTATTTGGAAAATAAACAACAATTTTAGTACGTTTTCTTATGAAATTTCATACCCTACGTATCAAATAGTTACAAATGATGGTGCTATAAAAAATTATCCTATCACAGCAGAAACTATTGTTCCTGAAAATGCAATTTTAATTGAAAGTACTACTGTTATTAGATCTTCTTCGGAATATGCTAAAAACGATAAAATTGCAATTATTGATATTGATAAAAAAGGCGTGAGTTTTAAATCTTTATCAAAAGAACAAGCCGAAGCAATTTCAACAAATATTAATGCTACAATAACGCAAAAAAAAGAGAATGAAATTGAAATTCCTGCAACTTGGTTTTTAATTTTAAACTCATTATTTATAATCGCTTTTGCGCCTTTATTTTCTAAATGGTGGGAAAGTAAATACAACCCTAATCCTGCTTCAAAATACGCAATTGGTTTATTTTTCTTAGCTTTCGGATTTGCATTTTTAGCATACGGAGCTTCTGGAATTCCTCAAGGAGCAAAAACAGCATCTGTTAGCATTATTTGGCTAATTTTCGCTTATTTATTTCACACATTGGGAGAATTGTGCGTATCACCAGTTGGACTGTCTTACGTAAGTAAATTGGTACCTGCCAGAATGATTGCTTTTATGTTTGGAGTTTGGTATTTAGCATTGGCAATTGGTAACAAAGCATCTGGTAAAATGGGCTCTATGATTGATGATATTACGGAAAGATATGATATTTCAACGTTCTTTTTAATATTTACTTTTGTACCAATAATTATTGGTATAATTGCATTATTACTAACTCCTGTATTAAAAAAGTTGATGCACGGCGTTAAATAATTTTAATTAAAAGTTGTAATTTTGGCAACATTATTGCGTCAATTAGTAAAAATAACTCTAAAAAGTTTTAAAGAATGAAGAAAATATTGATCTTAATGCTAACCATTTATAGCATTTCACTTACAGCACAAGAAATAAATTGGATGACGCTTGAAAAAGCTATTGAAGCACAGAAAACAACACCTAAAAAAATATTTATTGATGCTTATACCATTTGGTGTGGACCTTGTAAAATGTTAGACAAAAACACATTTCATAATAAAGATGTTGCTGAGTACGTTAACAAAAATTACTATGCTGTAAAATTTAACGCTGAAGGTAATGAAACCATTAACTATAAAGGTGTGAAATATACAAATCCAAATTTTAATCCTAATACTTCTGGCAGAAATAGTTCTCATCAGTTATCTGGTGTTTTTGGAATAAGAGCATATCCAACTTTATTATATTTAGATGAAGAAGCTAATTTGATAGCTCCAATAACAGGATACAAAACACCAAGTCAATTAGAACTTTACTTAAAGTTTTTTAATTCCTCTGATGTAAAAAGTATTACCAAAGAATCTTGGGAAAGTTATACTGCTAATTTTACACCTGAATTTAAAGACTAAATAGAAAATTATTTTAAAATAAAAGCTCCTTTTTGCATGGTACTGTAAAAAGGAGTCTTGTTTTTTAAACAAGTTTGCTCCCATTTTGCAACAAAACTTTTATAATTAGAGCCATCAGCAATTAATAATTTTGGCTGAAGTGCTTTTAGCATTCTTTCTAAATTAATTTTAGGAGATTCTTGTAAAATTATGATAGAAGGTTTAATTAATTTAAATTCATAAAACCCCAAACTATCAACCACTAAAATAATTTCATTTTTGAATTTATAAACATTTTTAGTTTTAATTACTTCAAACTTATCTCCTATCCCTGTACTAATTAGATATGGTTTTAAGGCATAATCATTTAAACTCAAAGAATCTGATGAATTCAACGTAAAACGGACCCCAACTCTATTTCCTATAATACTTCTTTTAGATTGGTTGAACACAATTAATTCATTGGTTGATTGCAACTTATGTTTTTCGAAAATAAAAATTGATTGAATAAATAATATAGAAATTAACATAAAAACAAAACGATAAAAAACTTTCTTTTCTATCCATTTTATAGTTATAAATATGAATGCATAGAAAGCTAACATTAGTATCAATGAAAATGAAATATTTTGAATAATAAAAAATTCTTGGTTAGAAATCCATTCCACAAAATGATTCATTAACTGAATAATATAACTGTAAGAATCTCCTAAAAACTGCGGTAAGATATTGAGAGTAGCTAATATAATAATTAGTATTCCTGCTATTAGAATAATTCCCAAAAAAGGAATTATCACCAAATTAGACAGAAAAAATAACCCCGGAAACTGATGAAAATAAAATAAACTTAATGGTAAAACCCCTAGTTGAGCCGCCATTGAAACTGTAAATAATTGCCATATTTTATCTGGAAACCAATAGTTGGTTCTCCATAAATTATACAATTTTGGTTGAATCCAAACTATTGAAAAAACAGCTAAATAACTTAACTGGAAGCCAACTTCAAACAAATAAAATGGATAAAATAACAGCAAAAAGAACATGGAAATTACCAAAGTATTATAAACATTAGAACGCTGAACCAATTGCATACCTATTGTTAAAGCTGTAAACATAGAAACTGCTCTCACTACAGAAGCTGATAAGCCAGCAATAATAGCATACGCCCAAAGTAGAAGTATAATAAAAAATGTAGCTGTTAATTTTCCATTTTTAAAATAATAAAATGGTTTAAACACAAATAGTAGCAACAATAAAATTATACCAATGTGCAATCCTGAAACGGCTAAAATATGCACAGCACCAGCACCTGAGTAACTTTCCAACAAATCGCTTGATATAGTATATCTTTGCCCTAATAATAACGCATTTATCACTGCCAATTCATCATCTTTAAATCCGTTGTTTTTTAATGAAGTATTTATACTTTCTCTAATTTTAGAAGCAATACCGTCTAAAGTATTGCTATTATTTTGAAGTACTAAAAAAGACGATTTCTTAAGCTGTATTTGATGATAAATTTGCTGATTTTGAAGATATTTTTTATAATTAAAAGCATACGGATTTTGTGGTTCGTAAATATTCAGAAACTCAGTTTTAACAACTAAATTATCACCCACATGTAATTGATTTTCAATACTATCTATTTCAATAGCCACTAAAATACTTCCAATAGTGTTTTTGCTATTTAACTGAAGTACTTTTGCTTCATATTTATTAGAATAGGCAGTTGGTTTTAATACTTTTTGTATCTCAATGTTTATAGGTAAAAGTTTATTGGCAGTAAATTCAGATGAATTCGCATAATGCAATTTTTTATTTAATTGATTTTTATATGTTATTGAACTTATCCCAATAAAAAAAGAAGTTAAAAAAACTAAGATGGTAAAAATTACAGAGGGTTGAAATTGTTTGTTAGCTCTAAAATATTGAAACCCTAATAATAGTAACAAAAGACCAACAATTACAACTAATTGAATAGGTAGAAAATTATAATACTTCCCTACTAAAATTCCGAGTATTAAAAAAAATGTAAGTTGTACTGGTACAAACTTTAAAAACTTTCTCATAGCATGCTAAAGCTACTAAAAATATTGAATGAAACACCTTTAAACCAATATTTTAAAAAATTGCAATGTAATAATTGTTACCAACTGACTTTTATCATTATTGTGCTCTTCAATGTGCTTTAGTTTTGTATTATAAATAAATATAAAATTATGAGAAAATTAATTTTCAGTAGCATAGCAATATTTAGTATTGTATTTAATACAATTGGTCAAGACTTAGCTCCTTATATTAAAATTGGAGAAAGTACTGAGACTATTCAACAAGTTTCAGATAAAGTTGTTGAAGCTTTAAAAGCTAATTCATTTACAATACTAGGAGACTATAACCCTTCAAATAAAAGTACTTTAAAAGTTATTGCTTTTACAAGAACAGATTTAAAAAATACGGTAGTTAAAGTAACAGACAGAGGTGCGCTTGCTGCAGCATTTAAGGTGGGTTTAGAACAAAAAGGTGGAAAAGTACTAATTTCTTATACCAATCCTGACTATATTTTAAGGGCTTATTTAGGTGATAATTACAATACATTTAAAGGAACATTTCAAAAATTTAGTACTGATTTAAAAACTACTTTTTCAACAATTGGAAATGAGTATACTCCTTTTGGAGGAACCCTTAAAGCAGATAAATTAAAAGGATATCATTACAAAATAATGATGCCTTACTTTAGCGATCCTATTGAACTTAATGAATTTTCTTCATTTGAAGAAGGTTTGAAAGTAATTGAGAACAACTTAAAAGCTAAAAAAGGTCAAACTGTTGAAGTTTATAAAATAGTTTACAAAAATGAAAAAGTAGCTGTATTTGGCATTGGCTTACAAAGTAAAGAAAATGGTGAATCTGTCTTTTTACCAAAAATAGGAGAAGCGCACGTTGCAGCATTACCTTATGAAATTATTTTACAAGGAAAAAAAGCAACAATGCTTCACGGAAAATATAGAATAGCTTTACATTGGCCAGAATTAACTATGGGAACTTTTATGAAAATTATGAGTACCCCAGGAGATATTGAAGATACTTTAGAAGGACTTTGTAAATAGACAACATCTATAAAAAATCATATTTTAAAAACGCCAAAACAATTAAATGTTTTGGCGTTTTTTTAATTTACTCCCATATTTATAAACAAACTTTAAATTTTTAACGAATTTAAACACAGCAATATACACACGTAAATTTTATAAAAAATTATTCATAACCAATTAAAAAAAAGATTAACTTTATATGTAAATTAACAAAAAAATCGCTAAACTATGAATGAACTTTTAAAAGAAGATATTGAACCTCCCCTTGCGCAGGATTTATCTACAACAGAACTGATTTTAAAAACTGCAATTACTGAAGGAAAATTATTTAAAGATTCTGAAATTGTACTTTCAGATTTTAATATAATAAATCCTGAAACCGCAAAATTTAGAGCCATTTTTTTTCCTCAGGCCACGGATATACAATGGAACGGTTGGAAATGGCAAATACAAAACAGCTACATTAATTTTGGTGAACTTTCAGAAATATTAGATATTAGCGAAGCTGATGATGAAGTAACTATTATGCTGGATTTAATGCACAAAGCATTGATGAGCAGAATAAATCCATATTATCCTTATCAATGTAACCAAATTTTAGGCTCCTCTCATTTTAGAACATCTATATCTAAAGGACTAGAAATAATTCAAGGATTAAACGAATTTACAAATGGCTACTCCATACCTCATTTTGTTGTTAATACAACAGGTGATGTTAAAACTCCACTACTTCCAAAATATTACCAAAGTAGAGATGATGATAATTTTATCTTGAAAAATTTTGATGGAAAAACATATAAATATTACGGTACAATATAATGGCAATTTTTAAAATTAGGAAGATAACAGATCCTTATCTTCCATCTAACTCAATAGCAATTGATCAAGTATTTAGCATTCTTAGAACTCATTTTCCAACTGTTAAAGAAGAAAAAATAAATGAGATTTTAGAGCAAATGAAAGATCCTTTGAAATACAAATTTTCATCGAACTTATTTGTTGCTGAAGATGGTAAATCTAATGTCAAGGGTTTTGCTATTTTGTTTTATATGCCCGATAAAAATTTCTTTTATTTAGATTATATTGCTGTAAAACCCGGTAAAATTTCTTCTGGTGTTGGCGGAGCAATTTATGAACGTTTGAGAGAAGAAGCTCAAATGCATAAATCAATTGGTATTTTTATGGAATGCCTTCCTGATGACGAAAAATTATGCAATGATAAAAGTGAAATTAAACAAAATAAAGCTCGACTTGCTTTTTATGAACGCTATGGTGCAAGACCAATTATTGGAACTAAATATGAAACTAATGTAAACCCTGATGATGATTGTCCGCCTTATTTAGTTTTTGACGATTTAGGTAATGACATTCGACTTTCTTCAGTTGATGCTAAAAAAATTATTCGTGCTATTTTAGAACGAAAATACCCAACATATTGCCCAGAAGATTATATAAAAATGATCCTTGCTTCCATTCAGGACGATCCAATTAAATTACGAGAATTTAAATATATTGTAAAGGAACGACCTGTTGAAATTAGAGAGGCTGTTAAAGATGAAATTGCCCTTATCATTAATGATAAGCACGATATTCACCATGTTAAAGAAGTTGGCTATATTGAATCACCAATAAGAATTAGCAGTATTTACAAAGAAATTATAAAGTTAAATGCCTTTAAAACAAGACCTTCTAGAGGTTATCCTGATAAATATATTACACAAGTTCACAATCAGAAATACGTAAATTATTTTAAAACAGTTTGCGATAAATTAGCACCAGGAAAATCGATTTATCCTTATGTTTTTCCTGTAAGAAACGCTACACGCCCACCAAAAGATTACACTGTTTTAGCAGGTTATTATTGTATTGACACATTTACTCCAATTAATAAAAATGCCTATTTAGCGGCTCGTTCTGGAGTTAATTGTGCTTTAACTGGTGCTGAGTTATTGTTAGAGGGATATCATAGCGCTTATGCGCTAATAAGACCTCCAGGGCATCATGCAGAAAGAGATGTTTTTGGTGGGTTCTGCTATTTCAACAATGGTGCAATTGCAGCAAATTTTCTTTCAAAATATGGAAAAGTAGCCATTTTAGATATTGATTATCACCATGGAAACGGACAACAACAAATTTTTTATAATAGAAAGGATGTTTATACAGTTTCAATTCATGGCAATCCATCTTTTGCATATCCATATTTTTCAGGATTTTCAGATGAAAAAGGTGAAGATGAAGGTGAAGGTTTCAATTTAAATTATCCATTAAAAGAAGCTTTAACTGGCGAAGAATATCTTTCTTATCTTAAAAAAGCGATTCAAGTTATTAAAGGTTTTAATCCGGCATATTTAATAATTAGCTTAGGATTTGACCCTGCTAAAGGAGATCCAACAGGAACTTGGTCACTTACAGCAACCGATTTTAAAAATAATGGTGTAGAGTTGGGTAAACTTCCTTTTCCAATTTTATTTGTGCAAGAAGGAGGTTATAAAAATAGAACTTTGGGTGTAAACGCTCGAAATTTTTTCGACGGCTATTTATCAAGTAGAATATTAAAAAAATAATAGATGAAAATTGGAATAACATATGACCTTAGAGCAGATTATTTAAAGTTAGGTTATACTATGGAACAAACTGCTGAATTTGATAAAGAAAGTACCATTGAAGGTATAGAAAAAGCAATTCAAAATGCAGGACATACAACAGTGCGTATTGGACATGCAAAAAACTTAATGAAAGCGCTTTTAAACGATAAAACTTGGGATATGGTTTTTAACATATCAGAAGGATTATATGGAGAAGGAAGAGAGTCTTTGGTTCCTGCATTGCTTGATGCGAATAAAATTCCATACGTTTTTTCTGGGCCTGTTACTTTAGGTGTATCTCTAAATAAAGCTTTTGCTAAACAAATTATAAGAGATAATGGTATAAATACACCTGCATTCCAGGTAGTATCAAAACTATCTGATGTTGAAAAAGTGAATCTTCAATATCCGCTTTTTGCGAAACCAATTTCTGAAGGCACTGGTAAAGGAATTGATTCTAAGTCATTTATAATATCAGAAGAGCAATTAGTTAGGGTTTGTGACAATTTATTAACAAAATTTAATCAACCCGTTTTAGTAGAGGAATATTTACCAGGTAGAGAGTTTACTGTTGGCGTTTTGGGTACTGGGGAAAATGCTTTTGTGCCAGGTGCAATGGAAATTAAATATAATAAAAATACACACAATTTTTATTCATTTAACAATAAGGAAAATTATGAAGATTTAGTTAAATATTTACCTGTAAATGGAGATATGCTCGCACAATGTGAAGAAGTGGCATTAAGCGCTTGGAGAGCATTAAATTGTTTCGACGGTGGAAGAGTGGATGTTAAGATAGATCGCTTTGGAAAGGTGAGTTTTATTGAAGTTAACCCTTTAGCTGGACTTAATCCTATTACTTCAGATTTGCCAATTCTTTGTAATTTAAACAACATTTCCTATCAAGAAATTATAAATGAAATTTTAAAATCCGCAATACAACGAAACTTCTTAGAAAACAATGATGAAAATTATAATACTTTACAATCAGGTACTTAGTAACAACCCAGATCAGGTTGATGTTATTAATCAAAGAGACTTGGTTAAAAAAGCTTGTAAAAATTTAAATTATGAAGTTATTAGCTTAACAGTAGGAAATAATTTATTAGCTGATATTGAATCTATTAAAAAAGAAAATTCAACTGTTGTTTTTAATTTAGTGGAAGAAACTTTTGGAAAAGGAGAGCTTATTTATTTTGCGCCTGCGCTTTTAAATGCCTTAAAAATACCATATACAGGTGTACCTCTAGATGCTTTATTTATTACAACTAATAAAGTGTTGGCTAAAAAATTAATGAAATTTAATGAACTACCAACAGCAGATTTTTATGCTATTGATGAAATTGTAAAATTAAACCCTGCAAAAACATATATTGCAAAACCAATATGGGAAGAAGCATCCGTTGGAATTACAGAAGATTATATTTTTAACATTTCAGAAACAACTAAAGTTCAAACCATTCAACAACTTTCAAATTCTCATTACTTTATTGAAGAATTTATTGATGGACGAGAAATAAACATTAGTCTGTTGGCTACCAATAATGAAGTTGAAGTGTTACCTCCAGCTGAAATTATTTTTTCAGAATATTTCAATAACAAGCCAAAAATTGTTGGTTATGCGGCAAAATGGGACGAGAATAGTGAAGAATACAAGCAAACAAATCGTTTTTTTGGCACCCTCGAAAACAACCTAGACTTAAAAGAAAAATTAATATCCATTTGTAAACACACTTGGAAAGCTTTCAACTTAAAAGGCTATGCACGCGTGGATTTTAGAGTTGACAAAAATGATAACATTTTTATTTTAGAAATAAACGGAAATCCATGTATTTCACCCGATAGTGGTTTTGTTGCAGCATTAAAAAATGCTGGTTACAATGAAGAAATAATGATAAAAAGAATTATTGAAGATTCAAATTAAAAAGATGAAAATTAGAAATCAATTAATTAAAAGTGACATACAAGCTGTAAGAAACATTTTAAACTCAACAGGATTTTTTTATGATTCTGAAGTTGATGTAGCAGCTGAATTGGCTCAGGAAAATTTTGAAAAAGGTGAAGAAATAAGTGGCTATTTTTTTACAATAGTTGAAGTAGAGGGAAAAGTAGTTGCATTTTCATGTTATGGAAAAACTCCTTGTACTGAAGCTAGTTACGATTTATATTGGATTGCCGTAAACCAAAATCAAAAGGGAAAAGGTATTGGGAAAATGCTGATGAAAATGTTAGAAGAGCATGTAGCAAAATTGGATGGTAAAAATATTTGGATAGAAACTGCCGGTAGACCATTATACAACCCAACTCGAAAATTTTACGAAAATTATGGCTGTAAATTAGTTGCTGAATTACCTGAATTTTATGGAAAAGGCGATAGTAAAGTTATTTATTTATTAAAAGTTTAATGAGTTCAAAATTAGTTCAGCTACTTTTTTTGAAGCTCCTTTTCCTCCTAATTTTTTTTCTAATTCAAAATAATTTAGAAATAATTCATCTCTTTTTTTACCTTCTAATATTTTATGAAGCTCTTTCTCCAGATTATTCTCATTAAATTCATCTTGAATCAATTCTTTAACCACTTCTTTATCCATTATTAAATTTACCAAAGAAATATATTTTAAATCAACCAATCGTTTTCCAATCTGGTAAGAAACCCAGCTTGTTTTATAACAAACAATTTCTGGGATTTTAAATAAAGCTGTTTCTAAAGTTGCAGTCCCTGAAGTTACAATTGCAGCATAAGAAAGCGATAATAAATCATAAGTTTTGTTGCTAATAAACTTTACATTTTCTTGATTTATAAACTGTTGATAAAAATCAAAATCTTGACTTGGAGCCCCAGCAATTACAAATTGATAAGCTTTAAATTTATCAGCCATTTTTAACATTATTGAAAGCATTTTTTTTATTTCTTGCTTTCTACTACCAGGTAACAATGCTATAATTGGTTTTTGAGATAAATTATATTTTTCTCTAAAAACAGCTTCTCCTATTTGTTGCCTGTTTGAAATTGCATCTATTAAAGGATGTCCAACAAAATGAACAGGGAAATGATGTTTCTTCTCATAAAAATCTTTTTCAAAAGGAAGAATTACGTACATTTCATCAACGTCACGTTTAATTTGTTTGATTCTATTTTCTTTCCAAGCCCAAATTTGTGGTGAAATATAATAATGAACTTTTATACCTTCATTTTTAGCAAATTCAGCAATTCGCATATTAAAACCCGGATAATCTATTAAAATTAAAACATCAGGTTTAAATGCTAAAATATCTTGTTTACAAAATTTTATATTTTTAAAAATGGTACTAATATTCATTAAAACTTCAGCGAAACCCATAAATGCCAACTCACGATAATGTTTTACTAAAATACCGCCCACTTCTTGCATTAAATCACCACCCCAAAATCTAATTTCAGCATTGTTATCTTTTTCAAATAATGCTTTCATTAAATTAGAACCATGCAAATCACCTGAAGCTTCTCCAGAAATTATATAATACTTCATCTTTTTAAATTAGAAAGAAAATAAGGTTAAAAATAATACAATTAATGCTATTAAAAAAGTTTCCATTACAACACCACGTGCTCTATAAATTTGTTTCTTTTTAAGAAATATAAAAAATACAAAAAAATTAGCTATCGCTCCTAATACCAGAATTCTACCTTCCAAATTTCCTTCTTTTATTAAATCTAAACTTTTATAAAAATCGAAATTCGAAAAGAATTCAATAAAAACAAAGCATCCAAAAGAAGTAGCTATTAAAGCCACTACAAAACCAATTAATAGTTCTTTTTTCATAAAAAGAAATTTACAAATTCCAATTATTTAAATTTTGAATAAAATGATGCGCAGTTAAATCAAACTGAACCGGTACCATAGAAATGTAATTATTAGCTAAAGCCCATTCATCAGTATCTTTACCTTTATCCATATTTACAAATTTTCCGGTTAACCAATAATAGACTTTGCCTTGCGGATTGGTTCTTTTATCAAATTCTTCAACCCAATTTGCACGTGCTTGTCGGCAAATTTTTATTCCCTTAAACGTTTGGGTTTTTGGGAAATTCACATTTAACACAACACCATCAGGCAATCCGTTTTCTAAAACATTTAATGCTATTTTTTTTATATATGCTTTTAAAGGTTCAAAATCTGCATTCCAAGAATAATCTAATAATGAAAATCCAATTGCAGGTATTCCTTCAATACCAGCTTCAACCGCAGCACTCATTGTCCCCGAATAAATTACATTTATAGATGAATTTGAACCATGATTAATCCCCGAAACACATAAATCTGGCTTTCTATCTAATATTTCACTCACAGCTAATTTCACACAATCTGCTGGAGTACCTGATGATTTATATTCTCGCTGAGGGCCATCATCAATTTTAATTTCATCGCAATACAAGGTTTCATTAATAGTAACTGCATGTCCCATTCCACTTTGTGGACTATCTGGAGCCACAACAACAACATCACCAATTTCATTCATCACAGAAATTAAAATTCTTATTCCAGGGGCTGTGATTCCATCATCATTCACAACTAAAATCAAAGGTTTTTTATTCATAAACTAAAAATTAGACAACAAAACTACAGTATTTAATTTGGTTTTTATAAATTAAACTTTAACATTTTGTAAGGACTATAAAGCTATTATTTTCGTTATCATTGTATTAATTAATTTCATAATTAGATTTAAAAAAAGTTTGAAATTTTCATTACTTTTATATGAATCTATAAAAAAAAAGTTAAATTATACATTAAACTAAAATAATGGCACTATTTTAGTTAATTACAAACTACATAATTATTAAAATTGATAAGACAGATGATGTTAAGAAAATTCAAACTAGTATTACCCGTTTTTTTTGTTTTAAGTTTATTAATAAGCTCACAAACAAATGCAAACACAGACCCTGAACCTAAAGATAAAGTTTTAATAACCATTTTAAAATATGTTTTAACACAAGGTCATTATGAGCCGCAAGCAATTGATGATGCTTTCTCTGAAAAAGTTTTCAATAGTTTTTTAGATAGATTAGATCCATCAAAACGTTATTTTTTACAATCAGATATTGATGAATTTTCCAATTATAAAACATTGATTGATGATCAAATTAATAATGAAGATTTATCTTTTTTCTTTTTAGTATATGAAAGACTCACTAAACGCATAGATGAATCTAAACCATACTACAAACAAATTTTAGCAACCCCATTTGATTTCAATAAAGATGAGACCTATGATGTTGATTATGAAAAATCAAACTATGCTAAAAATAGTTCTGAAATTTTAAATATCTGGCACAAACAACTAAAATTCACTACATTATCTCGTTTAAGTGATAAAATAACTGCTGAAGAAGATAAGAAAAAAGAAGATGAAACATACCAAGCAAAATCATTTAACGAACTTGAAAAAGAAGCTCGTGAAGCTACATTAATTAGCATGGATGATTCTTATGAACGTATTGATGAGCTTACATATTCAGATTGGTTTTCAACATTTATAAATAGTATTTCTGAAGAATTTGACCCACACACAACCTATTTTGATCCAGTTGTAAAAAAACGTTTTGATATTTCAATGGCAGGTAAATTAGAAGGAATTGGAGCAAGACTTCAAAAGAAAAATGATTATACTAAAGTAATTGAGCTAATTTCAGGAGGTCCTGCATGGAAACAAGGGGAATTAGAAGTTGGAGATTTTATTACAAAAGTAGCCCAAGGAGATGGAGAACCTCTAGACATAGTTGGTATGCGTTTAGATGACGCTATAGAATTTATTAAAGGTAAAAAAGGAACTGAAGTACGACTAACTATTAAAAAAATGGATGGTACTACTAAAGTGATTTCAATTATAAGAGATGTTGTAGAATTAGAAGAAACGTTTGTAAAATCGAGTGTGGTTAAAAAAGATGGTAGAACTTTTGGTGTTATAAACCTTCCTAAATTTTATATTGATTTTGATGAAAAAAACTTTAGAAACTCTACAACAGATATGACACAAGAAATTGAACGCCTTAAAAATGAAAATGTTGAAGGTTTAGTGATAGATTTAAGAAATAATGGTGGTGGTTCCTTACAAACTGCTATTGAAATTTCTGGCTTATTTATAGAAAGAGGTCCTATTGTTCAGGTGAAATATAGAGATAAAGATGCCGATGTAAAAAAAGATGTAGATCCTAAAATTCAATGGGATAAACCACTTGTTATTTTGGTGAATGAATTATCTGCTTCAGCTTCTGAAATTTTTGCTGCTGCTATGCAAGATTATGGTAGAGCCGTAATTATTGGAGGTAAACAAACCTATGGTAAAGGAACTGTACAAAGTGTTTTAGACCTTAACAGATATCACAATTTAAAAGAAGATATTGGTGCTTTAAAAATGACCATTCAAAAATTTTATAGAATTAATGGTGGTTCTACACAACTAGAGGGTGTTCACTCTGACATTATATTACCAGATAGATATACGTATATGAATATTGGCGAACGTGACTTAGAAAACCCTTTGAAATTTGATAAAGTACCTCAAGCATCTTATTCCATTTGGAATAATTATGAAAATTTTGAACAAGCAATTGACAATAGTAAAAAGAGAATTGCAACTAACAATTATTTTAAATTAATTGACCAAAATGCAAAATGGCTGAAAAATTCTCAAGATGACACTCTTATCTATTTGAATTATGAGACTTATAAAAAAGATTTGGAATCTCATACAAATGAATCTTTAAAATATGAATCTCTTAGAGATTATACAAGTAATTTAACTTATACTTCCCCACTTTATGAACAACCTTTATTAGAAGACGATAAAGATTTAGCGGATAAACGTATTGCTTGGCATAAAAATTTGAAAAAAGATATGTATGTTGAAGAAGCCCTAAATGTTTTAAGTGAATTAAAAATAAAACCACAATATCATTTGGTTAAGAATTAATTTTATTTTACACTACATATTACTTTTTTAATCATTTAAAGCCTCAATAATTATATGCTATAATTATTGAGGCTTTGAATTTGATGGTTAGTTATCTATTACTTATACTTTTATAAAATTCTTAATAATCAAGAATTTAACTGACTATTTAATTTATTTTGAAATATGTAATATATGTTACATAAAATTACCTACATTAGTATCACTAAATATTTTGTGTTCTTTTTTAAAACCTACTAACTTCAAAAATGAAAACAATGAAAAAAACAGTATTTCTTATTTTTTTTGTGTTTACTACTTTTTGCTATTCACAAAAAAAAACAAATGATTTAGCTAGTGTAAAATCAAACCTATTTGATATCAGTTTAGCTTCCGGAATTTCTTCGCCCTATTCAAGCTTTAGCGATAATTCCTTTGCTTCAAATGGATATTTTATTGAGCTGTCTGGAGCCTATTATTTTTCTAAAATAGGTTTAGGGCTATCTTTAGGTCAAATATCAAACCCAACCGATAGTAATTTAGAAGATTTTACCAATACTCTTGGTTTTACAACAGTGAATACTTCTGAAAATTGGAAAATGACGTACTATGGTATTGGCCCAGAGTTCAAAACTTCATTCAATAAGTTTGAAGCAAAATTTCTGATTAGAACAGGAATTTTATCTGTGAAACCAATTACTTTAGGCAGTAGTTTTAATGAAAATATTGATGTTTCAATTCCTTTTTACAATTTAAAAACTGATAAAACATCTCAATTATCTTATTTTTCAACAGCCATTAAATTTGGTTATAATATTACTGAAAATTTAAGCCTATTTGCTTCCGCAGATTATTTATCAGCATTGTCAGATGAATTAACCATTACAGAAAAAACTGTTCAAGATATCAATAAAAATGGTAGAATTGATGCCGAAGATTTAGTGGCGGCAGACGGAACTCCTTTAAGTTATACAACTACTTCAAAAAATGTAAAACCACAAACTACAAATTTTGGTTTTGGTCTAAGTTATAGTTTTGGAAAAAAAACGAATAAAACAAGAAGTGACATGTCTGCAGCTGGAGCCCATACAAATCCTTATTTTGTTTCTAATGAATTAGCAGGTGAAATGACGTCTGCAAATCCTGGCGGAAGCAGCGGAAATGGAAATATTGAAGGAATAGAAAACGTTTATGTAGGCAAAAATAAAATTTCTGTAGCCTTAACGAATCCAGCAAAAGAAAAAGCTGACAGAGAAAAGAATAAAAGAAAACTTGTTGCTGTTTCTCCAAAAAACAATAGTCATTTTAAAAGTGTTGATAAAATTGAAAATTTCACTTGGGAATTAATTGGTGAGCAAATACCAAATCCTCAATATATCATCGAAATTGTAAAAGTTGGAAGCAATCAACAACCACAAAGAACTTATATTGGAACAACTACAGATTCTAAAATAGACGCAAAAAAAGTAGCTAAATTTAAAGCTGGTAAAGCATTGGCTGATGTGGTTAAAAGAACGGACAATTCTGGAAACACCAATGAAGAGCAAGCGGGCGATGGACAATATAGATGGAAAGTTACAGAAACAACTACTGGAATTTCATCAAATCCAAGCTATTTTACAATGTCTAATTGTGAAATTGATTTTAGCATTTCAAATGACACAATTGAATGTTTAGGCTATGAAGGTGAAAATTTAAAATTTAAAATTTGTTTTGATGTTACCTATTCAAGTACTACTGGAAATTTAACTTATGCAAATATCGGCTCAGGGCTTACTGTTTTCGATCAAACTTATGCTGCATTAACTTACACCTTGGTTAGCCCAAATCCAACATTGGTAACTCAAATTGGTTCATCGGTTTCAACAGTTAGCTATTGTTTCGAGGTTACTGTTTCAAATAGTGTTACGCAAATTGGTTTTGGATTACAGGGTGATGATCTTGACCCAAGTCCAATTTTATGTCAACCCGGAGTTAGCGCAAACTTTGACGATTTACCAGATTGTTTATGTGATGATTGTGAAGATATTGAACTTTCATTTGACAATTTCAATATTTCTTTAAATGCACCTTATGGAAATCAATTTAACTTTAACGGAAACATTAATGTAAATGTTCCTATTTATGGAATAGAATTCCAAGTACAATCATACTCATATACCGCTGCTCCATCTGCTTGTTCAGAAGGTGTTGGTAGTGTTGAAGAATCTGGTATGTTTTTAATGCCTGGAACTTCAATAAACAATTCAACATCCTTACAATTGTTTAATGAAACGGCATCAGGTAGCACCAGTTCAAATAACAATGCTACAAAAGACATAAAATATACAAGTAGTTCTCCATTAACCGGACCAATACCAGTTAACTTAACTATCGGGTTGCCTGGGCCAATTTCAGGACTTGATCCTAGTTGTTGTGTTATTGATTACGAAGTATGTATAAAAGTAATCATCTATTATGAAGATGACAGTTGTAAATCGTGTGTATTTACTCATTGTTTTCAATTTAATAACCAATAAAACTACGATCATGAAAAATTTAATATATACTTTGAAAACATATATGCTGCTGGTTTTTTTATTGGCAACTGCTTCTTGCTTTTCACAAATTGTACTTGCTCCAGGAAATAACACAGCAACTTGTAATTTAGGAGCTTACGGACCAGTTACAATATTAGTTCCCAAAGAAGCGTTAACGGGCGATAATATTGCTTTAAATATTACTTTACCTGGAACATTACCAGCTAATTGCACAAAATCTGTAAAAATAACAAGGTCTTCAAATTTAGATTTTCAGAGTTCTGGAGCCATTCCATTTACCGTTGACCCAGGGAATCCATTATCTTACGAAAACAATACTCCTTTAGCAGGAAATGACGGACAAAATTTTAACGTGTTTTTTAAATTTCCTGCCTTTGTAACTTGTAATAATACTGTTGGCACTTTTAATGTGACAGTTACAACAGTTTGTGGAGGCATTACCACTACTTGTACAACTTCAGTAACAATTAAGGCAAGGGCTGCAAATTATTGGACAATAACCAAGCAATTTTATACAGGTGATTTAACATGTGGAACTTCAGTTTGGTACGTTATAGTTAATCATAATAATCCAAATGGAGCAGGTTTAGGCACCTATAATCTAACTGGAACAATTACAGATACTGCAACAGTACCAATAGTTTATGGAGCTTCATATACACCTAGTTACCCTGGGACTTATAATGGCAGTTATTATAATAAGGTCATTCTTCAAAATTGCGGTCCAAACGGAAGCACAATTACCAATACTGCAAATTACAACTTTTCATTAGGGGGTGGCTGTGAAACAATGACAGGAACAGTTACTGCAACTTCACCTCCATTAGCGAATCCAAATGCATCAATATCATTTGTAAAATCAGTTTCAAATCCAGCCACTACTAATTTAACTCCTGGTTGTTTTGGACAATACAATATAAGTATATGTAATAATGGTAATGTACCATGGACAAATTTTGTCATAACAGACAGTTTTAATATTCCAGGCATAACAGTAACCAGTATTTATTTACCAAGCGGATGGACTTCTAGTCCTGTAATTCCAGCTGTACCCCCTGTAGGCTTTTTTAATCAATCTTTTACTTTTACATCTCCACCAAGTCTTATATTAGACCCAGGAGTTTGTACTGGTATCTCTATTTATTTTACGATTGATATTACCGCAACTGTTGGTAGTACCATTGCAAATACTGCAAATTTAAGTTACCAAGCTGCAGGTGCAATTGTTCCTGGAGGACCACTTCCAGTTACTCCTTGTCCAAGTGTAACGTGTCCAACTATTGATACAGCTGTTCAAAATACGACTAGTAATGTTTCTTTTGTTGTAGAGGCACCAAAACCAATTGTAAATATTAAAAAATGTATTTTAAATCCGCCTAATGCGTTAGTCCCTCCTATTTATCAAATTGGGAATACTATTGAATTTAGTATTATGATAAGCAATTCAGGTTCAGGTAATTTAACAACTACCGTTACAGATGCAATTGCAAGTCTAAACTTACAATTAGTCCCATTATCAGAAACTTTTGATTATTATCCTAACAAGCCCGCTGGCTACATCTATGGTTGTGGTTCAAGTTTAGGTGCACCAATCGCTCCTCCGTTTCCTATAACAAGTGTCATCACTGCTCCAATGACTTGGAATATTAATAATATGCCTGGAACCTGTAATGTAAACGAAGCTAACTTTTTAGTAATTAAATTTAAAGCTAAAATATTACCTCAATTATCTGGAACAAAAACAAACACAGCTACGGTAGCTCTAGGACCAAAAAGTAGTGCTGTAAATTACAGTATTGACCAAGTAGGAATTTTAGCTGTTGATAAAAAAGCTGATACGGAATTTGTGGATAATGGCGGTACGTTCAATTATATTTTAACAGTTTCAAACAATGGAAGTGTTCCTTTAAATAATATTGTTGTTACAGACATGTTACCAAGTTGTGTTGTAAGAAATGGTACAATATCTGTTAAAAATGGTATTGGGGCTTCATTAACAAATACAACCACTGGTAACATTGTAATTACACTCACACCTACTATTCAAATAATGCCAGGTGAAAGTTTTGTAATTACCATTCCTGTAAAAAAATCGGGCGGTGGAAATTGTTGTAATATAACAGTAACTGCAACAGCTAAAATGACCACATCTGGCGTTTCGTTAAATGCCAATTATGGAGACACATTAGCTCCTGCAGCTTGTGTAAAATCAACTGAATGTTGTGATATTGAAGATTTTGAGGCTACTTTAAATGAAAGCAACGGAAGCTACAGTGTTACTATTAATGGTGGAAGTGTTCCAATTCAAGAAGTAGAAATTTCTATGATGGATTATCATGTAGAATACTCTAATCCAGATTGTAAACCTGATGATTTAGGTATGTTTGGAACATTATCTACCACAAATACCATGTTGGCTAACTTACTTTTAAATGCTGCATCTAATAACACAAGTAGTTTAAATTGGCTTCCGGGTTCACCTTCAATTTTAAATACTTCGGTGAATTTAAATATTATTGATCCGTTAGAACTAAATTTAGATTGTTGTGATGTTACTTTCTCATTCTGTTTAAAAATTAGAGTGAAAGATGCCAATTGTAATGTTTGTGAGAAAATTGTTTGTTTTTCATCTGAGCAAATAAATGAAGAGCCATGTGATATTGTATTAACTGATCTGCCTCAAGGTAAAAAATACTGCTCTGGAGATAGTATTCCTATTAGTTGGTCAGGAACTACACCATCTGGCTTGGTAAATCTTTTCTTATTTGATAATACGAACAATACAACTTATCAAGTAATTGCAACTGGTGTGCCTGCAACAGGAACTTATAACTTTATAATTCCTGCAGGAATACCTTGTTCTCCTCCAAGAACTTGGTCATTTGGAATTCAAGATTCAGATAAGTTGTGTAACGACAGAAGTAATACTTTTACCATTGAATGTTGCCATCAAACTGATTGTGCTTGTGGTTCATGGAAAACTGATTTTGTTACTATTAAAGGAAGTACAAAAGTAATTCCAACCAATTCTCAACAAAAAACTATGATAACCTTACCTACTGGTGGTTTAGGAATTCAAGCAGGCTGCGGAAAAGAACTTCAATTAAAAGCAAATTATTCGTATTCATTTACTGCACCAAATTATGTTTGTAATCCTGAAAATTGTGCTGTAATATATAATTGGACAATTGAATATTTAGGAATTCCTATTCAATCCGGAGTTGGTAAGTCATTTAATTATATTTTTAATACCAGTGGAAATTATAAAATTTCATTTACACCTGTATGTGGTGGAATTCGTTGTGAACCTTGTATAATATATGTAAACATTGACAATATTATTCATCATGACCCTGATCCTATTGGGTTACCATATGACCTGCCCACTACTGGCGATGTTACAAACCCAAAAACAGGTGAAACTTGGATGAATAAAAATTTAGGAGCAACACGTGTTGCAACAAGTAGCAATGACCCATTAGCATTTGGAGATTTATACCAATGGGGAAGATTAACAGATGGCCACGAAAAAAGAACAAGTAGTACCATTGCCGCATTAAGTAATTCAAATATTCCTGGACATGGAAAATTTATAACGAATTCCTATTCTCAAATTGATTGGCGCAGTCCGAAAAATAATATGCTTTGGCAAGGTGTAAATGGAATTAACAATCCATGTCCATCTGGATATAGAATACCAACTGAAGCAGAATTAGAAGCTGAACGATTAAGTTGGGTTACTAACGATGTTGCCGGAGCCTTTGCATCGCCGTTAAAATGGACGGCAGCTGGTGCTAGAAGTAAAAATGGATCATTAGCAGGTTTTGGAAAAGGCTATTATTGGTCTAGTAATACTAGTGGATTAGATGCTCGATCTTTAAGAATTTACGGACCATCAATAACTTCTTCAGGTATCTATGGAGGAATGGCCCCAGACAGAGGAGGAGGAAAGGCTTGCAGATGTATTAAAAACTAAAATATTAAATTAACCCGTTGGGTGTAATTAAATTATTTGTATTTTAATATTATTGATTGGTCTTTCAAAAATAAATTTATTGATGAATTGCACCAAAGTTAATGCTGTTATTTTAGCCAAAATTCTTGTTTTAAAACCTTGAAAAGATTTAGCATAATTTCGTCTAATCATAAATTGGTCACACAATTGAGAAAATAATGTTTCTATTCTTTTTCTTGATTTTCTAAAAATATAAGGTTGTTTTTTATATCCTATTTGATTTGTCCTCATAGGAGTTTCCAACTTTATATTTGCTGTCTCAAACAAATCTAACTGTAAGGTTGATGATAAATAACCTCTATCTCCAAGTAGCACACAATCAGACATTTGATGTTTTAAATCTTTTAATAAATGTACATCGTGAACACTCGCTTTTGTAATATCTATTGATTGAAAAACACCAGAAACGGTACAAACCCCATGAAGTTTGTAACCATAAAACCATGTGTTTTGTGATGCACAAAAACCTTTATCTGGCGAAGTCTGAAAATCATCTTTGCAAATTTTAATTCTAGTATGACGAGCCATTTTACAAATCTCAAGTGGCATACTATCAACAACAAAATAGTTCTCAAATTCTGTGAATTTTGAATATAATTGTTGTCTAATTTCCTCTGCAAAATAGAATAATTTTTTTCTTCGTTTATTATACTGACTTCGCTCAATTAGATTAGTAATTTGCCCATTTTACAGCTGATTGAAAAGTGAATTTTCACTATCAATAGACATATATTCAGACGTTAAACTTAATGCAACTACCTCTAAGTCAGACATTTTTAATCTTCTCCCAGCTCGATTTTCTGTATTTAAAACAATATTCAAAGAACTTATAACTTCTAAAATTTTAAAATAATTTTTTACTATATTTGACATAAATATTGGTTGTTTGGAGACTTCAAGATACTGAATTTCAGTATCTTGGCCAATATTTATAATACTTTATTTAAACTAAATAATTGCACCCAACGGGTTACTTATAATAAAATATTTAGCTAAACAATTCATTTAAAACTTTAGCTAAACGAATTCCTCCTTTTTGCAATTGAGAACGCACCATTTCAAAGTTATCATACATATAATTATACCCTAATTTTTCACCAATTTCAGATGAAGCATAAGCTTTTACAGTGAATGTTTGAGTTTCATTTACCCAATCTACAATAGTTCCTTTTTGTAAAAATGCTATTTGTTCTTTAGAAATTTTATCTGAATTATTAGCAAGCTCAGTATAAGTCATATCAAAATGATTGATCATATCCGAGTCCCAAACCCTGTGCAAGTTTGTTCCATTATTAAACCACTGTACTTGAATAGTATTCCCTCCTTTATCTTCTTTTCTACCAACATGCATTGGCTGATGCAAATCTCCTATTAAGTGAACTAGCAATTTTAAATGAAAAGCTTTATCGTCTTTTGATGTGTTTTTATCTAAAATAATTTCTTTACATTTCTCAATTCCGGTTACCATATCTCCATCAGGATTCTTTTCAGAATCTTCATATTTTACCTCAAAAGGCATATTTACAAAATGCCACGTATAAAATTTATTGTAGCGCTTATCCGATTTTATATCATCTCCAAAAGTTGATACTAACGCTAAACTTTGTCCATCTAATAGTTCTGCAATTTTACGTTTAGTTTTTCCTTTTAAATAACCCTCTGCAATTTTCCCAATAGTTCTATGACCTGTTGCTCCCCATTCAGGAGAACTTGCATTTAAACTAGAAGATGTAATTAAAAAAAATACTAGAATATAAATTATTTTTACTGATTTCATTGTTTTTTATTTTAAGCAAATATAAAATAAAGTTTGTTAAAAATTTGGAAAAAATAAAAAATATATTATATCTTTGTGATATCATTTTAATATCACTTTAAATCAAGTATTATGAGTCAAGAAAAAATTATAAAATTATTAAGCGGCTATTCAATGCTAATCTTATTAATTGTGTTCATTATTAGTGCAATTACAAGCATTGTAAATTCAATAATCCCATTATTTTTCATTTTTTTACTGTTAACAATTGCCACTTTGCCTGGATTCTTTTTGGTAAACCCTAATACTTCAAAAGTAATTTTATTGTTTGGTAAATACATTGGAACAGTAAAAGAAAACGGCTTTTATTGGGCAAATCCTTTATACACAAAAAAAAGTATTTCATTAAGAGCTAGCAACTTTGACAGTGAACGCGTTAAAGTAAATGACAAACTTGGAAATCCAATTATGATTAGTACCATTGCCGTTTGGAAAGTAAAAGATACTTATAAAGCAGCTTTTGACGTTGATAATTACGAAAATTTTGTACGTGTTCAATCAGATGCAGCAGTTCGTAAATTGGCAAGTTTATATCCTTATGATAATTTTGAAGATGAGGGGCAAGCTGAAGAAATTACTTTAAGAGCTAGTGTTAATGAAGTTAGCGAGGCATTAGAGAAAGAACTTGCGGAACGTTTAGATATGGCTGGTATTGAAGTTTTAGAAGCGCGTATTGGTTATTTAGCTTATGCGCAAGAAATTGCAAGTGCTATGTTAAAACGTCAACAAGCAACAGCTATTGTTGCTGCTAGACATAAAATTGTTGAAGGTGCCGTTAGCATGGTTGAAATGGCTTTAGAGCACCTAAGCAGAAAAAACATTGTAGAACTAGATGAAGAACGAAAAGCGGCAATGGTAAGCAACTTAATGGTAGTTCTTTGTTCAGATAAAGATGTTTCTCCAATAGTGAATACAGGAACTTTAAATCACTAAAAAATGGTTATTTATTTTATTATAATTATTATCATTATACTAACAACACTTCCAATAAGTTTATTTCTTTAAAGCTATACTATGAAAGAATATAAAATCATAAAGCCAGATAGTATGTGGGCTTATAAAGATGAAACTTTTGAAGACTTATTTAACAAATATGCTTCTCAAGGATGGAGTGTTATTAATGTTGGTTTTGATCAATCTGCTAACATTAGAAAAGCAGTTCTTGAACGAGAAAAAAATAGATAGATGAAAGAATATAAAATTATCAAAAAAAGTTTTTGGAAAAAAGATGATGTGTTTGAAGATGCTCTTAATCAATTCTCGCGTGAAGGTTGGGAAGTGAAAAGCGCCATTGGAGATAATCATGGCAATTTTTCGAAAGTTATTTTAGAACGGGACAAAAACAGAATGTAACGTGAAAGTTTTTATAGAAGAACAAAAATTTAATCAACCACTTGTTATTGTTGGACTTTCAATAGCTTTTATTATTGTTACAATTTCATCATACAATAGTTGGGAAAATGTTTCAACAGCAAATATCGGAGAACAAATTGGTGCATTAAGTGGTCTAATTATTATTTTGTTGGTTGCAATGTTATTTGTTTTTTTAAAATTAAAAACCAGAATTGATGAAAAAGGAGTGCATTACCAATTTTATCCATTTCATTTAAAGTTTAAAACAATTAGTTGGGAAACCATTTCAACCTGTTCCATTAGAAAATATGATGCAATTTCTGAGTTTGGTGGTTGGGGAATGAAATTTAGTTTTTTTCGAAAAAAAGGAAAAAGTTTTACAACAAAAGGAAATATTGGGCTTCAATTGGAATTGAAAAATGGAACTAAAATTTTAATAGGAACTCAAAAAAAAGAAGAAATTCAAAGAGCTATAGATACTTATAAAAACAAAATAGTAACAAATGAATATTAAACTAACATTTTTTATCGCATTTATTTCAACTTTTGTAATGGCACAAGAGAAGAATTATACTGAATCTGAATTAAGTATTCCAACTAATTCAGTAACAATAAATGGCACACTATTAAAACCTAACTCAGTAGAAAAAAGTGCATTGGTAATTTTAATTCCTGGATCTGGTCCAACGGATAGAAATGGGAATAATGTTGCAATGAAAAACAATTCATTAAAACTTTTAGCTGAAGGCTTAACTTTAAATAATATTGCAACCTATCGTTTCGATAAAAGTGTGCTTTCATATACAAAAGAAGATAAAACAAAAGTAGAATCATTAACTTTTAATGTTTTCATTGATGAAGCTAAATCAGTTATTCAGTATTTTAAAAACTCCAATAATTATTCTAAAATTATTGTTGCAGGCCATAGCCAAGGTAGTTTAGTTGGTGTACTCGCAAGCGAAAATAATGTAGATGGATTTATTTCTATAGCAGGAGCTGGAAGAACTATTGATGAAATATTAGTGGAACAAATTTCAAAACAAGCTCCATTTTTAAAAGATGAAACCGTTAAAGTTTTATCTGAGTTAAAAAAGGGTAATACTGTTGAAGAATTTAACCCTATGCTAATTTCATTATTCAACAAATCTGTTCAACCTTTTTTAATATCTTGGATAAAATACAATCCACAAATTGAACTTAAAAAATTAACCATCCCTATTTTAATCATAAATGGTACTAATGATATTCAAGTGAATGTTTCAGAAGCTGAATTGCTACATAAAGCAAACACAACTTCAGAATTAGTATTAATTAAAAATATGAATCATATTTTTAAAGAAATAAATGGAGATGTAAATGAAAACATGAATTCCTATACAAATCCAGATTTACCAATAATGGAAGCCTTAATAACTTCTATTGTAGCATTTATTAAAGCATAAACAATGTCAAAGAAAAAAGCATTTGCACTAAGAATTAATGAAGACATGCTTAAAGCTGTTGAAAAATGGGCCGCTGATGAGTTCCGTTCAACAAACGGGCAATTAGAATGGATGCTAAACAAGTGCCTAAAAGATGCCAAACGATTACCAAAAGATAAAACTCCTGAAGAATAAATCTAACAAAAAACTCCAAATGAAAATTTGGAGTTTTTTGTTAGATTTATTAAGTTTTTACTACTTTTTTGGGTGAACTAAAGTCATTTCGTCAATTAAATTTTTAGCGCCTGCATATTTATCAATAATAAATAATACATAACGAATATCTACAGATATACTTCTAACTATATCAGCATCAAAATACAAGTCGCTCATAGTTCCTTCCCAAGTGGTATCAAAAGCTAAACCAATCATATTTCCATGTGCATCAATCATAGGACTTCCTGAATTTCCACCAGTCATATGATTAGTTGACAAAAAGTTCACTGGCATTTTACCATTTTCTCCATACTGACCATAATCTTTTGTATTGTATAAATCTTGTAATTTTTTAGAAACATCAAATTCGTAATCTCCAGGAACATATTTTTCCATAACACCTTTTAAATATGTTTTGGTTGTATAAGTTACACCATCTTTAGGGTTGTATCCTTGTACCATTCCATAATTAACACGCAATGTACTATTCGCATCTGGGAAAAATCGTTTGTTAGGAAATACTTCCATTAAAGCTGTCATATACTCTTTTTGAACAGCCTCAATTTGTAAATTTAACTCTTGAAACTTAGGCTCTAATTTGTCGTAAAAAATTGTGTGTAATTCTTTACCAAATTTATAAGCGCTATCATTATTTAATTTTTTGATAACTTCATCTGCTGAACCAGACAATAATTCTTTTGCATCTTCTAAACTTGTTAATTTAGATGTTGCATAAATATCATTCGCTAAAGTTGAAAAATTTACCCCATTCATATTTGCTGGAATATATTCTTTTGGTGCTTTTTCAGCATATAAAGCTACTAACTTTTCAAATACAGGCTTATCAACTAAGGCGCTGTAATTTTTATAAGTTCCTTCATAATTTCCTAAAATATTTTGTCTTGTTTTTTCAAAACCTTGCTCTCCTCCTTTTAAATATGCCTGTTCAATTTGAAAAGCTCTAAAAGTAATCCCCAATAATTCAACGTTTCTGTAAGCAATTTCTATCCAATAATCACGCGCTAAAGAAACACTTTCTATTTCTTTATATAAATTCTCAAAATCAGATAATAATGTAGTATAACCTACTAAATCTTTTTCTTTAACTATTTTCGAAAATTCACTTTCTAATTCTTTTTTAATGGCAATTGCATTTGTTTGATGAATTCCTTGATCTTCACCTATCCATTTTTTCCAGTAGTTAGCTGTTGAAGCATATTTAGAAGCATATTTAATTTTAATATCTGCATCTTTACGCATATAAGAATCAATAATTTTTAAAGCGTTTTCTCTTACTTCAATTTTTGCTGGATTTAAAACATTTACAATTTGATCAACTGCAACAGCAGGTAAATACTCATTTGTACGTCCTGGAAAACCAAAAACCAACGTAAAGTCATTTTCTTCAACACCATCTAAAGATATTGGTAAATAATGATTTGGTTTGTAAGGCTTATTGTCTTTAGAATATGTTGCAGGACGATTATTTGCATCTGCATACACTCTAAACATAGAAAAATCTCCTGTATGGCGTGGCCACATCCAGTTATCTGTATCTGCTCCAAATTTCCCAATTGATGTTGGTGGTGCACCTACTAAACGTACATCTTTAAATTCTTCTGTTACAAATAACAAATATTGATTTCCTTTATAAAATGATTTTACATTTGCATCTTGCCAATCTTCTTTTTGAGCTGATTTAGTTACCTTATTAATATTTTGACTTATTAAGCTCATTTTAGCAGCTTCATCCATATCATTTGTAATACCTTCAAAAACTTGAGTTGTTACATCGTCTATTCTTTTAATAAAGGTTGCACTTAGTCTTTCATTTGGTAATTCTTCTTCATAGCTCATTGCCCAAAAACCATCTTTTAAATAGTCATGTTCTACAGATGAATGTGATTGAATAGCACCAAAACCACAGTGATGATTTGTTAAAAGTAAACCGTTTGGTGAAATAATTTCAGAAGTACAACCACCCGCAAAATGTGCAATAGCATCTTTTAAACTAGAATTGTTTACGTCATAAATATCTTTGGCAGTCATTTTACTACCTAATAATTGCATTTCTTGTTCATTCATTCCTTCTAATAATGAAGGAACCCACATTCCGCCTTGGATATCTCTAGTATCAATTTTTTCTGCTTTTTGAGCTGAAATACTAAGCGACAAAAAAATTGTCGCAATAAAAAAATATAATTTAATTTGTTTCATTTGATTAACGTTTAATTATTTATTTATGTTTTTATTTTTTTGGATGAACTAAAGTCATTTCATCAATTAAATTTTGTGCACCTGCATATTTATCTATAATAAATAATACATAACGAATGTCTACCATTATATTTCTACAAATATCTGGGTCATAATTCATATCACTCATCGTTCCTTCCCAAACTCTGTCAAAGTTCAAACCAATTAAATTACCGTGTGCATCAATTGCTGGGCTACCAGAATTACCTCCTGTTGTATGGTTTGTTCCTATAAAGCAAACTGGCATTTTACCATTTTCAGCGTATTGACCATAGTCTTTTGAACGATATAAATCTTGTAATTTTTGAGGCACATCAAACTCATAATCTCCAGGAACATATTTTTCCATAACACCATCTAAATAAGTTGTTGTATTATAATAAACTCCGTCTTTTGGCTCATAACCCCTTACTTGTCCATACGTTACGCGCAAAGTACTATTCGCATCTGGAAAGAAACGTTTGTTGGGGAATACTTCCATTAAACCTTTCATGTATTGCTTTTGGACAGCTACTAATTGTAAATTTAATTCTTGAAATTTAGGCTCCATTTTGGTGTAAAAAATAGTGTGTAATTCTTTTCCAAAAGCATATGCTTTATCTTCATTTAACTTTTTAATAGCTTCTTCAGCTGAACCTGCTAATAAATTTTTGGCCCCTTCATAAGTCAATAATTTTGAATTTGAAAAGATTTCATTAGTTAATGCTGTAAAATCAACACCTATCATATTTTCCGGCAAATATTCCTTTGGTACTTTTTCTGCGTATAAACTCACTAAATTTTCAAATACAGGTTTATCAACTTCTGCACTGTAATTTTTATACATTCCTTCAAATCTTCCTAAAACTGATTCTCTAGCATCTTCAAATCCTTTTTCGCCTCCTTTTAAATAGGCTTGTTCAATTTGAAAGGCTCTAAAAGTAACGTTTAACAATTCTACATTTCTGTAAGCTATCTCTATCCAATAATCACGTGCTAATGAAACACTTTCAATTTCTTTGTATAATTTTTCGAAATCAGACAGTATGGTTTTGTAGCCAACTAAGTCTTTTTTATTCACTATTTTAGTAAATTCTTGCTCTAAAATTCTTTTCTTTTCAATAGCATTAGACTTTTTAATTCCTTGATTTTCTCCAATCCACTTTTTCCAATAGTTAGCTGTTGAAGCAAATTTTGCTGCATATTGTATTTTAATAGCTGGATCTTTACGCATGTAAGAATCAACTATTTTTAAAGCGTTTTCTCTTACTTCAATTTTAGCAGGATTTAAAACATTCACAATTTGATCAACTCCCACAGCTGGTAAATATTCATTTGTACGCCCAGGGAATCCAAAAACCAACGTAAAATCACCTTCTTCAACACCATCTAATGAAACTGGCAAATAATGATTTGGTTTGTATGGAACATTCTCTTTTGAAAAATCTGCTGGTAAATTATTAGCATCTGCGTAAATTCTAAACATAGAAAAATCTCCCGTATGACGTGGCCAAACCCAATTATCAGTATCTGCACCAAATTTTCCAATTGCTGTTGGTGGGGCTCCTACTAAACGAATATCATTAAATTCTTCAGTAATAAATAGGATGTATTGATTCCCATCATAAAACGATTTTACATTTGCTTTTTGCCAAGCTTCTTTTTGAGCTGCTTTTGTTACTTTTTCAATATTTTGGTTAATTAACTTCATTTTTGAAGCTTCATCCATAGCGTCTGTTACACCTAAAAAAACATTACTAGTTACATCATCTATTCTTTTTATAAAAGTTACAGACATACTTGGGTTAGGCAATTCTTGTTCATAATTCATAGCCCAAAATCCATCTTTTAAATAATCACTTTCAACAGATGAATGTGATTGAATTGCACCATAACCACAATGATGATTTGTTAAAAGCAATCCATTTGGAGAAATAATTTCTGCGGTACAACCACCATCAAAATGTACAATTGCATCTTTTAAACTAGAATTATTTACATCATAAATATCTTTGGCAGTCATTTTACTGCCTAACTGTTGCATTTCCAATTCATTTATACCTTCTAACAATGAAGGAATCCACATTCCTCCTTGAATTTCACGAGTATCAACAATAGGAACATCAGTTTTAACAACTTGTGTTGTTTCTTGAACAGTTTTACAAGAGACAATTAATAATGCTACTATTAAATAGAGTTTTATATATTTCATTTTAATTAAATTTTATTGAACAAATATAACTAACCATTCTCAATTTTATAAGTCTAATATTCATTAAAAAAAATAGTATTTTAGCCAAAACTCAAAAAAACCATGGATACGACACCATTTATTACACAAGATACCATTGCCTTTGGAATTATTATGCTAACATTAGGTTTTGTCTTTTATACATCCTCAAGTGAAAATAATGGCTGGGTTAAATTTTACAAAATTGTTCCATCGTTATTAATGGCCTATATGTTACCTGCTATTTTTACATCATTTGGAATTATAGCTCCCGAATGGGAATCAGTTGATATCGAAGGTAATATCACTCAACACTCCTCAAATTTATACTATGTAGCAAGCCGGTTTTTATTACCTGCAGCCTTAATATTAATGACCTTAAGTATTGATTTAAAAGCCGTATTTGATTTAGGTCCAAAAGCATTGATTATGTTTTTAACAGGAACTGCTGGTATTATTATTGGAGGTCCTTTAGCTATTATACTAATTTCAATATTTTCGCCAGAAACAGTTGGTGGCGCTGGTCCTGATGCCGTTTGGCGAGGATTAGCGACATTAGCAGGTAGTTGGATTGGTGGTGGAGCCAACCAAGCAGCTATGTTAGAAATTTACGAATACAATCCTAAAAAATATGGAGGAATGGTTTTAGTTGATATTGTTGTTGCAAACATATGGATGGCTATTGTATTAGTGGGAATTGGTAAATCTAAAAAAATTGATAAATGGTTAAATGCTGATACTTCTGCAATTGAACGCTTAAAAGAAAAAGTATCTACATACGCAGATAAAATTACAAGAAACCCGTCTTTAGCCGATTTAATTATTATTCTTTCAATTGCTTTTACTGTTGTAGGAATTTCACATTTTGGAGCAAATGAAATTTCTTCATTTTTGATTGAAAATTTTGACGCAATAAGTGATAAAACCTCTCCAATGTCATCATTTGGATCACAATTTTTTTGGATGATAAGTATAGCTACCATAATTGGCATTATTCTTTCTTTTACTAAATTCAAAAACTATGAAGGTGCTGGCGCTAGTAAAATTGGAAGTCTTTTTATTTACATATTGGTGGCTACCATTGGAATGAAAATGGATTTAAGTAAAATTTTAGAAAATCCAGGATTAATTTTAATTGGTCTTGTTTGGATGACCATTCATGCAATCTTATTAATTATTGTAGCAAAACTTATTAAAGCTCCTTTCTTCTTTTTAGCAGTTGGAAGTCAAGCAAATGTAGGTGGTGCGGCTTCTGCACCTATTATCGCAGCTGCTTTTCATCCATCTTTAGCTTCTGTTGGAGTATTATTAGCTGTTTTTGGTTATGTTGTTGGTACTTATGGTGCTATGTTAACTGCTGAATTAATGAGAATAGTTGCTTCATAAATTTATTCGAAAAATAAAAAAAAAGTTAGATATTTACGCCCTTAAATTATAACAATGAAAAAAATAGTTAGCTTAATAGCAATTCTTAGTTTCTTAATTTCTTGTAACAATACTAAAAGTGGTAGCATGGTTGTTAAGGGAAATATTGATGGCCTTAAAAAAGGAACATTATATCTTCAAAAATTTAATGATACTATACTTGTATCTATTGATTCTATTGAATTAAATAGTGAAAGTACATTTAAACTTGTTGATGATATTGAAACCCCAGAAATATATTATCTTGTTTTAGACAAGAAATCAGATCAGAAAATAATGTTTTTTGGTGAAAAAGGTGAGATTACAATTACTTCAAAACTTTCAAAATTCGCAACTTCCGCAAAAATTACGGGCTCTAAAAATCAAACATTGCTTGAAGAACATAATGCAATGGCTCAGAAATTTAGTGGAGAAAAATTAGACTTATTTAAAGAAAAATTTGATGCTAAAAAAATTGGTGATACTGCCTTAGTTTCTAAAATTGAAAAACAAGAAACAAACTTAATTAAACGTAAGTATTATTATTCTACAAATTTTGCTGTAAATAATGGAGATTATGAAGTAGCTCCATATATTGCATTAACCGACTTATATTATGCCAATATTAAATTGTTAGATACCGTAAACAATTCATTATCAAAAAATGTGAAAGCTTCTAAATATGGTTTAAAACTAAATGATTTTATTGAAGGCATTAAAAAAAATGAAAATTAATTTTTAGTTTTAAAAGGCTCTCTAAAAAGTGAATAAAATTCGAATTGTCAAACTGAACCTATCGAAGTTAACTTTGATTCTAAATTAATTAAAATATTTCGACAAGCTCAATATGACATAAATTCCATTTTTTAGACTGCTTCTTTTTATTTTTAAACAAAAATGTAACATTTCAATTACAAATGATACTTATTAATAGAACGAAACCAAACTTGTGACTAAAGACCTTGAACATAAATTTATTTCTGAATTTCAAGAAAATCAGAATATAATTCATAAAGTGTGTAGAATTTACACTAATAATCAAGAAGCTCACAATGATTTGTTTCAAGAAATTACCATACAACTTTGGAAAGCATATCCTAAATTTAGAGGTGATTCAAAATTAAGCACTTGGATGTATAGAATTGGTTTAAACACCGCAATTACATTATATAGAAAATCTAAAAGAAGTGTAATAACTCAAGATTTTGATAGTGTTTTACACAGAATTCAATCAACCGATTACGATAACACAGAAGAAGAACAACTAAAGCTAATGTACAAGGCAATTCATCAATTATCAGATATTGATAAAGCATTAATTTTCTTGTATTTAGAAGATAAAAATTATAAAGAAATATCTGAAACGATAGGTATTTCAGAAGTGAATGCTCGCGTGAAAATGAACAGAATAAAAACTCGTTTAAGAACAATACTAAATCCGTAAGTTATGGATGAACTAGATTTATTAAAAAAAGATTGGAAGAAGCATAATGATTCCTTTCAAAAACTATCTTATGATGAGATTTATAAGATGATACATAAAAAATCATCCACAATAGTAAAGTGGATTTTTATTATTTGCATTATTGAATTTCTATTTTGGGGGTTTGTTAATTTATTAATTCCTGATAGTTATTTTGAAATTTATGAAAAATTGCATTTAAAAACTTTACTGAACATTTCATATATAATACATTATATTGTAGTTGTTGGTTTTATTTATTTATTCTACAAAAATTACAATGCAATATGTGTAATTGATTCAACTAGTTTGCTAATGAAAAAAATAATTAGAACTCGCAAAACGGTAAACTATTATGTATACTACAACATTATTGTAACCATAATTCTATCTGTCATTATTAATTTTATGATGTTTTCTGATACAAATCTTTTAGTTGAAGTTTTCAATCCTAAACACTTAGCGTTAGCAGATGATAAATTATTTAACATTTTAATAATTGCTCAAATTATTGGCTTTGTTGTAATGATTGGTTTTTTATTACTTTATTACCGTATTATTTATGGAATTTTACTCAAAAAATTAAATAAAAACTTTAAAGAATTAGAAACTTTAGAATAATAAAAAAACCGAAGATATCTTCGGTTTTTTTATTATTAAATTCTATTATCTCCATCCAATAAATCTCCAATACCTCCAAGCAAACTACCTTCTCCTCTTGTTTTATTACCTATTTTAGGAGCTAAGGCCAAAATTCTTCCCGCCAATCTACTAAATGGCAATGACTGTATATAAACAGTTCCTGGCCCTTTTAATGTAGCAAAGAACAATCCCTCTCCTCCAAAAACTGTATTTTTAATTCCGCCAACAAATTCAATATCATAATTAACATCTTTTGTAAAGCCAACCACACAACCCGTATCAACTTTTAAAACTTCACCAGCTTGCAATACTTTTTTAGACATATTTCCGCCAGCATGAACAAAAGCCAAACCGTCACCTTCTAATTTTTGCATAATAAATCCTTCTCCTCCAAATAATCCTCTACCCAATTTTTTTGAAAATTCAATTCCAACTGAAACACCTTTCGCTGCACATAAAAAAGCATCTTTCTGACAAATAAACTTACCACCCATTTCAGTTAAATCAATTGGAAAAATTTGTCCAGGATAAGGAGCTGCAAATGAAACTTTCTTTTTACCACTACCAACATTAAAAAAAACGGTCATAAATAAACTCTCACCTGTTAATAATCTTTTCCCGGCCGAAAATAATTTACCCAAAATACCTTCGTCTTGCTTTGAACCATCTCCAAAAATAGTTTCCATAGTAATTCCATCGTGCATCATCATAAAACTACCTGATTCTGCAACAACACCTTCCTGTGGATCTAATTCAATTTCAACATATTGCATTTCCTCACCATGTATCTGATATTCTATTTCGTGTGCATTCATAGTCTTATTTTAAGATTATTTTTTTGATTTTAATTTTACACTCCATTCAAATTCATAGGCTGAAACCTCTTCTCCATTTTCATTAATCCCAATAGATTTCATGGTAATTGTTTGCCCTTCTCCTGTTGCAATAGTTCTTTTTAAAGCTTCATCAATTAAGTTTCCATCATTGCAGGTAAAAGTAATTAACCCAACTGCTTTTTTAGAAAATCTCCCATTATGATTGGTAACTAACATAGATATGTTCTTTCCGCTTTCTCTAATTTTTTTTATAACAATTGCACCCGTAGTCAACTCCGCAGCCATTGACTGCACTGCAAAGTACATAGAATTAAACGGATTTTGATTAATCCATTTAAACCTTACACTAACAACTGCTTTTACCTTGTCTAATTCTTTTAATTTAACACCACATAAATAAGCAGATGGCAATTTAAACATCAAAAATCTATTCATTTTTTTTACAGTAACTTCCATATATATCTTAATAATTATGAGAACAAGTTACTTAAAATATTTGAGCGTGTTAAAATATTATTTTGTTAATTAAATGTTAAATAGTAGTACTATGTGTTGCATACTACTATCTTTTATATATATATTTGCATAAGAAATTAGTTAAACATCACAATTATGATTACACAAAACGATAAAAATTACAGTTCTATTACACATTTAAGTGGTTTTGCTGGATGGTTTTTTCCTTTCGGAAATATTATTGCACCACTGGTGCTGTGATCAGCTAAAAAAAATGAGAGTACTTATATAGACACTCATGGAAAATCTGCAGTAAACTTTCAACTTAGTTTAATACTATACGGATTTTTACTAGCATTATTATTAATACCAATTGCCATATTTACTTTAGGCCTAGGAATTATAGCAATTGTAATTGGAATAATACCAGCAATTATTTTAAAATTTGTTTTAATTATTTCAGCAAGTATTAAGGCAAACAGTGGAGAGTATTATAACTACCCATTTACAATAGAATTTATTAAATAGCACAATGCTTTTAAACTCTTAAATTTCAACTTATGAAAATAGAAAACACAAAAGCTCAAATGCGAAAAGGAGTTTTGGAATACTGCATACTTTCAATATTACAACATGGAGATGCTTATACTTCTGAAATACTATCGGAGCTAAAAGACGCAAAATTATTAGTTGTTGAAGGAACCGTTTATCCTTTATTAACTAGATTAAAAAATGCTGGTTTACTCAGCTATCGCTGGGAAGAATCAACATCTGGACCACCAAGAAAATATTACGCATTAACTGAAACAGGTAAATTATTTTTAAAAGAATTAAATGGCACTTGGAGTGACCTTGTAGAAGCAGTAAACTTAGTAACTACCAAAAAATCAACAACAAAATGAACAAGACAATAAACATAAATTTAGGAGGCATCTTTTTTCATATCGATGAAATAGCTTATCAAAAGTTAAAACTTTATTTAGATGCCATTAGACGATCTTTAAGCGATGATCCACAAGGAAGAGACGAAATATTAAATGATATTGAACTTAGAATAGGAGAATTGCTTTCTGAAAGAATAAAAGACCAACGTCAAGTTGTAAATCAAAATGACATTGATGAAATCACTAAAATAATGGGGAAACCTGAAGATTATTTAGTTGATGAAGAAATTTTTGAAGATGAACCAATATATAAAACTAAAACTTCATCAAAAAAATTATTTAGAGATAGCGATGATAAATTTTTAGGTGGTGTATGCTCTGGTTTAGCTCATTATATAGGAATAGATGTTATTTGGATGCGAATTATTTGGCTGGTTTTATTGTTTGGCTTTGGTATTGGATTTTTAATCTATCCAATATTATGGATTTTAATTCCTGTAGCTGAAACCACCGCTGAAAAATTGCAAATGAAAGGTGAGCCTGTAAATATTAGCAATATTGAACGTAAAATTAGACAAGAATTTGAAGGTGTTACATCACGTGTAAAAGACGGTGTAAACGATGTAACTAGCAAAGTTAAAAGTTCTCAATTTCAAAGTAAAGCAAAATCTGGCATACAAGAAATAGTAGAAACTTTAGGTAAAATAATTTTAGCAATCTTAAATGTATTTGGAAAATTTATAGGAGCTTTATTAATATTTGTAGCTGCCATAACTTTAATAGTATTAATAATTGGAGCATTTTCTTGGGGAAGCTTTGGAATAATTGGGTTTGAAGGAGATTACTTGAATCACTCGCCAATCTTTTTTGACTTATTACATAGACCCTTCTTTTTTGACTCTATCATTCCAACTTGGCTCCTTATATTATTTGGGTTTTTAGCCATTGCAGTTCCATTTATTGTACTATTTATACTTGGCCTAAAAATAATATCAAGCAATGTAAAATCATTTAGCACCACAACAAAATTATCATTATTAGGTATTTGGATAATTTCATTGTTAGGTTTAGGTATTGCAGCCGCAAATTTTGCAACCCGAACTGCTTATGACGGTGTACATAACCAAACTGAAGAATTACCAATAATAGCAAATGATACTCTAAAAATAAAAATGATTGGAAATGATGATTTATCGAACCGTAAAGAATTAAGAAGAGAATACAATTCGGAAACTGTCTATGATAAAGATCTTGAAAAACTATTTTTAACTAGAATTAATGTTGATATAAAATCAACCGATAAAACAAATGCATTTGTAAAAATCAGAAAAGAATCTGAAGATAAAAATCGTTTAACTGCTAATAATGACGCTGAAGCAATTGAATATCAATTCAATTTAAATGATAAAAACTTAGAATTAAACGGATACTTTTTATCTGATATTATTAATAAATTTAAAGACCAATTAATTGATATTACAATTAATTTACCTCTAAATTCTCTAATTTATTTAGACAGCTCAACGCGTACATTTTTAAATGATGTTGATAATATTCAAGATATACATGATAGAGATATGCCAAAACATCTTTATAAAATGACTGAAAATGGATTAGAATGTTTAGACTGTGACCCAAGTATCTTTGGAAATAGTTTTAAAAGAGAAAATGAACATTTTAATCTAAACATCGATAAAAATGGCATGAAGCTTAAAGTAAATGATGGCGTTAAGGATGCTGAAGTTAAAATTGATGAAAATGGAATTATTATTAAATAATTACAATTCAGCTAACTAATTAAACAGTTCAAACATATAAATTTTGTAAAAAACTAGTTTAAAAATACATTTGAATAACTAAAACTTATACTCATGAAAATAGTAACAAAAATAACAGTAATACTATTACTCTTATTTACAACATCGTCATGTTTTTTAGATGGAATAACAGGAATAATAGGTAATGGAAATGTAATTTCAGAAGATAGAACCATTAGTTCTAACTTTGATGTAATTAAAGTACAACAAGGAATTAATTTATACTTAACGCAAGGAAACAAAACGGAAATTAATGTTGAGGCCGATGAAAACATATTAGATTTATTAATTACTGAAGTGAAAAATGGCGAATTAAAAGTTTATTTCGATAAAAATGTTAACCGTGCAAAAAAAAGAAATGTATACTTAACAACAAATACCATTGCAAAAATAAAAACCTCAAGCGGTGCATCAGTAAAATCTGAAAACACATTACAAGTAACTTCTTTAGATTTGGATTCAAGTAGCGGAAGTTCCATAAAAATTCATGTAAATGCTACTGAAATTACAAGTGAATCATCTAGTGGTTCAGATATTGATATTTTTGGAAATACAGAAACCTTTTCAGCAAATGCAAGCAGCGGAAGTTCTATTGATGCTGATGAGTTAGAAGCTGTAGATGTTTATGCTAAAGTAAGTAGCGGAGCTAATATTAATGTAAATGTTACAGGCAAACTCACTGCAAAAGCAAGTAGCGGTGGAGATATTGATTATGAAGGAAACCCAAAAGACGTAAACAAAGATACCTCATCTGGAGGTAGTGTATCAGGAAGCTAATTCCAATTTATTTATTTAAATTGTTAAGCCAATTCAACTAGTTTGAGTTGGCTTTTTTTTAAATTAATACTCTTAATGATATCACAATTTTTTAGAATTATGATATTAGTCACCATTAATGAAAACAAGTTCCCTATTTTTGCGTTTAATAACAATCTGAATCTTAAATATTAAAGAAATAATATGCAAAAAAAAACAAACCCACATTCATTTCATATACCAGTTATGGGGCTTGCTTTTACAATAGACAGTCCTATTAAAGTTGCAAAATATGGTATATCATCTGTTATTTCAATTGTTGATGACATTATAATTGAAAAAATGAATGAATACTATTCAACTAAATTTGAAATTCCTTTTAAAGCAATTTCTACAAAAGTTGAAGATTATAGAGCTAAAAGAATTACGTCATATCTAAATACGGTTGACACTATTGTAAAACATAAATTTGAAACGCTGAAGAAGAGTTTTGAAGAAAAAAGTAGTGAATTTGAAAAATACATGGATATGCTTCCAGATTTTTCAGAATTAAAACAAAGCTTCATAGAAACAATTCACAGTAATACTTTAAAAGAAGATGTAACTAATTGGATTCAAAATAACCTAAAAGCAGGTAATATAGATGTAAATATTATGACGAAGCTGGATAAGCCAAATTATAGTAAAAACGAATTATTACCATCTGAATTTAATGATGCACATGCTGCATTAAGAGGCTTTGCGAATAGTAATTTAGAATCATCTGTTGTTCTTTCAGCTGGAATGAACCCTAGATTGTATAGTTATTTTGAAAATTTTAATGATTTTTTTCCAAATGAAGATGGTATTCAAAAGAAAAAAATTATTCTAAAAGTAAGTGATTATAGATCTGCATTAATTCAAGGGAAATTCTTAGCTAAAAAAGGCCTTTGGGTTTCTGAATATAGGATAGAATCTGGCTTAAACTGTGGCGGACATGCATTTGCTTCTGATGGTTATTTAATGGGACCTATATTAGAAGAATTTAAAAATCATAAAGATGATTTAATAAGCGATGTTCATAACATTTTGGTTGGAGCTTTAGAAAATAAAGGAAAACATATCCCAAACTCGCCTTTAGAATTAAAAATTACTGCCCAAGGTGGTGTTGGAACTTCTGAAGAACATGAGTTTTTATTAGACAATTACAATATTGATACAGTAGGATGGGGATCACCTTTTTTATTAGTTCCTGAGGCTTCAACGGTTGATAAACAAACTATGGAAGCATTAAAAGCGGCTAAAGAAAAAGATTTATATTTAAGTAATATTTCTCCTTTAGGCGTACCTTTTAATAGTTTAAGAGGAAACACCAATGAAATTCTTAAAAATGAAAGAATAGCAAATAACAAACCCGGAAGTTCTTGTCCAAAGAAATTTTTATCATCTAACACCGAATTTACTGAAAAAGTAATTTGTACTGCATCTAAAAAATATCAGACTATAAAATTAAATGAGCTAAATCTTGAAAGTTTAAGTAGTACTGAGTATCAAAAAAAGGCAAGTCAAATTACGGATAAAGCTTGTTTATGTGAAGGGTTATCAAATGCTGCTCTTATTCAATATGGCATTGAGCATAAAGGTGAAAAGCAAGGTGTTGCCATTTGCCCAGGGCCAAATATGGCTTATTTTTCAAAAGAACTTTCATTAAAAGAAATGGTGGCTCATATATATGGAAAAATAAATGTGGTTGATACAAATAACCGTCCACATATGTTTATTAAGGAATTACATATGTATGTTGATTATTTCGCAAACAAAGTAGATGAGTTTAAAGATTCTTTAAACTCAAAAAATGAAAAATATTTAAATACATTTCAAAGTAATTTGAATGATGGAATTGAATATTATCACAATTTATTTTCTTCTTTTGAATCAAACAAAGAAAATTTATTATACGAGTTGGAAACTTTAAAAAATAAATTATTTAATGTTCAAATCCCAATTTTAGTTAAAGTATAATCATAAAAAAGGTCTTTCAAATGAAAGACCTTTTTTAATTTATCAATTTAATCTCCACAGTTAAAGTTTTCTAAGGTTTTACTTTCAAGTATTTTTAATGTACTATCACGTACTTCAGCCATTAATATACTTAAACTGCATTTCTCTTCACTAACACAGTCATCACATTTTTCATAATAATTTAAACTTACACAAGGTAACATAGCTATTGGACCTTCAAGTAATCTAATAATTGTTGCTATTTTTATTTCATTTGGTTTTTTTAATAAAAAATAACCACCGCCTTTGCCTTTTTTTGATGAAAGAATACCACTCTTTTTTAAAGTAAGTAAAATACTTTCCAAAAACTTTTTAGAGATATTTTCAGAAGTTGAAATATCTGAAATTAAAACTGGTACATTTTGCTCTTGCTTTGCAAGGAAACTTAATGCCTTTAGTCCATATTTTGTTTTTTTAGAGAGCATTCTTACTTTAATTAATTTTGAATAAATTTAATCGTTTTTTGGTAAAAAAACTTCTGCCATCATACATCTAGCACTTCCTCCACCACAAGCTTCAATTGTGTCTAATGAACTAGATAGTATTTTACTGTGTTTCTCAATTTGATTAATTTGTTGTTTCGTTAAACTTTCAAAAGCTGAATTTGACATTACAGTATACCGTTCATCATTTTCACCTAAAACTTGCAACATATTTCCTGCAAAGCAATTCACCTGGTCTTCAGAAATTACAATAATTTCTTTTTTATCTTCTTTTAAATGTTTAATAACATTTTTCTTTTCCTTTTTATCATCAATACTATCTAAACAAATTACAGCAAATTTTTCAGCTAAACACATCATAACATTGGTATGATAAATTGGTAATCGCTTATCATTAACTGTTTGATATGACACAAAAGAAATTGGTGTGTATTCAAAATCTTCACAAAATTCAATCAATAAATCTTCATCAGCTCTTGGAGACAAAGCGCAATATGCTTTACTATTTTCTCTGTCTAATAATAAACTTCCAGTACCTTCTAAAAATAATTTTTCTTCTTCCGCAGAAGTATAATCTATTACATTTTCAATTACAAACCCTAACTCTTCAAGCGTTTCTAACACATCTTCTCTTCTTTCTAATCGTCTGTTTTCGGCAAACATTGGGTACAATGCTACATCTCCACTTTCATGAAATGACACCCAATTATTTGGAAAAATTGAATCTGGCGTATCAATATCTTTGGTATCTTCAATAACAATAACCTGAACTCCAACTGCTCTTAATTTTTCAACAAAATTATCAAACTCTTGTAAAGCTTTAAACTGAACACTTTCAGGTGTTAAATTATCCAAAACTTGTTGGTAATAATTATTTACTGCAGTTTGTTCATTCATACGAAATGAAACTGGCCTAACCATTAAAATGGTATTTGTAATTTGCTTCATAATTTAATCTCTTATTAAAGGCATTGTGGAACATCTTAGAAGTCCTTCTTGTTTTGCTATTTCTGCATAAGGTATTTCTTCAACAATAAACCCTTGTTCTCTTAACCAATCATTTAATCTTGTAAAATTTCGCTCAGATACCACAACTTCATTTGAAATAGAAAATACATTTGAAAACATCTGATACATTTCATCTTTTGTAATATGAAACAAATTTTCCATACCAAATAAATCTACCAAATATTGATAATCAGCTTCATTTCTAAATCCTTCTTTATGGATAATCGCTTTGTTTTTTCCAACTGGTTGAAAACAGCAATCTAAATGTAATGCATTTTCTCTAGCAACTTCATTTGATTTCACTAAATCAAATTCTTTAACTATTTTATTTGGGAACAAATTCTTAATAAAATTCACACCTTTCATATTTGTACGAGCAGTAATATAATTTTTGTAGTCATCACCTTTATAAGTGCCTATAAAAATATGATTGTTCCACAACATAACATCGCCACCTTCAAAATGAACATCACTAGACGTTTCAATTATTTTAGATTGATCAATATTATCCAAAACATACTGAATTGCATCAATTTCTTTTTCTCGATCGGGTAAAATATTTGATTTAATTAACTTATCTTCAATAACAAAGGCAATGTCTCTAGAAAATATTTGGTTATAGTCCTTTATTACATTTGGTCTATAAACTTTTACTTCATATTTTTCAAATACTTTATTAAGAGCTTCCATTTCAATAACCATATCTTTTTCTAAAGGGTATGTTCCTGATTTAATGTGCTCTATAGATTTTGGGTCATATGCTTCTTCTAATTTAGGCGTTGGACCATTATTTTTTGCAGTTCCTAAAACCACAGCTCTAAGACGAGATGTTTCATCTTGAACATTTAGTTTTATCATATTAATAATATTTTGATGTAAAAATACTAAAACCCCATAAAATAATATGAGGTTTTAGTAATATTTTAAAATATAATAATTCTTAAGTCTTATCTTTCTTCAAATGATTTAAATGGACGTAATATTTCCCCTGTATATAATTGACGTGGACGACCAATTGGTTCTTCATTTTCGCGCATTTCTTTCCATTGTGCAATCCAGCCTGGCAATCTACCAAGTGCAAACATTACGGTAAACATTGATACTGGAATTCCTAAAGCTCTATAAATAATCCCAGAATAGAAATCTACATTTGGATATAATTTACGTTCTGCAAAATATTCATCTTTTAAAGCCACTTCTTCTAAATGTTTGGCTATTTTTAAAATTGGATCATTTAAATTCAAATCTGCAAATAATTCATCAGCTGCATTTTTAATAATACGCGCTCTTGGATCAAAGTTCTTATAAACTCTATGTCCAAATCCCATTAAACGGAATGGATCATTTTTATCTTTAGCTTTATTTATAAACTTATCAACATCTCCTCCGTCTTTTTGAATTTGCTCTAGCATTTCCAATACTGCTTGGTTTGCGCCACCATGTAAAGGTCCCCAAAGTGCTGAAACTCCAGCAGAAAGTGATGCAAATAAACCAGCGCCTGAAGAACCTACAATACGCACAGTTGATGTTGAGCAGTTTTGCTCATGATCTTCATGTAATATTAAGAGCTCATCTAATGCTTTTACTGCAATTGGATTCATCTTATATGGTTCTGTAGGAATCTTAAACATTAGCTGCATTATATTTTCTACATAATTCAATGAATTATCAGAATAATTTAAAGGTAATCCATGATTTCTTCTGTGAGCCCAAGTTGCTAAAACAGGGAATTTTCCTAATATTTTAACAATTGCTTTATACAAATCATCCTTGCAATTAACATTTACAATTCCAGGATTAAAAGCTGTTAAAGCGCTTGTAAAAGCAGATAACATACCCATTGGGTGCGCTGAATTTGGAAACCCTTCAACTATGCCTTTCATTTCTTCATTAACCATAGATTGACCTTTAATATCAATCTCAAATTTTTCTAACTCAGCTTTTGTTGGTAATTCTCCAAAAATTATTAAAAAAGCAACTTCTAAAAAGCTTGCTTTTTTTGTTAATTCTTCAATAGCATATCCTCTATGACGCAAAATTCCTTTTTCACCATCTAAAAAGGTGATTTTACTCTCACAAGACCCCGTATTTTTAAAGCCTCCATCTAAAGTAATAACACCATTTGTTGATCCTCTAAGTGTACTAATATCAATGGCAATTTCATCCTCTGTTCCAATTAATATTGGAAACTCGTATTTTTTACCATGAACTTCTAAAATTGCTTTATCTGACATAATTTATGTGTTTAATTGAGAATTTAATTATTTTGAAACGAATTTAATAAATTCTTACTTAATTAACACTAATTTATATCATTCATTTGCATAAATGCAAAGGTTGTTACATAAAAAAAGCCGAGATATAATCTCGACTTTTTTTATGTAAGTTAATTTATTTATTTTTAAATCTTGAAAGCTTTATTTTGAGGATAATAAGCTACGCTTCCTAATTCTTCTTCAATTCTTAATAATTGATTGTACTTTGCCATTCTATCAGAACGAGAAGCCGATCCTGTTTTAATTTGACCACAGTTTAATGCAACTGCTAAATCTGCAATTGTATTATCTTCTGTTTCTCCAGAACGGTGAGACATTACAGATGTGTAACCTGCATTATGAGCCATATTAACAGCTGCAATAGTTTCAGTTAAAGTTCCAATTTGGTTTACTTTAATTAAAATTGAATTTGCAATACCATTTTCAATACCTCTTGAAAGTCTTTCTACATTGGTTACAAATAAATCGTCACCAACCAATTGAACTTTATCTCCAATTTTATCAGTTAAATATTTCCAACCTTCCCAATCATTTTCATCCATACCATCTTCAATTGAAATAATAGGATATTTAGAAGCTAATTCAGCCAAATAATCAGCTTGTTCTTCAGAAGATCTAATTACACCTTTATCTCCTTCAAATTTAGTATAGTCATATTTACCATTCACATAAAATTCTGCTGCTGCACAATCTAATGCTAACATTACTTCAATTCCTGGCTTATAACCTGCATTTTCAATTGCTTTTAAAACAGTTTCAATTGCATCTTCAGTTCCATCAAATGTTGGTGCAAATCCACCTTCATCTCCAACTGCTGTACTTAAACCTCTATCGTGAATTAATTTTTTAAGATTATGGAATATTTCACTTCCCATTTTCATTGCTTCTGTAAAGTTTTTTGCCATAACTGGCATAATCATAAATTCTTGAAAAGCAATTGGAGCATCAGAATGTGAACCTCCATTAATAATATTCATCATAGGCACAGGCAACGTATTTGCGCTTACCCCACCAACATAACGATATAATGGCATTTCTAATTCATTTGCTGCAGCTTTAGCTACTGCCAATGAAACACCTAAAATAGCATTTGCTCCTAATTTAGATTTATTTTTAGTTCCATCTAAATCAATCATCAATTGATCAATATAATTTTGCTCAAAAACTGAAGTTCCCAAAAGTTCTTCTGCAATAATTTCATTTACATTTTTAACAGCAGTTAAAACTCCTCTTCCCATATAATCTTTTCCTCCATCACGTAATTCCATTGCTTCGTGTTCTCCAGTTGAAGCACCCGATGGTACAGCTGCTCTACCTAAAACTCCGTTTTCAGTTACTACATCAACTTCTACAGTTGGATTACCTCTTGAATCAAATATTTGACGTGCATGAACACTTATAATCATACTCATATTCTTCTTATTTTAATTATTATTTATTGCTTCAAAGTTACAAATTTAAGGCTAATTGCTCTTTCAATTTAAACCTTTTATACGATAACGTTTTCGTTTTAATATTCCTGAAAATAACCACTAAACTTATTGTTAATGACCATTAATTTTTATCTTTTGATGCTTTAATATTCTCTATAAACTGATCAAATAAGTAAGATGAATCATGTGGCCCTGGACTTGCTTCAGGATGATATTGAACTGAAAAACAATTTTTATTTTTCATTCTCATACCAGCCAAAGTATCATCATTTAAATGAATGTGAGTTACTTCAAAGTCATTGTGATTTTCAACTTCTTCTCTCTTTACAACAAAACCATGGTTTTGTGATGTTACTTCACCTTTACCTGTAATTACATTTTTTATAGGATGATTTATTCCTCTATGCCCATTGTGCATTTTATAGGTAGAGATTCCATTAGCTAATGCAATTACTTGATGTCCTAAACAAATCCCAAATAAAGGTAAATCTCTCTTAATAATTTCTCTCGCTAATTCTTGCGCTTCTTTTAAAGGTTCTGGATCACCAGGTCCATTCGATAGAAAGAAACCATCCGGATTAAAAGCATTCATTTCATTAAAAGTTGAGTTATATGGAAATACTTTAATATAACATCCTCTTTTTGATAAGTTTCTTAAAATATTCTTTTTTATACCAATATCTAATGCTGAAATTTTAATTGGTGCATTTTCTTCACCAAAAAAATAGGATTCTTTAGTTGAAACTTTAGAAGCCAATTCTAAACCATTCATATTTGGAACAGCCTTTAATTGCTCTTTTAAAGCATCAATATCTGTTTCTGTTGAAATTACTGCATTCATTGCTCCATTATCTCTAATGTAACGCACAACAGCTCTCGTATCAACATCAGAAATTGCCATTAAGTTTTGTTTATCAAAATAACTCTTCAATGAATCTTGAGCATTATCTCTAGAATAATTAAAACTGAAATTTTTACAAACCAGTCCTGAAATTTTTATTGAATCAGATTCAATTTCATCATCATTAATACCATAATTACCAATATGTGCATTAGTAGCTAACATTAATTGTCCGAAATAAGAAGGATCAGTAAATATCTCTTGATAGCCGGTCATACCCGTATTATAACAAATTTCACCAAACGAGGTACCTTCTCTTCCAATTGATTTTCCTTCAAAAATTGTTCCGTCTGCTAAAAGCAAAATTGCTTTTTTACGTTGCGTATACTTCATTAGTTATTTCAAAATTAATAGTTTATATAATTTTATTATAGTTTTGAAGAATAAATTTAAATATTAAAATAATGTCATCAACCTTTTTGTAAGATAGATGTTCATTTTTAACAAAATTTTCTAATTCATCTTTATTAGTATCATTTTCTACTAAGCTTAAAATACTACTTCTATTTAATTCAATTCTTTTAAATAAATCACCTGATTTAATTAAATAATTGTAAGCTATTAACGTTTTAGTTTTCCCTAGTGTTCCAACACCAAGCCTATTATCAACACCTTTTTGAAAAGTAATATCATGTTTTTTTAAAAGAAAATTATCCCTATTTTCAAATAAGACTTCATAAAATGAATTTCCTATGTTTTTAAATATTAAGTTGTTTATTAAAACTGAATCAATCTCATTTGATTTAAATGAAAATAATTTTTCCCTACTAATTCTACTATCAAATGAATTTGTAGTAACATTAAAATTTATATTTGAAAGAGTATACCTGTTATTATCTAAAAATAAAACAGCCTGATTATCCCAATTAGGAAATGAATATAAATCACTGTTTCTATCTTTTAAATCACCAACAAACTCAACACCTTCATTTGTTATTAATTTACTCTCTATGCGTTTAAATGTAATATGTTGCCCAAATATATTGTTACAACAAAAACCAAAAATTAATACTAACGTTATATTAATTACACTATTTATTTTCATACATATTTTTATATACATAAATGGGATAAACTTTTATTAAAGTTTATCCCATTTATTTTATTAAAAAAAATCATTAATTTGTTTCTTTACTTTCTTCTGTAATTTCAACAACTTCTTCAACTTTTTTTGTTTTACCTCTACGAGTAGTTTTCTTTTTCTTAGCTCCGTTTGGATTATAAATTGTATTATAATCAACTAATTCAACCATTGCCATAGGAGCATTATCTCCTTGACGGTTTCCTAATTTAATGATACGTACATATCCCCCTGGTCTATCCGCTACTTTTACTGAAATTTCTTTAAATAATTCAGTAACAGCATATTTATTTCTTAAATAACTAAATACAATTCTACGATTATGTGTAGTATCATCTTTAGATTTTGTAATTAAAGGCTCAACAAATTGACGTAAAGCTTTTGCCTTTGCAACAGTTGTATTAATACGCTTGTGCTCAATTAATGAGTTAGCCATATTAGCAAACATTGCTTTTCTATGCGCTGTTTGTCTTCCTAAGTGATTAAATTTCTTTCCGTGTCTCATCTCTTATATTATCTTAATTAAAACCGAGGTTTTAACTTAATCTTTATCTAATTTATATTTACCTAAATCCATACCAAAGTTTAAACCCTTATTATGAACTAATTCATCTAATTCAGTTAAAGATTTTTTACCAAAGTTACGAAACTTCATTAAGTCATTTTTATTAAATGATACCAAGTCTCCTAAAGTATCAACCTCTGCAGCTTTTAAACAATTTAGTGCTCTTACAGATAAATCCATATCAACTAATTTTGTTTTTAATAACTGACGCATATGCAATGATTCTTCATCGTATGTTTCAGTTTGTGCAATCTCATCAGCTTCTAAAGTAATACGCTCATCAGAGAATAACATAAAATGATGGATTAATATTTTAGCAGCTTCAGTTAAAGCATCTTTAGGTGCAATTGAACCATCAGAAGTTATATCAAATACTAATTTTTCGTAATCTGTTTTTTGCTCAACACGAAAATTTTCAACAGCATATTTTACATTTTTTATTGGTGTAAAAATTGAATCTATGAAAATTGTTCCTAATGCAACTCCAGATTTTTTATTTTCTTCAGCTGGTACAAAACCTCTACCTTTCTCAATTGCTAATTCAAAATCTAGTTTAACAGATTTTTCCATATTACAAATAACTAAGTCATGGTTTAAAACTTGAAACCCTGAAATATATTTTTGTAAATCTCCAGCTGTTAACTGATCTTGATTGGTGATTGAAATATTAACAGTTTCTCTATCTGAATCTTCTATTTGTTTCTTAAAACGTACTTGTTTTAAGTTCAATATAATTTCAGTTACATCTTCTACAACACCTGTTATTGTTGAAAACTCGTGTTCTATACCCTCAATACGAAGTGATGTTATTGCAAAACCCTCTAATGAAGATAAAAGTACTCTTCTTAAAGCATTACCTACTGTTAAACCAAATCCTGGTTCTAAAGGTCTAAATTCAAATCTACCATTAAAATCGGTAGAATCAATCATAATTACTTTATCGGGCTTTTGAAAATTTAAAATTGCCATAATTGAATTGGTATCTTTAAAATTATTTAGAGTATAACTCCACTATTAATTGTTCCTTAATATTTTCTGGAATTTGAATTCTTTCAGGAACACTCACAAAATTACCTTGTTTAGTTTCTGAATTCCAAGTAAGCCATTCATAAACATCATTTTTTCTAGAAGCTAACGAATTATCGATAGTAGCTAATGATTTTGATTTTTCTCTAACCGCTACAACATCGCCTGCGTTTAAAGAATATGAAGGAATGTTTACTAACTCACCATTTACAGTAATATGACGGTGAGAAACTAGTTGACGAGCAGCACTACGGCTAGGTGCAACACCTAATCTAAATACTACATTATCTAAACGAGATTCACAAAGTTGTAATAAAATTTCACCTGTTACTCCTGTTGAAGCAGATGCCTTTTTAAAAATATTTGAGAATTGTTTTTCTAAAATACCATAAGTGTATTTTGCTTTTTGCTTTTCAGACAACTGTATTGCGTATTCAGATTTTTTTCCTCTACGCTTATTAGCTCCGTGTTGTCCTGGAGGATAATTTCTTTTTTCAAAAGATTTATCTTCTCCAAAAATTGCTTCTCCGAATTTACGGGCAATTTTAGTTTTTGGTCCTGTATATCTTGCCATTTCTATTATTTGATTGATAGGGATTATGAATTAAGGCTTATCCTTCGATAATCTAAATTCCCATCGGTTAAAAATTAATTAAATTATACTCTTCTTCTTTTTGGAGGTCTACAACCATTATGTGGTGCAGGTGTAACATCAATGATTTCAGAAACTTCAATTCCTAAATTGTGAATTGATCTAATTGCTGATTCTCTTCCGTTACCTGGTCCTTTAACATAAACTTTTACTTTTCTCATACCTGCTTCATGTGCAACTTTCGCACAATCTTCAGCAGCTAATTGAGCAGCATAAGGAGTATTCTTTTTAGAGCCTCTAAAGCCCATTTTCCCAGCCGATGACCAAGAAATTACATCTCCCTTTTTATTAGTTAATGATATAATAATATTGTTAAATGAAGCTGTAATATGTGCTTCACCAACTGCCTCAACAATAACTTTACGTTTTTTAGTTTTAGTGCTTACTTTCGCCATAATATTTAGTTATTATTTAGTTGCTTTTTTCTTGTTAGCTACAGTTTTTCTCTTACCTTTTCTAGTTCTAGAATTGTTTTTGGTTCTTTGACCTCTTAAAGGTAATCCTGATCTATGACGTATACCTCTGTAACACCCAATATCCATTAATCGCTTAATGCTAATTTGTGTTTCAGAACGTAATTCACCTTCAATAGTGTAGTCTCCTACTTGTTCTCTAATCTCGTGAATTTCATCATCAGTCCAATCTTGAACTTTTGTGCTTTCATCAACTTTTGCATTCACTAAAATTTCTTTAGCTCTGCTTTTTCCGATTCCAAAAATATATGTTAATGCAATAACACCTCTTTTATTTTTTGGAATATCAATACCTGCTATTCTTGCCATATCTATCCTTGTCTTTGTTTAAATCTAGGATTCTTTTTATTGATTACATATAATCTGCCTTTTCTACGCACAATCTTGCACTCGGCACTTCTCTTTTTTATTGATGTTCTAACTTTCATCGTTTATACTTTAATATCTGTAAGTAATTCTTGCTTTTGATAAATCATAAGGACTCATTTCCAACTTCACTTTATCACCAGGTAATAACTTAATATAATGCATACGCATTTTACCTGATATGTGAGCGGTTACAACATGTCCATTTTCCAACTCTACACGAAACATTGCATTAGACAACGCCTCTGTAATTGTTCCGTCTTGTTGTATGGCTGATTGTTTCGCCATTATGCTACTGATTTCCTTTTTGTTCCTTTCTTCATTAAACCATCATAATGACGATTTAATAAATGAGAATTAATTTGTTGTATAGTATCTATTGCAACACCAACCATAATTAACAATGATGTTCCTCCATAAAATAGTGCCCAAGATTGTGTTAATCCGAAATTAATAACAATAGAAGGCAAAATTGCAACTAAAGCTAAAAATAAAGAACCTGGAAATGTAATTAAAGATAAAATTCTATCTAACATGTCACCTGTATCTTTTCCAGGTCTAATCCCTGGAATAAATCCACCACTTCTTTTTAAATCATCAGCCATTTTATTGGTAGGTATTGTAATTGCAGTGTAAAAATAACTAAAAATTATAATTAAAAATGCAAATAATAAATTATACCACAAACCAAACATATTTGAAAATTCAATACCAACAGTTTTTACTGTTTCGTTATCTGAACCTGCCATTAGTGCTGGTGCAAACATAATTGCTTGAGCAAATATGATAGGCATTACACCTGATGAATTTAATTTTAATGGAATGTAATCTCTAGCTCCTGCAACACTATTAATATTACCCGCAACTGTTTTACGTGCATATTGAACAGCAATTCTACGAACAGCAGTTACTAAATAAACACATATCATAATTACTAAGAACCATACTATTACTTCAAGTAATATCATTATCAATCCTCCATTTGAAGCTGTAACTTTCGAAACCACTTCTTGTATAAATGATGAAGGAAAACGAGCAATAATACCAATCATTATTAATAATGATATACCATTACCAATTCCTTTATCAGTAATTTTCTCACCTAACCACATAGCAAATACAGTTCCTGCTGTTAATATCACCATTGATGATATCCAAAACATTCCTCCACTGATATAAAACGCTTCTTTAGGAATTAATTGATAAATATTAGTAATGTATGCAGGTCCTTGTACCATCGTAATTGCAATAGTTAACCAACGTGTAATTTGATTGATTTTTTTTCTACCACTTTCACCATCTTTTTGTAATTTTTGTAAATAAGGAACCGCAATTCCCATTAACTGAACTACAATAGATGCAGATATATAAGGCATAATACCTAATGCAACAACAGAAGCTTTTGCAAATGCACCTCCTGTAAACATATCTAGTAAACCTAATATTCCTCCACCACTAGTCTGATTATGAAGTGCTGCTTGAGCAACCACAGTATTAATACCAGGAAGTGGCACTTGAGCAGCAAAACGATAAATTGCCATAAATCCAAGTGTTAATAGAATCTTATTTCTAAGATCTTCTATACTCCAAATATCTTTAATGGTTTGAATTAACTTTTTCATCTATAGAATAATTATTATACCGTTTCTGCTGAACCTCCAGCTTTTTCAATTGCAGCTTTTGCAGTTGCTGTGAATTTATGAACAGTTACGTTTAATTTAGCTGTTAACTCTCCATTTCCTAATATTTTAACTAGGTCATTTTTACGAGCTAAACGATTTTCTATTAAAATATCGAATGTTACTGTATCTGTAATTTTTTTAGTATCAACTAATTCTTGAAGTTTATGTAAGTTCACACCAACATATTCTTTACGATTAATATTAGTAAAACCAAATTTAGGTACACGTCTTTGCAAAGGCATTTGACCTCCTTCAAATCCTACTTTTCTAGAGTATCCTGAACGAGACTTAGCTCCTTTATTACCTCTTGCAGCAGTACCACCTTTACCTGAACCTTGTCCTCTACCTAAACGTTTCCCTTGAGTTTTAACCGATCCTTTAGCAGGTTGTAAATTATTTAATGTCATCTCTTTATATTATTTAATTTCTTCAAAAGAAACTAAGTGTTTAACAGTGTTTACCATTCCAATAATACTTGGTGTAGCTTCATGTTCAACAACTTGATTCATCTTACGTAAACCTAAAGCATCCAAAGTTCTTTTTTGATTTTGAGGACGTCTAATTCTACTTTTAACTTGTGTTACTCTTATTTTTGCCATGGTTCCTCTTTTTATCCGTTAAAAACTTTATCTAAAGATATTCCTCTCTCTTGAGCAATCATACTTGCACTACGCAATTGTAATAAAGCATCAAATGTAGCTTTTACAACATTGTGAGGGTTAGATGAACCTTGTGATTTTGAAAGTACATCATGTACACCAACTGACTCAAGTACCGCACGTACAGCACCACCAGCAATAACTCCAGTACCGTGTGAAGCTGGTTTTAAAAACACTCTTGCTCCACCGTACTTACCTTTTTGCTCGTGAGGTAATGTTTGTTTAATAATTGGAATTCTAACCAAATTCTTCTTTGCATCTTCAATTGCTTTTGCTATTGCTGATGCTACATCTTTAGATTTTCCTAATCCTTGACCTACAACTCCATTTCCGTCTCCAACTACAACAATAGCTGAAAAACCAAAGGCTCTACCTCCTTTTGTTACTTTAGTAACTCTATTAACGCCAACTAAATGATCTTGTAGTTCTAACCCACTAGGCTTAACTCTTTCTACGTTTTTGTAATTTTGATACATAATTATATTAAAATTTTAAACCTGCTTCTCTTGCAGCGTCTGCTAGAGCTTTAACCCTACCGTGATACAAACATCCATTTCTGTCAAATGCAATTGATTCAACACCAGCACTAATTGCTTTTTCAGCGATACTTTTACCCACTAATTTTGCAATGTCTGTTTTTGAACCTACAGATTCAATTTCCTTATTCTTAGATGAAACCGATACTAAAGTAGTACCTAAATTATCATCTACTAATTGAGCATAAATTTCTTTGTTGCTTCTAAATACCGATAATCTCGGTTTAGTAGCTGTACCAAAAATAACCTTTCTGATTCTATGCTTAATTCTTTGCCTTCTTTGAAGCTTTGATAATGCCATAATATAACTAATTATGCAGATTTACCTGCTTTTCTTCTTAATAATTCTCCTACAAATTTAACTCCTTTTCCTTTGTATGGTTCTGGCGGACGGAAAGAACGAATCTTAGCCGCAACAGCTCCAACAAGTTGTTTGTCAAATGAAGTTAATTTAATAATTGGATTTTTTCCTTTATCTGATACAGTTTCAACTTTAACTTCAGGAGCTATATCTAAAACTATATTGTGAGAAAAACCTAATGCTAAGTCTAATACTTGGCCTTGGTTACTTGCTCTATATCCTACACCAACAAGTTCTAATTCTTTAGTCCATCCCGTAGAAACGCCAATGATCATATTATTAAATAAAGCTCTGTATAAACCATGTTTTGCTTTATGGTCTTTACTATCAGACGGGCGTTCTACAATAACATTCCCTTCTTCAACTTTAACTGTAATATCACCTGCTATTTCTTGAGATAACTCTCCCAATTTACCCTTTACAGTAACTACATTCTCATTAATATCGAATGTAATACCTTCCGGTAAAGTAATTGGGTTATTTCCTATTCTTGACATCTTTGCTTAGTTCTTTATTAATATACGTAACATAAAACTTCTCCTCCAACATGCTCTAACTTAGCTTTTTTTCCTGTCATAACACCATGTGATGTTGAAACAATCGCTATCCCTAGTCCGTTTAATACACGTGGCATTTCATCTGCACCTACATATCTACGAACTCCTGGTGTACTTACACGTTGTAATTTTTTTATAACTGAAGCTTTCGTTGCTTTATCATATTTCAAAGCTATTTTAATAGTCCCTTGAACACCTTCGTCTTCAAACTTATAGCTTAATATATAACCTTGATCAAATAAAATCTTAGTTATTTCCTTCTTAACTTTTGAAGCTGGTACTTCAACAACTCTATGGCCTGCCATAATTGCATTTCTAACTCTTGTTAGATAATCTGCGATTGGATCTGTAATCATATTTATTAATTTGCGGTCTTGGTTTTCAATAGTATTATTGAACCTAAAACCAGTTTAAATTTTTTACCAACTAGCTTTTCTTACACCAGGTATTAAGCCTTGATTTGCCATTTCACGAAAAGTAACACGTGATAATCCAAATTGTCTAATATACCCTTTTGGTCTTCCAGTTAACTTACAACGATTATGCATACGTATTGGAGATGCATTTTTTGGTAATTTTTGTAAGCCTTCATAATCGCCAGCTTCTTTTAAAGCTTTACGTTTTTCAGCATACTTTTCAACTACCTTTCTTCTTTTAACCTCACGGGCTTTCATTGATTCTTTAGCCATTCCTTAATTCTTTTTAAATGGTAAACCTAGTTCACTTAATAATGATTTTGCTTCTTTATCAGTATCAGCAGAAGTTACAAATGTAATATCCATACCACCAATCTTATTTACTTTATCAATATCAATTTCAGGGAAAATGATTTGTTCAGTAATTCCTAAGTTGTAGTTTCCTCTACCATCAAAACCATTTGCTTTGATTCCGTTAAAGTCCCTTACACGAGGTAAAGATGCGGTAACTAATCTATCTAAAAACTCATACATTTTAACACCTCGCAAAGTTACTTTTGCACCAATAGGCACACCTTTACGTAATTTAAAAAACGCAACGTCTTTTTTGGATATAGTTGATATTGCTTGTTGACCAGAAATTTTAGTTAATTCGTCAACGGCATAATCAATTAATTTCTTATCAGCTACAGCAGCACCAACTCCTTTACTAATTACAATTTTTTGTAATTTAGGAACTTGCATTACATTTTTGTAACTGAATTCTTCAGTAAGAGCTTTAATTACTCTACTATTATACTCTTCTTTTAGTCTTGGTATATAAGTCATTACTAAATTGCTTTATCAGTTTTTTTAGAAACTCTAACTTTTTTGTCAGCTTCCATTCTGTATTTTACTTTAGTTACTTTCCCATTTTCCAGTAACATTAAGTTTGAAATATGAATTGAAGCTTCCTTTTTTACAATACCACCTTGAGGGTTTTGCGCGCTAGGTTTTGTATGTTTAGATATCATATTGACACCTTCAACAATTGCTCTGTTTTTACTTGGAAAAATAAGAACTACTTTTCCCTCTTCACCTTTATGGTCTCCCGACATAACTCTAACATTATCCCCTGATTTGATCTTTAACTTCATCTTTTAATAGTTTATTAAAGCACTTCAGGTGCTAATGATACAATTTTCATAAATTGTTTTTCACGAAGTTCTCTTGCAACAGGACCGAATACACGTGTTCCTTTCATTTCACCAGAAGTAGCATCTAACAATACACAAGCATTGTCATCAAATCTAATATAAGATCCATCTTTTCTTCTGATTTCTTTTTTCGTTCTAACAACAACTGCTTTAGCCACTTGACCTTTTTTTACTGATCCATTTGGTGTAGCATCTTTAATAGATACAACAATTTTATCACCAATTGAAGCATAACGTTTTCTGGTTCCTCCTAAAACTCGGATTACTAAAACTTCTTTAGCTCCAGTATTATCAGCTACTCTTAATCTTGATTCTGTCTGTAACATAATTATTTAGCTCTTTCTAGGATTTCTACTAACCTCCAACGTTTAGATTTACTCATTGGACGCGTTTCCATTATTCTAACAGTGTCTCCAATATTGCAATCATTTGTCTCATCGTGTGCAACATATTTTTTAGTGCTTAACACGAATTTACCGTACATAGGGTGTTTCACTTTTTTTACTTCCGCAACAACAATAGATTTCTCCATTTTATTACTAGAAACTACACCTATTCTCTCTTTTCTAAGATTTCTTTTTTCCATCTTTACTGAATACAATTATTGTAATTCTCTTTTAGTTAATTCTGTAGCAATACGTGCAACAGTTCTTCTAAGGACTCTCAATTGCAGCGGTGTCTCCAACGGTGAAATTGCATGAGCCATTTTTAGACCACTATAACTTTTCTTTAAACTTCCAAGTTGTTCTTGTAACTCTTCAGTTGATAATCCTATAATTTCTGATTGTTTCATTTTCTAAATCGGTTATTAAGCGTTATCAAAATCTCTAGCTACAACAAGTTTCGTTTTAACAGGTAATTTCTGTGCTGCTAAACGTAAAGCTTCTTTTGCAACGTTTGCAGGTACTCCACCTACTTCAAACATAATTCTTCCTGGTTTAACTACGGCTACAAAATATTCTGGAGCTCCTTTACCTTTACCCATACGTACTTCTAATGGTTTTTTAGTAATTGGCTTATCTGGAAATACTTTTATCCATAATTGACCTTCTCTTTTCATATGACGAGTTGCTGCAATACGAGCTGCTTCAATTTGACGAGATGTAAGAAAGGTTTGATCTAAAGATTTGATACCAAACATTCCGTTAGAAAGTTGGTGACCTCTATTAGAATTCCCCTTCATTTGCCCTTTCCCTTTCTGTACTTTACGATATTTAACTCTCTTTGGCTGTAACATTTTAAATTCTAAATTTTAAAAATTTATTTTCTTTTACGAGTTTGTGGTCTTTTACTGTTTCCTCTATCTCCAGATGATTTACCTTCCTTTTTGGAAAGTCCAACTAGTGGTGATAATTCTCTTTTACCATAAACTTCGCCTTTCATAATCCATACTTTAACACCTAAACGGCCATATGTAGTATGAGCTTCTGCAAGTGCATAATCAATATCAGCTCTAAAAGTTGATAAAGGAATTCTACCTTCTTTATAGTGTTCAGCTCGTGCCATTTCTGCACCATTTAAACGACCTGAAATTTGAACTTTAATTCCTTCAGCATTCATACGCATTGTAGCTGCAATTGCCATTTTAATAGCTCTTCTGTATGAGATTCTACTCTCAATTTGACGAGCTATACTAGCACCTACAAGTTTTGCGTCTAATTCTGGACGTTTAATTTCAAAAATGTTGATCTGAACTTCTTTACCTGTAATTTTTTTAAGCTCTTCTTTTAACTTGTCTACCTCTTGACCACCTTTCCCAATAATAATACCAGGTCTAGCAGTAGTGATAGTAACGGTTACAAGTTTAAGTGTACGCTCAATAATTATAGTTGAAACACTTGCTTTTGATAATCGAGCATTTATATACTCTCTTATTTTATAATCTTCAGCAATTTTATCGCCGTAGTTTCTTCCTCCATACCAGTTAGAATCCCATCCTCTGATAATTCCTAAACGATTTCCTATTGGATTTGTTTTTTGTCCCATACTACTTATGATTGTTTGCTAACGTTTTTACTTCCTAAGACTAATGTTACATGATTAGAACGTTTTCTAATACGATGTGCACGCCCTTGAGGTGCTGGTCTTAATCTTTTTAACATTCCTGCGCTGTCTACAAATATTGATTGAACAAATAAGCCTGCATCTTCAATACTTGAACCTTCATTTTTTGCTTGCCAGTTTGCAATGGCACTCAATAATAATTTTTCAAGATTAATTGAAGCTTCTTTTACATTGAACTTTAAGATTTGTAGTGCTTTTTCAACTTCTACTCCTCTAACCAAATCAGCAACCAAACGCATTTTTCTTGGTGATGTAGGACAACCTGTAAGCTTAGCAAAAGCTATTTGCTTCTTCTCCTCTTTTATCTGTTGTGCTCTTAATTTTTTTCGAACTCCCATGATTACCTACTATTTTTTTCCTTTGTTTTTTGCACCGCCGTGTCCTCTGTAAGAACGTGTTGGTGAAAATTCTCCTAATTTATGCCCTACCATGTTTTCTGTTACATAAACTGGTACAAACTGACGTCCGTTATGAACTGCAATTGTTTGCCCAACAAAATCTGGTGTAATCGTAGAGGCTCTAGACCATGTTTTGATTACTGATTTACTCCCAGCTTCTATATTTGTTTGAACTTTTTTATCTAGTTTACGAAAAACGTAAGGTCCTTTTTTTAATGAACGTGCCATATATCAATTATTTTTTTCTACGTTCTATAATATATTTATTACTCGCCTTGGTCTTAGATCTTGTTTTGAATCCTTTTGCAGGTATTCCATTTCTTGATCTTGGGTGACCTCCTGAAGATTTACCTTCTCCACCACCCATTGGGTGATCAACAGGGTTCATTACTACAGGTCTTGTTCTAGGTCTTCTTCCTAACCATCTACTTCTTCCCGCTTTACCAGAAACTAATAATTGATGATCTGAATTAGACACTACTCCTATTGTGGCACTACAAGTAACAAGAATCATTCTTGTTTCACCTGAAGGTAATTTAATAGTTGCGTATTTCCCATCTCTTGCCATTAATTGAGCAAATGAACCAGCACTACGAGCTATTACAGCTCCTTGACCAGGGTGCAACTCAATACAAGAAATAGTAGTCCCTAATGGAATCTTGCTCAACAATAAAGTATTTCCAACATCTGGAGTAGCTCCTTCACCTGACATTACTTTTTGTCCAACCATTAATCCATTTTGTGCTATAATATATCTCTTCTCACCATCAACATATGCTAATAAAGCTATAAATGCTGTACGGTTTGGATCGTATTCTATAGATTTTACAGTTGCTGGAATACCACTTTTATCTCTTTTAAAATCGATAATACGATATTTCTTTTTATGACCACCACCTATGTAGCGCATAGTCATTTTTCCTGTGTTGTTTCGACCTCCAGATCTTTTATTCGGAGCAAGTAAACTTTTCTCCGGCTTATCAGTAGTTATGGTGTCGAACCCATTTACTACTCTAAAACGCTGACCTGGTGTTATTGGTTTTAATTTTCTAACTGACATTTTTATCTTTTCTTATCTTTAAATATTGCTATAAAAATCAATACTTTCTCCTTCTGCTAACTGAACTATTGCTTTTTTGTAAGCTCCTTTCATAGCGTGTACCATTCCACTTTTTGTGAATTTAGTATTACGCTGAACCGGATAGTTCATAGTTTTAACACTTTCAATTTCAACACCATAAGCTTTCGCTACAGCACCTTTAATTTCAAGCTTGTTAGCTTTTTTATTTACCACAAAAGCATAACGATTAAATAATTCGCTATCTTTTGTTGCTTTTTCCGTTATAATAGGTTTAATTAAAATATTCATTATCGTGTTACCTATTTACTTAAGTTAGATTCAATTCCTTCTAAAGAACTTTCTAGAAGAATTATTTTATTTACATTTAACAATTCGTAAGTGCTTAAACCTGAGTTGATTGTGGTTTTTGAACGTTTTAAATTGCGCGATGACAAATATACATTATTATTTGGTTCAGCAAACACAAATAAAGATTTTTTGTTTACGATATCAAATGCTTCTAAAACTGCTGTAAAATATTTCGTTTTTGGAGACTCAAAATTAAAGTCTTCTACAACTATAATATTATTCTCTTTTGCTTGAATACTTAACGCTGATTTACGAGCTAGTCTTTTTAAATTTTTATTTAATTTAAAAGAATGATCTTGTGGTCTAGGGCCGAAAATTCGTCCTCCTCCTCTAAAAACACCAGATTTTATACTACCTGCACGAGCAGTACCAGTCCCTTTTTGCTTCTTGATCTTTCTAGTACTTCCAGAAATTTCTGCTCTTTCTTTAGATTTGCTAGTTCCTTGTCTTTTATTCGCCAAATGTTGCTTTACATCTAAATATACCGCGTGTTTATTTGGCTCAATTCCATATACAGTATCCGAAAGTTCAACTTTTCTTCCTGTATCTTTTCCATGTATGTCTAAAACTGCTACTTTCATTATTTCTGAATGATTACATAAGCGTTTTTATGACCAGGAATTGCTCCCTTAACCACAAGTATGTTCTTTTCTGGAACAACCTTTAAAACTCTTAAATTTTGAACTGTAACTTTATTTCCTCCCATTCTTCCTGCCATACGCATTCCTTTGAATACTCTAGCTGGATAAGATGCAGCACCTATTGATCCAGGAGCTCTTAAACGGTTATGTTGACCGTGAGTTGCTTGGCCAACACCGGCAAAACCGTGACGCCTTACAACACCTTGAAAACCTTTACCTTTTGTATTTGCTGATACATCAACAAATTCACCTTCAGTGAAAATTTCAACTGTTATTAAATCTCCTAATTTGTGCTCCTCATCAAAATCTTGAAGTTCGATAACTTTTTTCTTGGCAGTGGTCCCCGCTTTTTTAAAGTGACCATCTAAAGCTTTATTAGAGCTTTTTGCCTTCTTGTCATCGAAACCAAGTTGAAGGGCTTTATACCCATCTACTTCTTCAGTTCTGACTTGGGTGACTACGCATGGACCTGCTTCGATTACTGTACAAGGAATGTTCTTCCCGTTTTCGTCGAATAAGCTGGTCATTCCGATTTTTCTTCCTATTAACCCAGACATTTTAAATTTAATTTAATTATTATTCTATTTTTATTTCAAAAAAACAGGGCCAAAATACTTCAGCCCTGAATGTATTTTTCGTTTTTCCCTTGACAACCGCTTAGGACATGTGTGCTTAGACTTTGCTTAGCAACTTAGAAATTAAACTTTAATTTCTACTTCAACTCCGCTTGGTAATTCTAACTTCATTAAAGCATCAATAGTTTTTGATGATGAACTATAAATGTCTAATAATCTTTTGTAAGAACTTAATTGGAATTGTTCTCTAGATTTTTTGTTTACGTGTGGTGAACGTAATACTGTAAAAATCTTTTTATGAGTTGGTAAGGGAATTGGTCCGTTTACAACTGCTCCTGTACTTTTTACCGTTTTTACGATTTTTTCAGCAGATTTATCTACTAAATTGTAATCGTACGATTTTAATTTTATTCTAATTTTTTGACTCATCGTTTATAATTTAGAGATTATCCCTTAGCTTTTTCAATTACTTGTTCTGCAATATTAGAAGGAGTAGCTTCATAATGTGAAAATTCCATTGATGATGTTGCTCTACCAGAAGACAATGTTCTTAAAGTAGTAACATAACCAAACATTTCAGATAAAGGTACTGTTGCTTTCACAACTTTAGCACCTGCTCTATCATCCATCGCTGTTACTTGACCTCTTCTTCTATTTAAATCTCCTACAATATCTCCCATATTTATTTCAGGAGTTACTACGTCAATTTTCATTATTGGTTCAAGAATTACTGCTTTAGCTGCTTTAGCTGCCGCTTTGTAACCCATTTTTGCAGCTAATTCAAAAGACAATGCATCTGAATCTACCGCGTGGAATGAACCGTCATATAAAGTTACCTTCATACTATCCATTTCATATCCAGCCAATGGACCATTTTTCATAGCCATTTTGAAACCTTTTTCAATTGAAGGAACAAACTCTTTAGGAACGTTACCACCTTTTATCTCATTTATAAATGTTAACCCAGTTGTACCTTCATCTGCAGGTTCTAAAATAAATTTAATATCGGCAAATTTACCACGTCCACCAGATTGTTTTTTATAAACTTCACGGTGATCAGCTTTTGCTGTAAGTGCTTCTTTATATTCAACTTGTGGTTGACCTTCGTTTACTTCAACTTTAAATTCACGCTTTAAACGATCAACAATAATTTCTAAGTGTAATTCACCCATTCCAGAAATAATTGTTTGACCTGAAGCTTCATCAGTTTTTACGGTAAATGTAGGATCTTCTTCAGCTAATTTACTTAAAGCCATTCCTAATTTATCAACATCAGCTTTTGTTTTAGGTTCAACAGCAATACCAATTACCGGATCAGGAAAATTCATAGATTCTAATACAATAGGATGTTTTTCATCACACATAGTATCTCCAGTTTTGATGTCTTTAAATCCAACACCTGCACCAATATCTCCAGCCTCGATATAATCGATTGCGTTTTGTTTATTTGCATGCATTTGGTAAATACGTGAAATACGTTCTTTTTTACCAGAACGACTATTCAATATATAAGAACCTGCATCTAAACGGCCTGAATACGCTCTAAAAAATGCCAAACGACCAACAAAAGGATCTGTAGCAATTTTAAAAGCTAAAGCTGCAAAAGGTTCTTTTACAGATGGCTTCCGCAACTCTTCTTTATCAGTATCTGGGTTAATCCCAATCACACCTTCTTTATCAATTGGTGCAGGTAAATAACGACAAACAGCATCTAATAAAAACTGAACTCCTTTATTTTTAAATGCTGAACCACAAACCATAGGAATAATAGACATATCCATTACAGCAGCACGAAGCGCAGCATGCACTTCATCTTCAGTAATAGAATCTTCATCTTCCATATATTTTTCTAAAAGATTCTCATCATAAGCAGCAACTTCTTCAATAAGTTTACCACGTAATATTCTTGCTTCTTCTTTTAAATCTTCAGGAATTTCAACAACATCAAAAGTTGCACCTAGTGTTTCATCATGCCAAATAATTGCACGATTCTTAACTAAATCAACAATCCCTTTAAAGTTTTCTTCATCACCAATATTAAGAACGATAGGGACTGCATTAGAACCTAACATTTCTTTAACTTGTTGACAAACCTCTAAAAAGTTAGCTCCTTGACGGTCCATTTTATTAACGAAACCAATTCTTGGCACTTTGTAGTTATCAGCTAATCTCCAGTTAGTTTCAGATTGTGGTTCAACACCATCCACTGCACTAAATAAGAAAACCAATCCATCCAACACACGTAAAGAACGATTTACTTCAACCGTAAAGTCAACGTGACCAGGAGTATCAATAATATTAAAGTGATAACCATTTGCTTCAGCAGTAGGCTCGCCATTTTCTTTTGGAAATATCCACTCACAAGTTGTAGCAGCAGAAGTAATTGTAATACCTCTTTCTTGCTCTTGCGCCATCCAGTCCATTGTAGCTGCACCATCGTGCACTTCTCCAATTTTATGTGAAACCCCTGTATAATAAAGAATACGCTCTGTACATGTTGTTTTACCAGCATCAATATGAGCAGCAATTCCTATATTTCTTGTATATTTTAAATCTCTAGCCATTATTTTAATTAAAATCTAAGGTGAGAGAATGCTTTATTCGCGTCAGCCATTTTATGAACATCAACTCTTTTCTTAACAGCAGCACCTTCTTCTTTTGCAGCAGCTAATACTTCACCCGCTAAACGCTGAGCCATTGATTTTTCGTTACGTTTTCTTGAATAAGAAATCAACCATTTAATTGCAATAGACACCTTACGGTCAGGTCTAATTTGCTGTGGAATTTGGAATGTTGCTCCACCAACTCTACGGCTACGAACCTCAACTTGTGGCATTACATTACTTAATGCATCTTTCCAAATTTCTAATGATGATTTTTCTTCGTCTTGTTTTTTTTGTTCTACAATGTCTAATGCATCATAGAATACTTTGAAAGCTGTAGATTTTTTACCATCCCACATTAAGTTATTCACAAAACGTGTAACTAACTGATCGTTAAATTTTGGATCTGGTAAAAGCACTCTTTTTTTCGCTGCTCTTTTTCTCATGTCTTTACATTAAAGTTTTTAAAATTACTTTTTTGGTGCTTTTGTACCATATTTAGAGCGACGTTGCGTTCTTCCTGAAACACCTGCAGTATCTAGTGCTCCACGAACAATATGATATCTAACCCCTGGTAAATCTTTAACCCTTCCACCTCTAACTAATACTATCGAATGCTCTTGTAAATTATGTCCTTCTCCAGGGATGTAAGCATTTACTTCATTACCATTTGTTAGCCTTACCCTTGCTACTTTACGCATTGCTGAGTTTGGTTTTTTTGGTGTTGTAGTATAAACACGTGTACATACCCCTCTTCTTTGAGGACATGAATTTAAAGCAGCCGATTTACTCTTCTTAGTTATTTTGGTTCTTCCTTTTCGTACTAATTGCGAAATTGTTGGCATACTAAAATCTTATTATTTATTACTTTTATTAATTGGCTCTTTTCAAAGAGTTTGCAAATGTACAATTATTTTTTACTTTATCAAATATGAATTTATTTATTTTTTCTAATTAAATTAACAACATATATAATAGGTATGTTGGAGCGTTTATTTGTTTAATCGTGTAACTGTTTAATCGTTTGATTGTGGAATTCTTTATTTCAAATTTGTCTTTTCTCTCTTTTCTCTTTTCCCATAAACTTTTTAATTGTTTATTTGTTTAATCGTGTAACTGTTTGATCGTTTGATTGTGGAATTCTTTGTTTCAAATTTGTCTTTTCTCTGTTTTCTCTTTTCCCATAAACTTTTTAATTGTCTCATCGTGTAATTGTTTAATTGTGTAATTGTTGAGCGCACTCCAAAAAGTGGCTAATGCTAAAAAATCAGTTTTCCCCAACCCTAAAGGGCGACTGATTTTCAGCAACTTCTCCCTTTAGGGTAGGGGTGAAAAGTTGCTGAAAATTGAATGTTGGACTTCTCGGAGTGGGCTCAATTGTTTATTTGTGTAATCGTGTAACTGTTTAATCGTTTGATTGTGGAATTCTTTATTTCAAATTTGTCTTTTCTCTCTTTTCTCTTTTCCCATAAACTTTTTAATTGCCTCATCGGCTAATTGGCTTATTAGGCTCATTGGCTCATCGCCTTAATTGTCTAATTAATAAGACGCAACTATTTAAAATAATTAACATCTATATAATAGGTCAATAAAATTTTAATAAGTTATGTACAGTTTTTTAAGATTTTTTTAACATATTTTACGAGTTTAATATTAATCTTGTTTAAATATTAACATACTTTAAGAATTTAACACTAAAAAATTTGTTTTATTAACAAATTATTAAGATTTTTGACACAATTAATTCAAATAATTATATAATGAAAACAAAGTTAAATGGTTTTTTAACGCTTTTATTAGCGTTGGTAGTGCAAATAACATTTGCACAAGAGAAAACTGTTACGGGTAATGTAGCCGATGCAAGCGGTCCTCTACCTGGAGTAACAGTTGTAATTAAAGGTGCCAATACAGGTACACAAACTGATTTTGATGGAAATTATTCTATTAAAACTAACACTGGAGCTATTCTTCAATTTAGTTTTATGGGTATGCAAACTATTACCAAAACGGTAGGATCTTCAAACGTTATCAATGTTGTGATGCAAGAAGACGCTGAAGCGTTAGAAGAAGTAGTTATTACTGCCGTTGGGATAAGCAGAAGCGAAAAAGAATTAGGGTATAGTGTTCAAACTGTAAATGCAGAGGACATTAGAACTAAGCCAAATGCTGATTTAGTGAACTCATTAGCTGGAGCAACAGCTGGTGTTTCTATTACAAGCTCTGCAGGTGATGCAGGAGCATCTACATTTATGACAATTCGTGGTTCTGCCTCAATTTCAGGTAATAATCAACCTTTGTTTATTATAAATGGAATGCCTGTTATTACAGGTGGTGGTTATAGTGGTGTTGGTGGGGTTAACACATCTAGTAGATCTATTGATATCAACCCTGATGATATTGCTTCAATGTCAATATTAAAAGGTGGTGCTGCAACAGCTCTTTATGGGGTTCGTGCTGCAAATGGTGCTGTAATTATTACAACTAAAAGTGGTAAGAACTTAACTTCTAAAAAAATTGAATTCAGTAGTTCAATGACGATCTCAGAAGTTTCTCAACTACCAGCAAGACAAACTAAATATGCGCAAGGTATGGACGGTGTTTGGATTGGTAGTCACGCCAATTCATTTGGTCCTGAAATTTCTTCGTTAGAATATGACGGAGATGAAGATTATAAATGGGATCCAAACGGAAGACTTGTTGCCACTGGCACTGGTAATGGAACACCTGCACAGTATTATAATCCTTACGATTATTTCCAAACAGGACTTTCTACAAACAACGGATTAAGTATTAGTAACGGAAATGAAAATGGAAGTTTCTTCTTCTCTATGTCTAATTTAGAACAAGAAGGTATTGTTCCTAATAATGAATTTGGAAGAACTACAGTTCGTATAAATGCTACTACAAAATTAACAGAGATGATTAATTTTGGTGTTGATATGGCATATACAAATTCACGTGCAATTCAAATTCAAAAAGGATCTAACATTTCTGGTGTTATGTTAGGTTTATTAAGAACTGCTAGTACTTTTGATAATAGTGCCGGTTATGAATTTGCTGATGGAACACAAAGAAATTATCGTGGTGGTGGTGGATATGATAACCCATACTGGGTTTCCAATAACATTAAGTTTGATGAGGATGTTAATCGTTTTACTGGTGGAGTAAATTTTAGCGTTAAATTCAGTGATTTCTTTAACATAGCTTATAATGCTGGTGTTGATTGGTATGCTAGACGTTATATTGATCAATATAAAATTGGATCTAGAAACTTACCTACAGGTTATTTAGGTGAATACCAGTCATATAGCCGTACGTTTAACTCAGATTTATTATTTAATTTCAAAAAAGATATTACTGAAGATTTAAATGCTAAGTTAACTTTAGGTAATAATTTTTACGGTAGTTTTAGTAAATCTTTATATGGTGACGCAGATGGTTTATCAATTCCAGAATTTTACCAATTAAGTAATTCAAGTACAAATACAACTTCTAGTGGGGAATCTCAATCTAGAACAATGGCGGTTTTTGCTGATTTACAATTTGGATACAAAAACATGTTATTTTTAGGATTGACAGGAAGAAACGATTGGGCAACAACAATGCCTGAATCAAATGATTCTGCATTTTACCCTTCAGTAAGTTTAGGATTTGTATTCTCAGAAATAGAAGGTTTAAAAAATAGTTCATTTTTATCATTTGGTAAATTAAGAGCATCTGCTGCACGTACTGCAAATATTGCGGGTCCTTATAATACTTCAAATTATTATAACGCGACAGGTACTGGAGACGGTTGGACTGATGGTGTGAATTTTCCTTACCAAGGTCAAACAGGTTTTCAGGTTAGCTCAGGTTTAGGAAACCCTGATTTAAAACATGAAACTCAAGATTCTTGGGAAGTAGGAACTGATTTAAGATTTTTAACAAATAGACTTGGTCTAGATTTTACCTATTTTTCAAACAAAAATACTGACTTATTAATGTCTGTACCTATTGCACCTTCATCTGGATTTACTTCAGTATTTTTAAATGCTGCTTCAATGGAAACTAAAGGTATTGAAATTACAATTACTGGATCTCCAATAAAAAATGAAAACTTCAATTGGGATGTTTTAGCCAATTTTACTAAATTTACAAACGTAGTTACTTCATTAGCTGATGGTGTTGAAAACATTTCACTTCCTGGAGGGTTTACTACTCCTCAAGTTCGTGCAGTTGTTGGAAGAGAATATGGTAGTGTTTTTGGAGAAGACTGGTACAGAGATGCAGATGGAAGGATTTTAATTAATGATGACCCAACAGATTCTTATAGAGATGGTTATCCTATGACAAATACCTCTCAAGGATTAGTTGCAATAGGTGATACAAAACCTGACTGGACGGCAAACATTACAAATACTATATCTTACAAAAATCTTACTTTTTCTTTCCTTATAGATGTAAAATCTGGAGGTATGATGTATAATGGTACTGCATTTGCAATGAACTATTTTGGTACTTCTGAGCGCACAGTTAATAGAGAAGTATATTACACTCCAGAAGGAACTATTGACTTTGCAACTACACCAGCTGAAAATATTAAAGTATTTGATGGTGTTTATGGTCACGTAGATGCAAATGGAGATGGTGTTTCTAGTGGAGTTACAAATGTAACCCCAATTGTTGAAGACCAAACTTGGTTCAGATCACAAGGAAGTAATTTTGGTGGTGGTCCTTCTTCAGCAGCTATGGAAGATGCAAGCTGGGTAAGACTTAGAGATATTTCAATATCTTATACTTTCCCTAAAATATCAGAAACTATTAAAGATTTAAACATCTATGTTTCCGGTAAAAATTTATGGATAGACACTCCTTATTCTGGCGTTGATCCTGAAACAAGTTTATCAGGTGCTGGAAATTCACAAGGAATGGATTATTTCAATAACCCAGGCTCTAAATCATATGTAGTTGGTGTTAAAATGACATTTTAATAAATAATTAATCATGAAAAATATATATAAATTAATATTAAAAAATTTAGTTTTAGTACTATCACTATTACTAATAACTACTTCATGTTCTGATTGGATCGATCATGATTTAAATGTAGACCCTGATTCTCCGGCAAATGTTCCTATGGCCCTAATATTGCCTTCAGTGCAACAAGCTATGGGGTATCATTTAGTTGGTAACAATACCGTTAGAACTAATAATATATGGATGCAACAGTTTGATGGTGTTGACCGTCAATCGTACACAGAAGCTAGATATCAATTAACACCAGCTGATGTTAATAATGTTTGGAACTCTATTTATGCAGAGATGTTTATTAATCTTCATATCATAATTGAAAAAGGTAGTGCTGAAGGTTTAAAATCACCAAATTTTGTTGGTGTTGCTCAGGTGTTAGAAGCAACAACACTAGGTATTAGCACTGATTTATTTGGTGAAATGCCTTATACCGAAGCTATTAATGGAGGTAACAATATATTAAAACCGGTATACGATTCTCAAGAAGTAATATATGACAATATTTTTCTTCTTTTAAATAATGCAGTAACTAATTTAAATGAAACTACTAATTATTTAGATGTGAGTGGAGATGTTATTTATAAAGGGAATATAGCAAAATGGAAAAAAGCAGCTTATTCTATTAAAGCCAGACATGAATTACAATTGTCAAAGAAAAATGGAAATGCAGCATATACAGCTGCTTTAGCTTCAGTTACTAATGGTTTTACAACTAATGCTGATGACCTTTTTGTACCTTGGGAAGTTGCAAATAAAAATCCAATCAATCAGTTTATGACACAAAGAACTGATATTAGAATGGGTGCAACATTAATAGATATGTTAGCCGATAATAATGATCCAAGACTTCCATTTTATGCTGAAAAGGATGCTGATGGGAATTATACAGGTAGTATTCCAGGATCACAGAATGCAAATGCATCTAAACCTGGAAAATACAACGCTGCAGAAACTTCGCCTACAGTTTTAATGTCATATTCTGAGTTAAAATTTATTGAAGCAGAATGTCGTTTTGCCTTAGGTCTAGCAGGTGCTCAACAAGCTTATGAAGCAGCAGTTGCCGCTTCTGTTTTAAAAGTAACTGGTAATGCAAATACAGCTTGGCTAGCCTCAAACATTAATGGTGTATCAGTAACTTTGAAAAATATTATAGAGCAAAAATATATTGCTGGATATTCAACGAATCAACCTTACGCTGATTATAGAAGAACTGGCTTTCCTGTATTAAGTGTAGCATTAGGTGCTGTTATACCTAATATACCAACAAGGTTTCCATACGCTCAAGATGAGTTAGATTATAACACAGCAAACGTACCGAAGATTACTATTTCGGATAAAGTTTGGTGGAATCAATAATTATTAAAATTATAAAATAATGAAAAATATATTAAAAATTATAACATTGATAGCAGTAACTTTACTGGTTACTGTCTCTTGTGATTTTGAAGATTCAAATTATGATATGCTTACAAAAGAGACAGATCCTACTGCTACTTATTATGTTCAGTTCACTGACGCCGCTCAAACTGCACAAACTAGCGTATCTTTATCAGGTGCTTTAGTTGACATAGAAACAACAGTGGCTATTACATTAATGGGTGTACCTCAAAGTCAGGACATTTCCGTTAATTTAACACTTGCCCCATCTAGTACCATGACTGCAAACATGTTTGTACTTTCAGCAAATAGCATAACTATACCAGCTGGGCAAACATCGGGATCAGTAAATTTTAAAACTGTAGCTGCAAATATGCCTGTTGGTGAGACTGTGAAATTTGCTTTAACATTGGATGCTGGTGAGCATAGTTCACCAAATGAAAACGGAACAAGCCTTCTTTATACTTTAAAAAGAATAGAATTTTGTCCATTAGAAAATGGTTCGGCAGATTTGGCTGGTTCATGGTCAGTTACAAGTGATTTAAACACTGGAAGTGTAGCTAACCCTGCTTGGTTTACTGAAGATAGTTTAAGTGCAGTTGCCAATGGTGCTAAACTTGATGTTTCAGGACTTTCAGTAAGTTTTCTGAATAATTTTTGGGGAGAGAATGTTGTTGCAGGAGGTACTTTTACAATGGATATTGCCGGTAATGGTTTTGTAACAATTCCTAGACAATATATCTACAGTTCAGATTGGGGTGATGATTATGAAATTGAAGGATCAGGAACATGGACAAACTGCGGAGGTAAACCAACCTTAACATTCACTTATGATATTTATTATGCAGGTGATTCAGCTGGTCTCGCTGCAACTTATAAAGCCTATCTTAATGGTCCTTATTTAGGAGGAACTTTTACTTTAAACTAATTATATTTAATTAGCTATTATAAAACCACCTCAATTGAGGTGGTTTTTTTATTATAACAATATCACTACATTTGCAGCATGGAAAACGAAGTTTCAAAAATATTTGGTATTAGAGCTATTATAGAAGCTATTAATGCAGGGCAAACAATTAGTAAAGTTTATATTCAAAAGGATTTAACTGGACATTTATTTTCAGAATTAAATTCACTAATAAAGAAAAACAACATTGCTACTAGCCACGTTCCGGTTGAAAAATTAAATAGACTCTCAAAAAATAGCAATCACCAAGGTGTTGCTGCTCAAATATCTCCTATAGAATTTGCAGATTTAGACACTTTAATTTCTGCTGTTTTAGAAAAAAATAAAACTCCCTTATTTTTACTCTTAGATCAAATTTCTGATGTTCGTAATTTTGGTGCTATTATAAGAACTGCTGAATGTACGGGTGTTGATGGAATTGTTATTCAAAAACAGGGAAATGCACCTATAAGTGCTGATACTGTAAAAACATCGGCTGGTGCTGCTTTTAAAATTCCAATCTGTAAGGTAGATCATTTAAAAGATGCTATTTTTCAATTTCAAGCTGCAGATATTCAATTGGTTGCTGCTACTGAAAAAACAGAAAATTTAATTTATGATGTAGACTTAACTTTACCAACAGCAGTTGTTATGGGATCTGAAGATAGAGGGATTAATCCTTCCATATTAAAAATTGTAGATCATAAAGCTAAACTTCCTTTATTGGGTGAAATAGAATCGCTAAATGTTTCTGTTGCCTGTGCTGCTTTTTTATATGAAACTATTAGACAAAGGTTAAAGAGTTAATGAGTGATGAGTGATGAGTGATGAGTGATGAGTGATGAGTGATGAGTGATGAGTGGTGAGTGGTGAGTGGTGAGTGGTGAGTGGTGAGTGGTGAGTGGTGAGTGATGAGTGCAAGTAAAATTTTTACTGTTTTTCCTTTAATCTTAGCTACGTAATGCTAATTAGTTTCATCTTCAATAACTGGTTCGGGTGGATTAAAATTCCCATTTTCATCAAAAAGCTTTTCAAAATCCTCATTTTTTGTAAATGTAAATATTTCTTGTTTTGGCCCTTGTTTTCTAAAAATATACGCAAATAGGAAACCAACTAAAAAGCCTGATAAATGTCCTTCCCAAGAAATTCGTTCTGAAGTTGGGAAAATATACCACACCATACTTCCGTATAAAAAAACAACTGCTAATGATAGTGCTATTAGCCGGTAATATTTTCTAAATATTCCACTAAAAAAAATAAAACTAACTAGCATATATATAATTCCACTTGCACCTATATGGTAAGATGGACGACCTAATATCCAAGTTAAAAAACCTGTTAAAACCAACCCAACAATAAGTACTTTATTCGCTATCTTTTGATAAAAATAATATAGGCATCCTAACATAACCGCTAAAGGGATAGAGTTATTAAATAAATGAGTTACATCACTATGAATAAATGGTGAAAGCAGAATTCCTCTCAGCCCAACAAAAGATTTTGGAAAAATACCATACTTATTAAAATTTAAACCGAAGTTAATTTCAATATAATAAATAACCCAAATAAAAATAAGTGTTACTAAAGGAATTAGTAGCACATTGGATTTAAATTTAAAATTAGTATCACTCATTTTTTACATATTTAGCTACAACTAAATATCAAATATAAGTCCAAATAATTAGTTTCTGAAATATTGTCACAAACAAAGCAATAACTATTAAATTAACTACTAAATTATTTCTTATTTTTACGTTATGAATGAACCATTAGCAGAGCGTATACGTCCAAAAACATTAGACGATTATATTAGTCAACAACATTTGGTTGGTAAAAATGGTGCACTTACCCAACATATAAAACGTGGAGTAATTCCATCATTAATTTTATGGGGACCTCCAGGTATTGGAAAAACCACATTGGCAAATATTATTGCTCAAGAATCTAAACGTCCTTTTTATTCGTTGAGTGCTATAAATTCTGGTGTTAAAGATATACGTGACATTATTGAAAAAGCAAAACAAAGCGGAGGATTGTTCACTTCTAAAAATCCTATTTTATTTATTGATGAGATTCATAGATTTAGCAAATCTCAACAAGATTCATTATTAGGAGCGGTTGAAAAAGGTTGGGTTACACTAATTGGTGCAACAACTGAAAATCCTAGTTTTGAAGTAATACCCGCCCTCCTATCGCGCTGTCAGGTTTATATTTTAAACTCTTTTAATAAAACCGATTTAGAGGCATTATTAGAACGTGCCTTACAAACCGATGCTATTATTTCTAAAAAGAAAGTAATCATAAAAGAAACAGAAGCTTTATTACGAATTTCCGGTGGAGATGCTCGAAAATTATTAAACATTTTTGAATTGGTAGTGAATTCCGAAGATGAACCTATTACCATTACTAATGATTTAGTGCTAAATAAAGTTCAGCAAAATACCGTTTTATATGATAAAGCAGGTGAGCAACATTACGATATTGTGTCTGCATTTATAAAATCTATACGAGGAAGTGATCCAAACGGTGCGGTTTATTGGTTGGCTAGAATGATTGAAGGTGGTGAAGATGCTAAATTTATTGCTAGAAGGTTATTAATATTAGCTTCTGAAGATATAGGAAATGCCAATCCAACAGCTTTAATTTTAGCAAATAACACTTTTCAGGCTGTGAACACGATAGGTTTTCCTGAATCTCGTATTATTTTAAGTCAGTGTGCGGTTTATTTAGCTAGTTCACCAAAAAGTAATGCATCTTATGAAGCAATTGGAAAAGCCCAAGCATTGGTTAAAGAAACTGGCAATTTATCAGTGCCTTTGCATTTAAGAAATGCACCAACAAAATTAATGAAAGAACTAGATTATGGGAAAAACTATAAATATGCCCATAGTTATGACCATAATTTTGTTACTCAAGAATTTTTACCTTCTGAAATTGAAACCACAAAATTTTATGAACCTGGTAATAACCCTAGAGAAAATTCTATACGGGATTTCTTAAAAAAACTATGGAAAAATAAATATAAATATTGATTGCTAGCAAATTAAATGATATCTATCCCTCCAGATAAATCTGGAGGCAATTCAAATCTGGAGGCAATTCAAATCTGGAGCACTATAATTCAATTGACATTGGCTTTAGCCTATGGACATCAAATAAATCTCTCAAAACGGCTTTAGCCTAAATTATTCTACAATATATCTTCCTGAAAATTAAAAATTAAATTACTTCATATTTCTCTCTATTTAAATCCGATGGCAATTACAACGCTAAAGTATTTGAGTTGACATTGGCTTTAGCCTATGGACTTCAATTTAATTTCTCAAAATGGCTTTAGCCTAAATTATTCTACAATATATCTTCCTGAAAATTAAAAATTTAAGATATAAATTCTTATTTTAGTAAAAATTGCAAATCAAATTAATTCAAGTATTTTTCTATATAAACCTAGACGAAATTCAAGTGATTAATGAATTATAGATTCCTTTAAATCATTCATTTTATATTTCAACAAATAAAAAAATTATAATATGCCACATATAAAAGTGTATATTCACTTTGTTTGGAGTACAAAAAACAGGCGAAAACTTCTTGTAACTCCTGAAATAAGAACTAAAATATGGCAACATATTAAAAACAATGCTAGAGAAAAAGGAATATTTATTGATTTTATTAATGGTTATTCTGACCACTGCCATTGTTTAGTTTCATTAGGTGTTGATCAAACTATCCAAAAGATTATGCAAATGATAAAAGGAGAATCTTCCTTTTGGATTAATAAAGAAAAAATTATCAACCAAAAATTTGAATGGCAAAATGAATATTTTGCTGTTTCAGTTTCTGAATCAATGATAGATAAAGTTAGAAATTATATTAAAAATCAAGAAAGTCACCATCATAAAAAGACCTTTCAAGAAGAATACAATGATTTTATTGTAGCATATGATTTTCAAAAATTTTCTGATTGATGTATTGAAAATTATTTTATCATCCAGATAAATCTGGAAGCAATTCAAATCTGGAGGCAATTCAAAATTTAGAGTACTATAATTAAATTGACATTGGCTTTAGCCTATGGACATCAATTTAATTTCTAAAATGGCTTTTCCAAAATTATTCAACTCTCATATAAACCTTTACAGCACTTCCAGTATCAACCTTTAAATTTCCATCACTCGTAATTTCTAATAACTGAGGTTGCTTAAAAGCTACCCATTTTATAATAAATAGTGTTGGATTTGAAGTTTTATAAATTGTAGCAAACTCAAAATTTTCATCACCTCCCACAACACTATAATCATCATCATTTTTTGAAATTGTGCTTATACCCCAACTATCAAAATTGAATTTTCCTTCAATAGTTACAACTAAAGGTTTTTCCATAATTTTAGAAGGAACTACTTTTATTTCTTTAGCAATGGTTTCTTTAACCAATTTTGGTGCTGGTTCAAGTACTTTTTCATTTATTGGTGTAACAGCCACAACCTCTTCAATTACAACAACTTCTTCAATTTTTGGAGTTGTAATTATTACAGGTACAGCAACATCTTCTAGTACTTCAACTTTAATAATACTATTGCTTGCTTCTGTGTTATCATATACATAATTTAATGCTTCAAGGTCTCCAAAAGCATTTCTTATAGCTTCTTGGTAAGCTACTTTATAGTCCTTATCTTTAGAAATTCCCTCTTTAGTTATATAAACTCTTTTGTTATAACAATCATATAATTCAATAGTTACTTTTGTTTTTAAGAAACCTGAACTATTATTAATCATAACTTTTAAAGTCCGACAATTGTTGTATACTAAATCTGATGGATACTGTTCATCCGTAAGAAATACACTAAAACCTGCTCTCTCAAACAAAAATTTTGTTAACGAATTTAGCTGATATTGATCCCCAGATTTTTGAAATTCAAATTGTTTTGGTACTAAAATATATTTATATGAATTAAGATTGCTTTGAGCAAAAAGTATGGAACAAAAAAGTATAAAAACAAGACTGATTGAAAATTGTTTATTCATTATTAATTGAGTTTTTTATATTCTAAACGATTAATTTATATTTTATAAATAAAGCTTTATATCTAATAACTTATTTACACTCTTTATATTTTCGCTAACAGTTTTTCTTTCATAATTAAAATATATGGCGTCCATCCCATTATTAATTGCTCCCATAACATCAGCTTCCCAGTTATCACCAATCATCATGGATTCTTTTGAAGTAGCTTCCGCTAAATCCAACGCATATTTAAAAATTTTGGGATTGGGTTTTTTTACACCAGCATCTTCCGAAGTAATTATTTTATCAAAATATTTACTTAGACCTGAATTGTCTAATTTTTTATATTGAACTTCATTAAATCCGTTCGTAATTATATGAAGCCTATACTTCAGATACAAGTGCTCTAAAATTTCATGAGTCCCTTCAAAAAGCTTATTATTATTAGGTAAAACTTCAATATATTCTATTGATAAATTATGTAGTAACTCGTTATCAAACTTTTGCTTAATTTTTACAAAAGTATCTTTTAACCTACCTATTCTAAGCTCTTCTTTTGATATTTTGTCATTACGGTATAATTCCCAATAATTCTGATTGATATCTCGGTAGTAATTTAAAAACTTTTGAAGGTCTATACCAACATTATATTTTTTAAAAATTGTTTGAAATGCAATATCGGAATTTGCTTCAAAATCCCACAACGTGTGATCTAAATCGAAAAATATGTGTTTTATCTTCATCGAATAAAATTACTACTAATATTTGATCCTAAAAAATCTTAACTTTAACTGTAAACTAAATTAACATATCCGCTCTTTTAAAATAACGAATCATACATGATTTATTCTAAAACAGAAGCTTTATAAATAGCACTCCACCCTTTCCAAACTTCATTTTCACTTAAAGTTTCATTGTGAAATACTGTAATAAATGTCCCATTTACTTCTTTAACTGTGGCTTTTAATTCTAAAATTTTCTGTAAGCTTTCTTCTGGTGAAAGATTCATATAATCTTTTAAAGTAATATCTCTAAAAGCAAATGGAAATATTTTTAAAGGTGTTTGAATTTCAAAATCTAAATCATAAAAATAAAAAGGCGAACATGTACTTGCTCTAAATCCAACAACTTTTGCATAACCCATTGTATAATCTTGTTCTATTCCAAGATCAATTAAATTCTGATAGGTTTCAGGAATACTCAACCTTAAATAATGTTGACGGGAAAAAGTAATGGGTGTGTTTATAATATGTTCTAACCTTAATTTTTCTTTTTTTAATTTATCAATACTTTTAAAAGTAAAATAGGAAGGATGCAATCCAACTTTAGCATAATCAGCTACCGATTTTATAACCGATTTAAACCTATTGTTTGAAGATGAAATATTTTTGTCGAATGTAGTATAATCACCAATTAAAAAGAAAAATAAGGTGTTTACATTATATTTCTTTTTAATTTTTAACAATTCTTGAAATGTATCAAAAGGATCTATCTTAAAATTTAAAATAGTTAACAATCTATACCAAAAATTCAAAAACTTAAATTGTAAAATATCATTTATCAAACCACCAATTGTTCTTACAATCCCTTTATGTTTATATGCAAAAGCAACATCTATATCAATTGTTGAAATTAAATTAAATTCCCGATTTTCATACGTGTAATTTGGGAATTTTTCTTTTAATAATTCTAAAAACTTATACGCCCAAATATCAACAACTGGTTTTTCAATAAATCCGTTTTTAACGGCTAAACTTTCTTCAGCAGGAAAACGTTCGTGAATATCTTGCACATGAGGCAAATATTCTTCATATCTACTAATTAAATAAAAACCTGCTGCAAATATATCAAAAGGTATGCTTGAGTTTTCACCAGCTGCAAAAAAACAAGGTGTATCATCCCACAGCGAAATATTTATATCAATATCATTAATCCCCTGTTCAAATAATAAATCATGGCTTCGTATAAAAAACTCTGACCCTAAAGCCGTTTTTGAATAGGTTATTTTAGGCCCATTATGTGCCACAAATTCATTTACTTTAGTAGTGAAAACTACTGGAATTTGTAATATTCTAACAAAATAATGTTTAAATATATAGTTAAGCCGTGGTGTAATTTTATGTGTATAAACTAATAACATTGTTGGTTGTTGTTTGCTGGTTACTGGCATTTAGCTTTTGGCTTTATTTACAAAATTTATAATTTAAAATTACAATATATTTTCATCGGCAAAGCTAAAATAAGCATTTTCAGTAATAATTATATGATCCAGTACTTTTATATCAAGCGTTTCGCCTGCTTGTTTTAATTTATTGGTAATTAACTTGTCTGCGCTACTTGCCAATAATTTTCCTGATGGATGATTATGACATAAAATTAAGGCTGTTGCGTAAATCTCAATTGCTTTTTTGTACACTAACCTAACATCTACCAAAGTTCCCGTTAATCCTCCTTTGCTTAGTTGCTCCTTATAAAGAACTTTGTTAGAGTTATTTAAATAAATAACCCAAAATTCTTCGTGCTGCAATTCACCAATTAGTGGCTGCATAATATTAAACACTTCTGTGCTGCTTGTGATTTTTGGTAATTCTAAAGCTTCTTCAAGCCTTCTTCTTCTCCCTAATTCTAAAGCTGTAATTATTGAAATTGCTTTGGCATCACCAATACCCTTATATTTTATTAAATCAGAAACTGTAAGTTTCCCCAGCTTATTAAGGTTATTCTCAATAGAAGCTAAAATTCTTTTTGACAATGCTACAGCGCTTTCATTTCTGCTCCCAGAACCAATTAAAATAGCAATTAATTCAGCATCTGATAAAGCCGCTTTTCCCTTTAAAACTAATTTCTCTCGTGGCCTATCATCTTCTGCCCAGAACTTTATAGAAACCATTGTGTTTTCATAATCCATAAACAATTTTTTTATCAAAGATAAGTGTAATATATTTGCCTTAAATATTTTAACTTATGAAAATTATTATTGTTGGTGCGGGAGATGTTGGTTTTCATTTATCAAAACTACTTTCTTTTGAATCTCAAGATATCTATTTAATTGATATGGATGCTGAAAAGCTTGAATATGCAAGTAACCATATTGATGTGATAACGTTAAAAGGAGATGCAACTTCTGTAAAACTTTTAAAAAGTATTAATATTGATAAAGCAGATATTTTTTTAGCGGTTACTGAATCACAAAACACCAATTTTACGTTAGCTGTAATAGCAAAAAAATTGGGCGCTAAAAAAACAATTGCTCGAATTTCTAATCATGAATTTTCTCAAAATACAGATATTGATTTTACCGAGTTAGGTATTGATGTTATGATATCTCCTGGTGAATTAGCTGCGGATGAAATTAGAATGTTAATAACACAATCTGCATTTAATGACACCATTGAGTTTGAAAACGGTACGCTAAATATTTTAGGAAGTACTTTAGAATATAATTCACCATTAATAAATTTAACAGTTCAAGAAGCTCGCGAACGCTTTTCAGATGTTGATTTTATAACCATTGCTATAAAACCCGAAAATAGTGGTGAAACAATCATTCCAAGAGGAAATACTGTATATGGCGCTAACGATCAAATCTATTTTTCTACTCCTAAAGACCAGATTAAAAAACTCTATAAATTAATGGGAAAAACTCCATTTGGTGTAAAGGATATTATGATTTTAGGTGCCGGTAAAATTGGAATAAAAGCTGCACGTAATTTATGTGACAGCAAATTTAATATTAAGTTAATTGAAATTGACAAAGAAAGAGCAAAAGATGTTGCTGAAAAACTACCTAATGCGCTAATTATAAAAGGAGATGGTAGAAATGTGGAGCTTTTAGAAGAAGAAAACATTTCTCAAATGGATGCTTTTATAGCCGTTACCGGAAATTCAGAAACAAATATAATGTCTTGTTTAGTAGCTAAATCTAAAGGTGTTAAAAAAACAATTGCTTTGGTTGAAAATATGGATTATATAAATATTTCTCAAACTATTGGAATTGACACTTTAATTAACAAAAAATTATTAGCTGCAAGTGCTATTTTCAGACATGTTCGCAAAGGTGAAGTGTTAAAACTTGCAAATCTACACAATGTAGATGCTGAAGTATTAGAGTTTAGAGTTCAAGAGAATTCTCCAATTACAAAAAAACTAATAAAAGATATAAACTTAACAAAAGATGCTGTTTTTGCAGGTGTAATAAGAGATGGTATTGCATTTATGACTTTTGGAGATTTCCAAATATTAGCTGGTGACAAAGCAGTTGTTTTTTGCTTACCCGAAGCTATTCATAAAGTTGAAAAATTATTTAACTAACTTATGAAAGGCATTAACACAAAAATAATTATTAGTTTTTTAGGGTTAACATCCATGCTTAATGGTGTGTTTATGCTAATTGCTGTTCCTTTTAGTATTCACAATAATGAACCTGAACAATGGGGAATTTTAAAAGCTGGGATTACCACCATATTAATAGGTTTTTTAGGTTGGTTTTTTAATAGAAATGCACCAAAAAATTTACAAAAAAAGGAAGGGTATTTAATTGTAACTTTAGGTTGGCTTATGCTTACTTTTACTGGTACTTTACCCTATTTATTTACGGATTCTATCCCTAGTATTACAAATGCTATCTTTGAAACAATATCAGGGTATTCTACAACTGGTTCTTCCATATTAACAGATATAGAATCTATGCCAAAAGGAATTTTATTTTGGCGAAGTGCTACACATTGGATTGGTGGTATGGGAATTATTGTATTAACTGTTGCCATTTTGCCATTATTAGGAATTGGAGGAATGCAGTTATTTATGGCTGAAGCTCCAGGCCCTTCTGCTGATAAAATGCACCCAAGAATTACAGAAACAGCTAAAAGACTTTGGTTAATTTATTTTCTTTTAACATTTACAGAATTTTTCTTACTTAAAATTGCGGGTATGACATGGTTTGATGCTATAAACCACGCTATGGCAACTATGAGTACTGGCGGATTTTCAACCAAAAATGCGAGTGTAGCACATTATGATGCCTACCCAATTATACAATACATTATCATAATTTTTATGTTTATTGCTGGTGCAAATTTTGTATTAACCTATTTTGCATTAAAAGGAAGAATTAGCAAAGTTTTTAAAAGTGAAGAATTTAAGTATTATTTCTTTGGAACTATTGGTGTAACGCTGTTAATTACATTTTTAATTATCAATTTTCAAGATCCAAATCTGGGAACAAGCCTCACACATTCTAAACCATGGGGTGAAACTGAAAATGCTTTTAGACATGCAGCTTTTTCTGTTGTATCAGTGTTAACAACTACAGGGTTTGTATCCGCCGATTTTACCATGTATAATGTAATGGTTACAGCAATTATATTTTCATTGTTTTTTATAGGAGGTTCAGCAGGGTCTACAAGTGGAGGTATAAAAATTGTGCGTCATATTATTATGATTAAAAGTAGTTTTTATGAATTTAAAAAATTATTACACCCAAATGCAATAATACCTGTTCGTTATGATGGTACCGGAGTGCCTAAAACTATCATTTACAACATCTTATCTTTCTTTATATTGTATATGCTAATTTTTATTGTAAGTAGTGTATTATTAACCTTTTTTGGTTTAAATTTTGAGTCTGCAATGGGTGCCGCGGCTTCATCATTAGGTAATATTGGTCCTGCAATTGGTTCTGTTAGCCCAGTTGATAATTTCGCCCATTTATCAATTCCAGCTAAGTGGTTTTGCTCATTTTTAATGTTAATAGGGCGATTAGAACTGTTTACCGTATTAATTTTATTTACTCCATTTTTTTGGAAGAAAAATTAAATTAATTCCTTAAATTTATTGAAGTTCAACCCTCCATAATTACCTGAACTCATCAACAATAGTACGCTATTTTCAAAATCTTGATTGAATAGAAACTCTTTAAATTCGGTTGGATTGGTGTACACAATTAAATCATCTCGTTCAAAAGCACTTTTTATTTGATCTTCTGAAATATTCTCCATTCGTTTAATTTTTAATGCTTCAGGAGAATAGAATACTACTGCTTTATCCGCACTAGTTAACGCACCTTTGTATTCCTTCAAAAAATCAGCATTTAAACTACTGTAAGTGTGTAATTCTAAACAAGCCAATACAAATCTATCATTATATTGACTTTTAACAGCCTTTGTTGTGGCTTCAACTTTACTTGGCGAATGAGCAAAATCTTTAAAAACAACGGTTGAGTCATTTTCTGCTATTTTCTCCAATCGTTTACTAGCCCCTTTAAAACTGGCAATTGCTTCATAAAATTCATCTTCATCAACTCCCATATGCTGGCAAATCCATTTAGCACCTGCCATATTTTGTAAATTATGTTCTCCGAAAAATTCTAAAGGTATTTCTCCATAAGAAGTTTCTATAAATGTTATTCCGCTATGAATTCTATAATTTGGTGTAGTATATGGGTATTTTTTAATGGAACTTGTTGCTTGTTCAATAACATTTTTAACCTCTTCATCTTCTTCATTATATACCATAATTCCACCGTTGGTAAGTGAATTTGCAAAAATAGAAAACTGCTCTACATAATTTTTAAAAGTTGGAAACACATTAATATGATCCCAAGCAATACCGCTTAATAAAGCAATATTAGGTTTATATAAATGAAATTTTGGTCTTCTATCTATTGGACTTGACAAATATTCATCTCCTTCTAATACCATAAACTCATTTTTTGAAGTCAAATGTACCATAGTTTCAAATCCTTCTAGCTGTGCGCCAACCATATAATCAACTTCAATTTCATGGTAATTTAGCACATGTAAAATCATGGAGGTTATAGTTGTTTTTCCATGGGACCCGCCTATAACAACACGCGTTTTATCTTTAGATTGTTCGTATAAAAACTCTGGGTAAGAATATATTTTAATCCCTATTTCTTGTGCTTTTAATAACTCAGGATTGTCTTGTTTGGCATGCATTCCAAGAATAACTGCATCTAAATTTGAAGTTATCTTTTCTTCAAACCATCCAAATTCTTTTGGAAATAAACCTTTGGCCTCTAATCTTGATTTTGATGGCTCAAAAATAGCGTCATCACTACCTGAAATGGAATAACCTTTATTAAATAATGCTAACGCTAAATTATGCATTGCACTTCCTCCAATAGCAATAAAATGTATGTTCATTTATATATTATTAATGGTATAAAAGTACAAAATAGGTAATAAAAAATTTATTTAATTTTTGCTTTTATTTTTACTAGACTTAGCAAAAGGATTAAACTTTAAGGCTAATTTTAACCAATACTCTAAATCTACATCTAAATCTAAGGCATCATCATCTAAATATACATAACCTTTCATTGGTCTTCCAGTAAAAGTCATTTCTTTACACCCTGTTTTAATGAGAGCTTCAGAATAAAATTCTTCACCTATTCGTGCCATTAATTCATTTTTTATTATCCCAACACACATTTTATTATCTACCATAAAACACAAACCACCAAACATTTTCTTTTCAAAAAAATCTACTTTTTGGGCTTTAAAATACCTATTAATTCTGTCTGCTAAATATTCGTTATATGCCATCCTTTAAACTATTTTTAAATCAATATAATCACTCTTTTCAAATTTAAATTTTTCAAACGATAAAACCCAAAAAAATGTACCTTTGCATAAAAAACAAAATGAATTTAAATCTGATTCCAAATATTAAACATTCAGATAGTAATAATTTCTTTTTATTAGCTGGTCCTTGTGCTATTGAAGGTGAAGAAATGGCTTTACGAATTGCAGAACACATTTTAAAAGTAACTGATATATTAGAAATCCCATTTATTTTTAAAGGTAGTTTTAAAAAAGCCAATAGAAGTAGAATTGATAGTTTTACTGGAATTGGTGATGAAAAAGCCCTGAAAATATTGAGAAAAGTTTCAGAAACTTTTCATATCCCAACTGTTACAGATATTCACGATGTTTCAGATGCTATAAAAGCTGCAGAATATGTTGATGTATTACAAATTCCTGCGTTTTTAGTTCGTCAAACTGATCTAGTGGTTGCTGCTGCTAAAACAGGAAAAGTAGTTAATTTAAAAAAAGGACAATTTATGAGTCCCTCTTCAATGAAACATGCCGTTCAAAAAGTAAAAGATAGTGGCAATGAAAAAGCTTGGATAACAGACCGAGGAACTATGTTTGGGTACCAAGATATGATTGTTGATTTTAGAGGAATTCCTGAAATGCAACAATATGCTCCTGTAATTTTAGACGTTACACATTCACTTCAACAACCAAACCAAAATAGCGGTGTTACTGGTGGAAGACCTGATATGATTGAAACCATTGCCAGAGCGGGAGTTGTAAACAATGTTGATGGCTTATTTTTAGAAACTCATTTTGATCCTGCAAATGCAAAAAGTGATGGTGCAAATATGCTAGATTTAAAATATTTAGAAGGATTATTAAGTAATTTGGTGGCCATTAGAAAAACAATTAACTCATTTTAACTTCACTGTTCATTATTTTACCAAATTAAATTACCTAAGCTCTTCTACTATTATCTAATAAAATAGTAGCATCTTTTAATAATTGTACAAACAGTAATTCATTAAAATCTTCCAATTTTTTTTACTTGAAGTGAACGTACTTGCTTCCGATTGTTATTATCTTTTAAATAAGAATATTGTTCTTCTAATAATATACCCTGAACAAAAGCAACAAAAACATAATTTGTACCTTTTAAAATATTTAAATACAATAAAGGTTTATTGTTATGCGTATAATATGGAACTTTGTATTTATATTTTTCCTTAACAGTAGGCAATGTTTTAAAAACAACGCTACGTACATAAAGCATAATTGACTGATATGGTTCTTTTTGACTTATAATATATTGCTGTAGTATTCATAAAAAAACACCAACAATATATGAATTTTGTTGGTGTTTTATATTTTTAATTTAAAATACAATTATCCACATTTAGAATGCCCACAACTTTTACACTTTAAGCAACCTTCTTCGTAAATAAGCCCATCTGGATCACCACAATCAGGACATTTTTTATCGGCTGCCCGTGTACCGTCCTCTACAAATTGTTTTAATGCACGCGCAATACCATTTTTCCAAGTATTGATATTATTATCGTACATATTTAAATTATTGATTAAATCAACCGCATATTGAATTGGCATTCCGTGACGCAAAACGCCGGAAATTAATTTGGCATAATTCCAATATTCCTTATCAAAAGTACGCGACAAACCTTCAAAAGTAACTTTGTATCCTTCCTTGTCCAAGAATTGAAAATCATAACGAGATGCTCCTTCATTATCTTTATTTTTAATAATCCAACCTTCTTCAAGCCAAGTTGGTAGTAAAAATGCATCTTCCAATTTCCCTGTAAATATTTCATAAGGTCTGTTGTTTATTAAACCAACAACCGCCACCCATTTCTCATAATCGTTTTGAAAACGAACTACTTTAGCCACAATTTTTTTAGGGCGTTTTGGAAAAACAGTTTCCGCAAAACATTCATCGTTTTTCTTTTCTTTTTTAACATCGTTTGAAACTAAAATTCCACTTCTTGAACCATCGCGATAAACTGTAATCCCTTTCAATCCTTTTTTCCAAGATTCAATATAAATATTTCCAACTGTTTCAACTGTTACGTCAGTAGCTAAGTTAATTGTTGAACTTATTGAATGTGTAGTATATTTTTGTACCAATGCCTGCATTTCAACTCTCTTTTTCCAATCAATTTCTGGTGCGGTAGATCCTTCATACGGACTTTCCTTAATATCAGTTTTACCAGTAACTTCCATCCATTGTTTTAGCTTTGGATGATACACGTCAAATTCTTCAAAAGAATCTCCTAAATCATCAACATAGGCTATTTTAGCATTGGGATCGTCTTGATTTACTTTTCTTCTTCTTTTATAAGATAAAAGAAAAACTGGCTCTATTCCTGATGAAGTTTGCGCCAACATACTTAAACTTCCTGTTGGGGCTACGGTACTAATTGAAATATTTCTTCTTCCATATTTCATCATTCGTTTATAAATAACCGGAAATTCTTTTTCTACCATTTGAATAAATTCAGAATAGTTTTCTATTTCTGGATTAAATACCTCAAATTTCCCTCGAGTTATTGCCATATCAATACTGCTATCAAACTCTCCTTTAAATTTGGTTTGCATTATTTCATTAACAACTGCAATTGCTTCATCTGTATCAAACTTTTTACCTAAAGCTGCCATAGCATCGGCCAAGGCTGTAAAACCTAAACCTGTTCTTCTTCCTCTCTTTCCTGTTTTGTACAATAATTTCCACGTATCAATTTCAACTTGTTTAATATCCGTTGGTTCTTTATCGTGCATTATTTTATTGAAAATTTTATCTACAGCTTCTAATTCTAAATCAACCAAATCATCCATTAATCTCTGAGATTCATAGGTAACTTCATAGAATTTTTTATGGTTAAATGTTGCTTTTTCTGTAAAAGGGTTATCAACAAAACTATATAAGTTGATAGCTATTAAACGACAACTATCTCCACCTTGCATTGCAATTTCAGAACACGGATTTGTAGAACTATTTTTAAACCCTGGATATATTGAAGATGTTGAATAATAATGTTGACGATCCCAAAATATTAAGCCTGGTTCAGCGGTATTATGAGCACATTTTATGATAGTATCCCACAATGTTTTTGCTTTAATAACTTTAGTATAAGTAGGTGTTTCACTGTCTATTGGCCAACGTAATGTAAAATTATCATCATTTACAACTGCAATCATAAATTCATCAGACAAACGAAGTGAAATATTTGCACCTGTAATTTTAGTTAAATCTTGCTTTATAGTAACAAAATCTTCAATATCAGGATGTGCAATATCCATAGTAAGCATTAATGCACCTCTTCTTCCATTTTGGGCAACTTCTCTTGTAGTGTTTGAAAAACGTTCCATAAATGAAACTGCTCCAGTAGTACTTCCTGCTGAATTTGAAACCTGTGCCCCACTTGGTCTTAAATTAGATAAATCTACACCAACACCACAACGCCTTTTAAATAATTGTGCCAATTGCTGATCCGTATAAAAAATACCCCCATAAGAATCTAATACAGGAGGAACAACCACACAGTTTGATAAAGAGGCAATCACATTATTATTTCCTAAAGAAGACATTACACTTCCTTGTGGAATGGTATATTTAAAATCTTTAAACAGCTCAAAAATGGCATCTTCTGTCAAAAAACTACGCTTCTTTCCGTAAGCTGAAAGTCCTTCAACACTTATTTCTTTACCTAAATATTTTTTTTCAATACGTGCAAATTCGGTTGCCATTCTAAAATGCATATCATTCGGCGTAGATTCGAAAAATTCACCTTCTTTATTTTTCATTGCATACTTATTAATCCAAGTAGTTGCTGCAAGTTCATCTCCTTTGAAATATTCTAAAGCACTCTTTAACACCTCTTTATGTGTATATATTTTCGGAAAGACTAATTGTTCGGACATATTTAAGTAAGTTTATTTGGTTCATTATTTAAGATTTTAAAACTATAAAATATTTAAACCTAATTTATCTTTTACTTCAATTAGTTAATAACATTCTATTGTTGAAAAGTTGTAAAAAAATTTGTTTAGTCTAAATAAAAAGACTTACTTTGTAATTCAAAGTACTTTTTCATGACAAACAAAGACTATTTAAAAGACATTTCAGAAATTAAATCTATCATGAATAAATCATCTAGATTTATTTCTTTGAGTGGCTTATCAGGAATTATAGCTGGTATATATGCCTTAATTGGAGCTTTCCTAGCAAATTATATTATTGTTGGTTACCAAAGTTCCGGTACTACTATTTCCTTATTGCCTATTTCATATTTAGAATATTTGTTAGTTGGTATTGCATTGCTTGTATTAATTTTATCTACGCTAACTGCATTTATATTTTCTTCAAAAAAAGCAAAAAAAAGTGGAGAAAAACTTTGGGATGCTACAACTAAAAGACTATTAATAAACTTTTCAATTCCACTACTTACTGGTGGACTATTTAGCATTATATTATACCAATATGGCTTAATAGGATTAATTGCTCCTACAACGCTTATTTTTTATGGTTTAGCTTGTGTAAATGCAAGTAAATATACACTAGGAGATATTAGATATTTAGGATTACTAAATATTAGTATTGGCTTAATTGCTACTCAATTTATTGGTTATGGATTGTACTTTTGGGCATTAGGATTTGGTATTTTACACATTATATATGGTACTCTTCTTTATAATAAATATGATAAAAAATAAAATTTGAAAGATATCCTTAAACATATAAATAAGGTTTTTGATCATAGGGTTAGATTGGGAATTATGTCTGCCCTTATAGTTAATGAAACTATTGATTTTAATACACTAAAAGAAATTTTAGGTGTAACTGATGGTAATTTAGCAAGCCATATTAAAGCACTTGAAAAAGTTAATTATATTAATGTTAATAAACAATTTATAGAAAAAAAACCAAATACTAAATACAGTGCTTCCGTTTTAGGAAGATTGGAATTTAGAAAACATATTAATGCTTTAGAAAAACTCATACATAATAATTAAATTTTTTTATTAACTTACTTTGTATTTCAAAGTTCTTTTAAATCAAAACTAAATGGATAAACAACAAAACAAATTCGGAAATTGGTTAAAAACCTCACTTACTGCAAGAATGCTAATGATTGGTGTATTAATAATTGTGCTATTAATTCCTTTATCTTATATTGAATTATTAATTAGTGAAAGAGCAAAAAGACAAGAATCTGTAGTACAAGAAATAAATGAAAAATGGGGAAATGAAATACTCCTATATGGTCCAATTTTAAAAGTTCCTTATAAAACTTATACTGAAAAAATTATAACCTCTATTGATGCAAAAAACAATAGGACAGAAAAAATTGAACATCTAAATTATGCTTACTTTTTTCCAACTAAATTAGAAATGAATGCTACAATTAATCCTGAAGAAAAAAAACGTGGTATTTATACAACTTCTGTTTACAAAGGTGAAATTTCTATGAATGGTTCTTATGGAAAACCAGATTTTAGTTCAATAGACATAAAAGACGAAGATATTCTTTGGAATAAAACTACCATTATTATAAAAACTTCAAATTTAAAAGGCATTAATAATCAGGTAATTATAAATTTTAACAATCATGAATTTTCATTTTTACCTAAATATGAAGAAAATAACAACAACCTTTCTGACGAAGTTAGTTTAAATAAATTAGAAACAAATTACCTAAATAAAGAGGTATTACCCTTTACAAATGATAGTGATTTTACAATTAAATTTAATAGTAGTGGAAGCCAACAAATAAGAATGATACCTATTGGAAAAGAAACCTATTTAACTATTGCATCTAATTGGAAAACAGCAAATTTTATTGGTAACTTTTTACCGTTAAATTCAGATAAAATATCAAAAAATGGTTTTAATGCTACATGGAAAGTCCTTCATATTAATAGACCCTTTTCACAAGAATATTTTAAAATTTTACCCAATTTAAAAGAATATGCTTTTGGTGTAAATTTTATGATACCGGTAGATGAATACCAAAAGAGTGAACGATCCGCTAAATATGGCTTTTTAGTTATATCATTAACTTTTTTAATATTTTTTTTAATACAAAGTATTAGTAAAATTAACATTCATCCATTTCAATATTTGATGATTGGTTTGGCTTTAACTATGTTTTACACATTACTAATTTCAATTTCTGAACATAGCAATTTTTTAAAGGCTTATTTAATTGCAGGAGTTTCAGTTATTATATTAATTACATTATACTCTAAATCTATTTTAAAAACATTCAAATTTCCTCTATTTATTGGTGCTTCACTTTCTGCATTATACACTTTTATTTTTGTAATAATACAATTAGAAAATTATGCACTACTTGTTGGTAGCTTAGGTTTATTTTTAATATTATCAATTATAATGTATGCTTCACGAAAAATAGATTGGGATTAAATTAAAAAAGAGTGTTTGAAATATTTTAAACACTCTTTTTTTTTTTAAATTATTTTAAACCCTTAATTTCCGAACCATATCTTCTAATCCATTTAGCTGTATTTCATAAACCAACCGAAGTTGATTACCAAATGTTCCTTTTGGAAAACCTTTATTATTATACCAAACAATATAATGTTCAGGTAAATCAATTAAATATTTCCCTTTATACTTTCCATAAGGCATTTTGCTATTTGCCAACTTCATTAAAATTTCATGCTGATTATTCTTTTCCATCAACGTAATCCTGTAAATATTTAAAACGTCTTTTTAATTTTCCTCTTCCTGTAACTCTTGCCCTTCTCAAAATATCATCTTCATCGTTATTAAAAAGTGAAGGAATTACATATTCTGCAAAACTGTTACTAAATCCTTCAGATGCATCTTTAGGTAGTTCACATGGTAAATTATCAACAGCCATAACAGCAATTGCATTTTCACTTTTATAATCAACTTCCTCACCTGTTTGAGGATAGAAACCATAAACAGGATCTTTAATTGTAGATGGTCTAAGTGTTGAAGCTATTGGTCCAAAATCACAACTAATATCTGCAATTACCTTAATATTAAACTCTTCAGATTTAATATCCTCAGCCGAAATAATTTTTGGAGAACCTTGGCCATAAAAATGTCCAGCAATATACATATCTGCCACTTTGGCAAACCTCATAAAATTACTTTCATAAGCACCTGGATGTTCAAAGAAATCAGATACGTTTTTTACAAACCCATCTTTTCTTTTATTGTAATCTAACGCATCAATATTTACGTAAACGGGTTCATCAAATGAATTGTTCAAAAACTCGGTAATATTTACTTCCCTTAATTCCATTCCATCAAGCATTTCTTTGGCTCCTTTACCCACTCTACCACAACCAGACAGTACAATTTTAATATTTGGTAATTTTACTTTTTTCAATTCATCTATTAAATATTGCTGGCTAGTTAATTCTTCAGCTTTAGGTAAATTAAAACAATTAAACTTCAACCCATAAGCTCTAAAACCATTATAAGCTCCTACTATTCCAGCATATCTGCCAAATGCCACCAGTCTACCTCCATTTTTATTCGTAATTGCTTCGTGGTCATAAAGTTGTATATTTTTTTCTAAAACAGCTCTTAATAAATCCCTATTATAGGGTTGTTTTTTAATAGTATGAGAAAAGAAAAAATACTCCTTATTTGGAATAAGAAATTCAATGGGCACCTCTTTTACGCCCAATAATATATCACAATCTGAGACATCATTAACTACTTCAATCCCCTCTTTTCTGTATTCATCATCCTTAAAAACTCGAATATCTGAACTTTCAACTTTAATTTGAAGTTGAGGATAATCTTTCAATATTTGCTTGCATTTTTTTGGAGATAAAACAACTCTTTTATCAGGTGGATTCTTCCGCTCTTTAATGATTCCTATCTTCATATATTAATTGGTATAAAATTTGTACCAATATATTAGTAATTAAAGGAACTCACAAATAAACTATGTGACATATTTTGTTTAAATTTGCTTTCTTTTAAAGGATTTAGATCTTTGAAATTTTGGGGACGATTGGTTTTGACTGCAAGATCAATTAACATATAAGCATGTCGAGTTATGAAATAGCACTCGTAAATCTCAATTTCAACATTTTAAACGGCGAAGATAACTACGCTTTAGCTGCTTAATCCGAATTATAGTAGGATGAGCCTTGTTGCACTAGGTGCAAAAGCTGAATGTCTCTTGAAAGCCTTGGTTAGCGGCGGTCAACTAAGAGACATCGTAAAAGTTAACATAGATTTGCTAGTGTTTCGATAGCATTTTGAAACTAAAGAAACTAAGCTTAAAGTAAATTGTTTTCGGTTAGCTTTAAGACTAAAATTAAAAGAAAACTAAGCATGTAGAAAGTATTTTGGTTGCTTGTTTGGACCCGGGTTCGATTCCCGGCGTCTCCACTATTTTTTAACTTTAAATAATAAAAATTCAAAAATTTAGTTATTTATTTTGTTGGCACTAACAAGGCAATTTTAAAAGTTTAATTTATACCCTCTTTTTATACTTTTTTGTTAACTAATTTAAAAAACACATACCTTACTGAATTTAGCATTAATCAATAAAGGCACTCTATTAATTTCTGCTCGTTATTAATTTTTTCCACAAACTTCATTCAATACAAAAGACACCTCATAATAGAATTTAATCAATCTTTAAACGATCTCATATATTATTAACTTTTTAAATAATTAGATTACTAAAATAACGACACTTTTAAAAAAATCATTAAATTGTACTCCTAATCTACTTAATTAAAGATATTAGATTGTAGAATCCACAAGTAATTATAATATTTTTGATTATACTAAACTTTTTAAAATGAAGAACTATATCGTGCTTATTGTCTCACTATTATTTTTATCATGTTCCGTTAGCAACAAGATAGTTGACAAACCAATAATATTTGATGATGAACGAGGAATGCTGTCCTTACAATATCTATCTGAAAGATATGGTATTGAAAAAGAATTACCCACTATTACTCCAAAAATGATTGTATTGCATTGGACTGCAATTCCTGATTTTCAAGATACATTTAACACCTTTAATCATACTAAAATTTCTAACGGGAGACCAGACATTAAAAATTCAAGTATACTTAACGTTTCATCACAATTTGTTGTAGATCAGGATGGAACAATTTACAGATTAATGCCAGAAACCAACATGGCAAGACATGTTATTGGTCTTAATCATTGTGCTATAGGTATTGAAAATGTTGGAGGGACAAAAAATACCCCATTAACAAAAGCGCAATTAAAATCGAATATTAAATTGGTAAAATATCTTTCTTCAAAGTACAACATTGATTATGTAATTGGACATTACGAGTATACTAATTTTGTGGGTCATGAACTTTGGTTAGAAAAAGACCCAAATTATAGAACAACAAAAACAGACCCTGGAAAAGATTTTCTGGACAATGTGAAAAAAGCTACAAAAAAACTAAACTTTAAGCAAACACCACAAATACAAAGTTCTAAGTAAGTTATAAATATTGAGCTCCTAAATTAACATTAGGAGCTCGTTTGTTTACAAAAAATTGTATAAACACTTTTGGGGTAATATTTTTATTTTTTTAATTCTGGTTGAGGCTGATTCTTTAAAATTCGATCTAGACTATAGTAGTAGATTCCTTTAATTTTTAACCGATCTAAATGCTTTTTCAATCTAAACTTGTAGTCATCCAAATCCCTTAGCGAATCAAGTGTCCATCCAATTTCGGCATGTCCAATAATTCTTGGAAAAACCATATATTCAAGTTCCTCCATATTTGTAATGGTTTCAGTCCACAGTGGAGATTCTATTCCCAAAATATCACTTTTAGAAATTCCAGTTATAAAGGTTGAAGGATTCCAATTATAAGCACTATCAATGTTAACATATCCTGCCCAATTTAATCCAAGCTTCGTAATTGAGTCGTACTTCATATCCAAATACGTTTTATTTGATGGAGATAAAATAATTTTAGCTTTTTTCTCTACAGCTTTTTGTGCATTTTTTGGCCTAGCCCAAAACTGTACAATCGTATTAGCTTTTATATCAGCATGTGCAATCTCGTCCCAACCAATCATTTGTTTTCCATTTGCCAACACAATGTCTTGTACTCGATTTATAAATGGAATGTAGTCTTCCATTTCGGTTTCATGCGATTCATCTCCCCCAATATGTATATATGGACCTGGAGTCATTTCAGACAATTCTCTAACTACATCTCCAACAAATTGGTAAGTAATCTCTTTACTTGTATCCAATGAACTAAATCCAACTTTTATACCTGTGTATAATTCTGTTACTTCACCACTTTTATTCAGTTCAGGATATGATGCTAGTGCTGCATTTGTATGTCCTGGCATATCAATTTCAGGAATAATCGTTATGAAACGTTCCTTTGCATATTCTACAATGTCCTTATATTCTTCTTGTGTATAAAAGCCTCCTGTACCTCCTCCTACTTCAGTTGAACCACCATGTGCAGTAAGATTTGGCCACGACTTAATTTCTATACGCCAACCTTGGTCATCAGAGAGATGAAGATGTAAAACATTCAATTTATAAGCCACCAGCATATCAATATATTTTTTCACATCTAACACATTAAAAAAATGTCTAGAGACATCTAACATTGCCCCTCTGTATTCATATTGCGGATAATCATAAATTTCACCAGTGGCAATAAACCAAGATTTTTTTTGTATTGTGCTAGCTTCAATTTCTTTTGGCAAAATTTGTCGAAGCGTTTGAATTCCAAAAAAAATACCTTCTGGACTATTAGCGCTTATACTTACATTATTTTCTGTAATTGTTAATTTATAACCTTCCTTTCCAAATTCAGATTTCAAATCAGAAATCGAAAGATAAATACTGTTTGAATTTAGCACTGTACTAATTGACGCTACTTTTAAGTCAAAACCTGAAGCCGGCTTTATTAAATTAGACAAATAGTGGCCAATTTTTAACAATTCTTCTGATTCTCCTTTTATAAAAATTTTGGTCTTGGCATTTAATTCAAAAGAACTTCCTGATGCTGTTACTGAAACAGGTTTGGGTAAAATCACTTCATTTAACAAATCCATCGGAGGATTTTTTAACAATGACCATGAATTCAATGATAGAATAAAAGCAAAGATTACTATACTATAAACGTGTTTTTTTAAACTCATAAGTTTTAGGTATGTAAATCAAATTTCATTCATTAGTATATTAAATGTAATGGTATAAAAGCTAATCATAAAAGTTGCATTAGCACATATATAAGATTCATAAATATTTTATATTTTTATAAATATTTTATTTCTATAAAGAATATAGGTTAGAAACCAAAACACAATAATATGTGAAATCGCAAAAAGCAATGAACCATTCATATTCCCTGCAATTGGAACAAAAATATTCTCATATAAATATTGATAGCCTGTTATGCTTTCTCCTTCAGAATTTGTGCTTTTTACCAAATAAATTATGGTCTTAACATAAATACCTGAGAATACAAAAATAAATAATGGGTTTGTACCAAAATGGACAAAAGGCTTTGGCCATTTTTTAATTCCTTTCACATCTATTATCCATAATAACAACGCTAAAAACACCATTGCCAAACCACCTGCATATAAAACGTATGAACTTGTCCACAAAGGTTTATTAATTGGCAATAAGTATCCCCAAAACCAGCCAACAACAGCACTTAATATTCCATAAGTAGCAACTGTTTTAACAGCATCTTTAACGCTACTCGATAAATCAATCAATCTACCAGTGAAATAGCCAATTAAAACAGTTGCTACTGAAGGAATTGCAGAAATCAAGCCTTCTGGGTCAAAAGGAATTCCAAATCCTTTATAAATATGATTTTTACCAAACAAAAGCAAATCCAATTTACCAGCTACATTAGTTGTTAAGCTATACACATCCTCAGAACCACCAAAATAAAGCAGTCCCCAATAGCCTAATAAGATTGAACCAAAAATAGTTAATAACTGTTTATAATTAAATTGCATACATAAAATAGCTCCTATTGCATAGGCTATTGCTATTCGCTGAAGAACACCAAAAAAGCGTAAACTTTCAAAGTTAAATTTTGGAAAGGCGTTTAAAAAAAGACCCAATAAAAAAATAATTGAAAATCTTTTTAAAACTTTCAACAATCCTTTTTTTGTTAATCCATCTCCATATTTTTTAAATGAATACCACATAGACACCCCTACTATAAATAAGAAAAATGGAAAAACTAAATCCGTTGGGGTACAACCATGCCATTTTGAATGACGTAAAGGAGGGTAAACAAAACTCCAACTTCCTGGGTTATTAACCATAATCATAAGTGAAATGGTTAAACCTCTTAAAACGTCAAGAGCCATTAATCTTTTATCAGTCATCATTTTTATATATTTTAACTAACGGTTTCTATTCTTTTTTTAAACCTAATTTATGTCCTTCAAAAGCATAATATAAAATTATCACATAACAAGGAAGTAAAATCCAATAGCCTGAAGTTGCCGCTTGAGCAGAAGCCAAAGCTTCATTCATTCCTTGAGCAATCAAACCAGCTTTATTATTATCAACAAATATTCCATATAATGGTGGAATAATTGCACCTCCTGAAATTGCCATAATTAATAATGCCGAAGCTGTTTTAGTGAATTTTCCTAACCCTTTTAAAGTTAATGGCCAAACCGCAGGCCAAACCAATGCATTTGCAATTCCTAATGAAGCAACAAATAAAATAGAGGTGAATCCTGAAGTAAATACGATACAAAAAGTGAATAAAATACCCAAAATGGCACTTGCTTTTAAAGCAAAAGCCTGATTTATATATTTTGGAATTAAAAAAACACCTAAAGCGTATGTACCAACCATTGCCAATAAGGTAAAAGTTGTAAAAAATTTGGCATCAGTTGCAGGAAATCCTAAAGAAATACCATATGCAATAATTGTATCACCTGCTATAACCTCAACTCCTACATATACGAAAAGTGTTAAAACTCCCAACCATAAGTGTGGAAATTGAAAAATACTTGTTTTGGTTGTTTCACCATCTTTAGCTTCTTCAATTGGATCAGCTTCTACGTGAGGTAGTGGAGCACGTCTAATCAAAATACCCAAAATAAATAACACTACTGCCATAACTATATATGGAGTTACCACACTATCAGCCATTGTATTTAATAAGTGCATTTTTTCAGCATCACCAACTACATTTAGTTTATCTTTAATTTCGTCAATACCAGAAAGTAAGATTGTACCAAAAATAAGTGAACCTAGTGCCCCAGCTACTTTATTTGCAATACCCATAATTGCAATACGTTTTGCAGCGCTTTCAATAGGACCTAAAATTGTAATGTATGGATTTGAAGCCGTTTGCAACAAAGTCATTCCTAAACCTTGTATAAAAATTCCTGTTAAAAATACCCAATACGTTCTTGCTTCTGCTGCGGGAATAAAGACCAATGCTCCTACTGCCATAACTATTAAACCTAAAGACATTCCTTTTCTATACCCGATTTTATTTATGATATAAGATGCAGGTAAAGCCATAACTACAAAAGAAATATAAGACGCCGAAGCAACTAAATAAGATTGTGCCGTAGTTAATTCATTAATGGTTTTCATAAATGGAATTAAGGCTCCATTAATCCATGTTACAAAACCGAAAATAAAAAATAATCCGGCGATTATAAGTATTGGAATTAAAGTTGTGTTTTTTTGATTTGAAGCAGCGTTAGCGTTATTTGACATCGTAAAAAGATTTTATTTGAATAAGATTTTAAATTTATTGTATTTTCTTTTAAAACAGTATGGTTTTTTAAAACATTTAATAAAATATTTAAAAATACCATCTTACAAATGCTTCCATAGCAGCATAATCAGCTAAACCAAGTTCATTATATTTTTGAGCCGTTGTAGTATTTCTATCCTCGGCGCGCATCCAAAATTCCCGTAAATCACCTCCTTGAAACATGACACCATCTTTTTGAGATTGATGAAAAAAAATTGCTTTTCTTTTTTTCAGTACCTGATCTGGACTCATTGGTACTGCCATTTCAATTTCGTGAATATCCCATTCTTGCCAAGCTCCTCTATATAACCACAACCAACAATCATCCATAAATGGTTTTGGTTTTAAAATTTTCAATGCTTCAAACAATGCATTTAAACTAACTCTATGTGTACCATGTGGATCGGCTAAATCACCTGCTGCATAAATTTGATGTGGTTTAATTTCTTCAATAATATCACACATTATTATAATATCATCATCCCCTAATGGGTTTTTCTTAATACTACCTGTTTCATAAAATGGTAAATTTAAAAAATGTACATTTTCATCAGGTACTCCTAAATATCGGGTTGCAGCCAATGACTCCATCTGCCTAATTATGCCTTTCAACTTTCTAACTTCAACACTATCAACCGTATTGTCTTTTTTAGTTTTAATTTGATCAATTATTCCAGAAATAAAACTATCATCCTTACTACATTTTATTTTTTTAGAAACTTCCGCAAATTTTAAAGCTTCATAGTCTGAAACGGCTATATTACCAGAAGTTTGATATGCAATATGCACTTCATGTCCTTGACTAACCAATCTATCAAAAGTACCTCCCATTGAAATAACATCATCATCTGGATGCGGACTAAATATTAAAACTCTTTTTATATTTGGAGTTGCCCTTTCTGGCCTTGAAGTATCATCTGCATTTGGTTTACCTCCTGGCCAACCAGTAATCGTATGCTGTACTTTATTAAACATTTTAATATTTAAATCGTATGATGATCCTTCTTCAGCCAATAAACTTGACATTCCATTGTCATTATAATCTTCATCAATTAATTTTAAAATAGATTTTCCCTTTTTTTGACACAACCAAATAATTGCTTTACTTCTTAATTGTTCATCCCACAAACAAGGCCCAACTAACCAAGGGGTATTAATTCTTGTTAATTCAGATGCAGCTTCAATATAAAGAATAAATGTTGTATTTGGATGATGTTGTAAATAGGTTGCTGGTACTTTTGAAGAAATTTCTCCTTCAATTGTATTTTTAACAATTGAGGATTTGTTTTGCCCCCAAGCTAATAGAATAATCCGTTTTGCCTTTCTAACGGTTCTTATACCCATTGTTATAGCTTTTTTAGGCACATTATCTATGCCTAAAAATGAGGAAGCAGCATCAACCCTAGTAATATAATCTAAAATAATACTTCTGGTTTCTGAGTTGAAATGTGAGCCAGGCTCATTAAATCCAATATGTCCAGTTCTACCTATACCTAATAATTGCAGGTCAATTCCACCACTTTCATCTATCGCTTTTTCATAATCTATACAATATTGATGTAATTCATCAGCGGGAACTGTTCCGTCTGGCACATGAATATTTTTAGGTAATATATCAACATGGTTAAACAAATGCTCGTGCATAAAATAATAATAACTCTGAATATTATCTTTCGTCATTGGATAATATTCATCCAAATTAAAAGTGATCACATTGGATAAACTTAATCCTTCTTCTCTGTGCATCCTCACCAATTCTTCATATACCTTTATCGGTGAAGACCCTGTTGCTAAACCTAAAACACACATTTCTCCTTTTAACTGTTTTGCCAAAATAAGATTTGCTATTTCTTGAGCAACCTTAACGGAACCTTCTTTTGAATTCGAAAATATTACATTATGGGCTTTCTCAAATCGTGTCTCTTCAAACTTTCCAGCCTCTTCATATTTAATACTTTTTGGGTTTGATATTGATTTAGCTTCCATAATTTTCTATTTAGTAATTAACAAAGTGTAAATTTAAAATAAAAACACTTAAAAAACGCAGATTTATGCATATTTATTTATATAATTTAGATTATATTGCAACTAAAATTTACCAAACTGCAACAAATAGAGAATAACCCATATAATAATAACTTATTTAAGTATTTTTGGTATATTAAATGCTTTCATTAAGCTACAAACTAACCATTTCTAAATATAATACATACCTATGGATAATTACGGATTTCTATCAATTTTACCACCTGTAATTGCAATTATTCTTGCATTAAGAACAAAACAAGTATATATAGCGCTAATTTTTGGCATTTGGTTTTCTTGGCTTATTTTGAACGACTGGAATTTTCTTACAGGCAGTTTGGCAACAATTGAGGCTATGGTCAATGTTTTTAAATCGGAAGGAAATACCAGAACCATTATGTTTAGCGCGCTCGTTGGGGCACTTTTGTTATTTATTCAGTATTCAAGAGGTGTAGAGGGATTTGTAAACAAAATTAATGTCCTCATAGAATATTTCGAAAAAAAACAAAGAGGCTACAGTCGTGTAATTGTACAAATTTTAGCATTGATTACGGGGGGTTTTCTTTTTGTTGAAACAAGTATTAGCGCATTGACTGTTGGAACACTTTACAGACCTATTTTTGATAAGCTAAAGATTCCAAGAGAAAAATTAGCCTATATAGCCGATTCAAGCTCAGCTCCTACTTCAATATTAATACCTTTTAATGCTTGGGGAGCCTTTATTATGGGCTTGTTAATTACGCAAGGTATTGACAAACCATTTTCAGTACTTCTGTCTTCCATTAAATATAATTTCTATCCATTTATTGCTATCATCATCGTATTTATTGTAATCGTAGCAAAAAAAGATATTGGACCTATGGCAAAAGCTGAAAAGAGGACAAAAGAAACAGGAAAACTGTTAAATGACAATGCCAAACCTATGATTTCTGATACCATAACTTCATTCAAACCCAAAGAAGGCATAAAAGCAAAAGCATATAATATGGTAATCCCATTATTTACTATGGTGCTTATGATGCCGTTAAACTTAGCCTACACTGGCTGGAATAACGTTGAAAAATATAGTTCATTTTCAAATCATTTATCACAGGCAATAGGGCAAGGATCTGGCTCATCATCCGTATTATACGCAGTAATTACCTCTATATTTGTTGCGATGGTTTTATACAGGGCGCAGGGAATTATGAAAATAGGAGAAATGATTGACCTAATTTTAAAAGGAATCAGTGAATTAATGCCTTTGGCACTTTTAATGTTGCTCGCATTTGCTATTAGCGACGCCTGCAACCAGTTGGGTACTGGGCAATTTGTTGCCAATTGGTCTAAAGATTGGCTTTCACCAGAATTTTTACCTGCGATTCTATTCGTGATTAGTTCTTTCATCGCATTTTCAACAGGAACCTCTTGGGGCACTTTTGCGATTATGCTGGCAATTGCCATTCCAATGGCTAACATCCATGGAGTAAATCCAACGCTTGTTATTGCTGCAACTTTGGGTGGCGGGGTTTTTGGCGATCATTGTTCCCCAATTTCCGACACAACCATCATATCCTCAATGGCATCCGCAACAGACCATATTGACCATGTTAAAACGCAACTTCCTTATGCTTTGATTGGTGGAGCAATTACAACTATTATGTACTTAATTATTGGCATAATGTCAACATAATATTTCAAGTACCCTAAATTGGATATGTTTTACAAATTATATTTAATAAAATTAGTTTCTGTTTTATATTTAAAAACCTGATTGTATGTCAAAACTTAAGTTCCTTTTTATATTTACAAGTTCAATATTGCTTTTTTTTGGTTGTAAATCGGCGCAAGTCACAAAAAAAATAACCAAACATTTTGATTCAGGTTTTTATGATAATCAATTTACTGGATTGCTGGTAGTTGACCCTGCATCAAATGACACTATTTTTAAATACAATGCCAATAAATACTTTACCCCGGCCAGCAACACTAAAATATTCACTTTGTATACCGCGTTGCAAGTTTTACCGAATAAAATTCCCGCTTTTAAATATCGTGTAGACAAGGATACAATTACCATTCAAGGAACTGGCGACCCAACATTCTTGCACACTTTTTTTCAGGATAGCACCGTCTTAAAAACAGTGCAAAATTTTAAAAAAGTTAATTTGATTATCAATAATTTATATGATAAAAAGTATGGCCCCGGCTGGGCTTGGGAAGACTATGATACTTATTTCAGTCCGGAGAGAAGTAGTTTTCCAATGTACGGAAATGTAGTTACCATTAACAATCAAAATAACTTACAAACCATTCCTGAAGCCCTACAAAAAAACATACAATATTCCGCCAATAAATACAACAGAGATTATTACTCAAATAATTTTTATTATCCTCCAAAAAATACTAAAACTATTGAAATCCCGATGGTAATCGACCCATTGTTGATTGCAGAACTATGGAATAATCTGATACCCGGAAAAGTATTTATTACAAACGGCGCTTCAAAAAAATTGAACCAAATTGCCTATAGTGTTGAAGCTGATTCATTGTACAAAAGAATGATGCACGAAAGCGATAATTTTTTAGCGGAACAAATCCTTATACTGTCATCATCTGCCCTTTCAGACTCTTTGAGTTCTGATAAAATCAGAAATTTTATCCTTAAAAATCAACTGAAAGATTTAAAACAAAAACCGCGCTGGGTTGATGGCTCTGGCTTAAGCAGATATAATTTATTTACGCCAACTTCTTTTGTGCAAGTTCTCACAAAACTATATGCCGACATACCAAAAAATCGATTGTTTAACTTGTTCCCCTCAGGCGGTGAATTTGGAACGCTAAAAAATTGGTATGCGGGCAGTTCAAATCCATATATTTATGCCAAATCGGGCACGCTCAGCAATAATTATTCTTTAAGCGGCTACTTAATCACAAATTCTGGAAAAACACTCATTTTCAGTTTTATGAACAATCATTTTACAAAACCCACCAACGAAGTTAAAAAAAATATGCAAAATGTTCTTGAATTGTTGCGCGATCATTATTAAATGACATAAAATTACCTTTTATAAATCAACGCGTTTTTAAAATTACTTTTTTTTGTGTTTAAATCAATCAGAAAACCGTTGATTATAGCAAAGTCAATTTTACCATTTTTTCGCAGTAAAAAAGTTGGATTGGCGCCTTCACCCAAAACAAGTTTTCCTACTTTATAATTTGCACCAATTAAGTGAATGGGCACAGACACTTCTTTTGTTCCAATTGGCAATTCCGTCATTCTTAAATAGGTATAGCCATTTTGTAATAGTTGGTAAACATCTACAGTTGATAATTCTTTGACAGATTTCAATGTTTTTGGATATACTTTTCCCTCAACAATAGTGTAACCGGTGGCATCAAAAGTTTCATAGCCATAATAAGTGGATAAATCTCCTTGGTCAATAATTCTGCCGATATTGTAAAAATTGGTGTGATTCGCATTGTCTATCTCCAAACGATTGATTCCCAAATCAATAATATATTCGTTATTCAATAGATTAAAAGACGCTCCAAAAATTTTTAAATCGAATAATTTACGGTCATTTTCAGGAATATTTTCATAGCCTTCAATAGGAATGTTTTTATAATCTCCGTTAGCAATCGTATAAATGGCCGACAAAATTGACACATAGTTTAACTTTCGTATTTCTTGCTTTTCAACATCATTTTGAAAACCTCCAGATTCAATCAAAATCGTACTTGTCCCCCATTTTTGAATGTTATCACCAAATGCTCGTGGCTCAAAATCATCATTGTATCGCCCTACTTGTCCGGGCGCATATTTTTGAACAATACTATTCATAAAAATAATCACTTTCATGGCATTTGCTCGCACATCATTGATATCCTTTTCATAATTATAGGCAGGAGCCAAATAGGAAATTGTAGCCATTTTGTCGGTGCGCTCTGCATTGTAATAAACACTTTGATCGTGTAAATTAAACCCGAAATCTGCATTGAGGCTATCTCTAACTCTTTTTAAAGTTTTACTTTCCGGAGATTGCAAACGCAAAGCATCACGATTCATATCAATGCTTAATGCGGTGCGCCGTGTAAACTGTTCTGCGCCGTCCGGATTTAACATCGGTAAAAAATGTAGCGTTAAATTACTTAAAATCGCTTTCTTTTCATCCGAAAATTCAGGGCTGTCCAAAAAATTAAAAATATCGAAAATTGCTTGTGTTGCCGTTGGTTCATCACCGTGCATTTGAGACCATAAAAGAACATTGATTTTCCCTGTTCCAATACTAATTAAAGACAAATCACGACCTTCAATAGATTTCCCTACTTTTTGCACTGTATATTTTGAATCGTTTTTAAGCCGTTCAATTAATGGCTGAATATCGCTATTTTTTATTCTTCGCCTATCAAGGCTGGGTTCTTTATACTTTTCATAAGTTTCATATAATTTAGATGTGATATCATTGTTTTGTGCGTTAACGCTTATTCCAATCAATATAATTAAGAATGTAAAAATTTGTTTCATCTGTTTATATTTTATTTTTTATTGGTACAGCTGCTGTTCGCCATTAATCATTTCTGTGTGTATCAAAATTTGTTATGGCTCGTTTCATCTGAGATTGTTTTCTTGTTTGTATGTGTATATGTGCTATATATTAGTACTTAATGTTTGGTGGCATAGGCTTAAATTTAAGTTTTTTAGTACTCTCTTTTACCGCATTTAAGAAATTCTGAACCTGGATCTACTTTTTTTGTTCTGTAAGCATCATCTTTTTCCAGCCAAAGTTCGTGTCCTTCAAAATTAGTATATTCATTATACCTTATTAAATAGTCAATATCATATTTTTTTTCTAAATATTTTACTAGCCTAATATTGGCTTTTATTGGTGCTTTTATTAAAGGCGTTTGTACTGTTCCATCAACATTTTAAATACCTATTTATCAATTGTTTAAGCCTATTACGTGTCTGGCCATGATAGTTTCATTCATTTAACGATAGATGGTATCATCTTGGTCTACTAAAAATTGTGATGACACAATTAAACTGCTAGAACTCTTAATCTCCGACCTCCAATCAGGTAATTTAACACTGTAAAATGCCTCAAAATATTTTTGTGATGTTGAAATTTCAGTCCAATGCAAAACAATCATTTTTGGAATTATGGTTGGCAAATCTTGCACCAGTCCGTAATGACTTGAAAGGTATTCTAAAGTAAGCTGATCTCGTTCTTTATTAAAAATAATTGGCTTATCAATAATTTTTTTTGAAGTTGCGCCCAGCAACAACAATAGAAAACTAAGACAAATCATAAAATATTTCATCTGTTTAAATTTTTATTTTTTTGCGGTAACAGCTGCTGTTCGCCATTAATCATCCTACTGTGTATCAAAATTTGTTATGGCTCGTTTCATAAGAGACTTATTATGTTTTTTCAAATTTAGCTTAAAATAATTTGGATAAAGAACGGTATCGCAAAAATTTACTTCAATTGATAAAAGATTTAAAATATTAGAAGTAAAAAGCTTAACTGCCAGGTTTAGGTTTAGAAAAAGGATTGGTGACTAAAATATAAAATCTAAGTCTCATTTGCTTATTCAATTTGCGTTAGGGATAAAGCGGCTTGTTTGAGCTCTTTTTTAGCAGTTTTTCACGGCTAAAAAAAGCGAGTAGCGAAATACCTGTATTCATGAGTTCCTTATCAACAAAATAAAAATAACGAATAAAGCCCGACCGAAGGGAATGCCCAAAACATCAAAATGTTTTTTGAATTGATTGTTGCAATTTATAAAATTCAGAGAAATATGACTATAATAACTAAATTTCTATATATTCAGAGGCAAATAAATTCTTAAAAAATATATATTTACATCAAATCTTTAAATAATGTTTTTAAAAAAAATAATCTACTTTACACTTATAATAGCTTTGGTAAATATTGGCTGTAAATCAACAAAATCTACAATTGCAATGCCTGTTGATATTCCTGTGATTACCGTTGAGCCAATTGAGCCAATTGAGATATCCAAAAACTTGATAAGGCCACCTTACTTGCAACAAGGAGATACTATTGCTATTGTTTCTCCGGCAGGAAATTTAAATAATAAGGTTGCTGAAATTGAGCAATCGGTAAAATTGTTGAATAGTTGGAATTTAAATGTTGTTTTAGGTAAAAATATCTTTAACCAAAATAATGAATTTGCAGGTACTGACGAAGAACGTGCTGCTGATTTTCAAAAAGCATTGGACAATCCAAACATAAAAGCTATTTGGTGTGCTCGAGGGGGTTATGGAACAGTTAGAATTTTAGATAAATTAGATTATACTGCGTTTAAAGAACATCCTAAATGGATCATTGGATATTCAGATATAACGGCTCTTCACAATCAAATTCACAACATTGGTTTTGAAACTATCCACGCAATTATGGGCATTAGTTTAGATAACAATTGTGAATACAACGAAGTAAATGTCGCATCATTTAAGGATGCCATTTTTGGAAATCACTTGAAATATACCATTAAAGGCTCCGTTGACAATAGACCAGGAATTGCAACCGGGCAACTTGTTGGAGGCAACCTTACGCTTTTGCATACGATGCTGGGTTCAAAAACAAGTATTGACACCAGCGGAAAAATATTATTTATTGAAGAAGTTGGCGAGCAAGCCTATCATATTGACAGAATGCTACAAAGTTTAAAACGTGCCGGTTATTTTGAAAACTGCAAAGGAATTGTTATTGGATCTATCAGTAAAATGAGGGGAAACATATTAGAGGATTGGGGAAAACCTATGGAACAGCTTATTTTAGACGTAGTTAAAGAATACGATTTCCCTGTATTATTCAATTTTCCTGCTGGCCACGAAGCGGACAATAGGGCGTTAATTTTAGGAAGAACTGTTGAATTGACAGTCGGAAATAATGAATCTACCCTTATTTTTAAAAATTAAGATTGGCCTTTTGTGCTTCTTGTAAAAATATAATTCACCTTTTAAATATTTTATGTTATGCAAATAATTCTAAAACCCTATGATTTAAAATTACAACACACCTTCACAATTTCGAGAGAATCTTATAACATACAGCCTACTTTAATAGTTGAACTAAAAGAGGGTGAATTTACTGGTTATGGCGAAGCAACCTCTAATCCGTATTACCATATTACGGTTCCTAAAATGATGGAAAACATAAAAGATTTGGAGCCTATTATGGCAGAAAATTCAGATTTAACGCCAGAAGCATTTTGGGACAAGATGTATAAGCATTTAAAACATGATATGTTTGCTTTATGCGCATTAGACCTTGCCTACAACGATTTATATGCCCGAAAAAAAGGAAAAAAATTGTACGAGTTGTGGCAATATGACAGCAGCCACAATCCGTTGACAGATTATACCATTGGTATAGATACCATAGAAAAAATGGTTGAAAAAATGCAAGAACTTCCCTGGCCAATTTATAAAATAAAACTAGGCACTAAAGAAGATATTGAAATAATTAAAGAACTTCGCAAACATACTGATGCCATTTTTAGAGTTGATGCAAACTGCGGATGGACGGTAGAAGAAACAATCAGTAACGCTATTGAATTGAAAAAACTAGGCGTAGAATTTATTGAGCAACCTTTGGAAGCAAACAATTGGGAAGGACATAGAGACGTTTTCCTGAAATCTGTTTTACCAATTATCGCAGACGAAAGTTGCCAAGTTGAAGCCGATGTTTTAAAATGTCACAATCATTTTCATGGCGTAAATGTAAAATTAGTGAAATGTGGTGGACTCACTTCTGCAAAACGAATTTTAATTGAAGCAAGAAGCCTTGGAATGAAAACGATGGTGGGCTGTATGACAGAATCTTCCGTAGGTATTTCAGCAATAGCCCATTTATTGCCTTTATTGGATTATGTAGATATGGATGGTGCTCTTTTATTGGCTAAAGACATTGCTACTGGCGTTACCATTAAGGATGGGATTATAAAATACAGTGATTTAAATGGAACAGGCGTAACTTTAATTTAATGGAAATAATTGTAGATGAATTCCCTGATAGGGAAATTACAGTAAATGGCGAAAAATATCTATATTTTGGTGGCACTTCTTATTTGGGAATGGCTACAAATAAAGAATTTCAAGAAATAGTTTATGAAAGTCTAAAAAAATGGGGAACTTTTTATGGAAGCTCCCGAAATGCCAATGTGAAATTAGCTATTTATGAAAAGTTCGAAAATTATTTTTCTGACTATTTGGGAGCAGAAACTGCTTTAACAGTTTCGTCCGGAACTTTGGCTGGCAAAATGGTTATTGATTATTTAGCTAAGTCTAAGGTTTCTTTTTTTCATTATCCAAAAACACATCCTGCCATTTTAGCACCAAATAGCATGCCTTTATTTATCAATGACAAACTACACCCACAACTTCAAAATACTTTTTTTGAAGATATTGTGATTACCGTTGATGCTATTTTACCTTTGGAAACAACACCTACATCTTTTGATTTTTTAGATGAAATTTCTTCCCAAAAGAAAATTACTTTGGTATTGGATGAGTCGCATAGTTTGGGTATTATTGGTAAGTTGGGAGAAGGAATATTTGCTACAATTCAATCTAAAAAGGTGTATAGAAAAATTATGATATCTTCCTTAGGAAAGGCTTTAGGGCTTTCTGGCGGCATTATTGCCTCTGATAAAGAATTTATTGATAATATCTGCTCAGAACCTGTGTTTGTATCGTCATCTGGAGCAAATCCAGCTTATTTAGAAGCCTATATTAATGGATTACTGCTCTATGAAAAGCAACGAAAACTCCTTATTCAAAACTTAAACTTTTTGGCTAAAATAGTAGTTCCAAAGCAAGCTTTTCAATTTAACAAAGCCTATCCTGTAATATACTCAAACAGCGACGAGATTTACAAAGCTTTGCTGATGAAAAAAATGATTATCGCCCGATTTAAATATCCTACATATGAAAACTATATGAACAGAATAGTGATAACTGCAAATCATACCAAGGCCGATTTAGAAAAGCTGGCTAGTGTGTTAAATTCAATAAGCAATTAAAAGAAATTAAGGTGAATTTCAAGAAGTCAAGATTTATAAAAAAGCCCCATCTAAAAATTTTAAATGGGGCTTTTGGATTTTATATATTAAATATTATATTATTCAGCTACATTCCACCAAACTGGAGTTGTTAACCTAACATAAGGATCATTATTTGGCATATTCACATAATTCCTATCTTCTTCATTATACTCATACATTACTGCCTGAATCCAATCGTTATTCCCTGGAAAGATATCTAAATTAACATTAGCAGGACGTTGTAGACCTGGATATATATCAGAGCTGTAGTCCATTCTTCTCATATCTACCCATGTTTCAGGATTAAGCACATTTGAAATATATTTTTGAACCATGATATGTGACAAACTAATATTAGTTGCTCCTACCTGTGAATCAAGCAAAGCCAAATATGAAGCTTCAGAACCAGAATCCACACCAACTTTTTCAAGATCAGCTTTCACACCTTGTTTAAAAGCAGCATAAGCTCCTCCTAAATCTCCTTTTCTGAATTTAGCTTCTGCCTCTATAAATTTAACTTCACTAAAGACCATCATATACGTAGGTGATGTAGGACGTGTATAAAAACCTCCATTACCAATAGAATACATATTCCCAGGATCGCCATTTAAACCTCTACCAACACGTAACCCAACATAGCCTCCATTTACCGCTTTTGGCACTATCAAGCCCAATCTTGGATCTTCAACCGCAATTCCTAAATTTAGTGGATTTTTAAGCAAACCTACACAAAAATCAGAAAAATACTTAAATCTTGAAGACCCATAACCAACTGCTGAAAATGGTTGGTTTTGATTCTCTGCCGAACCGCCAAGAAAATTCTTTTGAGCATTGAGCTCATTTGAGTTAATTGCCAACTGGCAAGCTGCAATAATAGCATCAGCATTATAAGCCATATCGCCAGATGCTTTTTTGCTTAAATGGTTCAAATACCTTGCCTTAACTGCGTATGCAAATTTTATCCAACTTTCTTGATCTCCTCCATAAAGTACGTCACCACCCTCTTCATTTAAACTAATTGTACTAGACTCTCCCAATTCCACAATTGCCTCATCCAATAAAGTAAATATTGTTTGATAGGCTTCTTTTTGTGTCACAAATTTAGGAGTGATATTCATTGTAGATTCTCCATCATATGTGTCAGTCGTTACAATATCTCCACATTGGTCTGTAGTCATACCAAATATGTATGCACGTAAAATTTTACCTACCGCTGTAAAATTAGGAGAATTATCTCTTTTACCTAAAACAATAAGATCAGCTGTATTAGGCAAGGCATAAACATATGCATTTTGCCAAATAAAATAACGCCCTGTCGTAAAGGTGTTTCTCCAGCTATCAGAATCATACGCTGCTGTATGCCTTGCTCCATACTGTGTAAATGCTAGAACTTCTCTAGACCCTCTGTATTGAGCCGTACCTGTTGTATTTTCAATAGCACCTTGTATTCTAAATTGCGGAGCAAGAGAAGAAGTTGTAGGTGCTGTTTCAGAACTGTTTACGTCAAAATAGTCTTTACTGCATGAAGTAGTAAGAGCTATTGACACTAATATTAAATATTTGTATACTTTCATAATTTTTATTTTTTAGAATCTAACTTTTAAACCTAAATCGAACCCTTGAATATTTGGCGTGCCTAAATTATCAATAGACATAGATCCTGCACCAGCAATTCCAGCACCAAATGTATTTACCTCAGGATCTACACCACTATAATTTGTAATTGTAAAAAGGTTTCTTCCTGTAGCAAATAATTCAAGTGATGTTAAAGCTGTTTTTTCAAGCATTTTTTTAGGGAACTGATAAGATATAGTAACATATCTTAATCTAGCAAATGAACCATCTTCAATAAAATTCTCCGCATTTTTCGAATAATAATTTTGATAAAATGCTTGATCCATTATAACTGATTTTGTATTTGCATTACCACTGGCATCAACACCTGGTAATATAATTGATTCAGTTCTATTAAGTGTTTGTTTACTTAAACCATAATATACTAAAGCTGATTCTGTAGCATTATACACATCTACTCCTTGAACAATATCTAATAAAAATGACAAACGCACATTCTTATAACTTAATGAATTTGTAATTCCCAACGTGTAATCCGGTAATCGACTTACATTATCAAATACTTCTGCCGTTAGTGTTGGCAAACCATTTGAACCAATAATAACCTCTCCATTTGCATTTTTTAAAGGTCTATTTCCCCTTAAACCAAAAAGAGAACCATCTAAGATTGCAGCACCCGCTGCAGTAGCATTAAAGGTCCAAGAATCCGATAAGTAAACTTCATTCAAGAAACCAGGTAATTCATTTACTTTGCTGTTGTTCATACCAAAATTAAAATCAGCATTCCATTTAAATCTAGATGTTGCTGGTAATACCTTAATAGTTAATAAAGCTTCTAATCCTTTATTTGTTATTGAACCTCCATTAAGAGTTGCGTAGAATGTCCCAGTTGTTGGTGGTACCCTGATATCTCTCAATATTTGATTTTGAGATTTGCTAGTATAGTATGTTAAATCCAAGCCTATTCTATTTTGAAATAAACGCATATCTACACCTAATTCAAAACTATTTGTGAATTCTGGTTCTAAATTTGGATTCCCTACATTAACACCATTCCAAGTGTAAGCAGAACTTGCAGCTCCATTTAAATTTGTGCCTAATGAACTTTCTAATGCACCTATCGGCGCATCTTTACCTACTTTAGCCCAAGTAGATCTTATTTGTAAGTATGTTAACCCATTTGGAGATGTAATATCATTCCCGGCATTTTTAAATAAATCGGTAACAACAGCTGACATTCCTAAAGATGGGTAGAAAAATGATCTTTTATCTACAGGTAATGTAGAAGACCAGTCATTTCTTCCAGTAGCAGTCAAAAACAATGCGTTTTGCCATCCAAATTTAAATTCACCATAAAGTCCGACTGCTCTTTTTCTGGTAATTAATTCACTAATATATTGATTTGCTGAAAGCACATTTCCTATACTATATATCCCTGGAGCTTGAAATCCAATTCCTGAAGTATATGTAGTTCTAACATCTAACTCTTCTACACTATTTCCTATCAAAGCATCTAAAGAGAAATCTTCAGTGATATTTTTTTGAAATGTTAATAAAAGATTCGAATTTAATAACTTGTGATCACTATCAAATTGACTAATATAACCATTTCCCCTTGAATTAATAAATGAACCATCTCCAGTAATCTTTTTATTAAATTGTGTGAAATTATCTATCCCTACTTTATAAGAAAGGTTCAAATTATCCCAAATATTATAATTTAAACTTATAATCCCCATCAAACGATCTACATTATCTTTGTTAGGACTCTTATCTTTACTCCAATATGGGTTGTCAAAAAGTTGTTCTTCAAAAAAACTTTTTTGAGAATTATCAGTATTTAAATAGTCTTGTGCGTTAATATTTGCTGGGTATGCCAATAAACTTAGAAAGCTACTTCCTGAAGCATTTCCTTGTTTTGAGCTGTTTGTTTCAGTAGTGATATAATTAGCAGAAACACCCATAGTAAATTTCTTACTAAATTGAGAAGATGCATTAATTCTGAAAGAAGTTTTATCATAACTTGTTCTATCAATAACTCCATCTTGTGAAATATCACCTATAGAAAAATAAATATTACTTTTATCTGTACCACCCGAGTAGTTAACAGAATGATTTGAAGTTACTGCTGAGCTATAAAAATCTTTTATATTATCAAATGTTGGTGAACTACCAATGCTGTTTCCCCAAGAAAGCTCAGATGCTGTATCAATGGTTGTTCCACCACCTGTAACTATCTGTCTTCCTTGACCATAAGTTTTTTGAATATCTGGTGTGCCTAATATGTTGTCAACAGATACTGAACCAGAGTATGATATCACGCTTGCTCCCGATTTTCCCTTTTTAGTAGTTATAACAACGGCTCCTCCAGCTGCTTGTATACCATATAATGCAGCTGCTGCAGGACCTTTAAGAACTGAGATACTTTCTATATCATCAGGATTAATGTCTGAAGCTCTATTTATACTTGCTACCTCTAAACTAGAACTTGTTGAGTTGTCTATTGGAAGACCATCTACAATAAACAACGGTTGATTATTTCCTGTTATTGAAGAACCTCCTCTAATTAATATAATAGCGGAAGATCCTGGTGCACCACCAGAATTGACAACAGTTACTCCAGATACTTTTCCTTGCAAACCGTTTACAACACTATTTTGATTTCCTTCAAGAAGTTGCTCTGATTTCACAGTTTGCACTGCATAACCAAGAGCCTTTCTCTCTTTTTTAATACCTAAAGCAGTTACAACCACTTCATCCAAGTTTTCACCAGCTTCTAGAGATACATTAATAACATCAGATGTTACTGTAATTTCTTGAGTTGAAAAACCCACATATGAAAATACTAACACAGCTCCATTGGTAGCCTTAATTTCATATTTCCCGTCAAAATCAGTAATGCTTCCTATTGAAGATCCCTTAATTTGTACGCTAGCTCCCGGTAATGGAAGTTTATCTGCGCTTGACTTAACAACTCCTGTGACAGTTATTGATTGTGCAAATATAATTTGAACAAAAAACACCATAAGAATCGTTAACAAATGATAATAATTTTTTTTCATAATATGTTAATTTATAATAATTTTAACAAATATATTTTTTATTATTTAAAAAATGCATTTTTTTGCAGAAATAATGCATTTTTGTTTATTTTTATAATACTTCGTTATTAATACTGCAAGATGCTTGCAATTATTCAAAAAACTTCTATTTAAATATTTTATAAAATAACAAAAAATCAAGGTTCTTAAAGATAGCGTACATAATTCTTTGCAGAATTAGAAAGTTTCTATAAAGAATATTGTGGAAATAATGAGAATTGGCCAAAATTAAGAGACACCAAGATTAAAAGAAATAATAGAAAAGGAAAATTATAGAAAGAGGAAATGCAAGCGTA